>Ga0209486_10000408_pt1 | contig 19490 bp, 18 predicted proteins | sample NCCompost_FD_187518 | JGI IMG/M metagenome (GOLD analysis project Ga0209486, IMG submission 187518) | Agricultural soil microbial communities from Utah to study Nitrogen management - NC Compost (SPAdes) (version 2) | ecosystem: Environmental > Terrestrial > Soil > Agricultural land | place...
GTCACTGCTTGAGCACGTTTCCAGTCGCCGGATCGACACTCGAAACTATCCCGCCTTCTTTCATCAGGTACATCACGCCACGATAGATCAATGGCGCCGGGATGTTTGGGTATCCTTTCTCGAGACGCCAAACAACGTTAGAAGATGTAAGGTCGCCCTGACCCGGCAAACGGATCGCGGTTAGTCCATGTCCCAGAATAGTCGAGTTGCGGACGAAGTCGTATTCAGCGCGCTCGATGTACCCGTCTCTGTTCGCATCCAACCAGCCGAAATGTTCCGCGTAGTCAGGCGTCGCCTTCATTTCGTCGACGTGAATTTTTTGGTCCTTGTCTTTGTCGTATTGCTTCAGGCTTTCCTCGTAGGTTGGAAAAAAGGGCTTATCGGCGCCTTCTCCCAACACGTAAACCATGTCTGTCCCAATCACCGGCACGCCTTTCGGATACGCGCCGACTTTGGAAACCCACCACAACCGCTCTCCTTTATCCAGTGAATATGAATCGACGGAGTTTGAACCGAGAACAATCACTTGCGCTGGTCCATTGCTGGGTTTGTAAATGGCGGGAGTTGAATACCCTTCGAAGTTCGTCCGGTTCTTTCTCCAGAGCACTTTTCCGTCGCGCGCATCGACGGCGACGATAAAAGAAGCGTTCCGGTGATCGCACACCATCACGAGCGTGTTGCCAGCAAGTACCGGCGAGCCGCCCATGCCGTAGAAACTGTTGAATGGACCTAGAGGCAGACGCCAGCGCTCTTTGCCGTCTGGTCCATAGGAGATCAAACCGAGTTCGCCAAAGAACGCGTACACGTTCTTTCCGTCGCTGACAGGACTGGGCGAGGCTCCGTCGTTGGCTTTATACATCGGCATGTGCCGTGCGCGGACGACGTCGCTACGCCAGAGGATTTTGCCGGTTTTTCGATCGAGAGCGAAGGTGCTTAGTTTGTCGCCTTCGGTTGCGGTCAAAAATACGCGGTCGGCAGTAACGACCGGAGACGATCGCGCGAAGGGAATTGCTGTTTTCCAAACGAGATTCTTCTTCGCGTTGAACTCAGCAGGCAGCGCAACGCCTTCGGCAACGCCGGTGCCATTCGGGCCGCGGAATTGCGTCCATTCGTTCGTATTTTGCTGCGCCTGCAGGGTCGAGTTGATTAAGAAAAACAAGGAGATCGAAACAAGGAAGAGTGGGAGTAAATTTTTTTGTTTCATGGTGCCCTCATTCTAAGTCACAAGCGGCGCCTTGTTAACAGCGCGATGACCGCGACGAACAAGGCGGATCCGATGATCGACCAAACGATTGGGAAGTTGGTGGTGCCGATCCGAATTGCAAACAGTTCCGGGAGTCCCATCGCGCGCGCCAGCCACATGCCTAACACCGCACCGACAAAACCGAGCGCGATTGAAACAAGACAACCGCCGCGTGAAAACCCGGCAATCGCCTGACCCAGCGCTCCGCAAATCCCGGCGATCAGCAACAAGATCAAGAGATCGAACAACGTCATACTGTTTGCTCACTTTCCCGAAAATTAGTTTCTCTGCAACCACAGAGAAGACTCTTTTCCAAACATCACAGTTTGTGCAAAGCGAACTCAGCGGCCGGTTCTTTTTTCCATTGCTTCGGGATACCGGGCGCCCTGAATTGTGATTTTCGTAGTCGCGTCGTCGATTTCACGCAGGTCGTCTGGCGTGAGTACGACGTCGACTGCGCCGATGTTCTCTTCAAGTCGATGAAGTTTTGTCGTGCCTGGGATGGGAACGATCCAAGGCTTTTGAGCGAGCAGCCACGCGAGCGCGATTTGCGCCGGCGGTGCCTTCTTCCGTTCCGCGATCGTTTTTATCAGATCTACGACCGCCTGATTCGCTTTACGAGCTTCAGGCGTAAAGCGAGGAACGACGTTACGGAAGTCGGAACTGGCGAAGGTCGTGTTCTCGTCGATCTTGCCCGTGAGAAAACCTCTACCGAGAGGACTAAACGGAACGAAGCCAATACCGAGTTCTTCGCACAGTGGCAACACATCCGCCTCGCGATCTCTCCACCAAAGCGAATACTCACTCTGGACCGCCGTAACGGGCTGTACTTCATGCGCGCGGCGGATCGTTTCCACTCCCGCTTCTGACAGTCCGAAGTGTTTGACCTTGCCGGCGTTGATCAACTCTTTCACCGTGCCTGCGACGTCTTCGATCGGAACTTCTGTATCGACGCGATGCTGATAGAAAAGATCGATGACTTCGATGTTGAGCCGTTTCAGCGAAGCGTCCGCGACTTCCTTGATGTGCTCCGGCCGGCTATCGACAGCGTTCCAACGAGCTGCTCCTGGCGTGTCCGGCTTAAATCCAAACTTGGTTGCTATCACGACTTGTTCGCGGACGGGAGCGAGCGCTTCGCCAACCAGTTCTTCGTTTGTAAACGGCCCGTAAACTTCCGCGGTATCAAAGAACGTAACGCCGCGTTCGACTGCCGTTCGAATCAATGAAATCGCCTGCCGGGTATCAGTGGCCGGGCCGTAACCAAAGCTCAGGCCCATGCAGCCGAGCCCGAGCGCTGACACTTCTAGATCGCTGTTTCCAAGTCTCCGCTTCTTCATCCGCGATGCCCTCTCTTTTCGAAAAGCGGTGCTGCAAGTCTACTCCTCGTGTGGACATCTGTTAAATTGTGTCCATGCGACTGTTGTGCTTATCCGCGTTTCTTATAGCCGTGTTCGTTCCGTCTTATGTGCTCGCGCAAACACCAGTGCGTTTGCCGAACATCGATCCCGCGTCGTATCTGCCGGCGAGGAGACCCGGTCCGACGATCAGAATTTCGCTGGCGAACGTTTCAGTGACGGGCGGGGCTGCGGCTGCTGTTCAGCAAAGACTGCGCACGGTTCGCCAGGCTGCCGCCGAAGCGGACGATCTTGGTCTGCTTATCAACGCTGCGAACAAGGAACTAACTGATCTCCGCGGTGGCGGCTCGATTTCGATCGAAGGCGGTGGCTCGATCAAAACTCAGGTCCAACTCGATCACCACACAAAGTTTGATAGCTCCACCTATGCCTGCGATGTTCAAGGCATTACTGACTTCGGATGTTTTCTGATCGGCGACAACGTACTTGTCGAAGGAACGTATCAGCCGCCGCAAGCGCTACTCGAGTACTTTCGAAAGGGCAAAGGAAGCAACCATCGAGATCCTTTTCTGCTCGCAGTTCAATCTCTGACGCCGCAACAGTTGGCAGGAACGGGAACCACGATCCTGGAGCCTACATTTGCGAGCGGAACGACGCCCGCCATTGCGGTGTTTCAGGCAAAAGGCGACGCCTGCTGCTCACACACCGAACGATCGAAGAACATCGCCGTCGTTGGTTTTCACATTCGCGGACGGCAACAAATTTATGACGGAGGAGTGAGATCGACGATTCAACTTGGCAACTGCGAACGCTGCACGGCGCAAAACAATTACCTCGAAGACACGGCGTCGATCGGAATTAGTTTCGGAGGCTCAGGACTGGAGAAGAATTACTTCGCAAACGACTGTCTCGCGTATCACAACATCACGAGCGGAGTTGCAGCCGCAAACATTGCCGCCGTCAATTCCGAGAACGTTTACATCACGGAGAATTACGCGTTTCGTCTCGGACATCACGAGCCAAGGTTCGGCGGTGGTGTTTGCGGATTCGATCTCGAAACAAACTCACCCGCCGATCACTCGAAAAACATTTTCGTCTTCAATAACCTTTACGACTTCGAGGGTTCGATTCAGAGTGCGGGGAACGCGATCTGTTTGCAGGATCCGTATAAAGGCGTCAACCGTGGTCTGGTCGTAGCGATGAACAACGTCATGATCGGCGGCAGGGAAGACAGGATTTATCGCTTCATGAGTAACGGATTATTCCTGAACGGACTAAAGGGTTGTCAGATTCGCAATAACTACATTTACCGAACGGGTCAAAACGCAATCCAGGCCTACGGGATCGAGGGTTGCGTGATAGAAGACAACGATTTCGAGTCGACTGGCGGTGGCGGGAACTATACAGTTTCGACCGAAGGCGCAGTGAACAATATCTTCCGGCGCAATAATTATCGAGACAGGCCTGGGCTGACGATAAATGTCCAAACGGGCTTCCTTGAGATTTGCGGAAAGGGCAATGTTTACGAACAAAACCTCGTCAACGGGCGCGACGAAAGAGGCGTCGCCACCCAGCCCTGTAGCGCAAAGTGATCAATAGTTGTAATTTGTCCGGCAATAGGTGTGTTCGAGGGGGACCCTTCTTATGAGTAATCGCAAAATCATCACCTCCATCCTAATGCTCTCGACGGTCGTCAACGTGGCGCTCGGTCAAGATCCGCGGCCCTCCGACGAGGTCGTGAGAATCACGACAGAGCTGGTGCAGACCGGCGTCGTAGTAGTCGATAAACAAGGCCGGTTCGTCGACGGACTAAAACCCGGAGACTTCGTGTTGAAAGTCGATGGCCAGCAGGTTACTCCGGCGTTCTTTGAACGCGTGATTGCCGGAACATTGCAAGAAGAGAACTTGGAAGGATCAGTAGGGAAAGGCGCTGCGCCACCACCTCCACCAACTGGGGTCACTTATAAAGGTCGCACAATCATCTTCTTCATCGACGATCTGCACCTGAGCGCGCCGAGTGTTCAGAGGACGAAAAACGCACTTCTGAATTTTGTCGAAAAGGAAATGTCCATCGAGGACCAGGTTGCCGTTGCCACGCCCAGCGGGCAGATCGGTTTCCTGCAACGGTTTTCAGACCTTAAGCCCGTGGTTCGCGCCGCCGTGGGTCGTTTAAATCACAGACCTTACACAGTTCGTGACCTTGAACAGATTCCGATGACGGAGTACCAGGCGCTGCGTATCCAGAATGGAGATTCGTCAGCCGCGGATTACTTTGCGAACGAGATGGTGAAGGCCAACAACGTTAGAGTTCCGGGTGGTCTCGGACCGCCGAACGGTGGTCCGATAGGGGCCTCAAAAGACAATGAGCAACGCCGGACGGCAGGAATGACCGGTGAAACAGCAAGACGCGTCGTTAAAGATCGCGCCAACATGCTGATGCGGCAAAGCGAATCAGTCACCTCGGCGACTCTGACTACACTCGAGAGCATGATGCGTTCAATGGGCACGATGTCGGGTCGTAAACTCGTCTTCCTGATCTCTGACGGATTCTTTCTGAACGATCGCAGTTCCGGCTATAGCAATAAGATCAGCCGGATCAGCGACGCGGCCGTGCGCGGCAATCTCGTGGTTTACTCGGTGGATGCGCGTGGACTCGTTGGCGACACTGACGCGGCTAGTAATCGCCACGACGCGCTCGGACAATTAGCCAACACGAATATCGGCGAGCTGCAAGCGTCGCAGGATGGCATGAATGCGCTCGCAGTCGATACAGGTGGAAAAGCATTCTTCAACACCGGCGCGTTGACGGATGCGATCAAGGACGCTCTTCGCGAAACTTCAAACTACTATCTACTCGCGTGGCGTCCGAGTACCGAAGATCAAAAGTCACCGAACTTCAAACGCGTTGAGATCAGTATTCCCGGACGGCCTGAGTTGTCTGTCCGCGTCGCCCGTGGCTTCTTCTCGAGTGAACCAAAGCCGGAAGAGAAATCGAGCGAAGCGAACAAATCGACAAGCGATACTGCGGTTGCGACTACTGGTCCAACCAACGTCGGTAACGCTTTGATGAGCGCACTAGCCGCTCCCTCGGCTCGCACCGGTCTCCCAACCAAACTCTTCGTCAGTTATCTCGACGTGCCTGGTGCCGGCCCTGTGCTGACCGCCGCAACCCAAATGGCTACTGATGCGCTCGGTTATGGTGCCGACGGAAAACAAGCGGCGGCGATCGATCTCGCCGGCGTGGTTCTCAACGATCAGGGGAAACAGGCAGGCAGCTTCAAGACGCGCCTCAATGTCAATCCGCTGTCGGCGACCGCGGCAGTTAAAGATCCGTCAGTTGTATACAGTCATAAGATCCCGTTGAAACCGGGCATCTATCAAATCCGCGTTGCCGCGCGCGACGAGAAGAGTGGCAACGTCGGCAGCTCCGCGCAGTGGATCGAGATTCCCGATCTGAGTTCGAAGAAGTTGACGCTTAGCACGTTGCTACTTGGTGGGCACACTGCCGCGGCGCAACAAAAAGGTGGCGATCAGGTGCAGTTTAGCGTGGACCGTCGCTTTACGCGCGAATCGCAGATGACGTTCTTTACGATCGTTTACAACGCGACGGTGGGGAATGCGCCGAAGCTGGACGCTCTAATTGAGATACAGCGCGGAGGTCAGCGTGTAGTTGCGAGTCCGGTGTTGCCGGTTGTTGTTGAAGGGAATTCTGATCTGGCCCGTATTCCTTACGGTGCGAACGTGGGACTGAAGACGCTCGCTCCGGGACGATACGTGCTGAAGGTTACGGTCAACGATCGCAACGCAAATACGAGTGCGGTCAATCAGACCATTTTCGAAGTCGAATGATCGATTAGCGTCGCATTAACGTTCCGATCTAATTGGGCCGCTCCAATCGCGCCGCTCCAATCGGGCCGCGCACAAGTTGCCAGTCGGAAGCAGCGCGATTGTACCGGACGAGTTTAATGCCGTGGGCCAGTCCGACGAGTTGCAGGAAGCGAATACCGAGCCAGTTTAAGTCAAACTCGTACCAACGCAGGCCGTGGCGCGCTGATGTCGGGTGAGCGTGATGGTTATTGTGCCATCCTTCGCCGAATGTCAGCAGCGCTACCCACCAGCTGTTCCGCGAATCATCTCCGGTTTGAAATCTGGTCCTGCCCCACAGGTGCGTCGCCGAGTTGACAAGCCACGTTGAATGAAACGCTAGTACCAGACGGAGAAACACTCCCCAAAGCAACATAGCCCACCCGCCGAATACGAGAAGCGTCAGCGACAGCACTAGTTGAGGAACCCAGTAGAACTTATTGAGCCAGCGGTAATACCGATCTTTTACCAGATCCGGTGCGTAGCGAGCCAACGTTGCCTCGCTATGACTTAAACCCGACAATATCCAGCCGATGTGTGCCCACCAGCCGCCATCACGCGGCGTATGCGGATCCCCTTCTCGATCTGTATGTGCGTGATGTATGCGGTGCGTTACGACCCATTGGATTGGCCCACCTTCGAGCGAGACCGTACCGCAAGTCACGAGGAAGTATTCGACAAGTTTTGGAACTTTGTAACCACGATGAGTGAGCAGCCGGTGCCAGCCCATTCCGATACCCAGACTGCCGCCTACCCAGTAAAGGATGATTGCCGTAATCGCGGCCGGCCAGCTCCAGAAAAAGAGAGCTGCGACGGCAGCAAGATGCGCGATGGTAAGAAAAATGACTGTGCCCCAATTCATCGCTCGCTTTGTGGTTGTGTCTTCCGTGTGGTTTCCCGATTTCATTCAAAACGTCCTTGATACCTATCGAAATAGTCCGCCGTTTGTATCTAAACACATTGGTCGCAGATCAGGGCCGTTTCGCCGCGAAAATTACAAAAGTGCGACACTGGTCTCGTCCAAAATTTTGTTGCCTCGTCCATTTCTCCTCTATATACTGCGCACGCTAATCCTCGGTTTGCTTCTTCTGACAACTGATTAACGGCTGATAGGACGAGAGGAGGTCCCGTGCGACGCTTTGCTCCCCGGCTTTGCGCACAAGTTTTCTGTATCACGCTGCTGTTTCTCTGTGTCTCCAACTCCCAGGCGCAGACCCAGACCCAGGAAATCACGAGTCGAGGGTGGGCGCTGACCAACATGAAACGCGACGTGAAAGTCGCTCCTTCACCTCGAGAAAAACTACTCGCTCAAGTTGCTATCAGAGACGACTTCCGCAAATTGCAGGTAGTCAATAACGATTTGATGAAGCGAGTCTTCAAGCCCGCTAACACTCAACCGATAACTGAAAAGGAAATCAGATCGAGACTCGGCGAGATCAAGAAACTCGCTCAACGACTGCGCGAGAGTTTTGCTCTTCCGAAAATAGAAGCAGAGGAACCAGCGAACAACCTCGCTTTGCGGCCGGGGTTGCTACAACTCGACGAAGCCATTATTCGCTTTGTCGATAATCCATCGTTTAGCGAATTGAGAGTTTACGACGCGGAACTCGCGTCTCAAGCGGCGAAAGACCTCAATGAGGTGACGCGACTCGCCGAGGCGCTGAGGAAATTGGCGAAGGATAAGTAGCTTCTCAGGTCTCTTCTCTGCGCGTGTGCTTGTAAACGTGTGTGAGCGTCGATCCAGCCGGGCATCACCGTCAGGCCGCGCAGGTCGTAGTCGACTGGATTCGCCTTGGGATCGATTCGGACGATCTTCGAGCCCTCGATGACGATTCGTGTGTCTCGGAGAACGTTTCCTTTGCCGTCGAACAGAGTGCTGACGGCGATTACGATGCGTTTCGATTGGGCCAGTGTTGTGTTGCTGCAAGCGACTATAACGAGCAGCAAGACGATCGTGGCCCGTGCAAACTTACAACTGGTCATAGTGTCTATTTTTGTTAATAGCAGTGTCTACAATAATGGACAGAAACGTTGAATCCTCGCCCTAGTGGTCCAACACATCTCAGTCCAGTGGGCTTTTGCCGCTTTGGAATATCTCTTGCTCCCACTTCCTGCAAAGCCGCTGAAGAACATGACCTCGGCATGTTTACCAAGCTCAATAAATCTCAACTCACTCTTTAAAGGAGACACAATGGCCGCTCCCAAAATCAACGTCGAAGTCCAACCCACCCAAAACGGTAAAGCATATTACCTCCCGATCGCTCCGAAGTCTGCCGGCGACCCCGAGCGCGTTAAAATCGTGCTCCGTCTGCGCATCACCAACAACGAGACCAAGCCGATCACCTTAAACGACATCACGTTTGCTTTCCCAGACATCCCGATCGCGATGAAAGGAGAGAAACTCGCGATGGATCCCGCTGGCGATGCCGATCCAAACGACGGCGTGATCGCACCCGGAACTACAGCCGTTTGGTCCAATGGTGTGGTAGACCTCGACACCAGCGAGGCCGGCGAGAATAAGGTACGCAACGAGGTCTATCTCAAAGCTCCTGCGCCGGCAAAAGTGAAAATTAACCTCACCTTTGCGAAGTTCTCCGATCCATTTACCATGACGATGGATTTGATACCCTTCACGAACCCAACGGGCGACGGCTCTTTTCTTCTCCCGTTTAGCGTTGCCGATCTGGACCACGGCGAATACGTGGTCACTTCGGCTCAACATTGGGCCAATGGCGGCGCCAATGGCACTCAGATCTACGCTCATGACATAGACCTCCAGGCGCGCGTAAGTGGACAATGGACCGCGCTGCTGAGCGGTAAAGACGGCACCAAGAACAACCATTATCGTATTTGGGGAAAGCCCGTTCGGGCGCTGGCGGATGGGACGATCATCAGCTTTGCGAATGATTTCGATGACAATCCTGTACCAGGCGAGAAGTTATCAGCGGACGCAAATCATGTCTGGGTTAGGCACGGTGACGTCAAAGTGTATTACACGCACTTTCAGAAAGGCAGCATCCCGATCGAATTGAGGCAGGTTAACGCTCCGGTCACGGCTGGCCAAATTCTGGGGCTCGCGGGAAACTCCGGAAGATCCTCCAATCCGCACTTGCATTTAGAGTGTCGTGACTTTGCCACCAACAGCTTGCGCGGTTTGCCTTTCAAGCGAGGTTGGGTGCTGGAACGCGAGCTGATTGCGAGCGACGGGACTGGTCCGTGGGTAAGGCTTACCTCCGACGGCATCTCCAAGGAAAAGGTCGCGATCTGGCCCGCGCTGTTTCTACCGTTGCCTCCCCCTGATTTGGACGAGGTCAACGAGAGGATCGTCGGTCAGGTGTTCGGCGGAGTTTCCAAAGACGGTGGCGGTTTTGTGATCGTGAATGGAAAGATCATTCGCGTTCCACCGCGTGGACCGAAGTGGGCACTGCTTGAATCGCTGATCGCAGTGAATGCCGTGGAGCAACTTCGACACCCGCAGGCTGAGCGCATGAAGCGTGATGTAACGGAAACCATCCGCGACATCGCAAAAGACTTGGGCCGCGAGTTTTAGCCGAATCGGGAATTACGTAGCAACACGTTCGTCGGCGGGCCTCACCCGCCGGCGAAACCAATCCTGCCCGGTGGCGAAGTAAGTCCACCAGATCACGAACAACTGGAACGGTACTCTCGCCAGCAAATAAATTGGACCCGCATCATGACCGCCGTATTCGACTCGATTGATAGCCGAATAAATGTTCGCCGGTAAGAGTCCAATCAACATCACGATGAGGAGAAAGCCCGTCACTCGCTCCAGACGCGGTATCCACACTCCAATCGCTCCAAGCAGTTCGAGTATTCCGGTGACATAAATAAGCTCAACCCGATAGGGAACAGAAGACGGGATCATTTTTGCCATCTCTTCAGGGGTGATGAAATGAGCGAGAGCTGTAACGAGGAAGAAGAGCGATAGACCTACTCTCGCTCGCTTTGATGGATCCATCTTCAAACTGGGAAACCATCGTCCCAGGAGAGTCAGTACTAAATATGGCGCAACCAGCAAAACCAGTAAAAACATTAGCGTCATAAGTTGGGGAAGATCCTTTCCACGCGTGGGTTTTCTAACGATTTCGCTTGGCGGGAAATCGTTAGAGAGTCTAAACTGCCCGCCATGCTAAACGACTTCTTCTTTGCATTTCGCACGCTGCGCAAGAGTCCCATATTCACTATCACAGTAATCGTTACCATCGCGCTCGCTATCGGCGCCAGTACTGCCATTTTCAGTGTAACCAACGGTGTACTGATGCGACAGCTTCCCTACAAAGATCCGGAGCGACTAGTGCTGGCGCGCAGCGATATGCAGAAGAGGAATGTCAAAGATTTTCCCGTTTCCAACGTCGACTTTCTCGACATGCGGAACACCGCGAAAAACAACTTCGAAGATTTCGCGGCTGTTAATACGTTTCGCTTCACCGTTCCCGCGCTGGACGGAACACCCGAGCGCGTTCGCATGGCCTCAGTGTCGACTAACTTCTTTCAAATGATGGGAGCGTCGATCATCGCGGGGCGAGATTTTCAGGAATCTGATGGAATGGCCCCGCCTCCTCCGGCGGGAAACCAGGATGGCAATGCGCCTGCTGCGAACGCACCGCCGCCGTTGCCGACCATGGTTATTCTAAGTAACGAATACTTTCAGCAGCGTTTCGGCGGCGACCAGTCGATGATTGGCAAACCGCTGCCGGTCTCTGCTGCATTTGGACCACCGCCAATCATCGTCGGCGTGCTCGCGCCGGGTTTTGAATTGCTGTTTCCGCCGAAGGCGAACATGGAACAGTTTCCGAGTATCTGGATCGCTGCGCGTATTCCGTACGACGTGGCGCAACGCAACAACGTGCAGTGGCGCGTGATTGGACGAATGAAGCCTGGCGTCTCGGTCGGACAAGCGCAGGCCGAAGCCGACACCATCTCTCAAAAAATTCGCGACGAGAATGCGATCGCGCGGACAGCCGGTAGCCAGATCGTGCTGGTTCCGATGAAGCAGCATCTTGTTGATGAAGTGAGACCGACGATTCTTGCGTTGATGGGCGCGGTCATTTTCCTGCTGCTGATTGCGTGTGCGAACGTGGCGAACCTGATGCTGGTCCGAGCTTCGTCACGTGAACGTGAGCTGGCGGTTCGAGCAGCGCTTGGCGCAGGTTGGTGGCAGTTAGTTCGTCAAACGCTTGCTGAGGCGATCGTACTCGCCGCGATCGGAACGATCATCGGCGTGGCGCTGGCGTATCTAGGTATTCGCCAGTTGCTCTCGATCGCACCGGAGAATCTGCCGCGCTTGAATGCGATCGGAATCGATTGGCAGGTGTTGGGGTTTGCGGTGTTGGCAGGACTGCTGTCGGCGGTGCTCTTCGGTGTGATTCCTGCGCTACGAACCGCGAAACCAAACCTCATGGACACATTACGCGCGAGCGGTCGAACGAGCGCACTGGGCGCTGCTAGCTTGCGTAATGCTGTTGTCGTCGTCGAAGTTGCACTCGCGTTTGTGTTGCTGATCGGTTCGGGGTTGATGTTCCGAACGTTCCTTAATATTCAACGTGTGAATCTGGGATTTGATCCACGCGGATTGCTCACGTTTCAACTTCTCGGCAACGTAGGCACCACAGCAGAGGAAAGAGACAACTTCAAACGCCAGCTTCGCGAAAAACTCGACGCGATTCCAGGTGTGAACAGTGCGACGGCGTCATTTCCGTTGCCGCTTGCTGGTGGGTTTAGTCCGGTGCGGTGGGGGGGAGCTGAAGCTGAAAACGATTCCAGCAAGTTTCAAGCTGCCGATCTTCAGGTGGTCCTCCCGGGATACTTCGAAGCGATGGGGACGACGCTTCTCGCCGGAAGGACTTTTACGCATGACGACAGCAGGCCTGACAAGAACCTGCTGATCGTCGATCAGGCACTCGCGGCGAAAGCGTTTCCCAACGAGTCTGCGGTTGGCAAGCGAATTCTGTTTCGCGTTCGCACGCCTGAGGCACAGTGGGGTGAGATCATTGGCGTCGTGGTCCATCAACGAAACACGTCGCTGATCGAACCGGGTCGGGAACAAATCTACGTGACCGATGGATATGTAAACCACCAGGCCGCTTCGTGGTGGGCGCTGCGTACGGACGGAGATCCGGCGGCGTTAGCGGGTACCGTACGTGACGTCGTGCGTGGCATGGGGAAGGAAACGTTCATCAACGATATGAAGCCGATGGATTCGCTCGTCACGGGTGCGCAGTCGCAGACGCGTTTCTCGTTGTTATTGATCGGAGTGTTCTCAACAATCGCAGCTCTTCTTGCCGCTGTAGGTTTATACGGTGTGCTTGCGACGTCGGTGCGCCAGCGAACCGCGGAGATCGGTGTGCGCATGGCGCTTGGAGCCGCGCCGTCGCGTATCTTCCGTTTGATGGTCGGGAAAGGAATCTATCTCAGCGCGATCGGGATCGGGATCGGTCTACTCGCCGCGTTTGGACTGACGCGTGTGCTGGCGAGCATGCTTGTCGAGGTCAAACCAACCGATCCGGTTACATTCGCCTCGGTAGCGGTGCTGTTCCTGGTTATCGCGGTGCTGGCGTCCTGGCTTCCCGCCCGCCGCGCTTCGGGTTTGGATCCGACAACAGCGCTGCGGCAGGAGTAGCTGAGATCAACTCAACCGCATTAGCAATGCAGATTCGTGAATACGAGGACAACGCCGAGTCGGTTTGCACATCATGTACCGGCGCCTTTAAAAAAAACTAATCGAAAGAAAACTTAAAAGATGAAAAGATCAGACATCAATCCGATGCCACAGTACTGGGAACGCTATATCAACCTGGTCCCTGATGTGGAACTGCCACAAGCTTTCGACGACAGCATTCGTCAGTTGGAGAGCTTGAACCGAAATGCTCTCGGACCAATTGCCGATAAGACGTACTCGGCAGGCAAGTGGACCATCAAAGACATAATCCAGCACCTCATCGACGGCGAAAGAATCATGTGTTTTCGCGCGCTAATGTTCGCGCGTCGCGATAGGGCGATCCCGCCAAGTTTCGAGCAGGATGACTTTGCTGTGAATGCAGGCGCGAACCGCAGGACATTTGATGATTTGATTGATGAACTGATAAACGTGCGGCGTGCGACGAAATCGATGTTCGACAGTTTCGACGAAGAGATGTTAAAAGCGCGAGGCGTGAATTGGGAGACCGAGGTTTCAGTACGCGAGGTCGGTTTTCTTATCGTTGGTCATCAAATTCATCACTTCAACGTCATCGCCGAGAGATACGCGTCGCTCTAATCACGGCGAAGTATGTCGGGTGCCCAACCTTGGAATCCGGCGCTAGCTGCGTTGAAACGTTACACTCCGCGCATTGAAGCGAGCCAACCTTTTCTCGACTCATTCAATAAAGCAACGACAGATGAACGAATAATCGATCATCGTGAGCGGCACTGAATCTGCTGATAGTGAATTGACGGTTGTCTACCAGCGGGGGGTTCATTATGACCAATGGTGTTCGCGACGAGGGAATACTGGATGTGATTCGCGTGCTGTCGGCTCGCGGCGCGAGTGGCAGGGTTCAGATCAGCACGGGCATGACTGATGGCGCACTTTTCTTCAACAAGGGTCAGCTTGTAGAGGCTCGTGTCGGCAAGCTTAACGGGTTTCAAGCAATCAATGCTCTCGTCGCTGTTCCCGACGCGACTTATAACTTCGATCCTTCGATAGAGGCTCCGGTTCATAGTTCGATCTCGGCCAAGGAGCGTCTACTGCTGAGAGATTTCTTTGGCATTGAAGCCGCTGAAGAGTTGGCCGAAGTTGCACCTAGTTTCGCAGATGACGACGTCACGCCTTCGAGAGTAGTGCCTGATGTGCCTCACGAGCAAATGATTTCTAAAGACGATGACGAAGTTACCGTGGTAAGACAACCACCACTCGTCGCCGATCCTCCACCTGTTTACCGTCCTGACTCGATAGCACCAGTCAGACCCGTCACTGCACGTTCTACCTTTATACCGGCGCTGGCCCTTATTGTCCTAACAGTGCTTTCGGTTGCGGCGATTATCGCAGTTGTATACAGACTTAGCAGGCCAGACTCGACGGCATCAGCGGTCCCAACAGTTCAAACTCCTGCTCCCGCTAACGCCCCGCAACAACCGGCAAATGCGCCGGTAACTTCCGCCGTTGCGGATCTCAGCGGCAACTGGAGTGTAGTTAATACGGTCGAGCAAACGTCGTATGCAGCTTACAAGAACATGAAAGTCGGCTTTAACGTCTCGATCAATCAAACTGGAAAAGATTTCACCGGAACGGGTGAAAAGATCTCCGAGAACGGCCGAAACCTCCCCGCCACCAGCCGAACACCGATCGTGGTGAAAGGGACAATCGACGGTGACAAAGTTGAAGCCACGTTCTCGGAGAACGGCGCGCTGCGAACAACAAACGGCCGTTTCGTCTGGCGGATTGATAAAAGCAGTGGTGGTCTAACCGGAACCTTCATGTCCAACGCCGCCCGCAGCAGTGGAAAATCCGCCGCGACGAAAGAGTTGTGAGAGCCGCCGTTACGGGTCCGACGCGTGCTAGAATTACAGCGCAATGCTCGAGGATTCGCCCAACAAACAAATCACGGTCAGAGTCATTCGCAACGGATTGCCCGAGCCGCACGACAACGACTGGTCCAACGCTTCTTCGGAGGAGCGGATCGAAGCGGTATGGACACTCACCGAACTTTGCTTGGCGTGGAACAAACCTTCAGCAAGTGAACCCAGACTTCAAAGAACTATTACTCACGTTCAACGAACACGGGGTTGAATACCTGATTGTGGGCGCTCACGCATTGGCGGCTTACGGGCACGTGCGTGCGACCAAAGATCTGAACATTTGGGTACGCCCAGAGCAATCGAACGCTAAAAAAGTGTTACAAGCGCTATCAGGCTTTGGTGCGCCTTTGACGGATCTAACGGCTGACGATCTTAGTAAGAAAGATACGATCTTTCAGATTGGGTTGCCGCCACTACGCATCGACATAATTACCAACATCGACGGTGTAGAGTTTCAAGAAGCATGGCCAGATCGTTTGGAGACGTTGTTCGGAGGTGTGCCCGCCTTTGTCATTTCTCGTCACCACCTGATTACAAATAAGAAAACCGCCGGACGCCTGCAAGATCTAGCTGATGTACAGCAATTGGAGGCGACCAAACATCAGCCATAGCTTCACAACGTTTCCGATCCCTGGCCCGGTCTTCGTAAATCTGCAACATAGTTCCTCGCCGTGCGTATCATTCAACCAGATCGAGGTCAGTGCTCCGTCAATCCGTTCGGGAGTAATTGATGAAAGCCATAGAGGTTGAAAATCTTTCCCGCGCGTTTAATGGTCTGCGCGCTGTCGACAACATCTCCTTCTCGGTTGAAGCCGGAGAAATATTTGGCTTTTTGGGCCATAACGGCGCCGGCAAAACAACCACCATTCGCATGCTGAGCGGACAGTTGTTACCCAACGCCGGCCACGGACGCGTCGCTGGTTGCGACATCGTCACCGAACAGCAACGGCTCAGACCACTCATCGGCGTCGTCTCCGAACACCAGAACCTCTATGAACGCATGTCGGGACGCGAGAACCTTGAATTCGCCGCGCGACTTTACGGTCAGGATTTCCAACGCGTCAATGCAGTCCTCGAACAAGTCGATCTACTCGATCGCGCCAAAGATAAAGTGCAGAACTATTCAAACGGAATGAAGCAACGACTGGTCATTGCCCGGTCAATACTGCACCGTCCGCAAATCGTTTTCCTCGACGAACCGACTCGCGGTCTCGATCCCGTCGTCGGCCGCGAGCTGCGACAACTGATAACGGACATGTCGAGCCAGGGTGTAACAATTTTTCTCACCACCCATTACATGGAAGAAGCAGACCAACTCTGCGACCGCGTAGCATTCCTGAGCGAAGGACGTATAGTCGCTCTGGACACACCCAACAAACTAAAAACAGCTCACGGCAGCAACCAGGTAAATGTAACTCTTAATAACGGCGAAAGTCTCAGCATCGCTCTCGATGATCCAAATGCGGGAAGTGAACTACAACAACTCGTAAACAACGGTCAGGTGAGAACATTACATTCAGCCGAAGCAACACTCGAAGAAGTGTTTATTCAACTGGCAGGAAGGCGGTTGTCTGAATGAACCTGAACATCGTCTCAGCAATCACCCGAAAAGATCTGGTCGACGCGATCAGGCATCGCTATCTGCTAACCGCCCTCGTCACGCCGTTGTTTGTCGCGCTGCTGTTTCGCGTGATGTTGCCAGGCGCAAACAGCCGCGACCTTCTCACGGTAGTGGTCCATGATCCAGCGGGTTCAGGACTGGTCGCCGAACTTCAGAACTCCCCTCGGATAGGCGTGGTGGAAGTCGCGTCGGCAGACGCGACGCCCAAAGAAGTGGAAACGCGCAAGGCAATTGGCGGCATCGTAGTGCCGGCTAACTTTGCTTCAGAAATAGCGGCCGGCAGGCAACCGGAACTCACCGTTTACATCAATAATGACAAGAATACTTTCGAACAAGCCGCTTTCCGCCGGCTGTTGGACCAACTGGTCCGCTCATTTGCCAAACAGCCGGACCCGGCACGGTTCGTCTGGGTTGATATTGATAAAGATAAGAAGGACGAGCTCATTGGTGGAACCAGTCTTGATCAAATAATGCTGCCTTTACTTCTGATACTTACATTCGGAATGACCGGGGCATTCGTCGTCCCTTTGTTAATCGTGGAGGAAAAGGAAAAGCGAACACTCGACTTTCTTTTATCATCGCCAGCGAGTTTAAAAGAGATAATCGCCGGCAAAGCGCTGACGGGTGTGGTGTACACGCTGCTGATCGCAAGTCTGTTGCTGGGCATTAATCGCCAATTCATACGCAACTGGCCAATGACATTTTTGACTGTTGTAGTGGGACTGCTTTTCGTAGTCGGCGTGGGGATGGTGATCGGAAGCCTGCTGAAAAACACGATGCAGGTAAACACGTGGGCCAGCTTTGTTTTAATGGTCCTGCTTTTTCCAAGTTTTCCGTCGATCGGCATCACAAAATGGTTTGATACCGCGATGCGTTTCGTCCCAACGTACTATCTGAGTGAGGCGTTGAAGCTGTCGATGGCCGGCACGATATCGTCACAATTGTGGATCCATTTGGTGGTGCTGACGGGTTGTACTCTTATCGTATTCTTTGCTGCCGCCTGGGCCTTACGCCGGCGAGGCTGAGACATTAACGAGTGAACGTAACAAGCGAACAAGTCAACGATGCGCGCGCGTTGTTGCGGCCGTTCCTACGGCCCACCCGCTTGGTACCCGCGGAGCGAATCGCGAGTGATTCAGATACCCAAATACATCTAAAGCTCGAGACGGAGTTGCCCACACGATCATTCAAACCACGCGGTGCGCTGTACGCTTTGATGAAAACACTTCAGAAGCGATCGGTTAAGGGCGTCGTAGCTGCGAGCACGGGCAATCATGGAGCGGCCGTCGCTTATGCAGCGCGGCTTGCGAAACTTCCCGCAACGATCTTCCTTCCCGAATCTCCAAACCCAATCAAGCGTGCGCGAATCGTCGGCCTTGGTGCGACGGTTGAGGAGGTTGCGTGGAAACCTGACGCCCTGGGAAACGCAGCCGCAGCATTCGCACAGGACCACGACTACTACTTTCTGAATGACGCTAGCGATGAGTTAGTTCCCGTTGGTACCGCAACGATCGCAGCCGAGATTATTGACGAACTGCCGTCGCCGGATGTGATCATCGTACCAATGGGAGATACCGCTTTAATCCGAGGAGTCGCAGCGGAAGCAAAGCGCCGGCATCCGGCCGTCAAAATCGTCGGTGTTCAGGCCGAGCAAGCACCCGCTTACGTGCGATCGTGGAAGGAAGATCGTGTCGTCACGACCGAAACGTGCAATACGATTGCTGATGGTTTGGCGACATCGGTTCCGCTCGAGCGCAACGTGCGAGCGATTCGCGAATTAGTTGACGAAGTGACGTTGGTCTCAGAAAACGAATTGCTTCAAGGTGTGCGGACGCTTTTGTTCGAGGAACATCTCGTCGCAGAACCTGCTGCCGCCGCCGCCACTGCAGCTTATCTTCAGAACCCAACGACATATTCCGGCCGCAGTGTTGTGCTGCTGGTTACAGGATCCAACATTCCCCACGAACTGCTTCGACACGTAGCTGTGGAGTTACCATGAATTGTTTGGTCTTTGAAAGAGGTGTTCCATGCGCATAGCCTCCATATCAATCCTCATCACATTGCTTTACGTGTCTACAACATTTGCGCAAAGAGATGCGCCAGTTTGGGAATCGTACCTGCCGAAAGTTTTGATCTACCATGACGGCGGTCGTCAAAATCCCGCGCTGACGGTCGACTTCCTGTTCAAGAAAAACGGTGGGCCGCACGAGCATGTCGAGCATCAGGCGTACGTCCTCGTTTATCTGAAGCAGGACGAAGAACAAATAATGAAGCTCGCCGGAGATGCGGAGTTAACAAAAAAGAAGAACGAGAAGACGAAGCTGTTTCTCGATCTCCTCGTCGAGAAGAAGCTCGTGGCTCCTCTTGAATCACAAGTGGCCAAAATTAATCGGACGCCCCGATTTGAAGATGTGCGCGGTAATCCGAGAAGCTCCGGCGTTGAAGAACTCGTCGGATCCAGCTTCGCCTTCAAATTCACTTTCACCTACGACACGCTGTTCCAGTCGGTCCGAAAGTTAGGTAACTTCCGTCCTGAGAATGCAAGAGTTGTCGGGTCCGAGACGTCGTTCGACGAAAAATTCAAAATGATCGTGTTCGTGCCGGTAAACGATTCCGGCCACGCAACCAAAGTCTCGAAAGAACTGCGCGAGATGTATGACTTCGCCAACACGATGAACTTCGACACCGCGCTGCTCTACTTCAGGCCTCTGCCATACGAATTCAGCTTCAGAAAGTACCGAGAAGAGAACCCGTTGGTGTACATCAATTAACCGTCGCCCTGTGGATAGCCACACTCAAGGCTGGGTTCCCGCCCCTGCCAATCTTTTGC
>Ga0209486_10000411_pt1 | contig 19425 bp, 26 predicted proteins | sample NCCompost_FD_187518 | JGI IMG/M metagenome (GOLD analysis project Ga0209486, IMG submission 187518) | Agricultural soil microbial communities from Utah to study Nitrogen management - NC Compost (SPAdes) (version 2) | ecosystem: Environmental > Terrestrial > Soil > Agricultural land | place...
TTGGCCTTATCGCTGTTCCAGTTTCAGTTAACGCTTTGATAGATAATCCCGAGGTCGTTATAGTTTATGACTATTGTATTTCACATATTGATGAAATTTTTGCAGGCGGTAATCCAGTTCAGGATTTGGTCGACGCGCACTTAATTCGCGAAAGCATTCCAAGTTCTGAAGAGGATGAGACAGAGACAGATTTCGCTGGCAAAACTTGTGAAGATGTCACGAATCTAAAACAGGAATTCGAATGGGATAAGTTCGCAGCTGAATCTAGAAGAGAATTGATGGATGCTTGGGGTATTGACTAATTAATTAGTTATGTTAATCAAATGACATACAGGTGAGTCTTGATTAATGAAACACATGAAAATGAATCTGCCCCTAATACTAATTGCGTTAACCATAATTTTGATTCCGTCACTTGCATCAGTTTCTTCTTCTCAATCTAATGATACACTGTCCGATGACGCATTGGCTGATAATACATTATCCAATGATACTTTCTCTTCTTGGAGTAGGGATTTCGCCAATAACCAAACTGGATCCGATGATGACTCTGACCAAGAAGCCGACGACTAGAACTGGTTGGAAAACTTAATTTTCGCAAATCCTATAATATAGATATATCAGCGAAAAGTAAGGGACAGGAAGCAGACCATAAATGACTTATCTTGAACTCTCTAAATGGACCGTCTTATCGTTGATCTTGATGACAGCAACTTTGATAGTTGGCCTTATTATCCTGGCTACAAAGTAAGTAAATCCCTTACTCTTTGGCATAATCTATTTATTTTTATAGGCTTTTCCATAAACGAGTCTATTATTCCTAGTTCGAGATACTTTTCAAAATTGGGATTGTTTTGAAATTCGTATGCACTTACTAACATCGTTCTTACCATTGGATTAAGTTCTTTTACTTTATTTAACAATGCCATCTATCTTGCATTAATAGCAAGCTCTGTCATTTTGAATATTATCATCACTATAGTTTTCTGGGATTGAAACCTTAAATGTAATAAATCAAGGAGCTAAGATCAAAATGAGCTCACCGGATGAAGATGACATATTCATAAAGTTAGCAGAAGAAGACGGTAAAATTTTAGAAGAGCTTGAAAATGTTCATGAAGATTATCATAAAATGATTGAGATTATGCAAAGACGAATTGCACTTCATCGTAAATATTATACACAATCCCTTGATCCTGTGATAATGGAAATTATTATGTCTCGAGAACATCTCATTAGACTTGAAATGGGTTTCCTGAATGCAACACACGACCTTCAAACAGATATCGCCAAGCTCACTAGTCGTATAGACGATCTAGAATCTAAACGAAATTAATAATCAATCTTTATTTTTACAAAGTGAGTAAATAGAAGCGTGTTTATTTTTACATGAAGATATCCCAAGATTGCATACAAGAATGGACATAATTGAAAACTGCAAATGCAGGCTTAACGGAGGCTTTGCAATCCGACATAACCCTAAAGCCTCAGGACTGGATTGGTGTCCTAATCCTCAATGTCCTCACGGAGTAAAGGGAAACAATTTCCAACCTTATGAAGGAGAATTACACATGGATAAAATGCAGATCTGGAATGTGGTTTCAGAGGACGGAGATATTAGATGCACATCTAGCCGTTTATCCACATAATAGTAACAGTAATGGCACTGCTTAAAGAAGTGATTAATAGTAACATACTATAGAATCATAATTCTGCGTAGTAGTTAATATTTTTCCAATGATCTTTCTTTAGAGCATAATTTTCTATCATTATACACAATTCTTGAATATAATCGGTTTATTCAAATTAACATATCAAAATGGATTATAAATAATAATAATTATATAATTGGAATTCTATCTATAAGTAATGTGTCCAGGAAGTTAGAAGGTAAAGGAGCTAACATATCGGATTTGGATAGGAAATTGTTAAAGATTTTACTGCAGCCAAATGGTGATTTAAAATCTAGCAAGACTCTATCAGCAAAATTAGGGATGCCAATTACTACTGTTAGAAGGAGACGTAAGCGGTTAGAAAGCACACTTTTGAAATTGCATTACGTATTGGATATAGAGAAATTTGGATGGAGACGTGTTGACTTTTTTATTGCGATAAAAAATGGAATGGTAAATGCTGTTGCCAGTAAACTGCTCGATTCTGACGAAGTAACTTATGTAGGTAAAAGCATAGGTGAACATACGATTGATTTGAGAGTAGAAACAATTGTTAAGGATAATGCTTCGGTCCTTGACATTCTTGAAAAAATAAAAGCAATGGATGGTGTTAATGATGTTGTATGGAGTGAAATTGTAAGTGTTGTAGGAAGAAAAATATCAATTCCTTCTTCGATAATTGACAAAATTTAATATACAAAAAGCTCCTGTGTTATTTGTGGCCAACTTGCTTCATACCTGGCATATTTTCAATTAAACAAATGTCAGAGAATTGAACGGTATTGTTCAGAATGTCTTGATAAATAGGTAGATTCAGAGTCTGTTTCAACCGGATAGCCTTATAGATAAAATCAAAAAGTTTTTAGCTTTTCGTTCATTGGTAACCTGGCCTACAAGCCAAGGACTAATTGATTACTATTTTTCGAAATATTGGTCTTATCGGACATAAGATATTTTAGGGTGGTTTATTCATGGTGAAATCATAAATTCCGCGGTTTATAGTCATTTATAGATCATTACAGTAGTAACAAGTCCTAAGTTAAACATCTGGTGGGGAATTGGCTGTTTCTTGTTCATCCAGTCAATTAAGTCCCATCAGTTTTTAGTTTTGAACTCGAACCAAGCCCTAAGTTATCAGTGACTCGTAACTCCCTTTAACTTACCAGAACTCCGACGAATTTATTTTAATCCACTCAATTCTTCATTCTTTAGTAAATGTGGATTTTCTTTACAGTAATAAAAAAGCCTAACTATGGAAGATATGAAAATTTAAACCCAACTACTGACCCGCATGCACAAACAAACAATTCTATTAAATCTTAAATTTCGTAACGTTGTCCTTCTTACAGAAGTTTACGGTGTTTACACAAGATTATATATAAATTTGACGTGATATATGTCAATGAGTGATTTTTGATGAGCGGCATGAGGAATATAGATGCTAGAAACATAGGGCTAAGAAATATTGTAGTTGCGGATACCAGGATATGTTCAATTGACGGCGAGCATGGTGAGTTGATATATCGTGGTTATGATATTTTAGATCTTGTAACTCATTCAACTTTTGAAGAAACCGCATATCTGTTGCTTTTTGGAGATCTGCCAACAAAGGATGCACTCGCTGAGTTTACACTAGACCTCAAAGAAAATCGAGAAATTCCAGAAGCATTATATCAAAATTTGAAAAACAGACCAGTTACAGCTTCTCCTATGGACGTACTGCAGTCATGCGTTTCACAGTTGCCCGATTATGATTTGGACATTCAAGATGACTCAAGGGAGATGAATATTAAGAGAGGTAAGATGCTGATTTCAAAGATTCCAACAATTGTTGCTGTTTGGGACAGAATCAGAAGTGGTAAAGAAATTGTTAAACCATCAAATGAAATGACAAATGCTGAAAATTTTCTTTACATGCTTTTTGGCAGTAAACCAAAACATGAAGAAGCAAAGATATTTGATATCTGTTTGATACTTCATGCAGAACATAGTTTTAACGCTTCCACATTTGCAGCCAGAGAAATTGCATCTACAAAATCACATATTTATGCATCAATAAATGGAGCTATTGCGGCATTGTCCGGCTCATTGCATGGAGGGGCAAATACCCAGGTTATGAAAATGCTACTAGAGATAGGAAAGACAGAGAATGTTGACAAGTGGGTTATCGGCAAATTAGAACAGGGAGACAAGATTATGGGCATGGGGCATGCAGTTTATAAAACTACAGACCCTAGAGCAGAAGTCCTGTATCGATTATCAAAGACTGTTAACAAGGAACGACAGACTCCATGGTTTGACATGACAGAACAGGTTGAAAAAACTACCAAGAAATATTTGCTTGACACTAGAAAACAATCAATATATCCAAATGTTGACCTATACAGTGCATCACTCTATTACAGCTTGGGAATTCCTATGGATTTGTTCACTCCGATTTTTGCCATTGCTAGAATTTCTGGGTGGACTTCCCATGTGATTGAAGAGAAATTTGCCGAGGCCGCTCCTAAACCTGCGCTCTATAGACCAAAGGCAGAATATGTTGGAAGATATTGCGGGCCAATGGGCTGTGAATATAATCCAATAGATAAACGATTTACAAAAATTACTGAAGAATAACCAACGAAATCATATCAACGAGATATTTTTTTGAATGGTTGGTAGTATACCGCACAGCTTTAAAAAACAGACAATGCTTTAAATTGAGAAAATTTGTCATCCATAACTTATGGTGGGGTGGCAGAGAGGCTATGCGTTCGCCTGCAGAATCACCAAGTAGTTAGCGAATCTATAAGGGTTCGAATCCCTTCCCCACCTCTCATGTACGACTCAAATTGGCAAAAGTATTTTTTTAATGATGGAGACTATTTACAAAAGGTTGCACTCTGAATAAGGATCGTGGCATACTAATGAGAATAGAAAATTCGCAAAGATATTGCCTACTTACACACGTACTAGTGAACATTAATCACAACTTATTCTATTAGCACTTATCTTCACAAATAAATTTGACAAAAGACCGAGTCCGAAGACGATTACGGGGTTTGAAGAAAAAATTTTTAAATAATATGGATTCGATACATAGTTGTTATTGCCTAATTTAGATCAAGATACTTATTCGGTTCACTTTGCACGATTTGCTGCAAAGCTAGAAAAGCATCTCCTAAATCATGGTGTAGCTTGCAGTGAGGCAGACGTCATTATAGAGGACAGTTCGACTATCTTTTTTGACAAGTTAAATAATCCTAAAAAATCGTTCTTAAAGTTGTTCAAGAAGCAAGACCCGATGTCATTATTCATAGAATCGGCCAGTGAATCGCTCCAAAAGCATATTCCTGAAGCTCAAAAGACATTTGGATCTTTTAGAGCAATTGAAGACTGTCTCAGATAATAGAAAAATTTTCTTCAATAATTGTTGTATAAATAGAATGCAAAGACTGCGTCCATCTTTCTAATTGTATAGAAACACCTATCCAAAGTAACGATAATGATACAATGGGGCCGAAGGGATTTGTTCTGTTACGGTATACCGCACATTTGAACCCCTGATCCACGGGTATCTTTCTCTAATAAAGCCCTGTTTGTTAGATCTGGAGCCCGTTGCGATGCCTGGCTTCGCTACGACCCCACATTAGCATCGCTTTTTAATGGTTCTAAAGTTGAGTGTATAAGTTTTACGACATGGTATTGAAAGGTACATTAAACGAAAAATGAAATCTTCCATGTTCATTAGTATTTATTTGCATAATTTGTCTTAATTGTTGATTTGCAGTACCCTACTCTGTTTTTCATATACGTAGCAAAGAATGAAGAATGGGTTAGGTTGCAAAATGAAGATTGGTATTATGTTTCTCTAATGTCTCGATTTTTTCATCACTGGATAAAGAGATCATTTGATGTAAACTTAAAGATAAAGGCAGATATACTTCCTGTAGTTCCGGGGAGACTATTTGATAGGATGTCTATTTCCTACCTATCGCGAGATCATTCCGAAAGGGACAAAGGAACGTACCATTTTTATCTCACTTATTTTAAGCCATTTTGGACTGACTGTAGAACTGAAGGTTATTCTTCAGAAAATTTTGGCATAGCGTATTGGGAAAGATCCAAAGAGCCCGTTTCTGATCTGGATCGAGTAAAATTTTATGCTGATAAAAATTGTGCCAAAATATCACATGTCCTGAGTCATGAGATATTGAGAATGAAGGGTGAAAAAAGAAATGTGTATTTTGACGGGGTGCATGAATTATGGGATAAACATATGTATGCTTCGCTCCCGCTCCAATACTACAATAACAAATTTGAAATAATTTCAACTGGTGACACATACAGTTTTGTGACGATAGACCCACGGAAAATACAGGCTTGATATTTCAGGGTTGAAAATGTTTATCAATATTGATAATATTATCAAATGTGGAGCAGTATTCTCCCTCATAGGAACAGTTATTATGATAGTACTAGTTTCAGTTATTCTTATTTTTCCGGTACAAAAGAATTGTGATAGTAACGACTCTGATTGTCAATTTATTTCAACAGCGCCGGGCATCTTGAGGTCAATAGTATCGCCCCTTACATTAGTAACAGCACTACTTACAATTGCCACAGGCCTTTTGATATTTAGATTCGGAACTCGTTATAAATTAAGAAAATCTCATTTGTAATTACTCTGTCTCAGCGTGCACTGTTCGTATTAGTTAGTCTGTTATAAAATATAGTCCACATGTGGTTTATGATTTATCTCCATTCCTAGAAAATGATTCATAGTATTTTTTTTCCGGGATTCATTATCTTTTTGTCATCAAAAATTGATTTTATTTGTTTGAACATTTGATACATTGTTGGACCGTACATCATGGGGATGTATTTTGTTCTAAGCATTCCATCTCCATGTTCTCCCGAAATAGAACCATTAATTTCAGAAACATGATTGAAAACCCTATTCGCCAAGACATCCATCAAGATATTGCAGTCTTTTGATGCAAAATCTATAATAGGTCTTAGATGCAAATTGCCATTTCCTGCGTGACCATAAACAACATAATCAAGATTGTATTCAGCAAGTAATTTTAAGAGAAAAATCAAGTAATCATGTAAGAGTTCTGGGCGAACTACTGTATCTTCTATCAATCCAGCTGGCCTTCTAGAACCAACTCCATTTTTCATGGCACTATTAAGCGAATTTCTTCTTTCACTCCATGCGCTACTCACACTTTTTGGATCATACCCGCTTTCGACAATTTTTGCTTTCTGCCGAAGAGTATCTTCAAACTTGTGAACTCTTTGGTAGAAATTATCATCACTTCCATAGAATTCTACAAACATAATACAAGAATTCTTATTCTCAGACTGATCAGTTTTCCATCCTTCTATGATAGTGCCTTTGTCCAGTAATTCCAATGCTACTGGCTTGAATTGAAGAATATATGGCACAACCAGAGCGGCGTGAAAAATGTTCTCAAACTTGAGAATAATGAGCGATTTTTTTTCCGGGATATCCAATATTGAAATTCTGGAGCTGGTAATTACGCCCAGAGTTCCTTCCGATGCAACAAATATCTTCTGCGGGTTTACCCGATTATTTTCAAAAACTGCATCCAATCGATATCCGCTTGAATTCTTACTTACATTTGGATAATGATCATTTAAGTTGATATTTACAGACGATACATACTTTAGCATTTTGTCGATTTTATTATCATGGCTAATCTGATCTGCAAACCCTATCGTTCCATCACAATATACTAGATCAACCCTCTGTACATAGTTGATAATACTTCCATAACCTAGTCCATGTGGACCGCTGGAATTGTTCGCTAGCATTCCTCCAATGGTACAATAGTTACTACTTGCAGGATCGGGCGGAATAAATTTATTCCTTTTTGCAAGTTCTTTATCAAGTACTGCTTTTACAACTCCTGGTTCAACAACAACGTAATCATTTCCAATCTCCAGGATTTTGTTCATTTTTTTGGTAAAATCTAACACGATACCGGTGGTCAACGATTGACCCAATAAACCTGTGCCAGCTCCTCTGCAAGTTATGGGAATGCCGTGTGAATGTGCATATGTACATATTTTCTGAACGTCATATTCGTTAGACGGGAAGCTAACTATCGAAGGTTTGAGGATACAATGGCTTGCATCCACTGAATAGATTGTCCTTGTCCAATCATCGTTAAGTGTATCTGCAAGTCCAAGTCTTCTCAGCTCAGAAATATCTGATTCAAACAAGAGTGAATTTATATAACTAAGTCGTGATTTTAAGCAGTTTGGATTTACATGCTTAATACACTAATCCTACAATGTCTATCAAAAATATAAAGTAGTTACATTGAGATTTCTTTCTCTGGTTTGGATTTTTTACCTTTAATTTTCCTGTAAAACCAAAGTTTTAATGCAAAATATGCGCCATAGACGACTGTTTTTGCTTTCATACAGGGAACTAGTCAAAACCTGTATATATTACTTTTATCACATTTTCACATATTATTCTAATATTAATCTGATTTTATCTCAAATCAGGACGAAAACATCAATGAATAGTCCTTTTTCCATTATGGATTCTTCGTTATTTCGTTATTGTAATGGTATTGGATTCTTGAGGAATAATGGTATGTTCTGCTTGAACAACAATTCTATTAGACCCTTCGACTAATATTGGATATGCATGAACGTTCTTCTTCTTTAGTAGGGTTTCCAGTAACGAGAGCGCTTCCTTTTCCTCGTAATCTTTAACAACCCATCTTAATGCAAATGGTAGTGTCTTGAATTTATTCCATAGATATTCAAGGAACTCATCGGCTCTTTGGTCCTTAGTCCTTTTTCTCGAGGCAATACCAAAAATGTTCTTGACCTTGCCTTCATATACAATACCTTGACCATCCTTAGTTGTCACAAAGGGCTCAATTGCATATACATTATTCACAGACAAATTGAATGAATGGCCAATGGTCCAAATGTTTGGAATTGATTGTCCTGCATGAATTGTGTATCGCTCAAGGGAATGACCGCTCAGATTTTGAATTGGTTTGCAACCGTACTTTGTGATTGTCTTTTCGATTATTCTGCCTATATCAGAAACACGCGTATTTGACCGAGCAATACCTATAGCTTCGTCTAGGGCTCTTTGAGCTATATCTATCAAATCTTGATACTTTGAATCATAACTCACAGTTACTGCGGTATCAGCGATATATCCATCAATATGCACCCCCACATCTATTTTCAGTACATCAGTATTTTTCACAACCGTGGGATCGTTAGGCTCTGCTGTATAATGTGCTGCTATATCATTCAAACTAACGTTAACTGGAAATGCCGGTTCTCCGCCTTTTTTTATTATCGCATTTTCAACGTCATTACAAATTTCGCTCAGAGTCCTACCGGTGTGATCTTGAGTCCTAGCATATTCTCTAACTTCGGAAGCTATCTTTCCAGCCTTGATATAGTTCTCAAAGTTATCCAACTCTTAAAATTCAAAGTCAAACATATTTAGATATATTGATATCCACATCATTTCTGAATGATTGAATGCAATAGAAATGATATCAAATATGAAGAATGACCCAACCAAAAGTACAGATACCAGTTGTTTTCAAGATTTTCATCATCTCAAAGTTAAAATTATACTTGGGGTATCGCATTTGCTAAACCGTGAAGTTGGGGCCGTCGTCTAGCATGGTATGATGCCAGCCTTGGGCGCTGGAGGCCGCCGGTTCGAATCCGGCCGACCCCATTGATAATAGTTCCTTCTCTTAGTATCGTCTAAACTAATTAGAAATTGCATTCTCTACTAATTCAGACCCTAACTTGACTAAGAAGAAGTTGATACTTTTTGATTAACCATAACCGGAGTATAATAGTCGGAGTTTATCTTTGAGTCTACTTGCCAATTTCTCGGATATTTTTTTCTGATACTCATCTACCTTAATCGGGTTTTTTTGCGTAAATACAAATGGTCCATATGCATAACTATTGTTGGGAGCAGGTACTTCAGGTTCGGAGGAAGAAATTAGAGAAGAAATGTACGAACTAATACCACTATTGTCTTGATTTTCACCCATGTTAGATAGGATCTTTCCGATTTTTTCTGGGTCTAATTTTCTATATCCAAAAGGCATATGGGAATTATCGTTAAACTTTACCGGGTCTACATCAACTTTTGCACCAACTATTAGTGGATTTGGCTTGTAAATCGAATCAATCTTGAGCTGCCAAACTTCATTTGGATTGCTAACAATAGCATCATAAAAGTTTCCATTCATTTGTGAGACAGAAACTACAAATTTCCAATTTCTTGCATTTGCAGAATATCTTTGAAAGAGGTTCGATGCAAGGTTGTTGCCTTCAAGTATATCCAATACGGATTAATTGAACATACGGTAAATATGAGTTTTTATCTTGCTTGATGACAAATTAGATGAAATCTTTCTGTACTCCAGCATTTGTTCATACATAACAAGACCGACAAAGGACATCTCCTCTGGTAGAGTGCTAGTTGACTACAAATAATGGGGAATACTAGCTTACTTCACAAAGTATATCAATCTCTACTACACTGTCAAGGGGAAGGCTATTTGCTCCGATGGCAACTCTAGTATGTTTACCCTTTTCACCAAATATTTCTAGTAAAAAATCTGATGCGCCGTTGATAACTTTGGGATGATCCTTAAAAGAAGGATCACAATTCACATAACCGATTATTTTAACAAATTTGGAAATACTTTCCAAATTACCAAGGAATTTGTTGATTTGTTCGAGTCCGTTAATAGTACATTGTTTTGAAGCCTGTACTGCATCAGCTATAGAAACCCGGGTAGGGATCTTGCCCTTATATTGTTCTGGCAAAGTTCCCTGTACTAAAGGAATTTGGCCGGAAACAAAAATCAAATTCCCACTCTGAATTACTGGAACGTAGGAACCTATAGGCTGCGGAGGACTGGATAGCCTGATTCCAATGGATCTTAATTTTTCTTCAATCATTGCGATTAATACATGAAACCGAGTTTTTATTTATTATTCCGATGAAAATCATATGACGACAATCAAAAAAATTAGAAACAATCCAAATACTTTTAAGCACTTGGATTAGGTAATTTGAACATGTCTTCCCACGACGACGAGATTCAATCCGGAGGAGGTTATTTCCATATGAAAGGCGTAGCATGGAGTATACTTGTGATGGGTTTGTCTCTAGTAGTCATCATCATTGCGTATGTAATGTTTGGGCACATTGGACCATCTTTCTCTGCTGAAAGAATTAACGTACAACAGGCAGAGTTGAGACAAGAATATGGTTTACCTGCTCAGGAAGTCATTAGAAATCAGAGTATTTTGCTAACTCCACCCTCTTTAAGGACCTTGAACCAAACCACAGCAAGCGGCTAGGTTTCAGGCAGAAAAATTAGACCAGCTTTTCTATTCCTTTGGATCTTGGAGGAGGTCAGCCGCTCAAAGAGCCAAAGGATAAAACATTTTTACTTATTGTTATCTTATATTTTTCAGTTGACAGATTGTGATATATGTGGATCTAGATTTGGTAGTAAATCTTGCGTGATATGTTCAAAAATTGTTTGTTCATCATGTGTGAACAGACAGGGAACGATTTGCAAAAGATGTAGTTCTCGAAAAATAGAAAAAGTTTCATTTTTCAAGAAAAATTTGCCATATATAGCGCTCATAGTTGCTATGTGGTTCTTTGTATCAGGACTCTATCCATTTCCATACTTTATGTTGATAGGAACGCCAGTAGATATGGGCATAATGCAACCAGTATTAATTGCGACGACAGTAATGACTATTCCTTTTATCTTCATGCTATTTGCATGGAAGAAACGATCAGAGAGAATGAGATCGGATTAGTTCAATCTATTCAATGAAATGATTTTTATTGAAACTTATCAGTGATCATAGCATGGTTGGAACTGGCTTTAATGGTGAAGTAATATCTGGCATATCTTTAACTGTATTTGGCATCATGCTAGTTATTTACGGCATGGTTAATGAGGTAGCTGCTATCCTAATACCCGCGGACATCATGATCATTGCCATTGGGGTAGCCGTGATAGTAGTTGGAGTATTTACGAATAGAAAAAACACAGTTATTCACTCTTGATACACCGAGTTTTCTAGTAACATCAGTGTGTCATTTGTGAATTTAAATGACTTTTTGTCCAAAATTGGCTAAATTTGTTTTTTTGATAAGAAAATTTTAATAAAAGCAGTGGAATACACTAGTAACTATGAAAAGAATAGATGCAATTATTCCTCAGTCAAAAATGTCAGATGCGTTCTCAGCATTGAAAGAATTGAACATTGGTGGTTTTACCTATTTTGATTCGAAAGGAAGAGGTGTAAATCCTCCTGCTGCAGTGCATTCCGGTAGAGGTACTTCCCTTTATACACCTGAATTTAACCCCAACTTGACTATCTTTACTGTAGTTGATGATTCGCTTGTTGAACAGGTCGTGAACAAGATACTCGCAAGCACAAGCACTGGACTTGCAGGAGAAGGAAAAATTTTCATCTCAGATGTAGATGAAATCATCGACATTGGTTCAAAATCAAAGGAAAAGCCATGATAATTTCTAAAAATTATTTTGGGAGATACTAAGAAAACTTAATTTTCATTATTTCTTTCTTTAACTAGTGATTCTAGAGCCTGACTAATATTCAATGTTCCTTTGTTTTTTGCAAAATCCTCTAATAGATCAATCTCTTCTTTTGAAAAGCAAATATACATTTCTCGTTTTAAATTACGCATATTTTAACGACTGTCCGGAATCTAATATATCTTTCTATGCTCGGTTCTGTCAAGTTAATGTCGGTTAAATGGTAAACATATTGCTGTAAAAAAATCGTCGGATATTTGTTAAGTCTTCTTTTCCAGATTCTCGACACGAATAGTTAGTTTTACTAATTCTTCTTCTAAAACTGTAAGTTTGATTTGCGTTAATATGTTTTGCCTGATTGTACTTATTAGGTATCTCGTTGTATCATTAGTTGCTCGTTTTTCATATTTCAAGTAAAGTTTATGTCGTTTCATAACTAGTGCATTATGTTCTCCAAAATTCGTTCCCGTCTTCTCCATTTGTGCAAGGATTTCCTCATCCGCAACCCTTAGTTGTGATATTATAGGATCTTCTGTCAATTCACCTCAATTTTCTATTTACCATTAAATAAATTCGTCGGATATTTTTCGGGGTCTAAATTGGGAGAGATTTGGGAAAGTCATTAAATAATTTGATTCTGGCTATTAATCGGACGATAACATGTGCACCCCAGAGGCGTTATGGCAAGTGCTTGCTGTCTCTGGGCTTATCGTTCCCCCAATACACGAGTTATAACAGTTATGTTTCCAATACGTGATTTTTTGATTATTGAAAACCGAAGGTGTATCTTCTAAACAATTTGTAGTAACCTGTAAACAATGTTGGAAAACTTTTACTTTCAATCTGATTACACAAAGCACTTGCCACGTTATTCTAGAACATCAAAACTGAAATTTTAGAATGATTGGTTGGTGCATCATGAAGTGTGTCATCAAGTTGCACCAACCAAGCCTATCAAATAAGATAGGCGAGGTTGTTATATTCTAATTTTATAATAAAGATTTCTAGTACAAGTATCTAACCGACGAAACTTTACACCTACATATTTGGTTTAATCAGTAGTTAACTTGACTGAACCCTATGCTCTGATTTATGGTCTTTTATTCAGTACTGCCTTAAGAAAGACCCATTCTAAAAAAAGAGAATCATCAAAGTGTTTATATCGATTTTACTTGATTGAATAGTCGACTAATCTCTACGGCTCAGCCAAATACATGATCGGTGCTTTTTCTTTCACAGGATAAGCACCAATCAACAGATGACAAATGATTATGGTATGAATGAAGCAAGCAATTCTATCTTTCTTTACTGCAATTCCCAAATCTTTGTTACAGCGTTACCTTTTTGATTTACTTCGTTAGCAAATACACCCACTGTGGAAGATAGCTGTTCAAATACTCCGCCAGGGGTAGCATTAAAGAACACAATGCCATGATTTCGAAAATTCCCATCTGCACCCATATTACCTAATCCCTGAATTCTATAGGTAGCAACTTCACCTTGTGAATTCATAATCATTCCTTGACCATGACTCCTAGATACACCACCAGCTCCTGATTCGACCATGACGGTGCCGAAATCTGAAATATTTGTCGTTCCTCTGTAATTACCTCCGCCTACCCAGGAAACTTCCATTGCAGCTTTATCAGGTTCTGGGATTCTCATACTAGATCCCGAACTGAATACAACAATGATAAGATCACCTACTGAAGCAGTAACATTTTCAGGTTGAAGAGTGGGATCAACTGTCATCATGTTTTCTGAAGGAGGCGCAAAAGAAATTTGCAGGGAGATAGAACTGAATGTAATCACTAGACCTAGGATGAGTACTGACCAAAGCGATAATTTTGAGCTAACGAATTTCATGAATTTCATCATCTTAGAAATACGTACACATTCATTTTATAAATCAGTTACCTAACGAATCAGTAGGACCCGATCAATATTTAAAATCTAATATATGATCTTTACATGCCGTGATGATGTTTACAAAGGTACTCATGGTTTTATCTTGTTCAAATCCGAAATCCATGATAGTACTTCCTTCTTTTCCAACTTTGAAATCTCAACACTAGCCTGACTTAATATTGCATTTCCATCTTCTGGATAGGAGTCCAGGATAACAATCCTACTGATACCTACACTGATCGCCATTTTGCTACATTCAAGGCACGGTGCAAATGTCGAGTATAGAGTAGAACCCTTAGTGCTCCCAGTCCTGAAAAGTGCACATTGCATTATTGCGTTTGCTTCTGCATGAGTGCAAAAACATCTATCAAGATTTTCACCTGACTTTATCTTATTGTTCTGTTTATCTAAACACCTCGGACAACCGCCATCAAAACAATTCTTGATACCTGAAGGAGTACCATTATAACCTGTAGCTATTTGTCTATTATCCTTAACAATCACACAGCCAACTTGACGACTCAAACAATTTGATCGCAATTTCGCTATCTCAGCTTGCAACATGAAATAAGTGTCCCAGTTGGGTCGGTTTTTCATCTTCTAAAGAGGAGATTTATGAATATTTAACATAATCGTTATGGAAGCAGGAGGTAGAAGCATCTGGTGAGTTCATTCTTTTTCAAAACTTTCAACTGATCCTGTCAGACCCATTTCCCTCAATGTTTCCTGAAACTCATCTTTGTGCCCAGTTACAATGATCCTCAGTCTACCCAATCCATTTTTTCTGAGAATGTTTTTAGATTTCAAAAATTGTCTGATTTCTTTTGCTGCGTTTATTGAAGGATCAATGATCCTTATTGAAGGATACATAGATTCAATATGGGACCTGACAATCGACAAATGGGTGCTGGATAGGACCAACACATCCAAATTAGTATCCTCCAAACCCTCCATGGATCTAGAAATGATTCTAAATGTATAATCATCATCCTTAAGAAAAAGCCCTTTTTCTACAATCTCGATTATTTCTGACGCGTCAAACTTTGTAACAAATATGTCTTGGGGAACCTCAATTTTGATTTGTTCATCAAGCTCTCTGCTTCTTATAGTTCCCTTAGTCCCAAGAATTCCGATATGTTTCCTTTTTGTCAGTCTTGATGCCTCTTTTAATGGAACTGAAACTCCTAAAATTGGAATTGAACTCATTGATTTTATCTTTTTCAACATTTGTATCGAAGGAGTGATGGATGCAACAACGATTAATTTTGGATCAAAATTTGATAAAGCGCAGACAGTTTCTGCCATAATCTGCTCAAGCTCATCTACTGATTTTTGACCGTATGGGAAATTTTTTTTATCTGCAAAATAAATAATGTTTTCCTTTGAAATCAGACTTCGTATGCCCCTGATGACAGAAAGTGATCCTAATCCAGAATCAAATACTGCTATTGATTTGTTATGAGTTATCAATTTTGATTTTATTAGTGCAATCCCAATTTATATCATGATTGAACATATTATAACCAGTCATAAGGTTTTGTACATATATTGATAAAATTGCCCATAAATCCTCTAGTTGTATCTTTGCTCATAGCGTACTAGCAATTAGATATTGCGTTGTTAGAACATCTTAAACTGTAAATAAGTACTCTAATTTTACCATCTACTGTATCAGGCCAAGATAGGTGTCTACTAGATTATCATCCACTATACCCTGAATTACTTTTGGGACACCATTTGACAGTTTGATGTCCATTGCCACAGCGCTCAATGGTATTTCGAATTTTGATATTTCCGTTTCATCACTGGTTTCATAAATTTTTTGTGTTGTACCTTCAACAATATTAAAACAGCTAATTTTACTTATTCTTCTTAATCCGGCACCTCCTATTCTGCCCCCTGCAGAGCCTTGTGATTCCTCTACAAAGAGTATGAAAACAGTATTATCAGTTTTTTTACTTAAATCAATATCATTTTTGCATACTACAATTTTCCGTCTAATATCAAGTAATTCTGAATCTATAGACATTTCACATATCACTTGTTTTGATGCTTCTTATTAGTTCCAAAATTGTGTCAACATCACTTGCTTCTGGAAACTTCTCTAAATATGTGTTAAAAAAATTGAGCGCCTCTTCATATTTCTTCTGATGGAGACATACCATTCCTTTGTCTCTCAGGCCATGTTGATCATTCCCGTTGATATCCAGTATCATTTCATTCACAAGTTCAGCACTATCCAAATCCTGACACTCAAAAAAGCTAGTTTTGAGATTGTTCAGCATTCTTATGATAACGTCGGGATTTGAGGCCTTGTCAACCAATTTTCGGGTCAGGGCGATATTCATTTTTGGGTAAAAATGGTCTAATAGTTCCTTTAAAGAGTAATCATCCATTATTCTGCCTTCGTTAAACGGATCTATTATGATTTCATTTTCTTCTTCATCTAGAACATGTTTTACCATGAAGTGGGAAGGAAAATTTACTGGATAAAGTGTAAAGTTTAGTGATTTGGCCAATTGGATATATAATATTGATAGTGTTATAGGATTTCCCGTTTTTCTTTTTATTACTGTGTTGAGCAAACTGTTGGAAGGGTTGTAATAGTCATCCCTATTCCCTTTAAAATTTTCAATCTTGTATAATTGGTGATTTATTCTTTCAATGAATTGAGTAGGTCTAAATTCTGAAGAACCTTTTAGTGACTTTGCAACTTTCTTACCAATTTCTTCAATTTTTGCCAATTCATCTTGTATTACCAAACTATCATACGCAACGATACGTGAGACTTGTAAAGCATATTCAGCTAATTTAGACGGATCATCTATTGCCATCTTACTGACAACATTGGTGTGCCAATCATTCCGCGCCGCCTGTATATTTTTAGTCATTAACCAGCTCAATTATTTGTTCCTTGAATATATAATTTTGATGAACAGGAAAAAACATCTGAACTGTAATTGTAGCTGAATGTGATCCTAATGAAATTATCCATAGCGTTTTGAACACGGGCATTAATTCAGGCTGAGGTTAGCTTTTTATTAATTAAGATATACAAGATGTGGAGGCAATCAAAGTTTGGATATGACTATTGAGGATAAACATGAGAGACTCAAAGAAATCATAAAGGAAAGAGGAATTGTCATAAAAGATGTAATTTTATCTAGCAACAGAAAAAGCAAATTCTACTATGATGTAAAGTCTATTGTCAACGAGCCTGAAGGCGCTGCGCTTATTGGCGAATTGATGCTTGCCCAGATATTAAAAGTTGAACCCAAAATAATGTCAGTAGGAGGTCTAGAATCAGGAGCAATTGCAATTTCTACAGCAATAGTTTGTTCTTGCTATCATTCAAGACTGCCAAACACAATCTCAGGATTCTTTGTTAGGAAGAGTGTCAAGACATACGGCCTTGAAAAAATGATCGAAGGCATCGCGAAGGACCCTGTAGCCGTAGTCGATGATGTAGTTACAACTGGAAAAAGTGTTCTTGATGCAGTAACTGCACTTCGTAATCATGGTCTTAGCAACATCCATATTTTTAGCGTAATTGACAGAGAGGCAGAAGAAAATTTGCTTGAAAAGAACAACCTTCAATATCATTCATTGTTTAGACACTCTGATTTTTCAACCCATATTGGCTCAAAACTAGATGAAAGTTGAAAATGAAAGTGGTAAATTAATACGATGTCATTTTATTCTCTGATCCAAGATTACAAAAAATACTAGTTTTACTACATAGGGGTAATGAAACAAATTCCCTACATAAAGACAATCTCCCGTATTCAACAGTGTTGTAGAATAAAATCAATAATTTCTAAAATTTGCTTAGTATTTTATCGATAGAGATCGAATCCTGTGTAATTCAGTTTATTCACTCAGAGATTCATTTACAACATAATTATTAGTATGTGTTACTTCTGGTAAATCAGATATTGCTGGGAAAATGCGGCACATTTCTTCATGTTTCTTTATGAAGATCAATCCTGGCTCTGCAGTTCTGTACAAACCTGTGATCTCTGAATATTCCATCAGTTTCCTGTCAACTGCAGTCATCAGATAACGGGTTAATTGAGAATGAGATACGCCTGCATTAATCATTATAGTTGTTTTGTATTCCCAGTTTGAGACAGCTGCATTTAGGATAGCAGCCATAATTTCAATCTCTGAGCGATTCTTCATTTTAGAACATGAATCTAGTTGCACATTTAGATAAAAACTAACTAGATAAGTATCACTATTTGCTAGATTGATAAATATTGACAAACACAAAATGAATTCTCGATTTGCAAGTTGTATGTCAGTATTCTTCAGTTAAACAACTATGAATATCCGTCAATTATAACAAATTTTTTGTCCATCTTTATCTCTGTAAGAGATACCAAAGTCAAGAATCTTTGAGAGCTGTTTACCATTAAACACAGTACCATCCTGACAAACTAGTGAGCTATCGAGACAGCAACTCCCACAAATACCGAAACCGCATTTCATGTAACGTTCCAAACTTGCTTGCACTGGTATTGAATTCTTGTTGGCTATCTCTACAACGCCTTTCATCATCAGTTCAGGTCCACATGTATAGACGCAGTCAAATGTATTATTTCTCACTAGATTACTCATTACATCGACTGTTGTTCCCTTTATTCCATAACTACCGTCGTCAGTACAGATTTTAACCGAAGAGTCGCCAGGTTCTGTAAGCTTTCTTGCAATCTTCTCAAAGAATACTTCCTTTTTGGTTCTTGCACCCAATACTGTTGTAATTTCTAATTTCTTCTTACTTGCATAGGATGCCAATCTCAATAATGGGACTAACCCAGTTCCACCTCCGATTATTAATATTTTTTTGTAATTTTTTCTGAGGTTGAATTCGTTTCCATATGGACCGCGGAGACCAATAAAGTCACCTTTCTTTCTCTCAAACAACGCAGTTGAACCAATTCCAGATTTTCTGATCGTGACTGCAGCATAACCTTCTTTGGTATTTATCATTACACTCATTGGAATTTCTTCGATTCTTGGGATCCATATCATCAAAAACTGACCGGGTTTAGCAGTATAGCTCAAACCATCTTTAAAAACCAGAGTTTTGACAGTAGGTGTTTCGGAAACGGTTTCCTCGATCCGGACTATTCTTCTTTTATTAATACTTGTGTGAAATTCCAATTATCTCACCAATATTTTTCAGTTGCTTCTTTTCAACATATTTTTTTAGTCCTGTTGTAATTTGA
>Ga0209486_10000412_pt1 | contig 19422 bp, 17 predicted proteins | sample NCCompost_FD_187518 | JGI IMG/M metagenome (GOLD analysis project Ga0209486, IMG submission 187518) | Agricultural soil microbial communities from Utah to study Nitrogen management - NC Compost (SPAdes) (version 2) | ecosystem: Environmental > Terrestrial > Soil > Agricultural land | place...
TTCGAAAAAGGCCTTCTGTATTTTTTCCGTCACTGGACCACGCCCACCCGTGCCCACAGTAATGCGATCAACGGATCGTATGGGTGTAATTTCGGCAGCCGTGCCGGAGAAGAACAATTCGTCCGCCACGTAAAGGGCGGCGCGTTGCACCGTGCGTTCCTTCACCGTGATGCCGAGGTCATGGCAAATCTGGATCACGCTGTCGCGGGTGATGCCGGGGAGAATCGATGATGAAAGCGGTGGAGTCAACACGACGTCGCCGCTTACCATGAAGATGTTTTCTCCGGATCCTTCAGAAACGTAGCCGCGATCGTCTAGCGCTATGCCTTCGGCAAAACCGTTCAGCAGCGCCTCCATCTTGATCAACTGGGAGTTCATGTAGTTGGCGCCGCTCTTCGCCATCGCCGGCATCGAGTTAGGCGTCAGACGGTTCCAGGTTGAGACACAGACGTCGACTCCTTTTTCAATAGCCTCGTCGCCGAGATATTTTCCCCAGTCCCATGCCCCGATGTAACAGGCGAGCGGATTCGGAAAAGGATTAACTCCGAATGCGGGTTTAGCTTCATCGAGACTGCGGAAAAGAATGGGACGGATATAACACTGTTCGAGTCCACTGCGTTCAACTAATTCTACTGACGCATCGCACAGTTGATCGAGCTTCCATTGGTGGTCCATCCGGTAAATCTTCGCCGAATTCAGGAGGCGTTGCATGTGTTCTTTCAAACGGAAAATCGCCGGGCCCTGCTGCGTTGAATAACAACGAATGCCTTCAAAAATACTCGAACCGTAATGAAGAACATGTGACATCACGTGAACGCGCGCGTCGTTCCAATCGATGAATTTGCCGTCGTGCCAAACGACGTCACAAATGCGCGGCGTCTTTATATCTTTGGCGTTGCCTTCTTTTGAGAACATGCTGTGCTACTCCTTAAGATCAGTCTTCGAAAACCGGGGCGCGAGGATCTAACTTCAACCAACGTGGAACCGTGCGTGTTATGGTTGCTGCACGAAAGTTTTGGTCCGTTCGGAATGCGTGAACAATGGTTAACTGTAAAGCGAACGATACCGTAATTTTACTTCGCTTTGCAAGGCACGCTTGATTCGGATCGTGCTAGGAAAGTACCATCGAATTGTTTCTACAAATAGCAAAAATTGTTAATTCACAACGCATTCCGGTTACGTGTGGCCGGCGTTCAAACCCGCTTTGCTTCGTCGCATTGCTGATTGCTTGTTCGACATTTTTTACCCAGTGCAGCATGAGCCAACAAAATCAAACTAATACTTCTTCAGTGCAGCCTGACGGCAAGGCGGCGCCTTCTTCCGATCTTCATTTCCGCGCCATCGCCGTCGACATGCACGCCGACACTACGCAACGACTCGTCGACGAAGATGTCGACATCACTCAACGACTGTCTGATGGCCACTTTGATTCTGTGCGAGCCCGTGAGGGTGGACTAGGCGCGCAGTTCTTCTCGATTTGGGTTGAGCCGCAACTGTTTGGAGGCGGTGGCCCAGCTGCCGTAAAACGCGCAGACGAGCAGATCAACGCGGTTCATGAATTAACTCGCAAGCATCCGGATCTATGGGAGTTCGCAAACTCTGCGGACGATGTTCGAAGGATAGTGTCTGACGGCAAACTGGCCGCTTTGACCGGACTCGAGGGTGGCTACGCGATTGACGAGAAGCTGGAAAACGTCGAGCGCTATTACAAGATGGGCGTGCGTTATATGTCGCCGGCGTGGAGTATCAGCACGAGTTGGGCTGGTTCGTCGGGAGACGCCTTGGGCGAGACGCGTGGGCTAAACGATTTCGGGCGTGACGTAGTGCGCGAAATGAATCGTTTGGGAATGATGATTGACGTCTCCCACGTTTCCGATCGAACCTTCTGGGACATAGTTAACACTTCGACAAAGCCGATCATCGCGACCCACTCAGGATGTCGCGCAATCGCAAACGTCCCGCGCAACCTAACCGATGAGATGATTCAGGCCCTCGCGAAAACGGGCGGCGTGGTCAACGTCATTTTCTACCCGGAGCACATTGAGCCTGGTTGGAGTGTCCGCAAGCAAAAAGTCGATGCAGAGATTGCGTCGCTGGTGCAACAAGCTTCGAACGCGGAAACGGGAAGCGCGGTGCGCAAAAAGATGGCGCGCGATCGAGTGCGGCAGGAGGAGTATGCGAAACGTTTGCCGCCAGTTAGCGTCTCGCGGCTTGTGGACCATGTCGATTATATTGTGAAGCTGGTGGGCATTGAGCACGTCGGTATCGGTTCTGACTTCGACGGAGTGCAGGCGACGCTAAGTGATCTTAAGGATGTTTCGCAGTTGCCAAACTTAACGCGTGAGTTGTTGCATCGCGGCTATTCAGAAGATGACGTGCAGAAAATTCTGGGTGGCAACATGCTTCGGGTAATGGGGGAAGTACAAAAGTAGCCACAGATGAACACGGATAAAAACGGATAAGAATAGAAACTTTAAGGTGCCTAGCTTGTTCGCTTTTTGTCCTGATCCGTTTTTATCCGTGTCCATCTGTGGCTGATTTATCCGTATGAGTTCACGCCCACCGAAAAAACCTCGCATCGGGTTCCACGCGCCAATCAAAGGAGGACTCCACAATGCGTTAGTCGTGGCGCATGAGACCGGCTGCGACACCGTGCAGATCTTTTCACGCAATCCACGAGGCTGGGCGGCCAAGCCACTGACGACTGCCGACGTATCCTTATTCCGAAAAGTTCGGCGCGAGACCAAACTCACGCCGGTCGTTATTCATTGTAACTACCTGGTTAATCTCGCTGCTGCGGATGATTTGATGCTCGAGAAGTCGCGCCTTTCATTTCGTGAAGAAGTTGAGCGCGCGTTGTTGCTGGGCGCCGACTATCTGGTGGTCCATCCCGGCAGTTCCAAAGGCGCCTGTGAAGCTGACGGTATTCTCACGGCCATTGAGAGTCTGAAATTTTCGTGTCGAGGGCTGAGGCTCGGCAAACTTCAAATACTTTTGGAGAACACTGCCGGCCAGGGCGAGTGCATTGGTCACCGCTTCGAACACCTTCGTGTGATCATGGATGCCTGTCCGAAACTTCCAATCGGCGTATGTTTCGACACTGCTCACGCGTTCACGGCTGGTTATGACATACGCGAAGAATACGGTCTGGAAGCGCTAATAGTGAAGCTGCAAAAAACCGTGAAGACGAAGAACGTACGGGCAATTCACTTCAACGATTCACGAGCGCCTTATAACTCTCGAGTCGATCGTCATTGGCATATTGGCGAAGGTTACATCGGCCTCGACGCGTTGCGGCGAGTGGCTCGTCATCCGAAACTGGCCCATGCAGCATTCATACTGGAAACTCCCTACGACGACCCGCGCGCTGATCTCGAAAACTTAAACAAACTGAGATCGTTCATTGAGAATCGCGCCCTCTAAGCTGGAGTTTTTGTTTGTGTAACTCGTGGATCATCTTTCCAGAAGTAAAAATAAAAGCGACCCACGAAACACACGAAATAACACGAAGTTCTAAACACGAACCACCCGTTCTTTGTACTGGACAACGGGCCATCCAATTTCTTAAACTGCGCCCATTGTGAGATTGCTCCTTAGATCATTCACCAAACTCGTCCTAACGGTGCCGTTTCTGAGCCGCGCGTGTTAGCGCGTTTTCGGGACGGCGAAGCACCAGCTAAAACAACGACAGATTAACGTGATTGCGCGCAGATGTTTGTGTTAAAGCACAAAACATCAGGTTCGCATTACCGGTATCCTGTTACTTCGTGTTAACTGTAAATACCGTTAGGACAAGACGATCATGGACGAAAAATACTTTCCCGAAAACATAGAGAAAAAGTGGCAACAGCGTTGGCATGAAACGCGGGCGTTTGAAGTGAGCTCTGATGATCCGCGGCCAAAGTTTTATGCACTGGAGATGTTGCCCTATCCATCAGGGTTTCTGCACATGGGCCATGTGCGGAACTATTCAATTGGCGACGCCCTGGCATGGTTCAAACGGCTGCAGGGGTTCAACGTACTGCATCCCATTGGATGGGACAGCTTCGGCCAGCCGGCGGAACAGGCTGCCATCAAGCGTGGTGTAAACCCGCGTGACTGGACCGAAGAGAACATCGCGCACATGCGTGGCCAGCTGCAACGCCTCGGCACCAGCTACGACTGGTCGCGCGAAATCGCGGCGCACCGTCCCGACTATTACCGATGGGACCAGTGGTTTTTCCTGCGAATGTACGAGCGAGGTTTGGCCTACAAGAAGTTGTCGCCGGTGAACTGGTGTCCGAAAGAGGGAACGGTGCTCTCTAACGAACAGTCATCAGGAGGCGTGTGTTGGCGTTGCGGTACTGCGGTTGAGAAACGCAATCTCGAACAATGGTTTTTGCGAATCACTGATTACGCGGAGGAACTCGTCGAGCACATTAAGCAGATCGAATCGACGTGGCCGGAAAAGGTTTTGAAACGGCAAAGCGATTGGGTCGGTCGTAGCAAGGGTGCATTCGTCGACTTTGCAGTGAAAGGCGGCAAGCAAAAGATTCGTGTCTTCACGACGCGCCTTGACACCATTTACGGAGCGACCGCAGTAGTGGTGTCGCCCGAGCATCCGTTGTTAGACGAACTGATGGAAGGGTCAGTGCTGAAGAACGAGATTGACGCGTTTGCCGAACGTGCGCGTGTCCAGCGTGCGGAGCATGCGAACACGATGGAAGAGGAAGAAAAGGAGGGAATGAACACCGGTATTCTGGCGGTCAATCCTTTCAACGAAGAGACGGTGCCAGTCTGGGTGGGCAACTATGTCTTGATGGAATACGGAACCGGCGCAGTGATGAGCGTGCCTGCGCATGATGAACGCGATTACGAGTTTGCGCAGAAATATTCATTGCCAATCCGTCGCGTCATCGAACGCATTTCAATTGAGCAGGAAGCGATACCGCATGACCCTGCCCAGGAAGATCAGTCGCAGGCGATGCCACATGCTTTCACTGACTACGGAATTCTGGTGAACTCCGGCGACTGGAGCGGGAAGCTGTCTGAAGACGCCCTGACTGAGATGGGCGCTCATGCGAAGCAAGGTGGGTTTGGTGAGCCGGCAGTGACCTATCGGATTCGTGATTGGGGTATATCTCGCCAGCGATTCTGGGGCGCGCCCGTGCCGATCATTTACTGCGAGAAGTGTGGAACGGTGCCGGTGCCGGAAAAGGATCTGCCGGTGCAGTTGCCGGACCACGCTGATTTCACGGGTTCCGGTGAGTCACCGTTGGCGGGTGTGGCGGAATTTGTCAACACGACCTGTCCGCGCTGTGGTGGACCAGCCAGGCGCGAGACGGACACGATGGATACGTTTGTTGATTCGTCCTGGTACTTCTTTCGTTATCTCGATCCCAGGAACGAGGCGATGCCTTTCGATCCTGCGCTCGCAAAGGAATGGACACCGGTAGACCAGTACATCGGCGGCGATTCACACGCGGTCATGCATTTGATCTACACGCGTTTCTGGAACAAGTTCATGCGGGACATCGGACTGGTGTCTCATGACGAACCAGTCAAACGATTGTTGACGCAGGGCATGGTCACGAACCGCGTTGAAGGTACCGACGAATGGAAAGCCATGTCCAAGAGTTTGGGCAACGGCGTCGATCCGGACGAGATGATTGCCGCATTCGGCGCCGACGCCGCGCGATTATTCATACTGTTCGCCGCGCCCGTCGAGAACGAACTGCGTTGGTCTGAAACGGGAATCGAAGGCGCCGTTCGGTTTTTACGCCGGGTTTACACATTGGTGTGGCGTTGGCGGGAGCGTCTGTCAAACTCAACTTCCAGAGCGGACGAAGGATTCGAGTTTAGTACCGAGGCCAGGCAATTACGCAGAAAGACGCACCAGACAATCGCCAAGGTTACCAACGACTTTGAAGATCTGCATTTGAATACCAACGTCGCCGCGTTAATGGAACTGTTCAACGAGTTAATGGCCTTCAACGCCGACCCGGTGACTGCACCCGAAGCTGATGTTATTGCAGTGCGTGAAGCATTGGAGTCGCTGGTTATCATGCTGGCCCCGTTCTCGCCGCATGTGTCCGAAGAGATGTGGGAATCGTTAGGACATCAAGGCGGGTTGCTGACGTCGGCTGGTTGGCCTCAGGCAGACGCCGAGCTGGCGCGCAGTGAAGAACTCGAGATTCCAATCCAGGTCAACGGCAAACTGCGGTCACGCGTCATGGCATCGCCGCAGGTGACCGAAGAAGAACTCCGTACGGCCGCGCTGGCGGATGAGAAGGTTCAGTCAATCGTTTCAGGTCACCACATTGTGAAGGTTATTGTGGTGCCTCAGCGGTTGGTGAATGTAGTTATTCGGTGACAAACAAATGAGCGCGTCAACCCGAACCGTTGGCGCGCTTCGCTTTGGTATTTGCTTGCCGCCAATCTAGCCATTAGAATCGGCCTGAGACGCCAACTTAACCGGCCCCTGTTGACGAGCAATAAATGAAAGAATGCCCAGCCTGTAGGCGCTGTTTCCCCGACGACATCATTCACTGCCCCCAGGACGGCGATGCGACTATTCCGTCGCTCGTCGGTGAACCGATCCTCGATGCGCGTTATCAATTAGAGAGACGGTTGGGCCAGGGTGGAATGGGCGTAGTCTTTCAGGCACGCCATATCTTTCTTAAAACTGCCCACGCGATCAAAATCATCTTGCCGGATCTCGTCGGCAACGATCCCATGCTGGTCACGCGTTTCCGTCAGGAAGCGTTGGCCGCTGCCGCCATACGTCACCAGAACATCATTGCTGTCACCGATTTCGGTGTAGTCCGGGGAACCATGCCATTTCTGGTGATGGAGTTTGTTAAAGGCAGCTCGCTGCAGGAGATTCTGGCTGATGAAAAGATCATGTCGCCGCAACGCGCACTTGAGTTCATCAGTGCGATCGGCTCTGGAGTCGCGGCTGCGCATCGTCAAAACATTGTCCACCGCGATATCAAGCCATTGAACATCATGGCCCAAACGGACATACCGATCGCTGAAGGACTGAAGATCCTTGATTTCGGCCTGGCAAAAATAAAGTCGGGCGAACTGCTGGGATCGTTTGTTCAAGCCAAGACGAGCGGGATGATGGGCTCGCCTTTTTATATGGCGCCCGAGCAATGGTCGGATGATGAACCCGATGCGCGTGCCGATATTTATAGTCTGGGAATAATCATGTACCAGATGTTGGCGGGTGACGTGCCATTCAAAGGTTCTTCAATTCCATCGATCATGAAGAAACACCTCACTCTACCTGTGCCGAGTTTCAAATCGTTCGGCGTAGAGATCTCTCCGCGGATCGAAGCAGTCGTGCAGGCGGCGTTGGAAAAGGATGTTTCGTTGCGAATGGAATCGGTCGATCAGTTTCTTTCGGAACTAAAAGACGCCGTCGAAGCGTCAGCCTCATCGGGCCGAAGCACGGGGCTACTCGAGGTCCACGAAACGTTGTTGTCGCCTTCCACACTGTCAAAACTATCAACTGGCAGTGCGAAGGCGGATCAGACGCAGGTGGAGAGCCGTGGTGATTCTTCGATGGGCAGCATTAGTTCCGCCGCGCTAAGTCCCAGCGAGCAGAAGAAACTCGCTATCTCGCAAGCGGACTATGATCGCGAGCAGGAGCACAAGGACCGGATCGCGCGTGAGGAGTTGGCACGAGAGGCGGCAGAGCGCCGGCTTTCGGCTGAGGAAAAAGAAAAGAAGCAAAAAGCAGAACAGGAACGCCGACAAAAAGCGCAGCAGCAACAGGATGAGAATCAGCGCCAGCATCGGGAAGAACTTGCACGACAACAGAAAGAAAAGGAAGAACGCGAGCGGAACCAGCGCGAGCAAATGGAACGCGTTGAACGGCAGGCGAGGGAATTGGAAGAACGACTCGCTCGCTTAGCGACCAGCATGCCGCCTTCTGTAGGTGTATTGGATCCTGAGGCGACGCAGGTCAGTCAAAACATTCGCACCGAGGTAACGGGAAATAATAGTTTCCCGGGTGTGACGCCGGAGCGAATGGAAATCTCGATCCCCTCTAAATCGAAAAACTATTCGTTACTTTTCATTGGTGGCGGCGTTGTCTTACTGCTGTTGATTGGGGGCGCGATCACGGCGTATCTGTTGACGCGTCCCAGTTCAACCACCGTTACGCCCCCGGCCGTGGTGACAAATCAACCACCGGCCGGCAATGAGTCAACCAAGGCGGACATGGTGGAGATCCCGGGCGGCACTTTCCAGATGGGCCGTAACACTGGACCACCTCAGGAGCAACCGGTCCATGCAGTGACTGTCCAAAAGTTTTTTATGGACCGAACCGAGGTCACTAATGCGGAGTATGCTGAATTTGTTCGCAGCACCAGCCACGAAGTTCCCAGCCATTGGGTGCGCGGCCAACCACTTCCGGGACAGGAGCAGTGGCCGGTAGTTAATGTTTCCCAAAAAGACGCTGAAGCGTTCGCCAGCTGGAGATCGAAGCGCGATGGTGTGACGTATCGTTTACCGACTGAAGAAGAATGGGAATTTGCCGCGCGTAATGGGGGAGAATTCCTTTCGTATCCGTGGGGCAATACCTGGCAGGATCGGCGTGCGGTAGCTAAGGAAGCGAGTCCGCGACCAGTCGGAACCTATTCGGAGGGCAAGAACAAGTGGGGAGTGGTGGACCTCATCGGCAATGCATGGGAGTGGACATCTTCGAAAGCTTCGGTATACACCGGCGCCGCGGAGATTCCCGACGGCAACAAGGACTGGGTCGTGGTCAGAGGCGGATCCTACGCCAGCGATCCCGCTGACCGGCAGATCCCAATTTCAGCTACTTATCGAGATTGGTTTGAACCTACCTTAAAGCATCCTAATTTCGGCTTCCGTTTAGTGCGCGCCGAATAATCAGCGCCATATCCTTCATTAGCCCATATCTCGTAAACTAGGCTACAATTCGTTTTACGTGATTCAGAGTGATCTACCAGCCTATAGTGTGTTATTCGACTGCAATAAAAAGTAACTGAGGAGGATCGAATGAAAGGTTCTTCGATTTTTCGGTTGGTTTCCATTCTCGCCGCCGCCGCGTTAGTCGTTCCTGCTCACACTGCTAAATCTCAGGACGTAGGCGTGGGTGGCGGCGCGGGTATCTTCAGGCCCCGAAATCCCGAAACCAGGAAGCGCACCAGCAGGACCGCGACGCCTGTCGTGCGTCGAGGCCCCACCCGTACGCCAACCAATACGGCAGCCGTTAATGCAGCCCTCGAAGAGCAAATTGAGGATCTATTGGAAAAAGGAAACGAGTTTCGCGACGCGCGCAGGTTTGCCGAAGCGGTGACTTCTTACCAGGAAGTTTTAAAACTTAAGCCACGTGATGGTCGCGCTGCATATGGCCTTGGCAATGTTTATTCCGATCAGCAGCGCTGGGACACAGCCGAAACTGCATATCGCAACGCAGTTTCGTGGTCACCCTCTGATGTTGAATCACTCGTCGCGTTAAGTGTAGTACTGGTCCAACCGCGCACCGGCGCCGGCAATGCTAAACGTCTCGCCGACGCGGAAGCTTTTGCTCGTCGAGCAGTACAAATTGACCCCAAGAACGCAGTGGCCTGGGATCGCCTCGGCGTGGCGCTGCAGGCCCGCGGCTTAGTTAATAATGAAACGGAACACTCTTACCGTCGCGCTGTGGAAATCGACCCGCAATTTGCGGCAGCGTACGCTCATCTTGCCCGGGCACTAAACAAGTTAGGCAGGAGAGACGAGGCCGCGACGCTGTACCAGCAGGCTGCGACGCTGGCCAAGGATCCGGCGACACTTAATTTGATTGCCGAATCACTACAGGAAGAACAGCAATGGCAAAACTCCGAACCCATCCTGAAGCGTTCTCTTGAACTGGATCCGCGCGGCGCCCCGGCTCTTTACATGTTGGGCCGCATGCTGGTGGTGTTTAAGAGATTTCAGGAAGCCGAGCCGCATTTGAAACTGGCGCACGAAGTTAACCAGAAAGCCTTCGAGCCCGTGAACCTTCTTGGTCGAACGTATTTGGCTTTGGACCGTTATGAAGAAGCGGAAGTCACTTACGAACGCGCCGCCGGACTGGCGACGCCGGCAGATCGTAAGCAACTGGCTGGTGAGTTTGGTTTTGAAGGAGTGGGTGATGGCTTCATGAAGCGGAAAAATAAAGCGGGAGCGGCTCGTGCTTATCAACGAGCGCTTCAACTCGATCCGGCGAATCGGGATTTGGAAAGAAAGCTCGCCCAGGCGCGTTAACAAAAGAGAACGGAGCGGTGTCTGAATGAAACGTTGTACCAAATGCAACCGGACTTATCCTGACGATAACCAGAGGTTTTGCACTCTCGATGGCTCTTCTCTGGTATCCGCTGATCAGGGTTTCGATCCAAACGCGACGATTCTTTCAACGTCAAATCTCGCGAATCGACCAGCGCCCGAGACTCCTACCGTTGACCTGAATCGAACTGTGGCTTCAACAGCGGCGCCCCCTGCTCCAAGCCGGACCGCGTCATCTTCCGATTCTAAGGCGACCGAACTTCTGAACCCGAACACGGGTCCGATGAGCGGTGCTACCATCGTTGATCGTCGAGCCCCGGCTCCTCCTCCGCCTGCCCAGAGCGCTCGTTTGCCGCAACCGCCGCCGCACGCAGCGCCTGCGAGTAGTCCGGCGAAGAAGTCAAAAGCCCCGCTAATAATTGGTGTCTTACTGCTCTTGCTGGTTTTGGGTGTGGGTGCAATTGCAGCCGCTTACTTCCTGGTTATTCGTCCACGTTTGGAGGCTGCCGAACCACAGCGCGAGGTGGTGGTTAGCAACAATGATACGAACCCGCCGACCAACGACAACGCCAATGTGGCCACTGAACCGGCTCCTCCAACTGCTTATGTACCGCCCGCTGGCACGATCCAGTTCGTAAACTCTTCCGCCAACCTTGATGGAAGACTTGCCGAACATTACTTCGATTTCTCATTTTATTATCCAAACAGCTGGAAGAAGGACCCTGAAGCGGGAGTTCCGGGCGCTGTTAACTATGCCAAGGTCGAACGGAGAATTGAGCCAAACTTTACGCAGGAAAACTTCGCGGTAGGTTGGTATACCAGCAAAGGCACGTACGCGTCTGATGAGGCCACCTTCCCGGAATTAGCTGAAAAGATTGGCGCGAGCCTGTCAAAGAGCTTTCCGGGTTATCGCAAAGTTTCTGAAGGGCCGACGAAGTTGAATTCGCTCGATGCGTATGAGTTTCGATTTGAGAGTGAGGCTAAAGATACCGAAAAAGGTGACGTTAAGGTCTGGGGTCGAGTGGTTTTTCTTCCACCTGGAACGGAGCGCCCGGCAACGGGTGCAACCCTGTTAATGTTGGCGACATCGTTAGCACCTGAAGTTTCAGGTGTTGAAGATGTGGGTGAAAAAGGTGAAATGCCGGTCATCCTGGAATCGTTCAGATTTGGTAAGGACAACTAGATGCCCGACATAAAAGCAGAGTCGCAAAAGCCGCTGTGGACCCCAGCCCGGTTAGCCTTCACAATTGTAGTGCTTTCTTTGTTTGCGACGTTTGGTGTGTCCAGTTGTAATTCCAACGACGAGACACGAACCACGGCCCCGACTCCGGCGAACACACCCGCAGTGACTGTTCGCAATGATCCGGCGTCTCAGCCGGTGCTGACTACCCTTCCCGCCAATGTTCTCGACAGTGAGTTGAGGGCGTTAAACGGAGCACCGATCAAACTTTCGAATTACGACGGCAAAGTTTTGCTGGTAAACCTTTGGGCCACCTGGTGCAGACCTTGCCGCGTAGAAACTCCCGAATTGGTGAACTTGTATAAGGAAAATCGTGCGCGAGGTCTGGAGATAGTTGGTCTATCAACTGAGAATCCAGAGGCGTCCGCCGAAAAGGTGAGACAGTTTGTCCAGGATTTCGAAGTCAATTACCGCATTGGATGGGCGACTCCTGAAGTTGCCCTGACGCTGATGCAGGGACGAGATGCTATTCCCCAAAGCTTCGTGATCGGGCGCGATGGGCGCGTCTTAAAAAGATTTGTAGGTTTCAATCCATCATCGACGCCGCCACTCCTGAAAGCCGCTATCGAGGAGGCGCTCAATGGGAAGGCGCCTGCTGATTAAACCTACTCGCCTTTTGCAGAATCCAGTTCGCGCTGACCTTCCTCCTTCAAACGTTCCCCTTCCCGCGCTAGTTTTGCATCTCCCAGGCCATCGGCAACCTGCCGTTTGGCTTCGCCTTCAAGCTTCTTCATCTCTGCATCGACGCGCTCTTCTACTTGATCGATCGGCGCCGGCTCATTCAATTCGTCTTGCGTCACAATTTTGTCTTTGTCCAGATCCATTCCTGTCCCCCAAATTCCCGTTGGTCTAAATTACAAGTGCGTTGACTTAAGGTACACCATCATCAGGCGTTACGCTTGTGTCGCTTCGAAGTGCAAGAAAAAAGTAACGATTTAAATTTAAGTTTCAAACCCTGAAACATTCGATCTCCTCGACAAACCAAGCACAATCTCGATAAACTCAGCACAGATGAAGCTGTTTTCTCCCACTAGATTGGTTCGCAAGTTAGCGGTAATTACACTTGCGTTCTGGCTTGCCGGCGCAGGTTGTTTGTTAGGCTGTGAAGGTATGGCCGCGGCCGCTCCTGCCGAACTCAATTTAACTTCAACTTCAAATCATAGTTCCAGACTGATTGTTGAAGGCGACGCGTGCGCTTCCACAGAAGGTCACAGCTGTTGCAAGAAGAAATCGCCTGCAGCCAAAAAACAGCCGACAGCTATTCCTGCCGTCGAAGTCCCTCAAGGGGCCGAACGGGACTTAAGTACGACAAAGTTAAATGAGTCTTCAACGGGCGGCATGAAAGTTTGCCCCTTCGCGATCTCGCGAGCGCTCTCAGTTGCGAAGTCGCGCGACGGCCAAGTGAGTTCGACCCCAGGGTTATCTGCCATTTTGCCCGGACAAGCCGTTAGGGAGCAGAAGCTGGTTTTATCGGCGATATCCCCGCTCCCCAATCGTGGACATACCTACCTGCACTGTTGTTCCTTTCTGATTTAAATCTCCGGTAGTAGATCAGCAAATTTGTGTTGGACGTTTTCCGTCCCACATTAACCGGCACCCGTGTATTCGCAGGTGTCTACGGCCTTTTTCTACAGGAGATTGAATATGAAAAACGCAAAATCTTTTGCGCTTGGCTTCATGCTGGCGGCGGCTCTGGCTTTCGCAGGCGCCAGCTTCGCTCAAACTACAACGCAGAATGAAAGTAAGAAACAGGAGTCGTGTTGTGCGATGGAGTCTTGTTGCTGCAAGGGCGGCTCCTGCTCGATGAAGCATGATGATAAACAACACGCGCAGAAACACGAAGGCAAAGAGCATTCACACAAAGATGGATGCTGCTGTAGTGGCGATTCCTGCGAGATGAAGATGAAAGAGAAACAGAAGCAAGGTTAACGAATAAGGGGAGGCCGCGGGGGCGCTCACAAGGCGCTCCCGCAAAGTAAAAATGAAGAAAGTAACATTCGCTTTTTGTCTGACACTGACGTTGTTAAGCGTCCGGGCTGTGCTTGGCCAACACCAGGGACACACGCCGCCAGCAAAACCGGCCGGAACTCCGGCAGCACCTAAGCCTTCGCCTGTCGTTCCTAGCCAAGGCCATGAAGGGCATAAACCAGCGCCGGCGAAGCCAGCCGCAACACCCGCCTCGCCGAAACCCACTCCGGTTTCCCCGCCCCCGGACGAGCATGTCGGTCATCCTGCCCCTGCTGCGACACCCGCAACCGCTCCGGCCCATGCTCATGACACAGAGGCGGCTTCCGAAGAAGACTCGCTAATGATCATGACCGGTGACGAGATGGCCATCCGTGTCGGTGATAACAAAAACAATGTGCTTCCCATGGGCCAATTGGCTTCGGGAACGTCGTGGCAACCTGCTTCGACTCGGATGAATATGCACCACAAGATGTCGGGTGATTGGTTATTGATGTTTCATTACAACGCGATCGTCGGAGTGAACGCGCAGGGCGGACCCAGAGGTGTCACCAAGTTTGAATCGGCAAGTTGGTTTATGCCGATGGCGTTCCGGAAGGTTGGACCAGGAACAATGGAGTTGCGCGGCATGTTCAGCTTTGAGCCATTCACTTTTCCTCCAGGTGGCTCTCCATTGCTGTTCCAAACTGGCGAAACTTACAAAGGGCGACCCATCATTGATGCGCAACACCCACACGATCTCTTTATGGAGCTGTCGGCGACTTACACGGTACCACTTGGAGATCGCGCTACCTGGTTCGCTTACTTCGGTTATCCGGGCGAACCTGCCTTAGGCCCAACCGCTTTCATGCACCGTGCATCGGCGTCGGAAAACCCGTCGGCGGCGCTCTCGCATCACTTGCAAGACTCGTCACACATTACGTTTGGCGTGTTTACGACCGGATTCACATATCGATGGTTCAAACTGGAAGGCTCGGTCTTTAACGGCCGGGAGCCAGATGAGAATCGCTACGATCTGGAAGCGAATCCGTGGAATTCGCGCTCGGTAAGGTTGTCGTTTGCTCCCAATAACAACTGGTCGATGCAGGTAAGTCATGGACTCTTGAAGAATCCGGAAGCGCTGGAGCCGGGTGACGTTCGTCGTACGACGGCATCAATCAGCTACAACAAACCGTTGCCAGAGGGTTACTGGGCCACGAGTTTCATCTGGGGACGTAATCACGAAAGCCACGGCGCCGACGTTTTCAGGTTGAATGGTTACGTCGCGGAATCAACAGTAAATTTCCTGGACAAGAATTACCTTTACACGCGGCTGGAGTTAGTAGATAAAAATCAACTGCTGCGTGACGCCGATCGGTTGTTGTTGGGCATAACTGATCATCACCCCTCTTTCCGGATTGGGGCTTATACTTTCGGCGGCGCGCGCGACTTTTACACTAACGACAAACTGCGGGTCGCCGTGGGCAGTGACATTACTTTTTACTCAAAACCCACGACTCTCGATCCAATTTACGGAAGCAACCCGGTATCGTATCGTCTCTTCTTAAGGTTCCGGCCCGGCAAAATGTCGCACGATGCGCACGGCGGCGGGCATGGAAACACGAATCATTGAGGTAAACTTAAACACATGAAAACCAGATTGTTATTCGGTCTCATTGGCGTACTGGCGCTGGGCGCCGGGTTGCTGTTACTGATGTATTCGCCTTCAAATCCCCAGCTGGCGGGTAGTCATCAGGCGAACGTTGCTCACGATGAAAGTTCACATGCCGCGTCACGGCAACGTCCGCCAGTCCCCGCATTTATGGACGCCTCGCAAGTTGGTGATCTTCCACCCACGTTGCCGGCTGAGAAATTCTTTGGCAAATCCCGTGAGGCCTATGCGGCCGCTAAAGAGATTCCCGGCACCCTGGCGCAGCTTCCTTGTTATTGTTACTGCGACAAAGCGTTTGGACATAAAAGTCTCCACACCTGTTTCGTCGACGATCACGCTTCGCAATGTGCCGTCTGCGTAGATGAAGCACTGCTGGCCTATCGTCTGCAAAAAGAAGAAAAGAAGACGCCGGAACAGGTCCGCCAGATCATCATCGAGAAATACTCGGCCGAAAATTAACTCGAAACCGGATCCCCCGAATGCATAAACGCCTACCGCTCGCAGTCGTGCTGACGCTGCTCTCCGCTGTAATCACGGCCAGCGCCCACGATCTGTTTCTCAAATTTGACTCGTATTTTCTGAGGCCTAATTCGACTGCCAGCGTGCGTTTGCTGAACGGCACATTCGCCGCTAGTGACGGTGTGGTTTCGCGTGAACGCTTTCGGGCTATCTCATTACTTGGCCCATCGGCCGACGAGAAATCGAGTCCAACCATCAAGTGGCGAGATGAAGCGAAGACTACCGTTATGGAATTTCAAACTGGCGACGCAGGTACATACGTCGTTGGTGTTTCCACTAAACCACGCGAGATAGAACTTAAAGCCGCTGATTTCAACGATTACCTTTCGCATGATGGTATTCCCGACACGCTGACTGATCGCCGCCGCGACAAAGAACTGAACAAGGATGTTAAGGAACGTTACTCTAAGCATGTCCGGGCATTATTCCAGGTAGGCGATAAACTCTCTGACGAATACGAGCGGCCGCTCGGTTATCCAGTCGAGATCATTCCGCAACAGAATCCTTATGCGTTACGCGCCGGACAATTACTCGAAGTCTTGTGCACTTTGGAGGGCTCACCGATCGCTAATCAGTTTGTGATGGCGGGTAGGGAAGGAGCTGACGGCAAGCTTCGACAACTAACTGCTCGCACGGACGCAAACGGCATCGCGCGCGTCAAACTTTCCGCGCCGGGAAAGTGGTTCGTGAAGTTTATTCATATGACGAAGCTCAGCGACGCGGCGCTTGATTACGAGTCGAAGTGGGCCAGTCTGACATTTGAAGTCAAGGCCTCGAAATGAAACATAATTTTCATAGCGCATTACTTTCCGGGTTGATGCTGATGTTGGCATCGATAAGCGTTTCAGCTCAGGAAGCCACCGCCAAATCAATCAAGCTTGAAGGTCAGTTCGTCTGTTCTGTTTGTTGGTTGGAAGCCGACCGTAAAACCACGGCGTATGGCACGGCCGCCGACATGGATTGCGCGCGCGAGTGTGCTGAGAACAATATTCCGCCCGCGATCGCAGTCAGGGAAAATGATGACTATCGATTGGTGTTAGTCGAGGAAGGGAAGCTGAAAAAACCGCCTGAGACATGGCTGCAGTACATTGGCAAACAGGTTCGAGTGGCCGGCCGCGCCCGTTCTGCAGACGGAAAACAATTCATCGCATTGGATGAACTAACGGTTACGGGCGATACTCTTTTGGCCCAGGAGGCCGCGGCTATCGGGACGCAACCTGAACTCACTCTCAAAGATCTCTTTGGCGTGGAACAGAAGCTGAGCGCGTACCGCGGGAAAGTGGTAGTGCTTAATTTCTGGGCGACATGGTGCGTTCCATGCCGCAAGGAAATGCCGGATCTGGCTGCGATACAAAATGAATACGCCGCTCTCGGTGTCCAGGTGGTCGGCGCTTCTGCTGACGTCCTGACTGATCGACAGAAAGTCGTGATTTTCATTAAGGAGACGGGAATTAATTTCCCGGTATGGGTGGGCGCGACAACGGAAGAGATGAAACGGTTCGGCCTTGGACCAGCCCTGCCAGGAACTGTGGTTATTGGACGCGACGGTAAATTGCTCGCGGTTAAGAATGGCGTAATCACCAGGGACTACCTTAAAAAACAGATTGATATCCTCCTTGCGTCAGATACAAAAGCAGTCAAGGAAGAGATCGCATCATCGCGGTCAAAAGTCGCCGCTTCGTCTGTTCCCAGTTGACCGCTTTGACCGGGCGAGGGCCGCGCCGTGAGCGGGGCAGGACATGACATCAGACACAGATGGACGCTCGGCGTTCGGCTCCTCACGAACCAGATCCCGAGAGCGGCGGTCCGCACCACGCTCACATACAAGTTCCATCCGCGAATCCAGGCCGGCATCGAATACAACCCGCGCGCAAGTGAAGTTGCACCGCTGGCGAACATTCTTTTGTTGACTGAAACGGAAAGACGACCGGCGCTGATGATTGGCACCAGCACGGATCGTATTGGAACGCCATCAGGGCAATCGTTTTATGCCACGCTTAGCAAGAGCCTGCACCGGGAAACCGGTTTGCCCATCGCTCCGTATATTGGCGTGACATATGGGACTTATGAAGATCGACTGAGGCCAATCGGTGGGTTGAGTATTACGCTGAACGAAAACTTTTCTCTGCTGGCGACTTTCAATGGTGTGAACGTTCATCCGCTTCTAAACTTCACGCATGGACGACATGCGCTGTCGCTGATCATGGTCCAAGGGCGTGACCCAGGCATGAGTTACAGCATTGCGTTCTAATCAAACCGCGGAGGGTGCAATGAAACGAGTTCTTCTGTTAGGCCTTCTCCTTCTTCCTCTCCCAACCACTGCTCAAACGGCCGTAAAAAACGACACCTGGCAGCATTTCCGGTATTTCATCGGGACATGGAAAGGAACCGGCAAAGGCGAGCCGGGCAATTCTGATCTGGAACGCGTGTACGAACTGGTCCTGAGCAACAAATTCATTAACGTCAAACACAAATCTGGTTATCAACCGCAGACGCGGAACCCGAAAGGTGAAACGCACGAAGATTGGGGATACATCAGTTTCGATCGCGTTCGGAAGGTTTACGTGCTGCGCCAGTTTCACGCCGAGGGATTTGTTACGCAGTACTACGCGCAGACGCTTACGCCGGACGGCAAGATGATAGTGTTTCTCTCCGAGAACCTTGAGAACCTGCCTGCGGGATTCAGAGCGAGAGAGACTTACAAAATTCTTAACGAGAATGAGTTTGTTGAGATATTTGAGTTGGCTCCGCCTGGAAAAGAGTTTTCTGTTTACTCAGAAAATCATCTCAAACGTCAGCCGTAATTAGTCGCGCGAGGCCCGTGCCTGTCTGATTCCTGCACCCACGATCACGCCAACTGCGCCGATTAGCGGATTCATTAGCGCCACCCAGCCCGGCGTGCGCGCCTTTGTCATCGCTTCCATGTTCGGCACATCACCCGTCCTTACATTACGACGAGTGTCGCCCGAAGTTAAGACCGGGATCGCTACGATTATCCCGATGACGAATACGAGCCCGGCCAACACCTGGGCCGCCCGTTTCGATTTGCTAATCACCGCGCACGTGTAACCCCCCACGAGCGCTGCTACAAAACTGAGAAAGAAGCTGATCACGATCCAGAACAGTGACGGATCAAATGATCCAGGGTTGAAAGCCCTGTTAGTGCCCATGCCGATGTAGGCGACCGAGAAGGTTAAGAAAATAAGCAGGGCCATCACCACGTAGCCCACAATGACGCCGGCAATCCCTCTAATCATTCTCTGTCCTCCGAACCTGCGATGATTTTGGCTGAGGGCGGACTATACGCGATCTGACAACCCTGCGAAAGTGGTTTTCTGGGAGCGCAGCGGGCCTCAATTTCAACTTGCACTCAACTGCAGAACCCCGACGAGTCTGGGGTAGCCAGCGGATGCGACGGGTTAACTCGCAATGACTGAGAATTCGTCAACCGACCAACTTAGCTATTTTGTGTCCACGTGAAGTGCATTCGGTCACTGCCGCGCGGGGTTCTGTATTGTGATCATGAAGGCAACAATACTGATCTAGCCAAACATCCGCCCATTTGAATCAAAGCTATTCAGCTATTAAAGTCTCGATCATGGCGCCGCGTGAGTCCTCCAGCAATAACAAGTTGAAGTTCATTGATCCGATATGCGGGATGATTGTCGAGCCGCGTTCCGCCGCTGGTTCGTTCGAATACCACGGGACAACCTATTACTTTTGCAGCAAGGGCTGCTTGCAAAAGTTTCAGCAAGATCCGGAGCGTTTCCTTCAAACGCCAACG
>Ga0209486_10000413_pt1 | contig 19377 bp, 18 predicted proteins | sample NCCompost_FD_187518 | JGI IMG/M metagenome (GOLD analysis project Ga0209486, IMG submission 187518) | Agricultural soil microbial communities from Utah to study Nitrogen management - NC Compost (SPAdes) (version 2) | ecosystem: Environmental > Terrestrial > Soil > Agricultural land | place...
GGACGCGATCCTCCGAAAACGTGATATCGGTGCCGGCGGCAAGGGTGACGCGGTTGTCGTCGTACAGGCAGGTCAGCTTCCCGAGCTGAAGATGCCCGGCCAGCGATGCCGCCTCCGACGCAACGCCTTCCATCAGGTCGCCGTCGCTCACGATCACGAAGGTGGCGTGGTCGATCACGTCGAAGCCGGGTCGATTGTAGCGGGCGGCCAGTTGCGCCTCGGCGATCGCCATGCCGACGGCATTGGCGAAGCCCTGGCCAAGCGGCCCGGTCGTGATTTCCACGCCTGGCGTATGCCCGCGTTCCGGATGGCCGGGCGCCTTGCTGCCCCACTGGCGAAACCGCTTGATCTCATCGAGCGACAGGTCGTATCCAGTCAGATGCAGGAGGCTGTAGAGCAACATCGACCCATGGCCTGCCGAGAGCACGAAGCGGTCCCGATCGAACCAATCCGGATTGCGTGGATTGTGCTTCAGGAAGCGGGACCACGAGACATAGGCCATCGGCGCGGCGCCGAGCGGCATGCCCGGATGCCCGCTGTTGGCCTTCTGCACGGCGTCCACCGAGAGAAAACGCACGGTGTTGATGCAGAGTTGATCCAGCTCGTCCGGCAAGTTCATTCCGGGGCCGTCGCCAATGCGGCACTCACAATCGTTTGTGCTTCCCCAATGATTTGGTGCAAGTGCTCTTCGCCACGGAAGCTCTCGGCGTAGATCTTGTAGATGTCCTCCGTTCCTGACGGGCGCGCGGCGAACCAGCCACTTTCGGAAGACACCTTCAATCCGCCGATCGGCGCGCAGTTGCCCGGAGCATGAGTCAGGATCGCCTGGATGGCTTCGCCAGCCAGGTCGGATTGCGTCACCTCGCGTGGCGAGAGGTTCCTCAACAAGGACTTTTCTTCCGCATTTGCCGCCGCCTCCACGCGGTCATAGGCCGGCTCACCGAGCTCACGCGCGAGTGCGCCGTAAATTTCCCCGGGATCGCGGCCCATTCTTGCCGTGATTTCCGCAGCAAGCAGTGAAGGCGCAATTCCATCCTTGTCCGTCGTCCAGACGCCGCCATCGAGGCGGAGGAAAGACGCGCCCGCGCTCTCCTCTCCACCAAAACCCAGCGAGCCGTCGAGCAGTCCATCCGCGAACCACTTGAACCCGACTGGCACCTCATAGAGTTTCCGGCCAAGCTTCGCGCAGACGCGATCGATCATCCGGCTGCTGACGATCGTCTTACCGACAGCAGCTCCTTCGCGCCACTCTGGCCGGTGTTGGAAGAGGTAGTCGATGACGACCGCCAGGTAGTGGTTGGGCGGCAGCAACCCCGCGCTTCGGGTGACGATGCCGTGCCGATCGTGGTCGGTGTCGCAGGCACAGGCGATCTCGAAGCGACCCTTAAGGTCAATCACCCGCCGCATCGCATGGGGCGAGGAAGGGTCCATGCGGATCTTCCCGTCCCAGTCCACCGTCATGAAGCGAAATGTCGGGTCGACTTCCTCGCTGACGATCTCCAGGTTGATGCCGTAGCGTTCGGCAATCCGCGCCCAGTAGTGGACGCCGGCGCCGCCCAGGGGATCCACGCCCATGTGGATCCCCGAGCCGCGGATCGCGTCGAAATCGATCACGCTGCCGAGGTCGGCGACGTAGGCATCGAGAAAGTCGTGCTCGTGGGTGGATGCAGCGCGGTGCGCGTGTTCGACCGGGATGCGCCGCACGCCCTTCAGCCCTCCTTCCAGCAGCCTATTCGCCTCGGCTTCGATCCCGCGGGTGATGTCGGTATCGGCTGGACCGCCGTTTGGGGGGTTGTACTTGACTCCGCCGCTGTCGGGTGGATTGTGCGACGGCGTGATGACGATGCCGTCCGCCAGTCCGCTCTCGCGCCCGCGGTTGTGGACGAGGATCGCGTGCGAGATCGCCGGCGTTGGCGTGTATTCCCCGCCTGCGGCGATCATCACGTCGACCCCGTTCGCTGCCAGCACCGCCAGCGTGCTCGCGAAAGCCGGCGCGGACAGTGCATGCGTGTCGAATCCGAGGAACAGCGGGCCGTCGATTCCCTGGCGCTTTCGATGCGCGCAGATCGCCTGGCTGATCGCGAGCACATGCCCTTCGTTGAAGCTTCCCTCGAACGCGGAGCCGCGATGACCCGAAGTGCCGAAGGCGACGCGTTGCGCCGGCACGGAAGGATCGGGACGTTCGGCGTAATACGCAGCGATCAGGCGCGGCACATCGACCAGCAAGCCCGGCGGCGCGGGTTTCCCGGCAAGTGCACTGAGCTGCGCGTTCAGAGTCGCCCTCGCGCCTTTCGTCGGGCGCGATCGGCAGGCACCACGCGCTTGGAATCGATGAGTTGCAAAAGCTCGGCCCAGGACTTCACGAACGCCTGCGCGCCGTCGCGTTGAAGGGTAGTCGCAAGTCCGTCGACATCGATCCCTGCCGACACGAAGCGCGCCAGCACGGCTTCGGCGTCGCCGCCGTCCGCAGCCATCACGCCCCGCAGATTGCCGTGCTCGGCGAACGCGCGCAGAGTCTTCGCAGGAATGGTGGCAATGGTGTCCGGCGCGGCCAATGCCTCGATGTACAGGATCTCGGAGGCCTCGGGATCCTTGGTCCCGGTACTGGCCCACAGCAGTCGCTGCACACGTGCGCCGGCAGCCGCCAGCTTGCGCCAGCGCGGCGAGGCCAGCAGCTCGCGGTAGGCGCGATAGGTGCGCGCCGCCATCGCGATCCCGAGGCGATTATGCAAATCGGCCGGCACACCCGTGCTTACCGCAGAGTCCCAGCGGCTGACGAAGAGGGATGCGGCCGAGTCGACGCGCGGGTCAAGGCCGGCGGCGATTCGACGTTCAATGCCGCGCAGGTAGGCCTCGGCGGCCGCCAGGTACTGCCCGCACGAGAATAACAGCGTCACGTTGATCGGCACACCCGCGAAGATGGATTCCTCGATCGCCGGGATTCCGGCGGGAGTGCCGGGAATCTTGATGAACAGGTTGGGCTTGTTACCCTGCCGGCGAATCCGTGCAGCCGCCGCGATGCTGCCGGCGGTGTCCGCGGCCAGCAGCGGCGATATTTCCATCGAAGCCCAGCCATCGACCCCGCCGGTCGCCTCGAACACCGGCGCGAACATGTCCGCCGCGCGACGCAGGTCCGCGAGCGCGAGTTCCACGAAAAGAGCTTCGCCGGATTGACCGGCACGGGAGCGCTCACGGATCTCGTCATCGTAGGCGCCGGTGCCCTCGATCGCCTTCCTGAAAATGGTCGGATTCGAAGTCAGGCCAGTGATCGAAAACTCATCGATATAGCGGCGCAATGTGCCGTCGTCGAGAATCTCGCGGGTGATGTTGTCCAGCCAGAGGCTCTGACCGATGTTCCGTAGCTGTGTGGTGCTGTTCATGCTTGCTCCTGGCTCATGGAGTCACGCGCGGCGTGACGCGACGCGGCGGCGGGACCCAATCGGCAGCAAGCGGACCTACTTCGGCGAGTGCATTCCCGCAGGCGCGATCAGCCGCGCATCCACAGGGTAGTAGCCGTGCCTGAATCAGACAAGCGATTTAGCATGACGATGAACATCGGTTTTGACGATGGGTAGCGTCAGAATTCTTCCATTGCATTACATGCGAAGCCGGCTAGGCTGGAAGCTGCACATATGATTCAAGTCCACAAGCCTGAATTGGCATTACCCGTCAGCCCGATTGACCATGCGCTCGGCCCGGCGCATGCGCCGGTGTCGGTCGTGGTGTACAGCGACTTCGAGTGTCCAACCTGCAAGCAGGCAGCGCAGGCAGTCAAAGTCCTGCTCACGCGGTTCGTCAGCCAGGTGCGTGTCATCTACCGTCATTTCCCGAACGAAGCGGCGCATCCGCATGCGTTGTTCGCGGCCCAAGCCGCCGAAGCCGCCGGTGCACAGGGCAAGTTCTGGGAGATGCACGACCTGTTGTTCGACAACCAGCTCCATCTGAAGCGGAATCAGGTGCGTGGCTACGCGGAACGGCTGCAGCTCGACATGGCACGTTATACGGCGGAAATGGACGACGAGATCTATCTGCAGCGCGTGCGCGAGCACATGGACGGCGGTCACCGCAGCCATGTCCGCAGCGCGCCTGCTTTCTTCATCAATGGCGTGATACAGGACGTGTCGTTCGGCATGCACTTCCTGCTGGACGGCGTTGAAGCGGCCCTGCGCCCTCCTCGCCTGGAGCGCACCCGGAGGTCCCGCAGCAGCGCCACTTGATGCCGCGTGTCCGCCTACCTGGCGGCGTATGCGGCGCACCAGCCGTTTACGTGCACGGAGCCCTTGCCCGGGAAAATCGTGCAAGGAGCCCATTCAGAACCGGCCTTACCCTGATAGTAGCGGCAGTCTCCGCAGATCTGCGTGGGTTTATGCTGCGGAAACCTGGCGGCATCCACCTGCGTCGTGTCCTTCTTGTAGCCGAGTGCCGCGGCCGCCGCGTCGGCTTCGTCCAGTTGTCCGGCCGCGGCAGCCGTCGCGGATCCTGGTCGCAGCAATGAACCGACAGCCGGCAGTGCTGCCGCGCCGGCAGCGACAAGCTTGAGAAAGCGGCGCCGGGTCCCTGTCTCGATCGATTTCGTCATGACAATTCCTCCTTGCTCGACGCCAACTTACTTGCCCGCAATTACGGAAATTTCTACCAGGCTGCCCTTCGGCAAGCCTTCGACGCGCACCACGGAACGGGCGGGCAGGCTGCGTCGGAAATAGGTTGCGTAAACCGCATCGGCTTTCGACAGCTCATCAGTATCCTGCATGTACAGGGTGACGGATAACACGTTGCTCATGGTCATGCCGTGGCTTTCGAGGATGCGCATTACGTTGTCCATCGCGGTCCGGACCTGGGCCTGGATGTCGCTCCCCACGATCTCGAGCGAGGCCGGATCGTCGGCGATCTGCCCCGACACGAACAACAGATCACCGTAGCGCACGGCCTGGGTGTCGCCAGTGGTAGGCGGCGACGATGGCAAAGCTGCAGCCGCGGCGCGTGTCGCCGTCGGTGATGACTCGTCAGCATGCGTGGATGGTGACTTTGAAGCCTGACTGGTGCCGGACGGTTCGGCGTTGGCGGTACTCGGCACATCCTGCGACGTGCTGCCAGATCCCTGAGGCCACCACGGAAAGCCCCCTTTCTTCGGAGTGCCGGCACACCCGCCGACAGCGGCCGCGAGGATCACGCCCCAGAGGAGGCGAAAGACGGTTCTTGTCGCATCCGGATTGAGTCGGCAATACAACATCGGAGCTTCCTTGCATGAATGCGCTGGCTCCCGGGCTTTTCAGTACCCAGGAGCCCGCGGTGGCTCGGTCAGAAGTTGTATTCCATGCCGAGGACGTAGCTCGACGCCTTGTCGTTGTACAGCTCGCGTTCGTCCTCGAAGACGATGTTCTGCACGCGCGGCTGAATTCTCAACCAGAAGTCAAAGTTCATCGCCGGGTACCACAGGAAGGTGATGCCGTAGTTCGGCTTGGTATGCGTATCGCGTTTCTGCCCTTCGGGCGTGGTGTATTCGTACTTCAAGTGGTCGCGCAAATAGACCTCCACGCCGTAGGTGCGCTCGTAGAAGTAGCGCAGGTAGGCGGCCATCTGGGTGTCTTCCACCTTGCCGCCGCTGTCAAAGTTCTGCGTCATGGTGAGGAACGTCGTCGCGGCGTACCACGTGTGCGCCCCGCGGTCCGCAGCGGAATGTTCCAGCGACAACCTGAAGGAATCGAAGTTTCTGACCTTTTCCACGGGCGCGTTGGTGATGGCGTCGCCGGGACCGTTGTTGATGGAGAAGTTCTGGTCAGTGACGCCGGGCGGGCAGATGCCTGGGCACAGGAAACTGTCCTTCTGGCGCGTCATGATCGACGGGAAGTCAGTGCCGCCGTAATACTCGCCGATCAGCCACAGGTCGTTCCGGGTCTTGCGGAACCAGTCGTACGATACGTTGAGGTACTGGTTGCTGCCATCCGACCAGTTGGTGTTGTCCGCTCCAGTGGCTCCGGCCACCTGCAGGTACAATCGGTCGTTGTAGAACATGTGGGCACTGAGGTTGGCCATGTTCATGGATTTGCCGACGCCGCCCTGGCCGTTGCTCCACAAATCAGGCAACGGCAGCGGGTACTGGAATTGTCCGCCCACGTTAGGGTGTTCGTTGCCTATGGAGAAGCCATAGAAGGAGTTCTTGCCGAAATCCCAGGACGCATTGAGGCGATACTCGTCGTAGCCGAAGAAGTTTTGGCCTGACTGCTCGTTCTGGCGGTCGGGCGTCACTGAACGCAGCGAGTTGTTGCCGAGATAGGCGATTTCCGTCCATAAGCCGAGCCAATCCGTGACGGCGCCGGTGAAGAACAGGCTCATGCGGTTGATCGGCGAAGATTTCACGTCCAGGGAATTCCCGGAAGCGTCGTCGCCGCCCCTGGCAACCTCGGAAAGCAGGCGCGCGGAGAAGAAATCGGTCCAGTTGAGCGCCAGGTAGTCGCCTCCGTATTTGCTCTTTTCGTTGTTGTTGCCGGTGTCGCCCTCGGCGTGCAAGCGTTCGCGGATGTACGGAACCTGGTAACCACGCATGGCGAACAGGCGGCCGGTACGCGTGAAGTTGGGCACGATGTCATGCGTGCCGATGTGGCAGGAATTGCAGTTCATCCCGCTCTGCCGGGAGAAGGCGGGAACGGCTTGCGCGTCGCCACCGAAGCCGAACTGCAGGCCGAAGATCAACCCGACGCAAGCGAAAAACCTCTTCATTCCAGTAAACATGGCTTGATTCCCTTTGTCAGATGGCGAGCGCTGGCTGCGCCATGTCGCCATCGAGCGTCTGTCGGGCATTCTTGCTGCAGGCTTCTGCGTCGATGCCGTCCGAGGCGTGGTCGCCTGCTGCGGCAATGCCCAATTCGTCACGCTTCAGATAAGTGATCTCTTGCTGCTGCAGAACGGTCTTCAGGTAAGTGGCGAGCCCGATCGCATCCGGGACCATCCCGGCATCGAAGGCAGGCATGTTGGGAAAAGACTCGTCGTATACCCGTTGCTGGCCGCCGCGACCGTGCCGGATGACGTCCACCAGAATTTCCACGGGAGCGTTGATGACCAGCGGGTTACCGCGCAACGGTGGACCCAGCGATGGCGCCTTGTCGCGCGTGCCTTCACCGTTGGCGCCGTGACAGCTCGCGCAACGGAGGTTGTAATAGCCGGCCGCATCAACTTCGGACGCTGCTGCCTGGGAAGCCGGCAAGCCGGCGAAGACGCCCGATGCTATCCATGGAAGCAATCGATTGAATTTCATTTTCACTGACCCCGGTTTGCGGAACCAATCGCTGGTTGGGAGCTAAAGTGGTCACTTCTCCTGGAACCGGTCAGGGAATTGCTTGCCGAGCGCATCGGCGGTGGCATCCGCAATCCCCATCACGTGTTTGCGCATCGCATGCCAGGTCGCGGCCTCGCCCTGAAAATCGCCGGACGCGATCTCGTTGCTCTGCGCCATGTGATGTCCGCCATGCGCAGCCAGGAGGCCGAACACCGCATCTTCAGGCAGGAACGGATTCGCTCCGCTCAGGAACCTGGAAATCTCCCGTGCGTTGCTCGTCAGATTCGCCCCGGCCTCGTCCTGGCCGGACTTGGACTTGTCAACCGTCGCGGTGTTGAAGTCGCGCACTGCGCCCCAGTGCCCTGCCAGCAGTTCTAGAAACGCGTCGGCGGCCGGCTGGCCGTAGAACGGGGCGATCGAGTTCGCCAGTCCCTTGGCGTTGGCGACGACTTCGTTTTCGGCGATCTTGCTTTGCGCCTCATCGCCTGCATGCTCCGCGAGCACATAGCTTCGAATCCAGAAAATATGCTCGACCCAAAGATCGCGCAGCGCCATCTTGGTCTCGAGTACAGCGGCGCTGTTGGCCGTTGCCACAGGCGTCGCTGCGGCGCTCGGCCCAGCGAAGGCGAAACTCGCAAGCACGAGGGCCGGAACGGTGAGGAATGCAGCGAACTTGTGACGGGACATCTCTCGTACTCCCTTTATGACCCCGGTCAAAATTGGTTTGACGGGTGTAGGGCAAGAGGCTAGAAGGCCCGCTCACATCGGGCAAGCGATTAAAGTTGAAGTTTAAAATCGGATTCAGCGATACATGATTGTTCCATCGGCTGTGGCACGAACTTCTAACAGCGCGCCGGTTCCCGAATCGTCCGTTTCAATCGCGTGTGGCTACTAGCGTTCGCGGCCTTCTTGAACGCCTCTGCCTGTGTCGGATACACATGGATGACGCGCTAAAGCGTACGCAGCCCGATGCCCGCGGCCATAGCGAACGTGATCTCGTTGATCATCTCGCCGGCGTGCCGCGCAACGACGGTCGCGCCGGGAGTGCGATCGAATCTCTCCTTGACGTGAATCCTTGCTTGATGCGTCCGCCGCACGCCATCGACCGTCAGGCATTTCGCGAGGAGGTTGTGGATCGCGCGGAACGGATCGCGCGTACACTCGAAGTCAGCGCTCAACCCGCGGACTTGGCTGCGCGTCCCGCGCCGATCAGAGCTCACGCACATGGGTTATCTGCGACAGGAAATCGGCGATCGATGCCAAGTGACTGCTGCGTCGCCAAATCCCCAAAACATCTGGATCGTCACGTCCACCTGTATGCAACCTCTCGTATAACGATCCCCGTGCATAACCAAGAGGCAGCGCGATGGTAATCACCGACGACACCGTAGCTCGGCTGGCAGGCCTGTCATCGGCATTGGCCCCCGTCTTTCGCGGCAGGTTCTGCGACATCCTGTTGCCGAACCGTGCCGCGAGAGCTTTCGCGCAAGGCGAGGTGATATACGAATTGGGCGATAGTGAGCGCACATTCTTTTTCGTCCGACGCGGCATCGTAAAGATAGGAACAATCACCGACAACGGCCGGGAGATCATCTACGACGTTCGCAAGGACGGGGACGTTGTCGGTGAGCTCTGCTGTCTCGAGTCTCCGCGGCGGGATCGCGCCGTGGCGGTGGAAGCGACAGAAGCGGCGCCCGTGCCATTCGAGGAAGTGATGGATACCCTGGCACGCCACCCGACGCTGCTTCGCGGCCTGGTGGAAGTATTCGCTCACGCGCTTGCCGAGGCGTACGAACAGGTGAACAGGCTCGCCGACGACAACGTCATGGAGGGCTTGATCAAGGTACTGAAAACGCTCGCAGCCAAGTTCGGCCGCCCTTCGGGACGATTCACCGAAATCAACGCTTACCTGACGCAGGAAGAAATTTCCCAGATGGTGGTCGCTCGGCGGGAGAGAATTTCCACGGCGCTCAATTCCTTGCGGCGGCGAGGCATCGCTCAATATTCGTCGCGCGGCCACTTGCTCATCGATATGTCAGCGCTCGAAAGCCATCTGAATGGCTGACGATCGCCGTTCGACGCTCCTACGCCACCTGATGTTACTTGCGTAACTGACATCCCTGACGGTTTGTGATCTAAGTCGGGGCAGTGTCGCTATGCGGTGCGTTTTGGCTCCGCTCCCAGTCGTGCGATGGGGTATTCATGCCGGGGAGGTCGTATGAAGATACCGATGCCGCGGTGGAATTCGACCTTCCGAGTGATCCTGATCACAATAGCGAGTGCCGCAACCATCGGGGCAGCGCCTCCTGAATCCGAGACCCGCGCGAACACGGCGGTGGACGACGGCCAGAAGATTGACCGCACGTCAGCGAGGCTGCTGCACGAGGGTCGCAAGGTATTCCGCTTCGAGACGTTTGGAGACGAGGCGTGGTGGACGGACACGATCCAGCTCCACAGGGCCATCGAAGGCCGGAATCACGGCGGCGTTGGGAGAGGCGTAAGCCCCGCGACCGCGCTAAGCGTCGGTCTCAAGGTGGACATCGACGCGATACCGAAGAAAATTCAGAACGCCATCGCACGAGGCGCGGTCAATCTCAACGATCCTGCCGTGACGCTGGCCCTCCTGCAGCTCGATGCTGTCGTCGGGGTCAAGGCGACTCTGAGCTATGACGGCAACAGCATTCACAGGATGGGCATCACCTGCGCCCTTTGTCACTCGACAGTTGACGATTCATTCGCTCCGGGCATCGGCCATCGACTCGACGGCTGGGCGAACCGCGACCTGAATGTCGGCTTGATCGTCTCGTTGGCGCCGAATCTGCAGCCCATTGCCGACCTGCTCCTCACCGACGTGGCGACGGTCAAGAAAGTGCTGAATAGCTGGGGTCCGGGCCGGTACGACGCGTGGCTCGACAAGGACGGCAAGGCGTTCCGCCCTGACGGCGGTCAGGCCGGCACACTGCTGCCGCCCGCTTTTGGACTGGCCGGTGTCAACCTGCACACCTGGACCGGATCCGGGTCTGTTCCGTACTGGAACGCGTATGTGGCAGCGACCCAGATGCATGGCACGGAAGTGACGTTCTACGACCCGCGGCTGGGTGATCCCGAGCAATATCCCGTCGCGGCGCGAAGCGGATCGTGGAACACAAGGGGCACCGACCCAGCCAATGCCTCGGACAAGTTGGACGCCCTCCAGTATTACCAACTCTCGATTCCCGCTCCGAAACCACCGAAAGGCTCGTTCCGTGCCGCCGCGGCCGCTCGCGGCAAGGCTCTCTTTCTCGACAAGGCGCAGTGCGCGACCTGCCATGTCCCGCCGCTTTACACGGAGCCGGGGCACGCCATCCATACGCCCGCCGAGATTGGAATCGACAGCTTCCAGGCGGACCGCTCGCCGACGCTCGGCTATCGGACCGCACCGCTGGCCGGCCTGTGGACTCACCAGAAGGGAGGCTTCTACCACGACGGCCGGTTTGCGAAGCTCGATGACGTGGTGAATCACTACGATACCTTCTTCGGTCTCAGCCTCACCAACCAGGAGAAGCGCGACCTCGTGCAGTTCCTCCTTTCGCTCTGATTGCCTTCGATCGCGAGCGGCTACAGGCATCCGCGGCCTTCTTGATTGCCTCCGCCTGTGTCGGATACGCATGGATGACGCGCGAAAGCGTGCGCAGCCCGATGCCCGCGACCATGGCGAGCGTGATCTCGTTGATCATTTCGCCGGCGTGCCGCGCGACGATCGTCGCGCCGAGAATGCGGTCCGACCCCTCTTTGACGTGGATCTTCACGAAGCCGGTCTCCTCGCTGTCGGCGATCGCACGCGTCACGTCGTGCAACGGAACGGTGAAGGTCTTCACCGGCAGGTCCTGATCGCGCGCCTGCCGGACGTAGAGGCCGACGTGCGCGATCTCCGGATCGGTATAGGTGCACCACGGAATCACCAGCTCGCTCAGCCGCTGGCGTCCGCGAAACAGCGCGTTCTGTACCACGATGCGTGCGGCCGCGTCGGCGGAGTGGGTGAATTTGTGCTCGAGGCACACGTCGCCGGCAGCGTAGATGCGCGAATTGCCTGTCCGCAGGAAATCATCGACCTTGATGCCGTGCTCGGAATCGTAGGCGACCCCGGCGGCTTCCAGTTCCATCCCGTCGACGTTCGGCAACCGCCCCACGCCGGCAAGAATTCGATCGACGGTGACCGAGCTCTCGTAGTCGTCGCTGATCAGGTCGACTCGCTTCTGGCCATCTTCGGCGTGGACGACGACCGGACTCGTATTCAACCGCACCTCGATGCCGTCACGCGCGAAGGCGGCGGACAGGATCTGCGCTGCGTCGCGTTCCTCCTTGGGAAGAAACAGCGGAAAGTGCTGGACGATGGCCGTTTGCGCGCCGAGCCGGCAGAACGCCTGCGCCATCTCGCAGCCGAGCGGACCGCCGCCGACAACCAGCAGACGGCGCGGCAACTCGGTCAGGTCGAACACGTTCTCGTTGGTCAAGTAGTCGGCGTCGACGAGCCCCGGAATCGAAGGGATCTCGGGCCGCGAACCGGTGGCGATCATCGCCTTGCCGAATCGAATCTTCCTGTCGTCCACCGCCAGCGTATCGGATCCGGTGAAGCGCGCGTTTCCCTGGACCACTTCCACGCCAGCCGCGGTCAGCCTGTGGTACGAGACGGGCTGCACGGTCCGCGCGCGAATCCGCCGCATGCGCTCCATCACTGCGGCAAAATCGGCGACAATTCCGGTCGGAACCTGCGCCCCATAGCGCCCGGCGTCGCGCATCTCGGCGTACAGCCGCGAGGTGCGGATGATCGCCTTTGAGGGCACGCACCCGATGTTGAGGCAAGTGCCGCCGGGCAGATCCCGCTCGATCAGCGCGACTCGCACTCCTCGCGCGGCCGCGGCGGTCGCGGCGCTGAGTCCCGCCGGACCGGCGCCGACAACTACGAAATCGTACCGGGGTTGCAAGTCTTGTCCCTTACAGCCAGCCGCCGCGGAATCCGGCGCGCCGCAGCCCGGTCGTGACGAAGGGGCATTTGCGCATCAGGCGCCAGATCATCTCCGTGCGGAAGTTCTCGATCATCAACATCACGATTCCCTGGTCGAGCCCATAGTGGCCGCGCGATACCCACGCTCGAGAGTCTGCGCCGGCAAGAGTCGGATTGAAGCCGCTGGCAAACCGCCTGCTGGTCAGCATCTCCGGATAGCGCGCAACCATGTTTCTTACCGCGGGAAGGACGATCTCGGGGGCAAACGGCAGCGACGCCAGCACCCCGGAGCAGGACAGCGTACCGTCATCCGGTCCGTAGGGAACCCCGCGCGCGGTGTAGCCGAACCGGCGGCGCGGTTCGTGGCTCACCGCGGGCAGCTCGTCGTCGCGCGGACCGTCACTCGCGGTGAAGCCCCAGCAATCCTCGCCGTACCCGGCGAACTCGAGCGGGTTACGCTGTGCGTACTCGCGCTGGACGTAGGTCGCGTGCCGGCTGTTCTCGAAGTAGTCGGAGCGTTTCTCGCGCATGAAACGATCCCGGAGCCCCCGAAGGTCGATCCACGCCTGCGAGAACTGATGCACGAAGAGTGGTCCCGCGTACAACACGTCGTGACCGTAAAGATTCTCCCACTGGTACGTCGCGGTCCACGCGTGATAGCTGTCGCCCGCGGGCGGGTGCGTCGGCGAGCCCAGGGCGAGCGCATAGAGCACTATGGCCTCGCTGTAGCCTTCCCATCCGTAGTGCAGAAACCCGCACTCGGGCTTCCAGCCCTGTCGGATGGTCGCCGCGCCGCCCTGCGCCCAGCGCCAGTCGATGCGGCGGTACAGCGCGTCGACCAGCTTGCGAAGCTCGATCTCGGCCGGCGAGTCCGAATCGAAGTAAATGCTCGCGACGAGTGCGCCTGCGATGAGCAACGCCGTATCGATCGTAGAAAGCTCCGAGCGCCAGACACGGGCGCCGGTGCGCATGTCCAGGAAGTGGTAGTAGAAGCCCCGATAGCCGGTGGCCTCGGCACTGCCGCTCTGATCGCTGTCGTTGAAGAAGTGCAGCAGGGCGAGACTGCGTGCGGCCGCTTCAGTGCGTGTCATCCAGCCGCGCTCCACGGCAGCGGGATGGCTCGCCAATGCGAACCCCGCCACCGCGATGCTGGCAGGCGAGTCCTGCCGCGAAGTGTCGGCGACGAGGCCGTTCGCGGGATTCGTGGCCTGCACGAAGTAGTCGAACGCGGCGCGCTGAAGCCCATCCAGCCGCCGATCGTCCGTCAGCGTGTCCCGGCGCGCGATCGACTCATCGGATGCCGGGCTTGTCACTCGAGCAGTATCCATGGCATCGGTGCGTGAGGCGTCCCGGTCCTGATCCATTCGCCGCGTTTCCGCACCAGGTCGAAACGTCGAACGATGGCGGGATCGGGCTGGTCGAACAGCACTGCGCCGCTCGGCATGAAGTTTGGAATGTCGGATCAAGGCGGTCCTGAGCGGTCTTCCGAGCATCATTGTCGAGCGACGACACCCCATGCTCGTGGCTGCGATCGATGGCGCACTCACCGCGGCGGAGCGCGCCGTGCGGCGAAGCCTGCAGCGTCGTCGCATGAAGCCCATCAAACGCCCGCGAGGCTGACTCGTGCTCGCCTCCCGCAACCTGGTGCCGCGTTAGGGTTTCGACCTCCGCGTCGACATCAGGTACGCGGTTCGCACGGGCGCTTGATCCGGATCATTGCCGCTGCGCCCTGCTGTTCGCCTCCCCGATCGTATCGAGTGCCATGATCGAGTGGGCATAAGCGCCGCCCGCGCGCATCTCGGCCGCCACCCAGACGGCTTCCATGATCTCCTCTGCCGTCGCGCCGTGCCGCAACGCCGCCTTGGTATGCCCGCGGATGCAATACGGACATTGCGTGACGTGCGCCGCACCGACGGCGATCAGCTGCTTGATTTTCGTCTGCAGCGCACCCTCGGCGAAAACGCGCTCACTGAAAGCCGCAAATGCATCATGTATGTGCGGCGCGAGCTTCTTGCGCATCGCGACGAGATCCGGCGTCGATTGTGGAAAGATGTCCTTTGGCACGATTTGCTTCTCCTTCCATTTATCGCGGCATCGCGCGCCCCGACAAGACACTCCGGACAAATGCAGGGTCGGATCTCGTCGACCAGCGAGCGCACGGTACGACGCTTCCGGAACGGCGTTGATCCGATTCACTGCCGCGCCGGTCCGCGGTCAAGGGCGCGGATTCGGCGCGAAATCGTGGATGAGACGGCGCACCCAACCGCCGGGGTTCGTCGACCGCCGGGATGTCGCGCAATGACTTTTTCATGACTGCCTCACATGCTCTTGTTTCCTTCGTTCGTCGCTATGATGGAGGTCAAATCATGCATCTGGCCAGAGAAGATTATTGGCGATTGGTATCGATGCTGCCGATACAAGGCCTTTCCGCAAGAATTACTCGGTTTCGATCGCGACGCGCCGGATGGTTTCGAGCGCGAGATTGAGCGCTTCCGAGTGTGGCTTCACCGCGTAACACAGGTGCGCGGTCAGGTGAAACTCCGGCGTCTTCGGCACGCGGAAGATTCGTCCCGCCAATTCGTGTGCGTGCAGCAGGCGCGCGGGAAAGTAGCCACATCCGCCGGCACCCAGGATGTGCACGAGTCCGAGCCAGCCCACGTCGACTGTGAGGGGGGCGCCGCTGAAATTGGGAAATGCCAGGCTGTGCTGCGCGAAGAACTCCGGGCCCCAGTCCACATATACATAGTCGCGGCCAGGCTCCGCGGCGGGATTCTTTTGCGTGGACGCCATCACCAGGCGCTCCTCGAAGATGGGCTCGATGCGCAGGCCGGGGCGCGCCTGCGGCGTGTACATGACCCCAATATTTGCCCGTCCTTCGATCAGTGCCGACATCAGCTGCTCTTCGATGCCGACGAATGCGCGCACCGCGACGCTGGGCGCGAGGCCGCGAAAGATCGGCAGCCAGCGCGCAAGCAGGTCTTCCCACAGGCCGATGCGGCTGCCGATCGTGAGCGTCGAGCTGTATCCACCGGCGGCCCCGGTTTCCTGTTTCGCCAGTTCGACCGTGCGTGTCAGGATCGCGGCGTGACGCTGGAATTCCCGGCCAGCGGGGGTCAGCGTCGTCCCGGACTTGTTGCGGACAAAAAGCTCCACGCGCAGGATCTCTTCGAGCCGCTTGATCCGCGTGCTGACCGTCGATTGGGTCACGTGCAGGCGTTCGGCGGCCGAGACGAAGTTGCCCGCCGTAATGACCGCCAGAAAGGTCCGTGCCAGTTCGGTATCCATCAATAATGTCGATACTACGTCGCTGAACTAATCACTTGTCAAATGCCAGGGGATACCTCAGCTTGGGGAGCAATACCCAGGAGGTTTCATGACGCTGACGCTGCCCCCGTTGCCTTACGGGCTTGACGCGCTCGAACCGCACATCTCTCGCCTGACCCTGTCATTGCATCACGGGCGCCACCACGCGGCTTATGTCGAGAAGACGCGGCAACTCGTGCGGGGCACGCCGCTCGAGAACGCCGGGCTGGAGAAGATAGTTCAGTCCAGCGTCACCCGCCCCGATCGCCGGCTCTTCAATGCGGCAGCCCAGGCGTGGAATCACGATTTCTACTGGCACAGCATGCGTGCGAAGGGCGGTGGCGAGGCGAACGGCGCCGCCGCGAGCCTGATCCAGAAATCTTTCGGCGGTCATCAGACCTTCTGCCAGGAATTCATCAAGTCGGGGAGCGAACAATTCGGCAGCGGCTGGGCCTGGCTGGTGCTGGACGGCGACGGGCTCAGGATCACCACGACCGGGAATGCGGACACGCCGCTGGTTTCGTCCCAGATCCCGCTGCTCACCATCGACGTCTGGGAGCACGCCTACTATCCCGATTATCAGAATCGCCGGGTGGATTACATTGCGGCGTACCTGACCCATCTGGTCAACTGGGATTTCGCCAACGCCAATCTGGACGCGGCTCTTCGCGGGCCCAGTGCAGTCGCCGCCCGCAAGTGACGCCAGGAGCATCGCCATGACTGATTCCACCGCTTCCCCGTCGCCACGAGTTTGGCCACACACGCCGCTGCCGCATTCGCGCACCCCGCGCTGACGCCGGCCTAAATGAAGTAGCGCGGCCATGCGACGCGGCTATTTCGTCACCGGCACCGACACCGGCGTGGGCAAGACGCTCGTCACCGCCGGACTGCTGCGGCGGCTGCGCGAGACGGGCGTGACCGTCGCCGCGATGAAGCCGGTTGCGGCGGGAAGCGTACCGGGTCCCGAAGGCGCGGCGAACGAGGACGCGCTTCTCCTGCAGTCGGAATCGAGCATCCGGCATCCGTACGCGGACGTGAATCCATGGCTCTTCGAACCCGCCATCGCGCCGCACATCGCGGCGGCCGAGTCCGGCGTCGCGATCGACCTCGCGCGTGTCACCTCGGCGCACGCGCGCCTTGTCGCGACCGCGGACGTCGTGCTCGCCGAGGGCGCAGGCGGGTTCCTCGTGCCGCTGGACGCGACCCGGAGCATCGCAGAGCTGCCGGCGCTACTGCACATGGACGTGATCCTGGTCGTGGGCCTCCGGCTCGGCTGCCTGAATCACGCATTCCTGACCGCCGAAGCGGTCGCCGCGCGCGGCCTCGAGCTCGCGGGCTGGGTGGGCAATTCGATCGACCCGGACTTCGCGCGGCGCGAGGCGAACCTCGATGCTCTCGGCGCGCGGCTGCCCGCGCCTTGCCTGGGCGTCGTTCCGTGGATGGCGGATCCTTCCGTGGACGCCGTCGCGGCCTGCCTCGGCAGCGCGCCGCGCCTGCTTCGCATCCCACTGGATTGAAAGGAAAAATCCGGGTTGCGGCCCTTTCTGGCAACCCTTACGATGCGCGGGCCGTGAGCCCGCACACCAAGGGCCACATCCGGGGGCTCCGTTGACCATCGCCAATCGGTTCGTGAAGCGGTCCGCCGTCGCGGGCGCGGGAGCGATGCTCGCTGCCATGCCCGCCCGCGCCGACTGGAGCCTGATCAACATGCCGGAAGGCGTGTCGGTGCTCTCCCGCGAGATCCACGACATGCACATGATCATGTTCTGGATCTGCACGGCCATCGCCGTCGTCACCTTCGGCGCGATGATCTTCGCCATGGTCCGCTTCCGGAAGTCGAAGGGCGCGGTCGCGGACCACAAGCTCCTGCACAACGCCCGGCTCGAGGCCGCGTGGACGATCGTCCCGGTCATCATCCTGATCGCGATGGCGATCCCGTCGGTCGAAAAGCTCGTCCGGATCGAGGACACTTCGGGCTCCGGCCTCACCATCAAGGTCACCGGCCACCAGTGGTACTGGCAGTACGAGTACCTCGGCACGGACGTGTCTTTCTACAGCCGGCTGGCGCGCACCAGCGACCTCGCGCGGCAGAAGGGCTCAGGGATAGACCCGCGGAGCGTCGAGAATTACCTGCTCGAGGTGGACAAGCCGCTCGTGATCCCGACCGACGTCAAGGTGCGCCTGCTCCTGACCTCGAACGACGTGATCCACGCCTGGTGGGTGCCGGACTTCGGCATGAAGCGCGACGCGATTCCGGGCTTCATCAACGAGATGTGGATCTCGGTCGATGCGGACAAGCCGGGCACCTACCGCGGCCAGTGCGCGGAGCTGTGCGGAGCCGACCACGGCTTCATGCCGGTCGTCGTCGAAGCGAAGCCAAAGGCCGAATTCGACGCCTGGCTCGAGCAACAGGATGCGGCAGCGACTGCGGCGCTCGCCGCCACGGAGTGAACGAGATGGCACACGCAGGCCACGACGACGACCACGCTCACGGACCGCCGAAGGGCATCGCGCGCTGGCTGACCACGACGAACCACAAGGACATCGGCACGATGTACCTCGTGTTCTCGCTGCTGATGTTCTTCGTCGGCGGCGGGCTGGCGTTCATGGTCCGCGCCGAGCTGTTCCAGCCGGGCCTGCAGCTCCTGAACCCGGTCGTGTTCAACCAGATGACGACCATGCACGCGCTCGTGATGATCTTCGGCGCGGTGATGCCGGCGACGGTCGGCCTCGCGAACTGGATGGTCCCGTTGCAGATCGGTGCCCCCGACATGGCGCTGCCGCGCATGAACCTGTTCAGCTTCTGGCTGCTCGTGGCCGGGGCCCTGCTGCTCCTGTCGACGTTCCTGATGCCGGGCGGCGCCCCGGCCAGCGGCTGGACGCTCTACCCGCCGCTCTCGCTGCAGACCGGCGAAGCCTTCCCGCTCGCGATCTTCTCGATCCACCTGATGGGCGCATCCTCGATCATGGGCGCGATAAACGTAATCGTCACGATCGTCAACATGCGGGCGCCGGGCATGACGCTGCTCAAGATGCCGCTGTTCACCTGGTCCTGGCTGATCACGGCATATCTCCTCATCGCGGTGATGCCGGTGTTCGCGGGAACGGTGACGATGCTGCTCACCGACTACTACTTCCACACCAGCTTCTTCAACGCCGCGGGCGGCGGCGACCCGGTGCTCTATCAGCACGTGTTCTGGTTCTTCGGGCACCCCGAGGTCTACATCATGATCCTGCCGGCGTTCGGGATCGTGTCCGAGGTCGTCGCCACGTTCGCGAGGAAGCCGATCTTCGGCTACGAGGCGATGGTCTACGCGCTGGCGTCGATCGCCTTCCTGTCGTTCATCGTCTGGGCGCACCACATGTTCGCGGTCGGCATGCCGCTTTCGGGCCAGATGTTCTTCATGCTGGCGACGATGCTGATCTCCGTCCCGACCGGCGTGAAGATCTTCAACTGGACCGCGACCATGTGGCGAGGCTCGATCAGCTTCGAGCCGCCGATGCTGTTCGCGCTGGCGTTCCTGTTCCTGTTCACGATCGGCGGGTTCTCTGGCCTGATGATGGCGATCGTGCCGTCGGACTACCAGTACCACGACACGTACTTCATCGTCGCGCATTTCCACTACGTGCTGGTGCCGGGCTCGGTGTTCGCGCTCATGGCGGCGGTCTACTACTGGCTGCCGAAGTGGACCGGCCACATGTACGACATGACGCTCGCGAAGTGGCACTTCTGGCTGTCCGCGATATTCGTGAACGTGCTGTTCTTCCCGCAGCACTTCCTCGGCCTCGCCGGCATGCCGCGCCGCATCCCCGACTA
>Ga0209486_10000415_pt1 | contig 19310 bp, 19 predicted proteins | sample NCCompost_FD_187518 | JGI IMG/M metagenome (GOLD analysis project Ga0209486, IMG submission 187518) | Agricultural soil microbial communities from Utah to study Nitrogen management - NC Compost (SPAdes) (version 2) | ecosystem: Environmental > Terrestrial > Soil > Agricultural land | place...
TGAAGAGCAGCGGTGCGATCCGCGGTGCCAGGATGAACGCGATCGCACCGCCGACAGCCGCTCCGGTCACGGCGAATCGCAGACCTTCGCCAACAACCAATCGCATCACGTCACCAACCGCCGCACCTAACGCGACACGCACGGCCAGCTCCTGCCGCCGCTGCGCCACGTTGTACGCGATCACGCTGTACAGCCCGACGGCCGCCAACACGAGCGCCAGCGCACCGAACGCGGTGAAGACCGTCGCGCCCATCACCCACGAACGGGATTGCGCATCGACCAGGTCTCCGAGTCGTGCCACTGTCACGTACGAGCTGCCGGGCATCTCCTCCTGCAGCCTGCGCCGTAGCGGCTCCATCACACCACGGAGGTCTCCCGCGACGCGCACGAAGAGACCGCCGTCCTGTTGGTGCCACTGCGCGGCCGGCAGGTAGTAGTAGAAGTCCCGTTCCTGCGGGCCGAAGCCTCGCGCGCGAATGTCCTCGGCCACTCCGACGACGTACCGGCACGGCATCGTGTCGGGAGGAATGCCGATGCGGACGCACTTGTCGAGTGGATCTTCGCCCGGCCACAACACCTTGCCCATTGCTTCGCTGATCACGACCGCGCCCCTGGCGCCGGCACGGTCTCCGCTTGTGAACGCGCGCCCGCGCAGGATCCGCGTGCCCATGGTGGCGAAATAATCCGGCGATACCGCATTGAACTCGAAAGTGCCGAACTTCCGAACGGAGTCGACGCCCGCGACGGCGATCGGCCAGTCCGACATGCCGCCGAAGGGAGAGGATTGCTGCAGAGTTGCGAATTGAATTCCGGGCACCGCCGTCGCCGCGCCGACGAGCCGCAACCGGAGATCCGCCGTACGCGCGCTGTCCAGCTTCACATCACGCCACTTCAACTCGACGACAAGCACGGAATCGGCAGCGAAGCCAAGCCTGACGTTTCGCACATTCCGGAGGCTGCGCACAAAGAGGCCCGCCCCGACGAGCAGCACGAGCGAGAGTGCACCCTGCAGCACGAGGAGCGTCGACCGTGTGCGGGAGCGACGGAAGGTGCCCGCGCGCACTCCCGCCTTGAGGTCGTCCGTCAGCGCGAGACGCCGCGCCTGGAGCACCGGAAGCACGCCGGTGAACACTCCGACGATACAGGTGATGATGGCGACGAATGCGAGCGTGCGCGGATCACCTGCCACCGACTGTGGCTCGGTGCCAGGCAGGAAGGCTGCCCTCAGCATCGCGCCCATCCACGTGCCCACCACCATGCCAAGGACGCTGCCACCCAGGGCGAGCACCATGCTCTCCGTCAGGAGTTGTGTCAGGAGTCGCGTCCGGCTGACGCCTAACGCCAAGCGCACGGCAATCTCCCGCCGCTTGGACAACGCGCGGGCGAGGAGAAGACTCGCGACATTGGCGCACGCGATCATCAGGACGATGATTGCCACGCCGCCGAGCCATGTGGCTACGCGCGCGACGTCTGACTGACCCGGCCCGCGCTCGATGAGTATTGATCCGGCGACGGCCCGCGGCCGGAGCCCGGCGAGACGCTCCTCACTCCGTCCTTCCGCGCGATAGCTCTGGACGAGCGCCCTGGAAAGGTCGGCACTCGCCATCTCGACAGTGACGCCGGGCTTCCGTCGGCCGATGCTGCTGACCCCGAACGAGGAACTGTATGTCGACTGCCACTCCGGCCCCAACACGCTTGCCGCGTATGTCGATATGGGGATGAAGGCCGCCGGTGGCCGGAGCGGCCAGAGTCCGACGAAGCCTTCCGCCGCAACGCCGATGATCGTGTAAACCACGGCGTCGATCCGCATGGTCGACCCGATCACGTCCTGACGACCACCATACTGCGTTTGCCATGTCGCGTAACTCAGGACGGCGACCGGCGAGCCTGCGGGGGGCGCGTCTTCGGAAACGTCGAAGTAGCGGCCGGCGACGGGTGGCGCATCGAAGAAGTCGAAGAAGTTCGCGCTGACGATCCCGATACGCACTTCGCGCGCGTCCTGCCCCACGCCGACCGCAAGCTGCCTGGTCGAGTGCATGGCGACGGCGTTGAAGGAGTTCGTCGTCCAACGCGCGATGTCCGCGTTCCTGGCGTATTGACCACCCGTCTCGCTCTCGATGCCGTTCGAGGTGCGGTACATGTGGACACGGTGCACACTCGCGGGATCGCGCATGAGCGCGGGCGGACGAACCATCATCCGGTCGATGACCGAGAACATTGCCGCATTCGCGCCGACGCCTAACGCAAACGTCACCATGACGCCTGCGGTGAAGACGGGGTTCCGGGCAAATCCGCGCATCGTGACCCGCGCGTCCTGCCAGACCGCGTCGAGCGAGGGCCAGATCCAGATGCCTCGTGCGACCTCTTTTGCACGCGTCTCGTTTCCCATTGCGCGCCGTGCCGTGTCGCGGGCTTCAGCGGGCGAATGACCACGGGCGATCAGGTCGCGCTCGATCGCCTCCCGATGAAATGACAACTCCTCGGCGAGATCGGCGTCGCGAGCACCAGGACGCAGCCACTGTCCGAGACGCCGGATGAGTCGCATGGGATTCTGCTACGCGTTCGCGAGGACGAGCTGGATCGCACCCACAATCCGCTCGAACTCCTTCCGCTCGGCGGCGAGGCGCCGTTGTCCCGCGGCGGTAAGTGTGTAGTATCTCGCGCGGCGGTTGTTCTCTGACGCACCCCATTCCGCCTTGACGCAGCCATCGAGCAGGAGACGCTGCAATGCGGGATAGAGTGAGCTTTCTCCTACCTGGAGTACGTCGCGGGAGATGTCCTTCACACGCTGCGCGATGCCGTAGCCGTGCAGTGGGCCACGCGTCAGGGTCCGAAGCACCAGGAGGTCGAGCGTGCCGGGCAGCAGGTCGGGCGGAGTCTTCACAGTGCACTTCCCATCGATAGGTGATGGGAAGGATGCCCTGGTCTTGCATCAGATGTCAAGCCCCATCGATAGACGATGGGAGCGCGTGGCGCGAGGCTGCGCTACGCGGCGGCGGCTGCACCCAGCACCCGGATGCCGCTACATGCCATTCTTCCACTGGTATTGTGCTGTCGCCCGTTTGTCGAGCGAGCACGCCAATCGCTCATCAGGCGTAAACTGGCGCCAGAGGTGACACGCTGGACCCAGTCCACAGTAGCACGCCTTCACTGCGCGCCGGAGCTCGGCAATCTGCTCGGCCCGGGGGCGCTCGGGGTCGATGAGGCTTGCAACGTTCGGCCGCATAGGGCCTCCTTGGCTCGCGAGAGCCGTTGTTCCCCAATTTAGTGATGGCTCGTGAGCGTGAGTCAGGCGCCGGCCTTACACGTTGTAAGGGGAAACCCCCTTTAAGTGGCCGATCGCGTTTCCAGCGGACTGGAGCAATTTCTGGACGCGCTCCCAAAGCACGGGACCTTCTGGATCAAACCCACAGTGAAGATCCTCGAGCTGTTCCTCTTGACAATCAGCAGGAGCGCTCCGTAAGGTCCTCCTGACTATCAAGTGGAGAGGGCGCCGTGGACGAGCAGAGCACCGATGTCATCTCCGGTACGCTGGACATGCTCATCCTCAAGACGCTCAGCCTCGCGCCGATGCACGGCTTCGGGATCGCGCGTCGCGTGGAGCAGATCTCTCGCGGCGTCTTCAAGGTGAACGCGGGCTCACTTCTCGTCGCCTTGCAGCGACTCGAGCGCGCCGGCCTGCTTGACGCCGAGTGGCGTGAAACGGAGAACGGACGCCAGGGAAAGTTTTACTCCCTCACCCGCGCCGGACGGAAGCAGCTCGCCGTCGAGACGACGGAGTGGGACCGGAAGGTTGGCGCGATCAACCGACTGCTGCGGACGGAGTCATGATTCCGCTGCTGCGGCAGATCCAGCGTGGCGTCTCGGCACTATTCTCCCCTGCGCGCGCCGACGCGGAGACGGACCTCGAGGTCCGCCATTTCGTTCAAAGCCGAACGCGTGAACTCGAGCGCCAGGGCCTGCCTTACGAGGACGCCTTGCGACAGGCGACAACCGAAGTCGGCAGCCTCACCGCCACGCGCGAGGAGGTACGGGCGTCCGGCTGGGAGCACGGGGTCGACACCCTGCTCAGCGACGTGCGCTACGCACTCCGTCGCCTGCGCCGAGATCCAGTTTTCACGATGGTCGCCGCGCTCACGCTCGCCGTGGGGATCGGTGCCGCCACGGCAATTTTCAGCGCCGTCAATCCCATACTCTTCCGCGCGCTGCCGTATCCCGGCGCTGAACGTATCGTCACGATCAGCGATCGCGCCCAATCGGGAGCACCGGCAGAGCCGACCTACGGAACGTACGAGGAATTGGCGAGCCGCAGCCGATCGTTCGAGACGATGAGCGCCACCGACCTCTGGCGCCCCTCGCTCACTGGGACCGACGAGGCGGAACGGCTCCAGGGACAACGCGTGAGCGCGTCGTACTTCCATACGTTAGGTGTGCTCCCCGCTGTGGGCCGCTCCTTCGACGACGCCGAGGACGCACCCGGCGCGGCCAGGGTTGCGGTCCTCAGTGACCGATTGGTGAAGCGACGCTTTGGCGGCGCTGACTCCATCATCGGCACTTCAATCACGTTGAACGGCGAGCCCTATACCGTGATTGGCATCATGGCGCCGGGGTTCACGGACATCCTGTCGCCATCCACTGACATCTGGGCGCCCCTTCAGGCACAGCCACGGGCAGCACCTAACGCGCGCGAGTGGGGCCATCATTACCGGATCGTCGGGCGCTTGCAACGCGGCTTAGACGTGGATGTCGCGCGGCGCGAGCTGGCGACGATCGCTTCGCAGCCGATCAGCGAATACCCACGGGTGTTGTGGGCCGGGCTCGAGAACGGCCTGCTCGTGCGTGGACTGCAGGAGGACGTCACCGCCGGCGCCCGACCCGCCCTGATCGCCGTTGTTGCCGCCGCCGCCATGCTGCTCCTCATCGCCTGCGTGAACGTGGCCAACCTGCTCCTGGCGCGCAGCCGGCGGCGCCGCGCCGAATTCTCCCTGCGGGCCGCGTTAGGCGCGGAACGCAAGCGGCTGGTGCGCCAGCTCCTTACCGAATCCGTCATGCTGGCGATTATCGGCGGCGCGCTTGCATTCGTCGTCGCCCAGATGGGTGTCGGTGCCCTGGTTGCGCTCAGTCCTCCCGGGCTGCCGAACGTCGACCTTGTCCGCGTCGACGGGACTGCATTTGGCTTCGGCCTGATCATCACGACACTCGTCGGCATCACCGTGGGCCTGATGCCCGCGCTGAGCGCCTCGCGCGCCGATGTACGTGGCGGCATGCAAGGTGTATCACGGACCGTTGCCGGTGGACGGGGCGCCGCGCGCGGAGCACTGGTCGTGTGCGAGGTCGCACTGGCGCTCATCCTGCTCGTTGGTGCGGGCCTGCTCGTGCGCAGCCTCGATAGGCTCCTTGCGGTATCTCCCGGCGTTCAAACCGAACGCGTCCTCACGATGCAGGTCGTCGACGCCGCCGGTCGCAATCGAACCGATCAGGAGCGCCTCAATTTTTACGAGCAGGCGCTGACCGCAGTGCGCAACGTGCCCGGCGTAATGGATGCCGCGTTCACCAGCCAGCTGCCACTGAGCGGTGACCTCGACGCGTACGGCTACACCTTTGCTGCCTTCCCGGAGCGCCAGCCCGGCGAAGATGGCGCAGCGATGCGCTACTCCGTGTCGGGGGACTACTTCAGGGTGATGGGGATTCCATTGTTGCGTGGGCGCCTGCTCGACGAGTCGGATCGCGCCGACGCGCCGCCATCGTTCCTGATCAGTGAATCGCTGGCTATCCAGACGTTCGCTACTGCGGACCCAATCGGGCAGCGAGTACGCTTCGGACCCGACAGCGACGGTTCGCGGCCGTGGGGCACGGTGGTGGGTGTCGTGGGTGACGTGAAACAACAGTCGCTCGCGTCGCTGAACACGGCGGCTTTCTATGTGTCGAGTGCGCAATGGCGGTGGGTGGACCCGGTCCAGTCGCTGGTCGTGCGGACCAGCGGCGACGCCGCCGCGATGACCAATGCCGTCAGGCGGGCGGTGTGGTCCGTCGATCGCAACAAGCCGATTGCACGCGTGGCGACGATGGAGCAGCTGGTCTGGAGAACGGGATCCGACCGGCGATTTGCGTCAGTGATCTACGGAACGTTCGCGATCGCCGCGCTGCTCCTCGCCGCCGTCGGTCTCTACGGAGTGGTCTCGGGACTCGTCGCGGAACGTACGCGCGAATTCGGCATCCGTTCCGCGTTAGGTGCCACGCGAGGCGAGATCGTGCGGGGTGTCCTGGCGAACGGCCTGCTCTTTACGACAATTGGAGTGGCGATCGGCGTGGCGGGCGCGTTTGCGACGACCCGGCTGCTCGATACGCTGCTCTACGGAATCTCCGGCGCCGACCCATCGACCTACGCGGGCGTAATCGCGTTGCTCGGCTCCGTGGCGGTCCTCGCCTGCTGGGCACCTGCTCGACGCGCGGCAGCGGTAGACCCAGTGGTCACCCTGCGCTCCGAGTGAATAAAGGGGGCCTTCGTCAATTGACTGGGTGGAAGGGCCGGATTCTCGCCGTTAACAGCCTTTGAACGCAGAGGCGCGCGAAGGCAACGCGGAGGGGCGCTGAGGAAGACAACTGATCACAACGAAGGAAGAGTGCTCAGCCTGGTCGCTTCGATTCCCAGAGCTGAATGGGATTGCCTTCCGGGTCCTTCAATCGCGCGAACCGTCCGTTGGGATACGACTGACTATCAACCTCGACCTCAATTCGGGCGCGTCGCAACTGTGCGACCATCGCATCGAGATCGCGGACACGAAAGTTGATCATCCATTGTTGGGCGTCTGATCCGAAGTACTTGCTGTCTTTCGGAAAGGCCCCGAAGATCGTTGGACCCGCGGCCTGTTCCCACGGCTGTTGCGAGTATGACGTCGGTGTCCGGTTGATACCGAGATGGCGCTCGTACCACTCCGCCAGCGCCTTCGGATCCGACGCGCGGAAGAAGAAACCGCCGATTCCCGTCACCTTCTCCATCGACGGCTTTGCGGAGCCGGTTGTGGCGGCCGCGCTCGACTGGGCGCAGACGCTTCCGGCCGACAGCAGCAGGGCGCAGGTAGCGCTCGAAATCGATACTGCAATTCGCATGATTGCTCCAGCGTCAGTTGTCAGGTATTGCCGCGAACTGATTCTGCCAACCCCAGATAGTATGCCTTCTGCGACGGGTAGTAGTCATTGAAATCCGGCATCGCAGCGCCGGTGCGCGACGCGACCAGATTGTCGAGATAATATTCCCAGCCTGGTCCCACATCTCCGACATTGGTCTCCGCGTCGAGGTGGTGTGTGAAGCGCATTTCGGTGATGCCCTTGTTCTCGCTGAGATGCGCTTCCAGTCGCCATCCATAAGCGCCCAGGCCACGCACAGCCAGGCGCCTGGGCGGCTCGCACGCCTCGATCAACATTTCCGAATCGGGACCCTCTCCCTCGAACGTCATCTTATATCGGATCGTCCGACCGGGACCCGGCTCGCCCGTCCATCGACCGAACCAGCGCGCAGTACGCTCGGGCTCCGTGATGCTGGCCCACACGTCCTCGATGGGTGCATTGAATGTCCGAATGATGACCAGGTCGAGACCTTCGGCGGTGGGAACCAGCTGTCCATTGGGAACAAGCGTCATGCGGTCTTCTCGCGGAGAGTGGTACGTGAACCTCGTCGCTCACGACGTGTGCGATAGACCTCGGTCGTAAGCGCGTCCAACGGGGCGGACCAGCGATTGTTCACCTCTGCCAACCATTGCATCAACGGAGCGAGCGGCGCGGTGTCGAGCCGATACAGTCGCTCGCGGCCGCGCATCTCGTCGACAACCAGCCCGCACTCGCGAAGCACACGGAGATGGCGGCTCACGGCCGGCCGGCTGATGTCGAAGCGGCTGGCGATGTCACCCGCCGACATCACCTGGTCTCGCAGCAACATCAGTATCTCACGTCGAACCTGATCCGCTACTGCAAACGCCACTTGCATGGAAGGATATGTAACCGCTTCGTTACATATCGTCAAGCGTGAATTAGGGGGGCAGTCCTAACCTCGGCTCATGCGCGACCGATCGAGTCCGCCGAGGAGCGACGACACATGCCCATGGTACAGGCGAAGGTCTGGACTCTCGAAGAACTGCATAGCCTCCCGGACGACGGCAACAAATACGAACTGCTCCACGGAGAGCTGTTCGTGACTCCGGCGCCGACGTTCGATCACGAGACGACCATTGCGCGCCTTCATGCGGTGCTCCTCCCCTTCGTCATGGCCCACGGCCTGGGATACGTGTACAGCGGAAACTCCGTCATCACCGAGGGTGAGTCTGAGCTACTCCCGGACCTGCTCGTGAGACAGCCGGCTGCACCGAAAACTGACTGGAAGTCTGCGCCGATTCCGATTCTTGTAGTCGAGGTACTGTCGCCTTCCACGCGCCGGCGTGACCGCGAGTTCAAGGGCCCCTTCTACGTCGACGAGGTTGGCGTCCCTGAGTACTGGATCGTTGACGGTGATCGAAGGTCGGTCACGGTGATTCGGCTTGGCACATCTCCAGTCACGACGAGTGACCGACTGACATGGGCACCGAAAGAAACTGAAGCGACTCTCGATATTGATCTCGCCGATGTATTCGGTCCGGCAACTGCGGACTGAACGACGGCGAAAAGCTATTCCCCCTCGCCAGGCGGTTGGGCCGCGCCCGCAGCCGGTTCCAGGCCCACACTCATCAGGTTGACGAACAACCTCGCGGCTCCGCCGACGGCGGCTGGTAGCTGCTGCACGAGGGCAAGCGTTGTGTAGATGTAGGTGCCCTTCCCAAGCCGCGCGATTAGTAATGCACCGCGGCTCTCCGGCTGGTCCGGATCGTGGATCTCCAACGGCGTTGCATAACGCGAGTCGATGACCCGCGGCATGAAGCTCGCGCGCTCCGAAACCCACCCGCCCCAGTCACGTTCGGTAATACGATTCGGCCAGGTCAACACTCGTTCACCTGGTGTCAGCACTCGGACAAGTGCGTTTTCCAGCGTCACACGGTCGGTGGCCCCATCCGGCCCAGGGCCTAACGGAAAGGGGAAGACATTGTACCCATACGTTGCCGTCGTTCCGCCCAGGACCAGTAGTGTTCCGCCGCGCCGGGCGAAGTCGAGCAATTTCGCGTTCGACGCCACGAGCCCGGGATGCGTCTCATACGCACGCGTTCCGACCACGATCGTCGTGAACCCCGTCAGGTCCGCGTTCAGCAACGCGTCGTAATCGAGCACCGTCAGGCGGACGCCTAACTGGCGTAGGTACGGCGTGATCAGGTCGCCCACGCCCTGGAGGTACGCCACGTTGAGCCGACTCGGCACCGTGATCTCCACGCCGTGTAGCCAGAGAGCCGACCCACGACTCAACTGTATGGGTCGAAGATGCGGGTATCGGACCGTGCGCAGCCCTCGATCGAATTCAACGCTATCAGCGTCTCGGCCGAACAGGCCGAATGGATGCCGACCGGGCTGCAACGTGCCGCGAATCCGCAGAAGAAGTTCCGTTGTCTGTTGTGGCGCGAGCGTAATCGTTTTTCGCAGTGAATCCACCCGCAATCCCGGTGGCGCCACGAGGTTGAGTGATATGGTTCGCTGGCTATCGGCGTTCGATTGCACGGAGAAACGCAGGAGCCTGTCGACCGGTTTCCCGGCGGGAACCCACTCGAGGCTGTGGTCGAAGCCGAGCGTAATCGGCGGGACGCTGGTGACGGCGCGCTCCTGCACGCCGCCTAACGGGTCGGCGGTACGATGCACGATCGGCCCCACGCTCATACCGATCAGTTGCTCTGCGATGCGAACCAGGACCGTGACGTCGCTCACGCGCCGGATGTTTTCAGGTATGGCCACGGCCGGAATGGTGACGCGGTCGGGGATCGCAGCCTGACGCGCCAGGCCGTCGAGCGCGGACTCGAACGGCTCGTAGATATTCAACACCTTTTGCCCAAGCCACCAGGGGACGGTGCTGCCGAGCACCGAGACAGGGATTGTCCATCGCGCCGTGCTGTCCGGCGGAATTATCAACGGCCTGATACGACTGTCCGTGGCGCCGGAGATGGACACCGTAATCATCTGAAGTGGAGAGCGGCCGCGGTTCGCCACCGTGAGCGTTGCGGGAACAGAATCGCCGTACGCGACTTGTTCGCGGTGCGCGAGCATCTCGACGTGGACGCCGGCCGCGATGAATGTGGCCTCGCTGGCCCGCCGCATAACGAGATCGATCGCGGCATCGAGGTCAAGACGGTCGAGCCGTCCGCACAGCCGGCCGCCTGACGAGAATGCAGAGGCGTCCGCGGCCGGATGGAGGCATCGCGGCGTTCGCCCGCGTACCCATCCCGCGAGTCGTGCCGCGCGCGCCAGATGCGGCACGACGCCGACTGGATTCCGGAGGTCCAACTGGCGGCGCGCCGTATCAGCCAGCGCCGCGATGACCGCCAGGATACGCGTGACGGTATCCGCTCCGCCCACGCCGAGCCGCGCGAAGCTCGTGTCGATACCGGCGAAGAGAGATAGATCGTCAGGCTTCGGCGCAGAATCGCTGGTGAACGTTGCGATTGGCGCGAGCGTCAGCAAACGGGCGCTATCGGGTCCCTCGCGCAGAAGTGAATCCGGATAGCCCTGCGTGCGATGCACGGCTCGGCTCTCCGCGGCAATGGCTGTCCACGTGCGCCCGCTCACCGGGTCGAACCCGCCGATATCGATCGTCAAACCTGTTCCCGGACCATACAGCGTCATTGGACGCCATGGGAACCCGTGCCTCGAAACCGGAAACCTCGCGGTGTCGCCGGCGACATCGAACACGTCGCGGGCAAGCAACGCCGAGGCCTCGTGGTGTCCGTTGCTATCAGTTGGTGTCCCCGTGTATCGGGCGATGATCACGTGCGGACGGAAGGCGCGGACTATCGTCACCATGTCGGCCAACAGTGCCTCACGAGGCCACTGTTTGAACGTCTCTTCGGCCGTCCGTGAAAAGCCGAAGTCGAACGCTCGCGTGAAGAATTGCTGCGCCCCGTCAATCCGACGCGCTTCGAGCACTTCGGCTGTGCGCACTGCTCCGAGTCCGTCGCCGACTTCGTATCCGGCGACGTTCATTCCGCTCTCACCGCGCGTAAGGGACAGGTACGCGGTCTCGATGTTGTGTCCTCGTGACAGCCAGGCAATGAGACGGGTGTCCTCGTCATCCGGGTGCGCGCCGATAACGAGAACGCGCGCAGTCACGGTCAGTCCGCGGATCCGCTGGTCCAGGGCAACCGCGCCGGGTTCCTGTGCGACTAACCCGGCGACAGGGAGGAGCAGGGCGAGTGCCACGGAAAGCAAAGCAGTCGCAGGTTGCATGAGGCTGGTATGTTGAGGTGCCTGCGCAGTCAGCGCCCCAATCTCGCCCCCACCGTCTGACGTCGCATCGTGGTTAATGCATTCCTAATCCACGCTTAGCGCACCAAACGAGCGGTCACGTTGGTCGTAACTGTTTGTGCACAGCGTGCGCCGTCATTGCGAACCTCCACCGTCGACGTCCATGTGACGTAAACGACGGCTGAAACAGTGACCGTGTACGCGCCAGGACGATCCGCGGCGACATCAAGCGGCGAAGGAGGAATCACCAGGGACCCAGTGCGCGAAAGATACGGCGGCGACAGCTGCGCAACCGTCACCGTGGCCGCATCGGAAAGATCGCTTCTTGCCTGCATGATACTTTCACAAGTCAGATATAACGCAGGAGTCCTTCATGAGACGAGTTCGCTTCTCTGTAGCCATGAGCCTGGACGGATACCTCGCGGGCCCCAACGGCGAAGCCGATTGGATCGTCATGGATCCCGACATCGACTTCGCTGCCTTGATGAGCGAGTTCGATACAGTCGTCATGGGACGGAAGACTTACGAGGCGACAAAGCAGTACTCAGGCGCCGGCGCAGGCATGCCTGGTATGGAGGTGTACGTCATCTCACGTACCCTCAAACAGGAAGACTGCCCCGGAGTTGTCGTCTCGGACGACGCGGCTACGACAGTTGCCACGCTCAAGGCAGGCAAGGGAAAGGACATCTGGCTCTTCGGCGGTGGTCAACTGTTTCGCAGCCTGCTCGAGCTTCGCCTGGTAGACTCCATCGAAGTCGCCGTCATCCCGGTCCTGCTCGGCGATGGGCTGCCGGTATTACCACCTCCGAGCGCCCGGACGAAGCTGAAGCTGGTGAAGCACCACGTGTATCCGAAGACGGGTACGTTGGCGCTTGAGTACGCGCCGGCCTGACATCGGCGTCGTTAGGTGTTGTTCAGGGGACGTACCTCGCGATCGCCATCGCTCCGGTGGCGAGTACCAGCAACACCGTCACGATCTTGCTCGCGGCCGACATGCGTCCCTGCACCCGCCGGATCTCTGCCTGCTCGTCGGTAGTCGGCGGACCACCGCGAGCGGCAGCGGCAGAACCAATCGCCGCCAGGCGCTTCGACGCCGGCGCGTTGACCGCCATCCCAATCACGAAACCAAGAATCGCCAGCACACCGCCGATCCCGAAGGTCATTCCCGTTCCCGATCTCATCCACACACCGGGCTGCCCCGCCGAATCGATGATCAGCAGCCATACTCCTGTTACTATCGTCAACACGCTCGAGATCATCATGACCAGGGGCATCTTGCGGACCTTCACCAACTGGTTCATGACCGGGCCGGCGCCGGGGCCCAGGGCCTGAAGGGTCGGAGCGAGAAGGAGCGCGGCGAACATTGCCGATCCGACCCAGAACACGCCGCCGAGTATGTGGACGAGTCGCAAGACGTAAATCATGGTGTCTCCCGTTGAAGTACCGAGGCCAGACAACAACGCTTTACCCACGCGCTTTCAGCTGCTAACCGTAACACGTGGAACCTCCTGTTTGGGTCACCCGTAGGTTTTGATACCAATCCGCCTGATAGCGGCGTCCAATTCCCGTTAGGCCCGATGAAAAGACTCATTCTTTCCACTCTGATTCTGGCCGGCGTCGGCTGCAGTGACTCGTCGGGTCCGGACGATGCACGATTCGTATTTCGCGATCCGCTGACGCAGGACGTCGTGACGCTCGAGGTCAACAACTCCGAAGGCCGGGCGCAGGCCGAGGACCTCCTCAATTCCGGTGAAGCGCGGTGGGCGCTGGGCACGCTGAGGCGCGGAGATGGCGGCTTCAACGCACCGTGGACGTGGCACATCGATCCGGCCACGGTCACCTTCGCCGAAGTGACGATCGAAGCCTGTCAGACCGCGATGTCAGCGATCGACGATGACCTCGACTACTGGATCGACTTCGGCCAGGTCTGCATCTGGGGTGTCGTGGAGAGTCGCGCGAACTAACGCGAGCGCGGTTACCGCCAGATCGAGGTCGCCGCCAGCGCGGCGCGCGCTCTCCACTTCGCATCGTCCACGCCGCGGATGAAGAGCCAACTCGTCGTGGCGATGACGCCAATGATCGCGAAGAGCGCGACACCCATGACCACCTGCATGCCGAGCGGCGGCCAGAGGAACGTGAGCCAACCAAACCCGCCGATCATGGAGATCACACCGAGAAACTTCGGGAGGAATCCCGAATGGAATACCAGCCAGCCCTGGAGCAGGCTCTCGAAGCCAAAGAAAATGAGTGCGATGGCCGCACCCTGGTTGTTGAGGTCGATGAATGCAAGCGTGAGGGCTTCCAGCTCCGCCGGCGGCATTGCCGAGAGATACGACGCCTTCCCGAGCAGGATCAGCGGCGCGTAGTAGAAGAGGCGTGCAAACGTCTTGATGCCGCAGCCGGTGAAGCCGATGAGTGCCGCAGTGCGCGCGAGGCTCCGGTTGACTGGTTTGAGCAAGTCGTAAAACAGCGCGACGGTCACGAGCTGCACGCTCATCTCGATCATGAAGATCGTGAAGCCGAGCCGGTACAGCGAGGAATTGGCGATAATGTTTGATGCCGTCTTTGCGGCGTTGTCATACACGACCAGCTGGTCGGCAATGAATACCTGGGCAACGATTCCACAGATGATGACGGTCAGGTAGAGCGCCGCGAGGATGCGGCCTCGTGTGCTGGGTGCGGTTTCAGCCAGTGGAAGTGTCATAAGGGATTCAGGACTCCGGCTCCTCTGAGACGTTAGGCAGTGTGGGATCGAACGCGAGGAGGTCGCCGGGTTGGCACGCGAGCGCTTCGCAGATGCCGTGCAGCGTTGAGAACCGGATCGCTCGCGCCTTTCCGGTCTTGAGGATGGAAAGATTCGGGAGGCTGACGCCGACCTTTTCGGAGAGTTCCGTCAAGGTCATGCGTCGTTCGTGCAGCACGTCGTCGAGTTTCACGATGATTGCCATGCTCACACCGTCCCTTCGAGATCGGCGCGCATGCGCGCCCCGTGCTCGAACACCCGTGCGAGGACAAACAGCAGGAGCACGGCGATCCACGGCGTGATCGAGAAGCTCCAGTTGATGTCGAGCTGCTGCACCTCGGACCTGGTGCGCGCGGCGACGATCCCGATCAGCACGCTCATCACCTGCATAACGAGCAGTGTCCAGGCGATCGTCTGCATCCGTCGCGCGTTGTCCCTGATGAAGGGGTCGCCGGCCCGTACCGTGTCGACGATGTCGAGCACGCGCGTGAGGACGACGTGGACGAGCGGCACGGCGAGGATCCCGATGAACGCGACGAGCCGCATCCCGCGAACCATGGACTCGCGCTCGAGGGCCGGCCTCACACCAAGGGCGGTCATGACCCAGTCCTTGTTCAGGAAGCTCCAGGTGAGCAGCCCGGCGATGGCGAGCCCGTACACCACGTTGATCACGACCAGGGCGCTCAGCACTTTACGCGACGCCCGGAGGGCATTCTCGTGCGGCAATGACATTTCGAGTACCTATATATAGAAGAGGGTTATTGTTTATCGATAATATCTTATCGATTAACGTATAACAAGAGTACGATAATCGATATGGGGAGTTTCGAATTCAGGCCCAGAGGCCAGAGGCCAGAGTTCCGCAGACGACCCCCTAGCCTCAAACCCGGTCATCGAAGTACTTTGCAGTACAGAGTACTTGAACAAGCAACCGGAGCATGAATGTTCAGACCAGGATCGTTCGCGGTGGCCGTCTGGCTTGCTGGCGCCCCCGCCTACGCGCAGGACCGGACCGCTGAAATCGACCAGATCTTCAGCTGGGCGACGCCGGATGCACCGGGGTGCGCGGTGGCCGTATCGCATCAGGGGAAGCTGGTGGTGAACACGGCGTATGGACTGGCCGACATCGAGCGCCGCGTTCCGTTGACGCCCACCACGATCCTCGACGCGGGATCCGTACGGAAGCAGTTCGTCGCCGCGGCGGTGCTGCTGCTCGTCGAGGGAGGGCGGGTTTCTCTTTCCGATGACGCCCGGAAGTTCATTCCGCAGTTGCCCGACTACGGCAGCACGATCACCATCGACCACCTGCTCACACATACCGGCGGGCTTCGCGACTGGCCGGCGCTCCTGCAGATGGCGACCGGAGATCCCGATGCCTTGGGCATGATCCTCGCCCAGCGCTCACTCAACTTCGCGCCTGGTGAGGAATGGTCGTACTCGAACAGCGGCTACGTCCTGTTGCCACTGGTCGTCGAACGTGCGAGTGGTATGAAGTTCGCTGACTTCATACAGAAGCGCCTCTTCGACCGGCTGGGAATGAAATCAACGACCTACGTCGAAGACATGAACGCCATCAAGCAGAATCGAGCGCTCGCATACCAGAAGGATGGCAGCGGCTGGAAACTGGGCGTGCTGCTCGGCAACGCACGCGGAGGTGCCGGCGCGCTCGCGACCACCGCAGAGGATCTCGTCATCTGGAACGAGGGGATCGCGAATGGCCGTCTTGGCAAGTTCGTCAGCGACAAGATCCAGGAACCGGCGACACTGAACAACGGCCGCAAGCTCACGTACGCGCGCGGCCTGTTCCTGGACCGTAACCGCGGTGGCAAGGTGGTGTGGCATACCGGCAGCGCCGATGCCTACAAGTCGTTCACGGGCAGCTATCCGGAACAGCGCCTCTCGATCGGCATCATGTGCAATTCCGGCGACGACACTCCCGGGAGCACGATGCTGGCCCGCCGCATTTTCGACCTGTTCGTTCCCGGCGCGGAGCCTAACGTGGCACCGCCCGCGAGTGTCCCTGGCGTCGACGTGAGCAGCAAGGCCGGGCTGTTCTTCAACGAACGGAACGAGCCACTGCGCCTCATTACGAACAATGGCCGGCTGGGCACCGCCCAGGGTGGGCCGCTCATTGCGGTAACCGGCGAACGTTTCCGCACTCCTCGGGCAACGTTGCCCTTCATGTCGCAGGATGAATTCGAACTGAACTTCACCTCGGCGGAGGAGTTCGAGCTGAAGTCCATGGAGGGGAAGATCACGCGGTACCGTCGCGCAAAACCTTTTGCGCCGAGCGCCGATGACCTCAAGGCATTTGCCGGGCGTTATGAAAGTGAGGAGTTGAAGTCATTTTTCCAGGTGACGCCTGGCACCGGAGGCCTGATGATCAGCATCAACGGCACAGCGGGCCAGAACCTGGAATTCAGGCCGGTCGACACTGACACGTTCCAGCGAGTCAACATCACCATGCGCTTCCGTCGCGACTCGGCCGGGAATGTCGTTGGACTCGACTTGCACAATCCGGTATTCAGGAGAGTCGAGTACATGCGGAGTCCCCGATAGTGCTCCTACGCGGAGACCTCCATGCAATGCTCTCACGGGAGACGCGGAGCGCGCGAAGATGAGAAATTTGTTTGCCTCGGCGGCTTCGCGTCTCCGCGTGATAACAGTAGTACTTGTCCTCACCACCGCCCTGACCGGCTGCGATTCGAGCTCCTACGACATCACGTCGGACCTGAGTTACGACTCGGCTATCGGATACGACGGGACGTTCGATCTCTACGAGCCGAAAGGGGACAGCACTCGAGCGAATCGACCGGCGATCATCGGCGTCCACGGTGGCGCGTGGATGGACGGCGACAAGGCCTGGGGTTCACGCATCGCGGAGGAATTCTGTCCGTCGGGCTATGTCGTGTTCTCCATCAACTACAGGGTCTCCAAACGGCCTAACGGGAAATGGCCAGCCCAGATCCAGGATGTGCAGAAGGCCCTGAAGTACATCCGCGCGAACGCCGCCCGATTCAGGATCGATCCCGCTCGCATCGCCTCGCTCGGTATGTCTGCCGGCGGTCACCTCGCGACTATGGTCGCGCTTCGTGATGATCCGAGCAGCCCGGACGGCAGGGTGACCGTCGCCGTCAACCTCGATGGTGAGCATGACATGACCATGCCACCGGACCAGGTCATGGACGACTTCGACAACATCCTGACCGCCGTCATGGGTCACGCCGCTCCCTGGTCTGAAGCCGAGCTTCGCGACATTTCCACGGTGACGTTTGTCCGCCCCGACGTCTCGGTGCTCACGGTCCATGGAGCAGGCGATGACAACGTGTACGTCAGGCAGGGCGAGCGAATCACCGCGGCGCTTCAATCGGCCGGCGCGGAGACCGAGTTCATCCGACTCGAGGGCAAGGAGGGTAATTGCCACAGTGATTGCTGGCGTGTGCCGCGGGCCAGGGACGCGATCCATCGCTTTCTGGACCGCAAACTCTCGCATGATGGCACCCGGTTCCGCGAAGCCCGAGGCGTCACCCGATGACGGATTTCGTTTCAGGGGATTCCGTGGTGCGGAAGATCTGGGGAGACTCCGATACGGTGCTCCTCGTTTTTGCCGGCTGTGCCGCGGAGTTCGCGCTCAATCGCGCGGTCGACTGGCTCTTTTTCACCGGGAAGCTACCTAACGATCCGATGGGCCGGTTCTTCGCCACCGCGAGTTACGCCCAGCAGATCGTCTTCGCGGACGAGCAGACGGCCGCCGCTGCGTTCGAACGGATCCGGAAAGTTCACGGGGCTGTCGAGAAACAGCGCGGGCAATCCATCCCGGATTGGGCTCACCGCGATGTGCTGTACATGCTCATCGACTACTCGGAGAGAGCGCATGAACTGCTCGTGGGGCCGCTGAGCGCTGACGAACGGCGGGAACTGTACGACGTCTTCCATCGGGTTGGAATCGGCCTGGAGATCCCCGACCTGCCGGCTTCCTACACTGAGTGGAAGGCTGATCGCGACCGCCACCTCCAGCGGGATCTCGTATACAGCGAGGGCACCAAGGCATTGTATGCCCGGTACCAGGATAACGTCGGACCATGGCGGTACGATGTGCTGCTGCAGATCCAGTCGATGCTCGCGCCTGAGCACGTGCGAGGTCTGCTGGGACTGAAGTCTGCCGAGTGGATGCGGCCTTTCGTGCGAATGTATCCGCTCCTGGGTCGCGCCGGATTGCGCTCCATAACGCAACAACTGCTCATGCCGTCACGATATCTGGCGGCGGTTCGAAGCCTGGATCAACGAGGTCCAAGCCGTCGAAGGCACCCGTACCGCACTGCCTCACCTTTCACTGCGGCGGGATGAACGAAGACGTTCGACGGCCACTGGTGGCTTGACGCACGCATTCACGGCGGAGCAAACTTGCCCCATGACGAATCACCATCTGCCCGCCGCGATTCTCCTCCTGAGTGTCCTCCCCGCAACAGGGGTGACGCAGACGACTCCACGCGCTGACACGGCATTCACTTCGCCCATCGAGGTTTCGAGCGGTGGCGCGACGCTACGGGCCACGATGCATGTCGCAGCCGGCACTGGACCGCGCGCAACCGTCGTATCGATCAAGGGCTTCCCCGGCAATAACTCGCAGGAATTTCCGAAGTTCATGCAGTCGAAGGCATTCAACGCCATCGCGATGAACCTTCGGGGCCAATTGGAAAGTGATGGCGAGTATACGGTCGGCGGATCACCCGCTGACGTTGCTGCCGTCGTGGCGTTCCTTCGCGGGGATCAGGCCCGGCGGACGTTCAACGTGGACCCGGATCGCATCATCATTGTTGGGACGAGCGCCGGTTCCTTCGCAGCGCTCCGCGCCGCCGCCGGCGACGCTTCGATCAAGTGTGTCGCGCTTATCGTCCCCTTCAATTGGACGCTCGCCGGAGTATCGGCACGCTCCGACGCCGGCCGGCAAGGACTCGAAGCAGCTGCGCAGCGCATCAAGCAGCAATCGCCATCGCCAGTCCGGCTTGCTGACACATTTGTATCGACTTTGGTCGACAGTGCCGAAGCGTTTGACCTTCGGAAGGCCGCGGCGGGGGTTACGCGCCACAACGTTCTAATGGTTGGCGCAAGGCAGGATGCCACAGCCCCGGTGTCGACGCACTTCGAACCGATGCTCAGTGTTTTGCGCAGCGCAAACGCGGTCGTGCGGGATACGATC
>Ga0209486_10000419_pt1 | contig 19149 bp, 18 predicted proteins | sample NCCompost_FD_187518 | JGI IMG/M metagenome (GOLD analysis project Ga0209486, IMG submission 187518) | Agricultural soil microbial communities from Utah to study Nitrogen management - NC Compost (SPAdes) (version 2) | ecosystem: Environmental > Terrestrial > Soil > Agricultural land | place...
GATTATGCGCAAGAGGTCTGTCTTCACGCGGCGTCTGATGGGGCCCTCGGCCTTGGTCCTGATCACTCTGCTGACCATTCTTGGGACGTACGCGTCCGTTTCCGCTCAATCCCCTGCCGCGCTGCCACAGGCCACGCACCTCGACCTGCGGGTCACGGCGGCGCTCCTCACGCAGGCCGCGACGGCTGGGGCACAGGCCCCGGCCGGCCAGGCCGCGGCGGCGCCACAGACCAGGCGGTTGACCATCGAAGAGGCCGTGAAGCTGGCGCTCGAGAACAACCTCGGCATTCAGATCGCGCGCTACAACCCGCGAGTCCAGGACCTGTCGGTGGCGGAGGCCAGGGCCGCGTGGGTGCCGGCCTTCACCAACAGCTTCCAGACGAACAGCCAGGACTCGCCGAACAACAACTTCCTGGCGGGCAGCCTGGGCGGCAAGACGTCCAACGCGGCTTTCAGCAACTCCATCGGCGTCCAGCAGAGCACGCCGTGGGGCGGCAACTACAGCGCGTCGTGGGACGGTTCACGCTCGACGACCAACAGCAGCTTCACGACGTTCTCGCCGCAGGTGCGCTCCGGGCTGTCGTTCAGCGTCGCGCAGCCGCTCTTGCGCAACTTCAGCATCGACTCGATGCGGCAGCAGGTGGCGGTCAGCATCAAGAACCGCGAGATCTCCGACGTCGAGCTGCGGCAGACCGTCGCCACCACCATGCGCACCGTGCGCAACGCCTACTGGAACCTGGCGTACGCCACGGCGTCGCTGGCGGTGCAGCGCCAGTCGCTCGAGCTCGCCCAGGAGTCGCTGCGCAACACGCGGTCGCGCGTCGAAATCGGCACCACGCCCCCCATCGACATCGTCGAGGCGGAATCGGAAGTGGCCACGCGCGAGGAAGCGGTGATCCTCGCCGAGGCGTCCATCGAGACGGCCGAGGACAACCTGCGCGCGCTGGTGTTCGATCCCTCGGCGCCGGACTTCTGGACGATGACGATCGAGGCCGTCGATGTGCCGTCGTTCCAGCCGATCGCCGTGGATACCGACGCCGCCGTGCGGACCGCGCTCGAGAGGCGCACGGACCTGCTCCGCTCCACGAAGTCGCTGGAGGTCAACGACGTTCAGATCCGCTATCTCCGCAACCAGACGATGCCGGACCTCAGCGCGCAGTTCGATTACGGCCTGAGCGGGCTGGGCGGCCTGAACCTGGTACGCGGGCCCGGTCCGTTCGGCCCGGGGTCCGGCGAAGTGATCGACACGATCGGCCGCAGCTTCGGCTCGGTCCTCACCGACCTCTTCGCCAACCGCTACCCGCAGTGGACGGCGTCGCTCAACGTCAGCTACCCGATCGGCGCGAGCCAGCAGGAAGCAAGCCTCGCGCGCGCCCGCATCGAGTACGGCCAGGCACAGACGCAGCTCAAGAACCAGCAGCTGCAGGTGGCCACGCAGGTGCGCGAGGCCTCGCGGCAGGTGCAGACGAACCAGAAGCGCGTCGAGACCACGCGCGCCGCGCGCTCGTTCGCCGATCGCCGTCTCGAGGCCGAGCAGCGCAAGTTCGCGGCCGGCACGTCCACGAGCTTCATCGTGTTCCAGGCGCAGCGCGACCTCGCGCTCGCGCGCAACAACGAGCTGAGGGCCATTCTCGACTACGCCCAGTCGGTCGTGGACCTCGAGACCGTTCAGGAAGTGCCGCTCGCGGGCGGCACTGCAACCACCGCCGCCCGATGAAGGCTTTGGGCTCTGGGCTTTGGGCTCTCGGCCTGGAGGGCCTTGGGCCCGGAGCCTTCAGCCTCTAGCCCGCCACGCCCAGAGCCCAAAGCCCAAAGCCTGTAAGATTCACTCCGTGCCGCGCGTGACGGTGACCATCATCACCAAGAACGAGGCGGCCCATATCGGCGCGGCCATCGACAGCGCGTCGTGGGCCGACGAGATCATCGTCGTCGACAGCGGCAGCGACGACGACACGGTGGCGCTGGCCGCGGCCAAAGGCGTACGGGTCGAGTCGCGGACCTGGACCGGCTGGGTGGATCAGAAGAACTTCGCGGCGAGCCTGGCCGCCAACGACTGGATCTTCTCGCTCGACGCCGACGAGCGCGTCACGTCCGGCCTGGCCCACGAGATCCGTGGGCTGCTGAACGATGACACCCCGCACGCCGCCTACAAGGTGCCGCGGGTGACGTTCCATCTCGGGCGCTGGATCCGCACCACCGACTTCTACCCCGACTACCAGACCCGCCTCTACGACCGGCGCGCGGCCCGCTGGTCCGGTCTCTACGTGCACGAATCGGTGACGGCCATCGGCACCGTCGGGCGGCTCACGCAGGAGCTGCAGCACTACTCCTATACGGACCTCAGCGATCACCTCGATCGAATCAACGCCTACTCGACGCTCGCCGCGCGTCAGATGTACGAGCGCGGCCGGCGCGCCGGCGCTTTCGACCTGCTCGTGCAGGGCCCGGCCGCGTTCCTGCGCAACTACATCCTCCGCCGCGGCGTGCTCGACGGATCCGCCGGGCTCCTGCTGTCGGCCGTGAACGCCTACTCGGTGTTCCTGAAGTTCGCCAAGCTCTGGGAGCTGCAGCGCAGCGTCGGCGACCGCCAGCGCGAGGCCGCCAACGGCGGCTAGTCGCCCGATGTTCTCGCTCCACATCGACACGGCGCGCTCGTGGCGGGGTGGCCAGAGCCAGGTGATGTACACGGTGCTCGGGCTGCGCCAGCTCGATCAGCGGGCCGCGCTGGTGGCGCACCCGCAGGGCGAGCTCCACCGGCGCATGTCCGAAGGGCTCGACCTCATCCCGCTGGCGCCGATGCACGAGATCGATCTCGCGGCGGCGTGGCGGCTGTCGCGGGTGATCCGCCAGCTCCGGCCCGACATCCTTCAGGCGCACGACCCGCACGCGGTGGCCATGGCCGCCACGGCTCTCGCCATCTCGTCGCCAACGCGCAAGCCGCCGCTCGTCGCCTCGCGGCGGGTCGAGTTTCGCATCGCGCACCACTCGTTCTCGCGCTGGAAGTACGGCCAGGTGGACTGCTTCATCGCCAACTCGGAGGCGATCCGCAACCGCCTCGTCACCGACGGCATCCCGCGCGAGAAGACGACGGTCGTGAACGAAGGCGTGGACGTGGAGCGCATCGTCAACATGCGCACCGACAGCGTGCACGCCGAGCTGTATCTGCCGACGCACGCGCCTATCGTCGGGAACGTCGCCGCTCTCGTGCCGCACAAGGGGCAGCAGCACCTGATCGACGCGGCGGCCATCGTGGTCCGACAGGTGCCCGACGCGCGCTTCGTCATCCTCGGCGAGGGCGAGCTGCGCGAAAAGCTCGAGCGCCAGATCAAGGAGATGCGCCTCGAGCGCCATGTGTTCCTGGCCGGGTTCCGCGCCAACGCGCTCGAGCTCACCAAGGGATTCGACGTCTTCGCGATGAGCTCGGTGAGCGAGGGCATGTGCACGGCGCTCGTGGACGCGATGGCCGCATCGAAGGCGGCGGTGGCAACCACGGCCGGCGGCATCCCCGAAGTGATGGCCGACGGCGTCACCGGCTTCCTGGTGCCGCCGCGCGACCACACGGCAATGGCCAAGAAGCTGGTACTCCTGCTCAAAGATGCCGAGCTGCGCGCCCGGATGGGCGAAGCGGCGCTGGCGCGCGCCCGGGAACGCTTCACGGTCGAGCGCATGGTCGAGGGCACGAGCGCCGTGTACCATCGGCTGACACGAACCAACCTCACGGAGAGTGCATCATGAGACTACTTGCAGCTGCCTTCGTCTTCTTCGCCATCGCGGCTTCGGCTCAGGCCGCCGAGCCCGTCGTGGCCCTGTCGCCGGAAGCCCAGAAAGCCTTGCTGGCGAGCAAGGACCCGCAGCTCGCGGCGAACAAGAAGCTCGTGTGGGACATGTGGCGCGAGTTCCTGCAGGGTGGTGACATCGACGCCGCCGACAAGTACCTGGCGCCGGAGTACCACCAGCACAACCCGAATGCCGAGACGGGCCTGGCGGGCGTGAAGGCCTATTTCAAGGCGGCGGGCATGAAGAAGACGGCCCCGAAGGACTCCATCGACCGTCTCGTGTCAATCGTCGCCGAGCGCGACCTCGTGACGCTCGCGCTCGTTCGCGAAGGGAAGGACAAGGACGGCAAGCCCTACACGACGACCTGGTTCGACATGTTCCGGATCGCCAACGGGAAGATCGTCGAGCACTGGGACACGGCCACGAAGCCCTGAGGCTAGCAGCGCGTGGTGAAACCACGGGCTGCTAGGGGCGCAGGGAAAGACGCCGCCGCTGGCGGGTGTCGGGGCCAAGGCATCCCGCGAGCTCGACGGCCGTCGTGTGCGGCGGGTAGGTGATGGTCACGACGCCCGCGGCGTCGACCGGCACCGTCACCCCCGAATGCCCGTCGAACTTCGCGTCCACGAGATCGAGGCCGGCCGTCTTCACCTCGATCGTGCGCGCCGCCGTATCGACGGTCGTCGTCAACCGGGAGAACGGCTGCGCCTCGAGCGCGGCGATGCACGTGGCAATCAGGTCGGGATTGCCGTTCAACAGGTCGTCGAGGGTCATGGCGTACGTCGTCCCCGAGACCCCGACATCCTCGATCGGGATGCCTTCGTTGCCGCGCGCGCGCGTGGCGCGCCGGAACGACAAGGACATGTCGATGCCGTCGGGCAGCGCCGGCAGCGCCGCCGGTGAGCCGGCGAGCGCCTGCCGCAGTTCGCCATAGGACCACACGTTCGCGCCGCCGGCGCCGGTGGCGGAACCGACGCAGATGAATGGCCCCATCTGGTTGTCCACGAACCCCGCGGAGAAGAGGTCGCCCGACGAGTACGTCGTCGAATCGGCGACCAGTATGAGCGGACCGCCATACATCTGTCCGAGCGCATTGCACGCGTCCGGATCGGTGATCGGGATGGTCTGGGCATACAGCTCGCCGGTGCGGACCGCCGCATCCAGCGAGCGCTTCCATGGGGCCAGGTCCTCCGCCACGTCGCCGATCGATGCGATTTGACGCGTGAACGGCGTGGCCAGCGCGGAAAAGCGCGTCGGCTCGATCCGATTCGGCGTGAACAGCTGCAGCGCCAGCTCGGCCGCCCAGATGTAGCCGCCCGGGTTGCCGCGGATATCGATGATGAGGCCACGATCCGGCAGCAGCTGGATCAGCCGGATGATCTCCTCGATGAACGGCTGCGGCGCGGCGTCGAACCCATAGATGCGCAGGTATCCGAACGGCCCGCCCGGCGCCTCGATCGTCATCGCCTTGAGCGTCTCGGTGAGCGCGGTCGGAATGATGCCGGCGGTGGGCGCCCGGCGCAGCCCCTTGCCCTGCGCTTTCGGCGCCTTGGCCTGCGAGCCCGTCAGCGCGTGCGGCGCGAACAGCAGCATCTTCGCGCGCCGGATCGCCTCGGCTGCCGGATTGACGGCTCGCGTTCGTCTCAGCGCCTTTGCGCGCGACCCAGTCGGACCGCCCGAGAACAGCGGACTGATCTCGCTGGGATCGACGACCTGCCACGGCAGCTTGATCTCTTTCGACTGCCCGGCGGCCCCGGCCGCCGTTCTATAGCCGACGATCACCCAGTGTTCATCCGGCGGCGGGCCGTATTGCAGCGACCGCAGCGTGAGGCTCTGCACCGCCCAGGCGCGCTGGCTGTCCGGCCGTCCGCCGACTTCCTGTTCGCCGTGACGCTGCACGGCGCGATCGATCGGAACGCCGTTCCAGTATTCCAGCACGACGCCAGGCTTGAACGACGCATCGAGGCTGTGCCCCACCTTCGTCACGACGTAGGTGGGCGCACTCACCGAACCGATCATTTCGACCAGGAACGGCAGCGCCGCGACCTTGCTCTCGAGAGCGGCGGGGCCCGTGTAGCGCGTGTGCGCGTCGCGCAGCCGCGTGATGGTATCCGCCAGTTCGATGTGGAACGCGTCGTCGCTCAGTTCCGCAATCTGGGAGCGGAGGATTCGCAGGCGCTGCACCGGATCGAACCCGTAGCGCGCGCGCTTGAGCGGCAGGTGCGTGTAGACCCCCTCGAGCACGCGCTCGATGCCGTCGATCAGCCGCAGGCGCTCGGCGGCGGTCAGCGCACCCGGCGACAGGAACGGGCCGACGAGGGGCGATGCGGCACGCGGCCGCCGGCCCGCACCGGCGCGAGCGCGCGGACTCTTCGCGCGCCGGCGCCGCAGGCTCGCCGGCCCTGGCACGGCATCCGCCAGCGCGACGCCGCGTTGCGCGACCGCGAGTCGACTGACGGCCATCATTCACCTCTACGTTGGTGGAGCACGCCCGCCGCGACCAGCGCGACGAGCATGCCTGTGGCAGGAATCAGTTGCTCGATGGACGTGCCGCCCGCTGAATCAGCTCGACATCGAGCTGAATGAAGACCTCGTCGGCGACGCCCAGGCCGCCGTTGTCCAACACCTCGTGATACTTCACGCCGAAGTCCTTGCGGTTGATCCTGCCGCTGGCTGAGGCACCGATCTTGGTGGCCCCGCGCGTCGTGACTGGACCGGCCGGCTGCGTCAGCTCGAACACCACCGGCTTCGTGGTGCCGCGAATCGTCAGGTTGCCGGCCATGTTGTACGTGCCCTTGCCTTTGGGGGTGATCGAGGTCGAGACGAACGTCATCGTCGGGTGGTTCGCGACGTCGAGAAAGTCGTCGGTCTTCAGGTGTTCGTCGCGCGCCTCGACTCGCGTGGAGATCGACTTCACGTCGATCGTGGCGTTCACCTTCGCTTTGGTCAGGTCCTTGCCGTCGTAGTCGACGGTGCCGGTGACCGCCCCGAAGTCGCCTCGAATGTCCGCAATCACCAGGTGACGGACGGTGAACTGCGCGCGAGAGTGCGCCGTGTCGATCTGCCATGTCTGCGCCGCCGCCGACGCGACGGTGAGCATGAGGACTGCGAGAATGTGTGTGATGCGTGACATAGGCCCTCATTATAGGCGCCGGCCTTCGGACACCCGTCGTTAACATCGGGCCGCCGCCGCCGTCCTTCTCAGTAGATCGTGATGCCGAGCGCCCGGGCCCCGGCCGAGAGGCCAGCCGTGACCGACACTGCCCGACTGGTCCGGAGCGCCCAGGGGGGTGACGGGGAGGCCTTCGCCCAGCTGTATCAGCGCTTTGCGCGGATGGTCCACGGCGTGGTCCTGGCCCGCATCGCGCGCACCGAGGTGGACGACGTGGTGCAGGACGTGTTCGTGACCGCCTTCGAGCGCCTCAGTTCCCTGCGAGAACCGGCCGCGTTCCCGGGCTGGCTGGCGTCGATCGCCCGCCACCGCGCCGCCGATCACGGCCGCCGGCTCGTGCCCGTGAGCCCGCTCGACGAGGTTCCGGTGCCCGCGCGCGGCCACGACCGTATCGAAGCGCTGGCCATTCTCGACGCGATCCGGTCGCTGCCCGAGGCCTACTCCGAAACGCTCGTGCTCCGGCTCGTCGAAGGGATGACGGGGGCGGAGATCGCCGAGCGGACCGGGCTCACGGCCGGATCGGTGCGCGTCAACCTTCACCGCGGCATGAAGCTGCTCCGCGACAAGCTGACATGAGCGACTACCTCTGGGACAAGAACGGCGACGGCGACGCGGAGGTCGAGCGGCTCGAACGGACGCTGCAGGCGTTCGCGCAGGCGACGCCTCCACCGCCGCTCGACCTGCGGCGCCGGCCACCCGCGCGCGGCGGTTTCGGGCGCGGCGCGCTGCTCATCGCGGCCACCCTCGCGCTCGCGGTTGCCGGCGCCGTCTTCACGCTGATGGAACGGCGCGACACGCCGGCATGGCAAGTGACCACGGGCGGCGAGCGCTCCATGCTTTCCGTCGGCTCGTGGCTCGACACGACGAAGGGCGAGGCGACGCTCGCAGTCGCCGACATCGGCACGGTCACCGTGGAGCCCGGGGCCCGCGTACGGCTGCTGAGCACGCGCAGCGGGCATCACCGAATGGAGCTGGCGCGCGGCACCATGCACGCGACGATCTGGGCGCCGCCGAACCAGTTCTTCGTCGAGACGCCGTCCACGCTGGCCGTCGATCTGGGCTGCGCCTACACGCTGACCGTGGACGAGGACGGCGGCGGCCTCGTCACCGTGCTCGTGGGCTGGGTGGGCTTCACCACCGGAGACCGGGAGTCGTTCATTCCCGCGGGGTTCATCGCGGTGACGCGGCCGGGCGTCGGACCCGGCACGCCGTACAGCGAACGGACGTCGGAGGCCTATCGACGGGCGCTCGCGCTCATCGACTTCAGTCCCGGTGACGCCGGGTTCGCGCCAGCCCTGTCGCGCGTCCTCGACGAGTCCGAGGAACGCGACGAGGTGACGCTCTGGCACCTGCTCTCGCGCGTGCCGGCCGCCGCCGGCCGCGATCGCGTGTTCGACCGTCTCGCCGCGTTCGTGCCGCCGCCCACCGGCGTCACGCGCGACGGCATCCGCGCCGGCGACCGGCGCATGCTCGACGCGTGGTGGGACGCGCTCGGGCTTGGATCCACCTCGCTCTGGCGCACCTGGAGCCAGCAGTGGAGGGACGACTCATACCGGAGGTAGTCATGCTGAAACAAAGTCTCGTCGCGTCGATGGCGCTCGCCCTGCTCTCGTTCGCGGCGCCGGCGCTGGCCGGTCCGCCGTTCATCTGCCATGAGTTCCAGATCGGCGACGCCGCGTCGCTTCCCTGGACCAAGGGCGACTGGCTCGGCATGAGCCGCGACTACGACATCACGCGCGTCGTGGCCGACACCGAGGCGCTCCTGAAGGCTGAGACGCCGATCCTGGCCCGCATGGAAACGCTGCGACGGGCGGTGCTCTATGCCTCGCGCGATCGAGCGATTGCCGAACGGCTCGTGGCCGCGCTCGCCGCCCGCGTCGATGCGGCGGACAAGGCCGGGCGTACCAACGCGCTGGCGCTGTTCGACGCCGGGTATGCGCTCGAAGCGATGAGCGAGATCGAGATGCTCGGCCACCACATGGGAAGCGACCTCGCCGTGCGTGGACGCGCGCTGGCGGGCATGACGCGGCCGGACGACGGCCGGGCGCTGATTCTCAAGAGCGCCGCGCTGCGGACAGACGACGCCGGCATCGCGTTCGCGCTGGCGCTGATCGAGAGAACGGAAGGCAAGCAGCCGCACCTGCTGAAGGCGAGGGCCGCAGCGAAGCAGGACCGCCTCCTCGCCACTAACATGGCGAGACTGCAGATGCTGCAGTAGGGGCCGGCTTCAGCCGGCCCGTCGATGGTAGGGCGGGGCGATGCAGCCCCGCTCTACGGGCGGCCGGTCAGGTTCAGGTACGCCGCCTCGACGTTCATGCGCCGCAGCCGCTCGTAGTTCGCCCACCCCTTGTACCGATCGAGCGTGACCGTCTCGATCAGGTCGGCAAGCGGCCGTCCGGCGCGGATGCCTGCCGCCACCTGGGCGACCAGGTATTCGAAATACTCGCGCGTCTCGGCCACGACCGCCTTGTCGAACACGTCGCCATGCCCCGGCGCCACGCGGTCGAAGTCCAGCGCTTCAACTGTCCGGTAGGAGCGGATCCACTCGGCGAGCGGATGCCGGTCGAATGCGCTGCAGGTGCTTGGCAGCGATCGCGGGTTGGTGGTGACGAGAGCGTCGGCCAGGAACTCGGTGGCGAACAGCACCCGCTCGTCACGGAACAGCATCACCGTGGCGTCGTCGGAATGATTCAAGCCGGGATGCAGCAGTTCCACCGTGCGTCCGCCGAGACTGAGGCGCATGCGTTCCGAGTACACGATGTCCGGAGGGCGGATGTCGGCCTGCAGTTCCGCCGGCGGCACCAGGCCGTTCTTGTCACGGTCGATCGTCCCGAAGAATCCAGGCCCCATGCCGCAGATGCCCGGCGCTGCTTTCGTGGGGATGTCGATCTCGTCGGGATCGATCGCGCCGTTGCGATTGCGATCGACCATGTCGCCCGGCATGTGCGGGTAGCGGCCGTCGAGGTTCCGCAGCATGTTCTCGTGTGCGACGAACGTGGCGGTGTCGGCGAAGACGGCGCCGCCGGCGGCGTGATCGAAATGGCTGTGGCTGTAGACGACGTATCGCACCGGCACCTTGAACCGGCCGCCGAGCTCGCCCTTGAGCCAGGTGGCGAACACCGGATTGATCGGATCGCCGAGGATGATGCCGTCGCGCGTGACGAGGAAGATGGTGTACCAGTTGCCGTTGCGCGCCCGGTACAGATCACCGGTGAGCGGAATGATCTCGCGCGCCGGCCCCCGTGGCTGCGCCTGTCCCACGGCGAGCAGCGTCGCGACCATCAGAAGAGTGACCAGCGTGCGCATGCGGGAAGTTTAGGATCTTTTCGGTGCCCCCGCCGGCCGGCACGCCCCGCGCAGCGGGCACTGCGAGTCGCGCTGCGCGCGGCCGAAGCCGCAGGCGTTCATCATGCCGACGTGGCAGAGCGAGAAGTCGAACCGCACCGGGTCGGCCGCGTCGAGCTCGCGCAGCGACGCCGTGATCTCCGCCGCCATCTTCCAGCCGGGGCTCGTGTAGCGCGTCAGCCGCAGGCAGCGCCCGACGCGAATCACGTGCGTGTCGAGCGGCACCACCAGCCGCGACGCCGCCAGGCGCGTCCACACCGCCAGATCGATGGCGTCCTTCCGCACCATCCAGCGCAGGAACAGGTTGAGGCGCTTGCAGGCGCTCCCCGCCGACGGCCGTGGAAAGAAGTAGGCCACGCCCGCCCGGGCGGGACGCCGGCGCCCGTAGGCCGCCCTGAGATCGGTGGCGAGGGCGCGAGTCGAGAAGGAGTCGAGCGCCGCGTGCACGTCCGGCGCCGGCACGTCGTCGCCGGCCAGGAAGAACCCCTCGATCGAGCCGTGCTCGCGCAGCATGCGCTGCAGGATGATGAGCAGCGCCACCAGATCGCGGCCGCGGATCCAGCGGTGCACGAGCGGCGCCAGCGCCGGCCCGTGCACTGCGGCGTCGAAGCTTCGAACGAACGCAGCCGGCCGCGGCCCCATCACGCGCAGCAGCGCTTCGACTGACTGCAGCACGCTCGCGACGCGGCCGAAGGCCAGCGCCGCCGCGCAGAAGCCGACGATCTCGCGGTCCTCGCGCGACGCGAACCGGCGCACGATGTGGACCGGATCGAGCGCGGAATCGACGTGATCGAACGTGCGATAGAGGTTGTCGAGCCGCTCTTGCAGCTCGGGCCGCGTCTTCAGAACGCGGTGATCGGCACGCCGTCGCGGCACAGCGGGCATGAACCTGCCTCGTGGTTCTCCGGCGCCTTGTATTCGGCCAGCGCCACGTTGGGCACGCCGGCGTCGGCCACGGCCTCCATCCGATCGTAGATCTGCGCGGTGGCCACCACCGAGCCGCCGGCCGCCCGCACCACCTCCGCGCACCGCGCGAGCGTCTGGCCGGTGTTGCGAATATCGTCCACGAGCAGCACGCGCCGCCCCTTGATCTGCTTCGCGTAGAACGGCGTCAGCGCATGGCCGCCCGACCCTTCCGGCCGGAACGGCGCGAAGAGCGTCGGCGGACGCGACAACGCCCGCCGGCTGTCGAGCAGGCCCGCCACCGTGTGCGCCAGCAGCGCGCCGCCCGTGGCCGGCCCCGCCACGACGTCGGCCTGATTCAGCAGCTCCGCCGGCAGCAGGTCGAGCAGGTCCTGCGCGAAGCGCCAGATGATGGACGGCTGGCAGAAGAGCTGATGCGGGTTCAGGTACACGCGCCCGTGATAGCCGTTGCCGAAGTCGAAATGGCCGTCGAGCATCAGCACGTGATGCTTCTGCAGTTCGCCCAGCGCTTTCTCGCGAATCTCGTCTCGTTTGCTCAATCCGACGTTCTCCCTGCCCTGCCCACTCTGCCTACTCCGCCACCACCGGCCAGGGGGCCGCAGGGTTGGCGTACACGATTCGTCCGCCAACCAGTGTGGCCGCTACCCCTCCACGAAGCTGCCAGCCGTCGAACGGGGTGTTCTTCGACCGCGACCGCAGCTTCGCGGCCTCGATGTGCACCGGCAGATCCGGCGCCAGCACGGTGATATCGGCGGCGGCGCCTTCCGACAGCGAGCCGCCCGGCAGGTTCAGCACGCGCGCCGGGTTCACCGACAGCAGCTCGATCATGCGCCGCAGCGGGATGTGTCCGGCGTGCACGAGCCGATCGAACGTCAGCGCCACCGCGGTCTCGAGCCCGACGATGCCGAATGGCGCGCGATCGAACTCCACTTTCTTCTCGTCGTAATGGTGCGGCGCGTGGTCGGTGGCAATCACGTCCACGGTGCCATCGGCGATGCCCTGGATCATGGCGTCGCGATCGGCGGTCTCGCGGAGCGGCGGATTCATCTTGGTGTTGGTGTCGTACGGCACCGGCGTGCCGAGCGCCTCGTCGGTCAGCGTGAAGTGGTGCGGCGCCACCTCGCAGGTGACGCGCACGCCGGCCTCCTTGGCCTTCCGCACCGCGCGCATCGAGCCGCGCGCGCTCATGTGCGCCACGTGGAAGTGAGACCCTGTGAGCTCGGCCAGCAGCACGCCGCGCTCGACGCCCAGCGATTCGCAGGCGCCGGGAATGCCGCGCAGCCCGAGACGCGACGCGTGATACCCCTCGTGCGCCACGCCGTCGCCCTTGAGCGTCGGGTCCTCGCAGTGCTCGACGACCGGGATGCCGAACATGCCGGCGTACTCGAGGGCGCGCCGCAGCAGCAGCGCCGTGGCCGTCGGATGCCCGTCGTCGGTGATGGCCACGCACCCGGCCGCCTTGAGCTCGCCGATGTCGGCGAGCAGCTCGCCCTTCTGCCCCTTGGACACGGCGCCAATCGGGTAGACGCGCGCCAGGTTGGCGGCCGCCGCCTTGGCGAGGATGAGCGACGTGACCGTGGCGCTGTCGTTCACCGGGCTCGTGTTCGGCATGCACGCGACGGCGGTGAACCCGCCCGCGACCGCCGACGCGACGCCGGTAGCGACGGTCTCCTTGTGCTCCTGCCCCGGCTCGCGCAGGTGGACGTGCATGTCGATGAGGCCTGGGCACACGACGAGCCCGGCCGGCACCTCGATGACCGTGGCGCCGCCCACGGGGAGGTCGCGGCCCACCTTCGCGATCCGGTCGCCGTCGATCAGGATGTCGAACGCCCCGTCGAGCCCGTTGGCGGGATCGACGACGCGCCCGCCTTTAAGCAGCTTCTTCATGTTCGGCTCCGCCGGCGAGCAGGTACAGCACCGCCATCCGGACCGCCACGCCGTTGGCCACCTGGTCGAGGATCACCGAGTAGGGGCCGTCGGCCACCTCGGAGGCGATCTCGACGCCCCGGTTCATCGGACCGGGGTGCATGATCATCACGTCCGGCTTGGCCAGGCGCAGCCGCGCCTCCGTCATGCCGAACACCTGGAAGTACTCGCGCAGCGAGGGGAAGTACGCGCCCTCCATCCGCTCGAGCTGAATCCGCAGCAGCATCACCACGTCCGCGTCGGCCACCGCTTCGTCCACGAAGCTCGTGACGCGCACGCCGAAGCGGCTCATCTCGGCCGGCACCAGCGTCGGCGGCCCGCACACCCACACGTCGGCGCCCATCTTGGTGAGCAGGTGGATGTTCGAGCGCAGCACGCGGCTGTGCAGCAGGTCGCCGACGATCGCCACCTTCAGCCCCCGCAACCGCCCCTTGCGCTCGCGGATGGTGAGCGCGTCGAGCAGCGCCTGCGTCGGGTGCTCGTTGGTGCCGTCGCCGGCGTTGACGATCGCCGAGCGGCAGATGCGCGACAACAGGTGACAGGCGCCCGACGACGAGTGGCGCAGCACGATCATGTCGGGCGACATCGCCTCGAGGTTGAGCGCGGTGTCGGCGAGCGTCTCGCCCTTGACCACGCTCGACGTGCCGATGGCCACGCTCAGGGTGTCGGCGCTGAGGCGCTTCTCGGCAATCTCGAACGAGGTGCGCGTGCGCGTGCTCGGCTCGAAGAACAGGTTCACCACAGTTTTGCCGCGCAGCGCCGGCACCTTCTTGATGGGACGCGAGCCCACTTCCTTCATCGCTTCGGCGGTGTCGAGGATGAGGGCGATTTCCTCGGGCGACATGTCGGCAATGCCAAGCAGGTCCTTCCGGCGCAGCGACGTCACCGCGGGTGTCGAGTCGATCTGTTCGCCAATCGTCGTCATCATGCGCCTCCCTGCTCGAGGACGACCTCGTCGCGGTCGTCGATCTCCTGCAGGCGCACCTGCACGCTCTCGTCGAGTGCGGTGGGCAGGTTCTTGCCGACGTAGTCGGCTTTGATGGGCAGCTCTCGGTGTCCGCGGTCGACGAGAACGATGAGCTGTATGGCCTTGGGCCGCCCGAAATCGATCAGGGCGTCGAGCGCGGCGCGCGTCGTCCGCCCGGTGTAGAGCACGTCGTCCACCAGCAGGATCTTCCGCCCGTCGATCGAGAAGGGGATCTCCGTCCGGCGGACGACGGGCTGCAGTCCCACCGCCTGTTTCATCAAATCGTCGCGGTAGAGCGTGATGTCGAGGGCGCCGGTCGGCACCTCGTCGCCGGTGATCTGCTTGATCTGGCGGGCCAGGCGCTTGGCGAGCGGCACGCCACGGCGGCGCACGCCGATCAGCGCGAGATCGTCAACACCCTTGTTGCGTTCGAGGATTTCGTGAGCGATGCGGGCAAGGCTGCGGCCGATGCGGTCCGCATCCATCACAACTGGCATGGGCACCTCTTTGCGGCCTCACAGGACCGCAGTTAAAGAGCACCAGCATTATATACTGGCCTCAATGCCCGTCGACGTCGAGGCACGGGTCATCCGCAACACGCGCCTCTCCCCCGACTACAACGTCATTACGCTCGCGGCCCCCGAGATTGCGGACGCCACGGCGCCCGGCCAGTTCGTGATGGTGAAGCCCGGCCGCTGCGGCGATCCGCTGTTGCGCCGTCCGTTCTCGGTGTTCGAAGTGCTGCGCGAGCACGGACGCGTCACCGGCCTCACGCTCCTCAGCAAGCGCATCGGCGTGACCACCTCGATGCTCTTCGATGCAGTGGAGGGTGACACCATCTCGTGCCTCGGCCCGCTCGGCAAGCCGTTCGAGCTCGTGGAGCCGCCGGTCCAGGCGTGGATGGTGGCTGGCGGCGTGGGCCTGGCGCCGTTTGCCACCCTCGGGGAAGCGCTGGTGGCGCGCGGCACGAAGACGACACTCTTCTACGGCGCCCGCAGCGGCAAGGAGCTGTTCTACCTCGACTGGTTCGCGTCGCGCGGCATCGATCTGATACTCGCGACCGAGGACGGCACGCAGGGCGACAAGGGGCGCATCACGCTGCCGCTCGAGCGCGAGCTCCAGCGCGCCGGATCGGCCGACGTCATGGTCTACGCCTGCGGTCCCGAGCCGATGCTCGAGGCGGTCGCGCACGTGGCCGAGAAGTACGGGCGCCCGTCGCAGGTGTCGGTGGAGCGCGTGATGGGCTGCGGCATGGGCGGCTGCTACAGCTGCGTCATTCCCGTGAAGGACGCCGGCGGCGGCCAGCACTACGTGCGGTCGTGCATCGGCGGGCCGGTGTTCAAGGGCGCGGAATTGGTGTGGAACTAGATCTATCCGTCGATATCGGTGGGTTGCGGCTCTCGAACCCGCTCATGGCCGCGAGCGGGTGCTTCGGCTACGGCGTCGAATACGCCGACGCCGTGGACCTGGCCTCGATTGGCGCCGTCGTCTCGAAGGGCCTCTTCATCAAGGAACGCTCCGGCCACCCGCCGCAGCGCATCGTCGAGACGCCGTCGGGCATGCTCAACGCCATCGGCCTGCAGGGCATCGGCGTCCACCGCTACATCAAGGAAAAGCTGCCCGAGCTGCGCCGGCTGGGCGCCACCAACGTCATCAACATCTGCGGCAGCACGCTCGACGAGTACGTGGAGCTGGCGCGCATTCTGTCCGACGCCGAGGGCGTGCACGCGCTCGAGATCAACATCTCGTGCCCGAACATCAAGGAAGGCGGCATCACCTTCGGGTGCAGTCTGCACGGCACGTTCGACGTGGTCTCCGCGATCAAGAAGGTCACCCGCCTGCCGGTGATCCCGAAGCTCACGCCCAACGTCACGGACGTCGCCTCGATTGCCAAAGCCGCCGAGGACGCCGGCGCCGACGCGGTGTCGCTCGTCAACACCTTCCTGGCCATGGCCATCGACGTCGAGACGCGGCGGCCGAAGCTGTCGAACATCGTCGGCGGCCTGAGCGGTCCGGCCATCCGGCCGATTGCCGTGCGCATGGTCTACGAGTGCCGGCGCGCGGTGAAGATCCCCATCATCGGCATGGGCGGAATTGCCAATGCGACCGACGCGCTCGAGTTCATGATCGCCGGCGCCACGGCCGTGCAGGTCGGCACCGCCAACTTCGTCGACCCCTTCATCTGGTCGAAGCTGCTCGACGGCATGACCGACTACCTGCGGCGCCACCGGATCGAGCGCATCGCCGACCTCGTCGGCTCGGTCGATACCAGCGCACGGGAGAAGCAGTGGATCAGCTCCTAGTCGCGCTCGACGTGGACAGCGGCGCGCGGGCGCTGCAGCTGGCCGAGAAGCTCACCGGGCTCGTCGGCGGCGTGAAGATCGGCAGCCGGCTGTTCACGCTCGAAGGCCCGGGGCTCGTGAAGCGCATCACGGACACCGGGCTGCGCGTGTTTCTCGACCTCAAGTTCCACGACATTCCGAACACGGTGGCGCAGGCCGTCGAGGCCGCGACGCTCACCGGCGCGTGGATGATCAACGTGCACGCCTCGGGCGGCGTACCGATGATGCAGGCGGCGGCGAAGGCCGCGGCTGACACCGCGCGGATGGCGCGCCGCCCCAAGCCGCTCCTCATCGGCGTCACCGTGCTCACCAGCATGGACGAGCCGACGCTGCACGACGTCGGCGTGTCGCGCCCGCTGATGCAGCACGTCGTGGAGCTGGCGCGGATGGCGCAGCGCGCCGGCCTCGACGGCGTGGTCGCATCGCCGCTCGAGACGCGCGAGATTCGCGACACCTGCGGCCACGACTTCGCGGTGGTCACACCAGGCATTCGCGGCGCCGCGGCTGGCGCCGAGAAGAACGATCAGTCGCGCACGATGGGGCCGGGCGAGGCGATCAAGGCCGGCTCGACCTATCTGGTGGTGGGGCGCCCGATCATCGCGGCGCCGGATCCGCGCGCCGCCGCCGAAGCCATCGGCGCCGAAGTGCGCCAGGCGCTCGCGTCCTAGCGCTAGCTGACCCCGCGCACGCTCCACGCGCGCGCCCGAAGCCGGATCTCTCCACCCGCCGCAGGCGCCAGACGGCGCCGCAGCCGCTCGCGCAGATCGTCGCGCGCGGGCGGCTCGAGCGCGGCCACGAACGCCGGGGCCGGCCCGGTGCCGCGGAGAAACGGCTCCCAATAATCGTCGAAGCCGGCGAATCGCGTCTCGATCTCGATCGCGCCGGTCTCCACCTGCGTCAGGCCGGCCGCGTCGAAGAGCGCGTGCAGCGCCTGTGGCGAACAGAGCGGAAAGCGACGGCCCTCGTCAAGCGCAGCCGCGCGGCCATCGATCGCGGCGGCCTCATCCCAGAACACCCGCAGGAACTCCATCGCACCGGCGTAGTCCCAGACGCAGGCGGCGATGGCGCCCCCGGGCCGCAGCCGCTGGCGGAGGAGGGCGAGCGTCTCGCCGGGCACCGGCAGGAAGTTGAGCACGAGCGCCGAGACGGCCAGATCGAAGCCGCTGTCGTGAGGCGGGAGCGCGTCGGCGCCGCCCACCACGAACGTCACACGCGGATCGGCAAGATGGCGACGGGCGTGGTCGATGAAGGGCTCGGACGGATCGCACGCCACGACCGAGTGCGGATCGCACGACGACACGATCGCCGTGGTGAGGGCTCCGGTCCCGCAGCCCACCTCGAGCCACTGCGCGGCGGCCGGTGGGCGCAGCCACTCGAGGAACTGGTGCGCCAGCGACCGGCTCCAGCGGCCCATGTACCGCTCGTAGGCATCACCGGCCAGCCACCGATCGCTCATGGTAAGTGCCGTTCCCTGAGGCGGGTCTGAAGACCCGCAACTACGTCTAGTCCGTCCCCTGCGTCTAGTCCGCCGGCGCGACCAGGAACTGTTCGATCTTGCCGTCCGGCATGTAGAACGCCGTCACACCGAGGTTGCGGCCGCCGGCCGCGATGGCGAAGCGCCGCAGCACCATGCCGCCACGGAGCGACTGTGCGGCCTGTGAGAACGACGACGGCGCGCCGAGCGGCGCCAGGCTCGAGGCGAAGTCCTTCAGCGCCTGCGGCGTGAAGTACGCGTTCATGTTCGCCGTGAAGAGGGCCCGATCGACCTCGCCCCGCTGCAGGCCGGCGAAGATGCCACGCGCCTGGTCCACGGCGCTGCTCGATTCACCCGTGGCGGTGAAGAGCATGTTCGCGATGCGGCGGGCGATCGCCCCGGACGCGTTGTTCGCGTCGATGTTGACCAGCACGACGATCGCCGCCTTCTCGTCGGGGTAGACCTCGTTCTGCGCCGTGAAGCCCGACACTTCGCCGCCATGCGAGATCTGCCGGCGGCCGCCCACCATCGCCACGCTGACGCCCAGACCGTAGCCGGTGGGCGCGCCGTTGACCAGCAGCGCCTCGCGCTCGAGCTCGCGGTACGACGACGGCATCAGCACGGCGCGGTTCATCACCGCGATGTTCCAGCGCGCCAGGTCGGACGCCGTCATGGCGAGCTCCCCGGCCGCCGACATCCATCCCTTGCCTTCCTTGGGTGCCTCGCGCGGCGGCGCCAGCGCGTAGCGCAGGTAGCGCATCGGATCACCGGGACCGAGCGGCGCCTGATCGGTGTCCACGACCGACGCCATCCGCAGCGGCGAAAACACGCGGGCCCGCAGGAACGCCAGCAGCGGCTGGCCCGCCACGCGCTCGGCGATCTGGCCCGCGATGACGTAGTTGGTGTTGCTGTACTGCCAGCGCGTGCCCGGCTCGAAGTCGAGCGGCTTCTGCGCCCAGCCCTTCATGATGGCGGCCGGCGTGGTGTCCTTGAGCATGTCGGGCATCACGTAGTCCTGCGGCCAGTAGTCCTGATAGCCCGACGTCATCGACAGCAGCTGGCGGATGGTGATCTCGTTGGCGCGCGTCAGCTCGGGAAACCACTTGGCGACGCGATCGTCGAGCGACAGCTTGCCCTCTTCCGCGAGCAGCAGCAGCGCCGCCGACGTGAACTGCTTGCTGATCGACCCGATGCTGTAGCGCATGGCGGGCGTGGCGGGCACGGC
>Ga0209486_10000420_pt1 | contig 19096 bp, 34 predicted proteins | sample NCCompost_FD_187518 | JGI IMG/M metagenome (GOLD analysis project Ga0209486, IMG submission 187518) | Agricultural soil microbial communities from Utah to study Nitrogen management - NC Compost (SPAdes) (version 2) | ecosystem: Environmental > Terrestrial > Soil > Agricultural land | place...
GCCCGCGCGCACGCGCCGCTGATCGTGCACGAGTCGACGCGCATCCTGCGGCTGCTCGAGCTGTTCCGCGAATCGAAGATGCACTTCGCGGTGATCGTCGACGAGCACGGCTCGATCGAGGGCGTCGTCACGCCCTCGGATATCCTGACCGCGATCGCCGGCGAGCTGCCGGAGGCCGCGAACGAGGAGCCCGCGGAGGCAGTCGCGCGGGACGACTCGTCCTGGCTCGTCGACGGCGGCATGTCGATCGACGACGTCGAGCGCCTGCTCAAGGGCGGCAACATGCGCTCCGGCGACGACTACACGACGCTCGCCGGCTTCGTGCTGGCACAGCTCGGGCACCTGCCCGCCACGGGCGAGAGCTTCCGCTGGCGCGGGCTGCGTTTCGAGGTCGTGGACATGGACGGCCGGCGCATCGACAAGCTGCTGGTCCAGCGCCTGGCGCAGGGCTGAACCGATGGCTTACCAGCCGGCCCGCGCGGGCCGTCATGAAACCGCCGTGATCCGCGGCCTCGCGCACCACGTCGTGCGCTGGGGACCCGATTCGGACGACCCGGTGCTTCTCTTGCACGGATTTGCGGATGCAGCCGCGACTTTCCAGTTTGTCGCCGATGAAATGGATGCGGCACTGCCGCTCCTCGCAGTCGACTGGCGCGGCTTCGGCCGGAGCGCCCGCAGCCCCGGCGGCTACTGGTTCCCGGATTACTACGCCGACCTCGAACAGATGATCGATGCCTTCTGCCCGCGCGGGCGGGCGCGCATCGTCGGCCACAGCATGGGCGCGAACGTCGCCATGATCTGCGCGGGTGTGCGGCCGGCGCGCGTCGCCGGGCTCGTGAACCTCGAGGGGTTCGGTCTGCCGCGGACGCAGGCTTCGCAAGCGCCGGAACGGATCGCCACGTGGCTCGACGGGCTGCGTGCACCACCAGCCGCCGGGGAGTACGCAAGCCTCGACGAGCTCGCGGCGCGTGTCGCGAAGCGCAACCCTCGCCTCGCGCCCGACCGGGCGGCCTTCATTGCCGCCTGCTGGAGCGAGACGCTTGCGGACGGGCGCGTGCGGCTCCTCACCGATCCTCTGCACCGCAACGTGAATCCGTATCTCTACCGGCGCGAGGAGATGGAAGCCTGCTGGCGGCGCATCGAGGCGCCGGTGCTGCTCGTGGCCGGTGCCGAGTCGGAGCTTGCGCACCGCCTCGCGCCCGAGGGCGGTGTCGGGTCGTTCCGCCCGATCGTGCGCAAACTCGCGATCGAGGAGGTGGCCGGGGCCGGTCACATGCTGCATCATGAGCAGCCCCGCGCCGTCGCGAGGCTCATCGAGGCGTTTTTCGGGCAACCTGACCAATGAGATGGCGACTGCGCGGCTATCTGCGCCGCACGATTACGTATCCCTGGGCGCGCCGCATCGTCGTCGCCGTGATCGGGGGCACGATCGTCCTGGTGGGCGTCGCGATGGTCGTGCTGCCGGGACCCGCCATCGTCGTCATCCCGCTCGGGCTCGGCGTGCTCGGCCTCGAGTTCGCCTGGGCGCGGCACTGGCTGCGCAAGCTGCGTTCGACGGCGAGCGACGTCGTGAGCCGCGTCCGCGGGAGGCCGAAATTTCCGCCGCCCCCGCCATCCCCGAATCCGCCTCCGCCTCCCGTCTAATCACGCCCGCGTTCATTCACGCGCGCATCGGCCGGTCGGGTTCCCGCCCCGGCGCGAAGTCCGGGCGTTGGTGGCCGAAGAAATATTCGCGTCTAGTCCTTGAGAGCAGCTTCGACCGCCGCAAGCGTCCGCTCGAGCGGGCCGGCCGACTTCGCCTGCAGCTCGCCGATTTCGGCAATCGTCGCCTTCTTGAATTCGCCTTCCCGCACCGACGGCAGGTTGATGCGCACGTTCAATAGCGCGGATTCGAGTCCCGCCTTGGCGAGCAGGGCGCCGACGCCGCCGTCCGAGATCGAATTCCGATTGCCGGTCCTGGCCGCTTCCTCGGCGAGTTCGATGGCCTGCAGGCAGAGGCGCGCTGTGTGGAGCGGAACGGAGGTCGCCTTTTCGTAGGCGGCCGCGATGGCCGAGGCGCGCGCGTCCTTTTCGGCCTCGGTACCCTTCGGCAGTCGCATGGCCGCCAGCACCTCGTCGAAGGCCTTCGTGTCGTCGTCGACCGCGCGCATCAAGTCCGCTTTCAGCGCCTGTGCACGCTCGGCCAGGCGGGATGAGGACTCCCACGCGGACTCGTAGCCCGCCTTGCCGACCGTCAGGTTCGCGACCATCGCCGCGAGCGCCGCACCCAGTCCGCCGGCGAGCGCCGCGGCGGAGCCGCCACCCGGGGCGGGCGAGCTGCTCGACACCTCGTCCACGAAGCGATCGAGCGTCATCGACACGAGTGGTGCGGGCATTCGCACAGCGTACTCGATGATCCGCTTGCCGGGGTCGAAGGGCGCGAGCTGCGCGAGGCCCAGCGACTGGATGGCAAGCTCCACCAGCTCGCTCTCCGGCAGGCCGGTCGACCGGCCCTGCTTGCGTGAGTAATAGCGGCCGGCCTCGACCAGGGGCTCGAGCGGCGTCAAGCCGACGAGCTCGGAGCCCGTGACGAGGATGCCGAGCTTGGCGGCTTCCTCGCGCGTGGTCTCGAAGACTTCGTGAAGCGGCGTCGTGCGGTAAGAGAGCAGGTTGATCGACACCTGCGCCAGCCGATACTGCTCAATCGTCCAGCCGATCGCCTTCACCGCCTTGAGGCGTCCCGGCACGCGCAGCTGCCGGCCTTCGGCGTCGGTCATGACCTCGCCTTTCGCGTCGCGCTTCAGGCGGCCCGCTTCACGGATGTTCAACGCCACTTCGTTCGCGAGCTTCTGCTCGCGCGTATTGAGGTTGACGTTGTATGCGATCAGGAACTCGCGCGCGCCGACGACCGTCGCGCCGAGCCGTGCGTTGAACTTCGCCGGTCCCGCGTCCGGTTTCCAATCCGGATCGGCGAGCTTTTTCGCGAGGCCCTCGTATTCGCCGGTGCGGACGTCGGCGAGGTTGCGCCGCTCGGGGCGCGTCGCCGCGTATTCGTAGAAATAGACCGGCAGCCCGAGCGCCTCGGCCATGCGGCGGCCCAATGCCCGGGCGGCTTCGACACACTGATCCATCGTTACGCCCGTGACCGGCACGATCGGGCAGACGTCGAGCGCGCCCATCCGGGGATGGGCGCCCTGGTGCCGTGACATGTCGATGAGTTCCGCGCCGGCGCTCGCGGCGCGGAAAGCGGCTTCGCCGACCGCATTGAGCGTGCCGACGAACGTGTACACCGTGCGGTTCGTGTCCGCGCCCGGGTCCACGTCGAGCAGGCGCACGCCGCTGACGCCCGAGATCGCCCGCGCGATCGCGTCGATCGTCGCCTTGTCGCGCCCTTCGGAGAAGTTCGGGACGCATTCGACGAGTTGGAGCACCGTCATGCCTCCAGGCTCAAGGCGGGCCGCCTGCCAGGTAATCGAAGACCACCGACGTCATCAGCTTCATGGCCAGCGGCACCGACTCGTCGGCCGCGTAGAAAGTCGGCGTGTGGTGGCCGCCCGACGCCTTTCCGGGCGGCACGACGCCGACCCAGAAATAGAATCCCGGCACGAGGTTCGAGAAGTACGAAAAATCCTCGGCGCCGGTCGTCGGTGGCACCTCGCTGACCATGTCCGTGCCGGCCACCCGCTCGAGCGTCGGCACCAGGCGCGCGGTGAGCTCGCGGTCGTTGGACGTCAGGGGATGCGTGCGGTCGAACGACAGCTCGTAGGTCGCGTGCGCGGCCTGCGTGATGCCCGCGAAAATGTCGCGCATGCGCGACTCGATCGTCTCGAGCACGGCATCGTCGAAGGTCCGGATCGTGCCGCCGAGCTCGACCGACTCCGGGATGATGTTGTGGCGCTCGCCGCCGCGGAGGTAGCCGACGGTGACGACGTTGCTGGACAGTGGCGAGAGAACGCGCGAACGGATCGTCTGCAGCGACATCACGATCTCGGAGGCCGTGACGATCGGGTCGACGCCGATGTGCGGCGAAGCGCCGTGCGCCTGCCGGCCCTTCACGGTGGCCTGCCAGCGCGTCGCCGCCGCGTAAGCGGGGCCCGGCGTGTAGGAAACCTTGCCGAGCAGTTCGTAATCCCCTTCCTCGTCCGGCGGGTCGCCGTTGGTGTGGAACGCGATCACGGCATCCGGCCTGAGCGTCTCGAAGATGCCTTCTTCGACCATCATCTTCGCGCCGCCGTTCTCGCCGGCCGGCACGCCTTCCTCGGCGGGCTGGAAGATGAACATCACCGTGCCCGGCAGCCGCTCGCGCACCGAAGCGAGAATCGACGCCGTGCCGAGGAGGGCGGCCGTATGCACGTCGTGGCCGCAGGCATGCATGACGCCGACGTCCTTGCCAAGGTAGGTGCTGCGTGCCGTGGACTTGAACGGGACGTCCGCCTGCTCGGTGACCGGCAATCCGTCCATGTCGGCGCGCACGCCGATGGTCGGGCCCGGCAGGCCGCCCTTGAGGATGCCGACGACGCCCGTGTGCGCAACTCCAATCTTCACCTCGATGCCGAGCTTCTTCAGGTGCTCGGCGACCAGCGCGCCCGTCCGCGTCTCGCGGTTGGAGAGTTCCGCGTTCCTGTGGATGTCCTGCCGGCTGGCGATCGCCGAGGCCGAATACTTCGTGACGAGATCGGCGATCTCCGCATCGCTCGGCCGCTCGGCGGCCGTGGTTCCGGCGGCGAGCAGGCAAGCGGCGGCCGCAATGATCGATCGTGCAACGCGCATGGAAATTCCCCCGGCAGTCTTATCGTGCGAACAGCTGTCCCGCAATGTCGCGGAACGCCTTGAACTCGAGCGCATTCCCGCTCGGGTCGGTCATGAACATCGTCGCCTGCTCGCCCGCCTGCCCGCGAAACCGGACATGCGGCTCGATGACGAAGGCGACGCCCGCGGCCTTGAGTCGCGCGGCGAGCGCCTCCCAGTCCGGCATCTCGAGCACCATGCCGAAATGCGGCACGGGCACGTCGTGGCCGTCCACGGGGTTGTGCACGACGCCATCCCGGGCCGCACCCGCGACCGCATGGCAGACGAGCTGGTGGCCGAAGAAGTCGAAGTCCACCCAGTCGGCGGCGCTTCGCCCTTCTGCGCAGCCGAGCAGCTCGCCATAAAAGCTGCGCGCCGCCGCGAGGTCGTGCACGGGGATCGCGAGGTGAAAGGGCGTGAGTTCCGGCATCAGTCGACGAGCCGCGCGTCCATCGAGATCTCGGCCCTCAGCACCTTGCTCATCGGGCAGCCGGTCCTCGCTTTCTCCGCGCCTTGCTCGAACTTCGCGCGCTCCGCCCCGGGCGCGCGCACGCTGACGTCGAGGTGGGAGCGCGTGATCGTGAAGCCCGTGTCGAGCTTCTCGAAGGTGATCGTGGTCTTCGTTTCGATGCGCTCGGACTTGATGCCGAGCTCGGCGAGCTGCGCCGACAGCGCCATCGTGAAGCAGCCGGCGTGTGCGGCGCCGAGCAGTTCTTCGGGATTTGTGCCGGGCGAGGCCTCGAAGCGCGTGCTGTAGGAGTACGGAGTGTTCGAGAGGACCTTGCTCTCGGTCGTCAGCGTTCCGTTTCCGTCCTTGAGGCCGCCCTGCCAGACGGCCGTTGCCTTGCGCTCCATGCGTGGTCTCCTAGTTGGCGCGCGCCCTGCGCGTAGTCAGATAGTAATGCCACAGGAGCCGGGCCGCGACCGATCTCCACGGCGCCCAGGCCGCGCTCATCGCGAGCTGACGCTCCGCATCAGGACGCCGGCGCAATCGCTTGACCTCGTGCAGCGCGACCGCGAGCGCAAGGTCGCCGACCGGCCATACGTCCGGGCGCCGCAGCGCCATCAGGTAATAGATGTCCGCGCTCCAGGGTCCGATGCCACGCAACTCGAGAAGCGTCGAGCGGCCCATCGCATCGTCGCTTCTGGCGATGCGCGAAAGTGACAGGCTGCCGTCGATGACGGCAAGCGCAAGGGCGTGGCAGTACGAGGCCTTCTGGCGCGTGAGGCCGAGCCGGTGCAGGCCGAGGACGCCGCGCTCCGCGATGCGCTCGGGCGTCATGCCCCCAAGGTGCTCTCGCACGCGACGGAAGAGGGTGCGCGCGGCGACGATCGACACCTGCTGCTCGAGCACGATGTGCACCATCGTCGGGAAGCCGGGCCGTCGCGCCCACATCGGCGGAAGCCCGTTCCTCGCGGCGAGCGCGGCGAGATCCGGGTCCTGGTGCGCGAGTGCGCGCACGCCCGCAGCGAGCGTCGCCTGGGTCAGCGCCCGCGGCGGATTAGGCGCGGGCCGTTCGCTCGTGCGCATCGCTAAGCTCCCGGCTTCAGCCGCTCGCTGAAATGGTAGCCGGCGAGCTCGAGGCCTTCGCGGAGGTAGAACTGGTGCGCGCGCTTGCGCTGCACTCCCGAGTCCAGGTGAAAGACCTCGCAGTCCTCGGCGACCGCGCGCGCGCGCAGCCACGCAAGCAGCGCCTTGCCGTGGCCTTTCGAGCGCGCCGCCCCGGCGGTCACCAGGTCGTCCACGTAGAGGTGGCGGCCGCAGAAAAGGTTGGTCGAGACGCGGTAGCCTGCGACCGCGACCACGCGCCCGCCCTCGCGGATGCACGCGATCCGGAGGCCGTCCTTCTGCATCGCGCGCACGGCCGGCAGGAACGCTTCGCGCGCGACGTGCGGGCGCAACTCCGCCATGACCTCGTAGCAGTCGAGGATGGCCTCGTCGGTCTCCGCGTGCTCCACCATGGGCTGCGCCTAGTCAGCCAGGTGGTATTCGACGGTCGAGACCACGCGGACCTTCTTGATGTGCGGCGTCGTGCTGTCGCGGTCCTCGATCGAGAATTGCCCCTGCTGCGCGGAGCGGATCTTGCCGAGGCGGCTCTCGGAGTCCTCGGCGAACTTCTCCGCCACGGAGCGGGCGTTCTTGGTCGCCTCCTCGATCATGGCGGGCTTGAGCCCGGCGAGGCCCGTGAACTGGAACTGGGTCTGGCCCTGGTAGCCCTCGCCCGAGAGCGCGACGCCCTTCTGCCCGAGCGAGATGACGTCGCGCATCGCCTTGCGCACCGCTTCGACGTCGGTCGAGTACACCGTGACGGTCGAGCTCGCCGTGTAGCGGAATGCGATGTTGCCGGTTTCGCCATAGGCCTGCGCATAGCGGTCCGTGACCGCGGGCGCGCCGACGGTGACGGCGTCCGCGGCGATGCCGTGGCCCGCCAGGAACTCCGTGATCAGGGCGTTCTTCTTTTGCACCGAGCCGAACAGGGCGTTGAGGTCGTTGCTGGCTTCCTGGAAAGTGAGCGGCCAGATCGCGACGTCCGCCTTCACCTCGCGCTCCGACAGGCCCTTGACGACCACCGTGCGGTCGAACTTCTTCACGCGCACCGCGTAGTTGCCGAGCAGCCAGCCCATGGCGATGAAGCCGAGCAGGATGCTGGCGCCGTGGACCACGAGGCTGCGCGAAATCGGTTCGTTCATGTCACGTCCTTGGGATCGCGTGCGCGGCGGGCGCACGCCGGCATTTTCTCATGCCGGCCGCTTGGCGAGTAGCGCGGCGCGCCGGGCGAGGCTTTCCGCCGGCCAGTGCTGCTTGCGGTCGTAGTACTCGGGCATGGCCGGCGCGCCGGCCGGCAGCACGACCCACGGCTGCTTCGACTCGGTGAAGATGTGGATGTCCGGCGGCAGTGCATCCGGATCGTCGAGCGTGCCGACGCGGACGAACGAGACCTGCCGGCCCGCGCCCGCGTAGTGGCTCCAGAGGGCGATGCGGCAGCGCGGGCAGCGCGCGATCGCCTGGCCCTTGCCGCTCGCGGACGGGGTGTCGACGAACTCGGGCTCGCCGGCGAGCAGCATCACCCGGTCTGCCTCGATCATCGCGTTCAGGGCGAAGGATGCGCCGGTTTCACGCTGGCACCAGCGGCAATGGCAGCAGTGCACAAAGAGCGGCGCCGTTTCCATGCGGTAGCGGACGCCGCGACAGCCGCAGCCCCCCTCGATCGGGAATCGCGGCGTGCCGGTCATGGCGCCACCCGCGCGTACAGCAGGTTGGCGGTCAGTTCATACTCGCCGAGCGGCGCCTCGCGCGCCGTCAGGCCCTCGAACTCACGGTCGAGGCGCTCGTACTCCGTCGCATGCTCGCGGCGAAACGCCTGCCAGGCATCGCGGCTCTCCCACCGGTCGATGGTCAGGTAACGCAGCGGATCCATGCGGTCCCGCAGGAGCTCGCTCCCGGCATAGCCGGGCGCGCGCCGGAAGAGCCGTGCCCAGGTGCCGTCCGGCCCGTAGTGCGCCTCGAACTCGGCCTGCTTCGCAGGCGCGACGACGAATTCCCAAAGCGTGGCGTAGCCTGGCGCCTCCATCAGCGCGGCTTGCCGGCGAGCCACGTTTCCGCTTCTGCGACGGTGGCGAACAGGCTCATCGGCACGCCGCGGTTGTTGGCGACCGTCTCGGCGAACTTCATCAGGTCGCCGCCGGCGTTGACGTCCACGTAGGCGATCGCCCGGAACACGCCGCGCGCGAGCGCGCTGTTGTCGGATGCAATCTGGTAGACGTCCCAGGTCTCGAGCCGGCGCCCGGTGAGCCGTTCCTCGATGAGCACGTTGAAGCACTGCCGCGCCTCGCACTCGCGCAGCAAGTCCCGCAGGTAGCCCGCGACGTTCTCGAGCGAGTTCGCCCCCGTCACGATGGCGTGCAGGTACGTCGGTTTCTCGGTGATCTGGATTTGATAGGACATCGGGCGCCCCCGCTTCCGGGGCCGACGATTATCGCAAAAGCAGGCACCGGGAGGCGACCACGCCCGCCGCCGTTCGGCGACAGCTCAACTCGAGTGATCGTGCACCACCCGCCAGCCCGCGGGTGTCCTCCGCCACGCCAGGGTGAACCAGCCGGACTGCTCGGCTTTTTCGCCGCCCGAGAGCACCCAGCGCGCGGTCGAGAGCGCGGCATCCGGCCCGAGCGGTCGCACGGCGAGTGCCTCGAAGCGCAGCTGCTGGATGGCCTGGCCATCGCGGAAGTAGGTTGCGCGGAAGGCTTTCTCGATCGGCGCGACGCCCGCACGCGGGCCGTCCTTCGTCATGAACGTCACGCTCTCGTCGTAGGCCGCGAGATGTCCCGGCAGGTCGCCGCGATTGAAGGCAAGCGCGGAGTCCGCGAGGCGCTGCCGGATTTCGGCCTCGTCGGCTGCCCAGTCGGCGGCTGCGGACGGAGCGGCGAGGCAAGCGGCCAGAATGGCAAGTGAAAGTCCGTGTGTCGTCCGATTCAAGGCGTTCTCCCGTGGATCACGATGACCTCGTGCGGTCCCACCTGCCGCCCGCGTACGCGGCGGTTGATGCGGTTGATGCCGTCGATGAGGTAATGCCGGCCACGCCACTCGAGCAGCAGGATCGGCCGCTCGTCGCGCTTGGGCCGCGTGCGGTCGTGTGCATCCACGTGGACGAGCGGTGCGAGGCGTTCGAGTGGCCACTGCTCGCGCGAGACGGTGAGCATTCCGCGAGTGAGCACGGGCGGCGGCTCGGCCAGTTTCAGCACGCCGTCCATGGACATCACGAACCTGTTCTTGCGCCACAGCCTGTTCAGCGTGTCGAGCCAGTCGTGGCCGGGGCGCGCGTGGAAATCGAGCTGGCCCGTCACTTCGTCCCAGAGCGCCTGCTCGTCAGCGGACACGGGCCCCCCGGGCCACGAGCAGTTCGCGCAGCAGGGACCGGTGGCAGCGCGACTCGTCCTCGCAATAGCAGCCGACCGAGAGGTTGGTCCGGCGCGACAGCGCGGCCAGGAAGTCGAGCGCCTGCGTGGCCTCGGGTCGCTTCATTTCGGAGCAGTAGCGCCGGGCGAAGCGCCGCCATCCGGCCGCACTGTCGACGCTCCGCCTAAGCTTCAGCGTCGCATGGCTGGGCGCCAGCACCGGGAACCAGACGTCGTACCAGTTGCCGGTGGCGAACCTGGACTTGGGGACGCCACGCGGGGGCCGGCGCACGGTCCCGAGCCGCAGGACTTCGCCGGCGGCGCGCGGGGATCCAAGCCTGACGATCCGGATTGCCATCGGTTACGCCGGCAGTTCCTTGTAGAACACGACGGTGTCGTGCGGCGTCTTGCCGTCCGTGTCGAGCGCAAAGCGCGGGATGGTTCCGACGACGGTCCATCCCAGGCGGCGATAGAGCCGCTCGCCCGCATCGCCGCGCTTCGAGTCGAGTACGAGCAGTCGGTATCCCGCAGCAGCGGCCTCCCGCTCGACGGCCGCCATGAGTCGCTCGCCGAGCCCTCGTCGCCTGCCGCGGCGGTGCACGATCAGCTTGGCGATGTCCGCGCGGTGCGGCTGGTTGGGCGCCCACGACGGGTGCAGCTGCACCGCGCCGACGATGCCGTCGGCGTCGCGTGCGGCCAGGACGATCGCGCCGGATGCCGGGGCGGCGAACAGCCTGCGCCACCAGTCGAGCGCCTGCGCTTCCGTGATCGAGAGAAAGCTCACCGCTGCGCCGGAGTCCACCGCGTCGACGAGCAGCAGGGCGAGGGAACGCAGGTCGGCTTCGCTGACGGGCGGCGCCAGGCGCTCGATCATTCGACTTTCTTGTAGCCTGAGACGTGCGAGGCGACGGCGCGCCATTGCCCGGCGCGCTTGATGAGCACGTTGGTGGACTGGTACTGCCCGACGTACGGCCCGCCTTCGTCCTTGCCGCGGATCGTGCCCGTGCCGGCGGCGATCGCCGTGCCATTCTTGAAGACGTCCAGGCGGCGGATCTCGAAAGTCAGCGAGTCATAGCCCGGCTTGTTCTTCGCGACCCACTCGAGCTCCGCGGCCTTCGTCGACCAGTTGCCATCGCCGTCCACCATCTGGAATTCAGGCGCGAGGATGCGGTCCAGCAGCGCAGTGTCCTGCTCGAAGTAGGCCTTGGGCCACAGCGTTTCCTTCAACTCCCGGATCGCGGCTTCGTCGGCGGATGTATCCGCCGCGAGGGCGCTTCCGAACGCAAGCAGCCCGAGCATCGCGGCGGCTGTCACGTGGGTCCATCCGGTCATCGTTCGGCTCCTGGATTGCGCGCGTAACTCTCGGTCAGCATTTCCCAGTAGTGCCCGTCTGGCTCGTTCCAGTACACGATGCGCCCGCCATGCTGCGTGTTGACCTGGTGGTCCACGGGACCCTGCACGTTGCTGCGGTACGGGATGCCCGCCTCCTGCAGCCGGCCGAGGATCGAGTCGAACTCGCCTTCGCTGACGCGGAAGCAGTAGTGGATGAGCGGAAACGGATCGCTCCATTGATCGAAGTCGATCGTGAAGCCGTCGTTCACGTAGACCGGCGCGAACGGGCCGACGCCCGTCGCCGACCACGGCACGCCGAGCAGCTCACCGAGGCGCTTCGCCGACGCGACCTTGTCACGCGCGGGCACCATCAGGTGGTCAAGGTGGACCGCCATGGGTCATTCCAGGTAGGCGGCTTCGCAGAGGAGGACCTGTGCGCCCGCGTCGTCGAGGAGTTCGAGGCGACTGCCCTCGATGCGCCATTGCGCGCTCGCCGTGAGTGACTGCGACAGCGCTTTTTCGAGGGCATCGAGCGGCGGCGGGCAGGCCATGAGCGTCGAGATGCCCGACTTGAACTCGATGCGATCCCCGGTGACGGTGAGAGCGCCCGACATCGAGTTGCAGCCGACCGTAGCGGACCAACTGTCGCGCCCGTCCGAGCTCCTCAGGATCACGTGCGGCTCGCGCTTGCCGGGCGCGACGCTGACCGGCTCGCCCCTGAGCGCGAGTATCTTCCAGAAAGTGTTGAGGAGTTCCGCATCCGATCCGGGGGGCTCCTCGATCACGGATTCGGCGGCGGCGGGCGCCATGCCCGCATTCTGCGCGGGCACGGTGCCCGCGCAAGCCGCGATGCAAGCGAATGCGACCAACAGGACTGCGCGCGAGGCGGCGTGCATGGGGCGATCTTACGGCAGCTCGTCGTGCTGCGGGAGATCGTCGGTAATCTCGTACCAGGGCGCCTTCGAGCCCACGTAAATGTGTGCCGTCGGCCGGATCGCCGGCTCATCCCGCAGCGCGCCGAAGTTGACGTGCACGTACGTCCCGTCCCGCACCACGGAGTACAGGAAGCTTCCGCAGGTTCCGCAGTGCGCGTCATGGCTCGTCGAGTCGCCGTAGATCAGCAGGCCGTCGTCGCCGGCCACGACGCGAAACTTCTTCCGCTCGATGCCGGCGAAGGACTTGAACGCGGTGCCGGTGCTGCGCCGGCACTGCGAGCAGTGGCAGTTCATCGCATAACGAAATTCATCCTCGACGGTGAACCGAACCGCCCTGCAGAGGCACTCGCCGGAAAGGCGCGTCACGAGCCGGGTGGCGGCTGCCAGAGCTCGACCTTGTTCCCCTCGGGGTCCATGACCCAGCCGAACTTGCCGTACTCGGAGTCGTCCGTCTTGTCGAGCACCTGGCAGCCTTCCGCGCGGAGCGCCCCGAGGAGGGCCGCGAGGTCCGCCACGCGATAATTGATCATGAAGCTCGACGTGCTCGGGGCGTAGTAGTCGTTGTCGGCCTCGCCGATGTTCCAGACCGTCGTGCCCTTCATCGCGTTGCCCGCGTCGTCGGCCCACGAGAAGGCTGTGCCGCCCCAGGGCTGCACGTCGATGCCAAGGTGCTTCTGGTACCAGGCGCGAAGCGCCGCCGCGTCCTTCGCTTTGAAGAAGACGCCGCCGATGCCCGTGACTCGTTTCATCGGGATTCCTCCTGGCTCATGGCCTTCGACGCCGCGAGCGCGATCGGCAGGCCGAACAGGAACATGTGCGAAAGCAGGTCGAGGCCCGCCGCGAGGGGCTTGAAGCTCACCGGGTGCGGGAATGCCGACAGCGGCAGCACGACGAGGCGCATTGCGAGGAATACGAGCACGCCGAACAGGATTCCGGCAAGCAGGGGCCGCGCTGCCACTCGCGGCATTCGCCGGGCGGCAGCGACGAAGAGTGCCGCCCAGCCGTATGACAGCGCGAAGTGCGCGGCAAACCCGAGCACCGCGGCGGACGGGCCGCCTTCGTACGCGGCGGAGCCCAGCAGGCCGCTCGCGACCGTCTGCAGCAATTGCAGCGGGCCGACGCCATTCGCGGCCGCGAACGTGAGCGCGAAGGCGAGGTCCAGCGCGCCCCCGATCGAGCCGCCGACCACGACCGCACGCGTCCCCGAACGCCGGTTCATTGACTAGAATGATGCAGCACTTGCGAGGAATGCACCATGCTCACCGGATCCTGCCTTTGCGGCGCCGTGAAATTCGAGGTCGAGGGCGAGCTGAAGCCGCCGGACGCCTGCCACTGCACCCAGTGCCGGAAGACCTCCGGCCACTACTGGGTGTCCACCGAGGTGCCGCGCAAGGCGCTCAAGATCGACGGCGAGTTCAACGTCGCCTGGTTCCGCTCGTCGGAAAAGGCTCAGCGCGGGTTTTGCTCGACCTGCGGCGCTTCCCTGTTCTGGGATCCGATCGAGCAGGACTCGATCTCGGTTGCAATGGGCGCCTTCGAAGCGCCCACGGGCACTCGCATCGAGAAGCACATCTTCGTCGCCGACAAGGGCGACTACTACGAGATCAAGGACGGGTTGCCGCAGAACCCGCGGTGACTCAGGCGGCCTCCAGGCAGACGGCCTCGACGTTGTGGCCGTCCGGGTCGAGCACGTAGGCCGCATAGTAGTTTTCTGCGTAGCGCGGCCTTTCGCCTGGCGCGCCATTGTCCTTTGCGCCGGCCGCAAGCGCTGCGCGGTGGAAGGCGTCCACTGCCTGCCTCGTTTCGGCATGAAAGGCGACATGCAGCCATTCCGCGACCGGGCGGCCGCTGCGGATCCAGAACTCGGGGTCGGGCGGACGGCCGAAACCCGCCAGCATCGTGCCATCATCCCGCCGGAACTCCATCAGCAGACCGAGGCTCAGCGGTTCGAGCGCGCGCCGGTAGAACTCCCGGCTGCGCTCGAAGTTCGCAACTGCAACGTCTACGTGATGGATCACCGGCTGCGGACGGCGATGCACTCGACCTCTACGCGCGCGCCGATCGCGAGCCCGTTGGCGCCGAGCGCGCTGCGGGCCGGGTAGGGGGGCGAGAAGTAGGCCTTGTACACCTCGTTGAACGTCGCCCACTCGGCGATGTCGGCGAGCATCACTGTGCACTTCACGACGTCGCGCAGCGAATAGCCGTGCGTCTCGAGCGTCGTCTTGATGTTCTCGAGCGCCTGGCGCGCTTCGGCCTGGACGCCGCCCGGCACCAGCTCGAGCGTACCCGGCTTGATCCCGACCTGGCCGGAAAGGTACAGCGTGTCGCCGGCCCGCACCGCCTCCGAGAAGGGCAGCGTGGTCGGCGTGACCTTGCCAGAATTGAGGAATTCGATCGCGGGCGGCGACTCGGCGGACGCCGCGCAGGCCGCGGCCGCGAGCATCACTGCGGCCACAGTGTGGATCGACCGATTCATGCGTGTCTCCTTGGTAACAGCCGGCCGCAGGCGAATGACCTCACAGCCATCGGCGAGTCCTGTGCGTGTACTCGACAAATTTCGTGCCGAACAGTGACCGTAATGCCCTTTCCTCGGGAATTATCTGGAAGCGAGTGATGTAAAGCCCGAATGCCACGGGGCCGAGCAGCGCCCAGCCGGACGAGAGATATGCAGCCCAGGCCACCAGCACTGCCAGCATCCCCAGGTACATCGGATTGCGCGTGATCCTGTAGATTCCGGTCGAGACCAATGCCGTAGACGTATCTGGCTTCAGCGGATTTACGGTCGTTTGAGCGCGCCGGAATGAAATGACACCGCTCAGGGCTGTTGCTACGCCCGCAAGGGCAAGAATGACCGCAGCCGGCAGTCGGGCAGATGCCGGCAAGGGCAGAAAAGGGGAAAGCGACGACGCGATAAACCACATCGCACCGGCGATGATGATCCCCACCAGCGGAGGCGGGACACGGAGTTCCAGGAAGCGCATGCTCATGAGGCCCAACGCCTCGTTGGCGGCGCCATGTTCCTAACTCCTCGAGCGAAAGGCCCAGATACAAAGGCCACCGGTAACGACGGCGGCTACCCAGGAAGCATAGACGGGAACTTCCACGCTACCGATATGAATCGGCACCTGCAGGATGGCGCGCGTGATCTGGAGTACGGCGATGATGCCGAAGCCCGCACCGGAAACAACGTGATACTTCATGCGTTCTCCTCTCCGCTAGGCAACTCAGTCGGTCTTGGCTTTGAAAAGCCGCAGGGTCACAAGATGCCGTTCTCCGTCGGCAAGCACCTGGCCCTTGAGGTAGCAGTAGGCAGAGCCGCCTGATGCGATCCGAAAACCGGTCTTGCGCTCGATCGCTTGCGCGAGCTGCTGCCACAACGATTTCGCGACCTCAGGGTCAGCCTCACCCGAGGCCGGGAAGGGTTTCATGACGACGTCGAGACGGCCAAGCGCTTGAGCGATGTGGGCACCGGCAGCGCCAGCAACGTGGCTACAAATAGTGCGCAGAAATGAGGCTTCAAGGGAACTGCCGAAGATCGAATGCGCCACCGCTTTCGACAAAAAACAGACACTCCGACGCAGGATCGCAGCTGGTCGTGTGCCAGTAGCCGCCGCCGGGCTGCATCAAGTAGGAGCCCGGCCCCAGTCGAAACTCTGAATTGCCTTGGGGCCCTTGAATGTAGGTTCCGGACACGATCACCAACTTCATCTCATGCGTGTGTGCATGCAGCGGAGCAGAAAAACCTGCGGGCAGCCTGAAGAATGCCCCGAAGGCGCCACTTCGGTGGTCGCCCCACAAAGTGGCAACTTTGACGCCGGGCGCGCCGTTCGGGTCCAGATCGATCCATTTCAAGTCCGCAGACGGAATCGGAATTGGTGACACCGCACTCGTTTGATCAGCGCTCTTTGCATCCCGTGCCAGCAAGACTGACAAAGCAAGACACGATACCAATGACACAATACGACCGATTTCTGTTTGCATCCGTACTCTCCAGCTTTTCAATCTCTTTAACACAGGAATCACACTAGTCCACTTGAGGCCTACCGTCCGCGCGCCTGCGGCGTGCTCGCTCGAACCTCTCACGGACCGCTCCAACGCATAGTTAGGCCGCGTTGACCTTAAGCGTCTCGACGCCGCGGAGATCCACGTTTCTCTTGACCCGCCACAGATCGTAACTGTGCTGCATGGCAAGCCAACTCTCGGCAGAGCGACCGAGACACTTCGACAGGCGCAGAGCCATCTCCGGAGTTACGCCACTGGTACCAGTCAGAATGCGATTAAGAGTCGACGGAGACACCCGCAGCTTGGCCGCCAACTCGCGACCGCTGATGTCATTCGGCTCGAGATAAACCGCGGTGATGAACTCGCCCGGGTGCGGGGGATTGTGCATGGCCATCACTGATAGTCCTCGTAGTCCAACAAGTAGGCTTGTCCGTCCCTGAATTCAAACGTCAGTCGCCAATTGCCATTGACCCAAATCGGCCAGCGGCCCCGTTCGGAGCCCTTGAGAGGATGCAACTTGAATCCTGGAACGTCCATGTCGCCAATAACCTGGGCGGTTTCCAGGGCAACCAGCAGCATCCGTAGCCGTTTCGCTTGTTTAGGCTGGATCCCACCGAGGCTGCCTGCTTCATAAAAGCGCCGCTGCCCCTTATGGCGAATCGAGTGGATCACCGAAGTCGTATAGCGTGTTGCGCATCACGCAACAAGCGGCCTAACGTCGCTGTAGCTGCGGCTGAGTCGACCCCGCATATGGCATTCGTATTCTTTTGGACGAGGAGCATTCCCCTCAAGAGACTTAGACGAATTGGCGGTGGGATATACCTCGGGAGGATACTTATTCGGGATGTAGCGAAGATGACAGCCAAGATTGACGGCGAAAGAGAAAGTCGTAATACCCATGACGTCAGCGTTGTAGCTGTTGAATGATTGAAAGTTGACTACATCAACCCTGTCGGAGTGAATCCTCCAGGCGGTTCTCGAATTGAAATGCTGGAAACCTCTATCTTTTAGAAAAGGCCAAATCTCAACCCGAATCACGCGATTGACGATTGAACTGTCCACGACAAATGCCAGCTAACGTCCGCGATCAGCGGCGGTGCGCAGTCGGCGCGCCGCTTGCTGATAGAAACTCTTGGGAGCCGCTTGCGGATTCTGCAAGCGGTGTGACGACGCGCGACGACCGCTGCATCGCATAGTTAGGTGTTTTGTCAGGCGGCCACGCGAGAAACCCGCAGATCCTTGCGCCGCTTCTCCGCATGCCACAGGTCGTACTGCGTCTGCTGGTTCATCCAACTCTCGGAGCTGGTACCAAATGCAATCGACAGCCGCACCGCCATTTCCGGGCTGATACCGGCGCGGCCATTCAGCAGGGCCGAGAGGGTCTTCCGGCTAATGCCCAAGGCGGCGGCCGCGTCCGTGACCGAGAGGTCCAGCGGCTCGAGACAGAGCTTACGGATGATCTCGCCAGGGTGGGGAGGGTTATGCATCCTCATGGGCTACCTCAGTGATAATCCTCGTAATCGACGTCTACCGCATCCTTGCCTTCAAACCGAAATGTGATCCGCCAGTTGCCGCGAACTGTTACCGACCAAGCACCGCTACGGCCGCCTTTCAAAGGGTGAAGCTTCAGGCCTGGCAGGCCCATGTCACCCGGGGCAGTGGCGGCATTCAGCGCCGCCAGGATCAAGCTCAGCGGCTCTGCGTGAGCCGCCTGAATCCCGGCCTTCGAGCCCGTCGCATAGAACTTGGCTAAGCCCTTGTGACGGAATGTCCGGATCACGATTCAAAGTGTAACCCATAACGTTACGGGTTACAAGACACCTAACGTCCGCGTTGAGCGGGTCGGGCGCAGCCCGGCCAGCGCGCCGCAGGCGCGACAATCGTCTGCGCGCCTGCGGCGCGCTCGCTGAACCTCTCACGGACCGCTCCAACGCATAGTTAGATCTTCCGGACCTGAAACGTCAGGCAACTTCAAGCAGAGCGCGAGGGTTGCGATCAGCGACTAGCAGCAATGTCCTGGCGGCACCCGAGGGCGCACGGCGCCCCTGTTCCCAGTCCTGCAGCGTACGAACGGAGACGCCGAGCAGGGTGGCAAACCGGGACTGTGACAGGCCGACACTCTCACGGATCTTCGCTACATCCGGAATGTTGATGACGCGGCCGTAATCGCCGCGCTTGAGCTCCCGGAGCCCATCGCGGATCTCGAGACCGATGTTGCGCTTGCGCTTACTCATCGCCAAGTTCCTCTCGAATTTCTCTCAGCACATTGACCGGAATGGAATCAGCCACATTCTTCGGATACATCGTCAGCATCCAAATGATGCCTTTCGGACGGCGCACGTAGTAAATGACCCGATACCCGCCACGCTTACCTCGACCTGGAGCGGCCCAACGCAGCTTTCGGACGCCGCTGGTTCCGGCGATGACTGGCCCCAATTCCGGGTTGTCGATCAGGGCCTGCTGCAACCGCGCGTACTGCTCATCCGAAAGGTACTGCTTCACCAAGCGCGTAAAGAGCTGGGTCTCGATGAAGCTGAACACCAAACCATTATACGGCATTGCCGTATAACGTCAATCCAGCACGGATTGCTCGAGAAGATCTAACGTCCGCGTTGAGCGGGCCGGGCGCAGCCCGGACAGCGCGCCGCAGGCGCGATAATGGTCCGCGCGCCTGCGGCGCGCTCGCTGAAACCCGTCACGGACCGCTCCAACGTATAGTTAGGTTGCAGAGCCGAATCGTCATTTCTTCAATCTCATTGCTACTTCCTCATCACTCATCGCGTGACGATACTCGGAGCAAGCGCGGATTCGGCCGTCTGTCGCGACAAAGAAGACTCGTTCTTCCTGGACTTCGAGACCAAAGTCCGAGCACCAGCCCGTTGTTACTTCAATCGTGGCGGGTGGGCTGCCCTTGAAGATCTCGCGCACTTCCAGGACGCTGTATTGCCCGACGTTTTCTCCACCATCGCTATAAGGTGCAACGTAGGTAACGCGGGCCAGCACCACAGTTTCTGAACCCGCAACCATATGTTCCAACCATTCTTGCTTCTCTTGCTCCGGAGATGTGTCGACTACCACAGTGCTGCAGCTGCATGCAAGAGATTGCGCAGATCCTAGTGCAAGTGCTCCAGCGGCTAGTAGCAGGTAGATCTTCATTGCAACCTAAC
>Ga0209486_10000421_pt1 | contig 19024 bp, 14 predicted proteins | sample NCCompost_FD_187518 | JGI IMG/M metagenome (GOLD analysis project Ga0209486, IMG submission 187518) | Agricultural soil microbial communities from Utah to study Nitrogen management - NC Compost (SPAdes) (version 2) | ecosystem: Environmental > Terrestrial > Soil > Agricultural land | place...
GCGCCACCCAGACGAAGCAGCCCGGCATCGCGAGATAGCGGTGGATCTCGTCCGGCTGGATCTCCCCCAGCCGCTTGCCATCCTGGTAGGCGACGCAGTTGATCAGCATCGCGGTTGCGGTCTACTCGTGGACCTCAGCCGCCATTGCGAAGCGCGGTGCCGTGCTTCAGGTAGTGGTTCAGCCGCGACTCCCATTCGCGCATGAACTGCACGTAATACTCGGCGGTGAACGAGGCGATGTAGACGTCGCCCTCCGGCCCGAGGCTGGTGTGGCTGTAGGTGACCTCGGCCTCGCAGCCCGGCTTCGCCGGGCGCACCCGGATCGTCAGCTTGCAGGCCGTGACGCCGGGGGTGATCTTGATCATCTCGACGAAGAAGCGCGCCGGGTCGTGGCGCGTGATGAACCAGATCGAATCGTGCACCTTGGCGTCGGTGACGAAGACGCAGTCCTGCTCGGCGTAGCCGGACTGGCTGAGGACCAGGACCGGGTTCCAGCCGTCGATCCAGTCCGCCTCGCGCACCGGGCAGAGGAGCGGGAACACTTTCGAAGGCGACGAGGAAAGGCGCTGCTTGTAAGTGCGCGCGATCCGGTTCGGGGCGCGGACATTCAGGGCCTTGACGGCCGGTTTTGGGTTCCTGAGCGCCATATTCTGAAGTTTCGAAGCATACTCCGTTCATGGCGCGCATGAGCAAGCCGGTGGCGCAATCGGGCCACCGCGCATCCCGCCGAGTCACGATACTGAACAATAATTCGGCCGGGCCGGCGGCGGCAGGAGAGCCATGATGGACGAAGCGCAGTCGCAGCAACCCGTCCGGGGACGCCGGGTCAGCGCCCGCGACGCCAAGCGCAGCGCCCGCGCGGCGCTCGCCGGCCAGTCGGTTCCGTACATCACGCGCAAGATCCCGGTGTACGAAGTGCTGGGCGAAGAGGGCCTCGCGCTCATCGAGCGGAATGCCGACACGATCCTCGAGGAAATCGGGATCGAGTTCCGCGAGGATGCCGAGGCACTCGAAGCCTGGAAGAAGGCCGGCGCCGACGTGCAAGGCGAGCGGGTTCGAATGCCGCGCGGTCTCTGCCGCCAGCTCATCCGGGCGAGCGCGCCGCGCGAGTTCACGCAGCACGCGCGCAACCCCTCCCGCAACGTCGAGATCGGCGGCCCGCACACGGTTTTCGCACCGGCCTACGGCTCGCCCTTCATCCATAACCTGGACGAGGGCCGGCGCTACGCCCGTATCGAGGACTTCCGCAACTTCGTGAAGCTCGCCTACCAGTCGAAATCGCTGCACCACTCCGGCGGCACCATCTGCGAGCCGGTGGACCTGCCGGTCAACAAGCGGCACTTCGACATGGTCTACAGCCACATGAAGTACAGCGACAAGTGCTTCATGGGTTCCGTGACCCACCCCGAGCGGGCGAAGGACACGGTGGAGATGGCGAAGATCCTGTTCGGCGACGAATGGCTCGACCCGGCGACCGGCAAGCCGAAGACTTTCATCGTGAGCCTCATCAACGTGAACTCGCCGATGACCTACGACGCGACGATGCTCGGCGCGCTCAAGGTCTACGCGCGCGCGAACCAGGCCTGCATCGTCACGCCCTTCATCCTCGCGGGCGCCATGTCGCCGGTCACGGTCGCAGGCACTGCGACGCAGACGCTCGCCGAGGCGCTGGCCGGCCTGGCGTTCATGCAACTCCTGAATCCCGGCTGCCCGATGATGCTGGGCAGCTTCGCGTCCTCGCTCTCGATGCAGTCGGGCGCCCCGACCTTCGGCACGCCCGAGCCCGCGCTCGTGCTCTACGTCATGGGGAGCCTCGCGCGGCGGCTCGGCGTGCCGTTCCGCTCGGGCGGGAGCCTGTGCGCCTCGAAGATCCCGGACGCGCAGGCGGCCTTCGAGTCGGCGCAGACCTTGCTGCCGACCTGCCTCGGGGGCGTGAACTTCGTGCTGCACACGGCAGGCTGGCTCGAGGGCGGCCTCGCGATGGGCTACGAGAAGTTCGTCATGGACGCCGACCAGGCCGGGATGATGCACACGCTGCTCGCCGGAGTCGACCTGTCGGACAACGGCCAGGCGCTCGAGGCCATCCGCGAGGTCGGCCCGGGCAAGCACTTCCTCGGCTGCGCGCACACGCTCGCGAACTTCGAGACGGCGTTCTACCGTTCGCCGCTCGCTGACAACAACAGCTTCGAACAGTGGGACGCGGAAGGACGCAAGGACATGGCAACGCGCGCCAACGAGCGCTGGAAGAAGCAGCTCGAAGAGTACGTCGCGCCGCCCCTCGATCCCGCCGTTGACGAGGCGCTGCTCGACTATGTCAACCGGCGCAAGGCCTCGTTCCCGGATTCGAACGTCTGAAAGAAGAAGGGGCGCCTCGTGGCGCCCCTTGGATCGCCAGGCAGGATCGCCTCAGAAGTCCTGCGAGAACCGGATACCGATTGTGCGTGGTCGAGGCGTCACGCCATTCGGCTGCACACCGCAGGTTCCCGGGACGCACTGGCTCGACACGTAGATCGGGGCGTCTTCGTCCGTGGCATTGGCGAGGAACAGCTCGATCGCATACTTCTCGTTCGTCACGCCAAATGCCAGATCCAGGAACGTCGATGACGGAATGTCCCCGTAAATCTCGTTCTCGGCGACGTTCAGGAGGGAAGCCCGGCTTGTCTGGTAAGCCACCGCCCCCTGCATGTGTGCCTCAAAGCCACCCAGCGGGAAGGAATAGCGTGCGATCAGGTTGGCCTTGAAGTCCGGCGTGACGGGCAGCGCCGTCCCGGCCGGAGCCCATGCAGATCCGTCGCTGTTGCAGCCCGGGCAGAATTCATCCTTCAGCTCGCTGTCGTAGTAGGCAAGCGCGGAGCCGATGCGCAGGCTGTCGACGGGCAGCCAGTCGAACTGGACCTCGATGCCCTGAATCTCGGCGCTGGGGCCATTCGCGACCTGCGTGATTCCGTTGTCTCCCTGGAAGCTGACCTGGATGTCGTCCCATTCGTCGAGGAACACGGCACCGTTGAACTGCAGGCGATCGTCTGCGAAGCGTGTCTTCCAGCCGATCTCGTAATTGGTCAGGAAGTCCGACGCGTAATTGGTGAATATGGGGTTGCGCTGGACGCCGCCCGGTCGGTAGCCCTCCGACCAGGTCGCGTAAAGCATCGCGGTGTCGGTCGCCTCCCATGAGACGTTCACGCGGTAAACGCTGTCGCTCTCCTCGATCGCCTTGTCCACGTTCACGCACGGGGCATCCTTGCGATCCTGCTGGCCGCCGCTGACCGCGTCGCACTCGACCTCGCCATTGCTGCCCCATGCACTGGTCGGGTGTTCGATGAATCCCTGCGGAAAGCCGAAGAATCCCTTGAGCGTAACTTCAGGCTCGAAATAGCGCGCACCGAGCGACACTTCCACGGCGTCCGTAACGTCGAACGCGACCTGGCCAAAGACCGCCTGGTCCCTGTCGGTCCGGTCCATGCTGTTCAGGTACACGACGCCCGGGTACTGCGGTGCATCCGGCTCGCCGAAGTTCAGCAGCATCTCATCTGCGAGCCCGTCAATCCGGCCGAACTCCTGGTAGAAGTCGTGATATTGCTTCTGGAAGAAGAAACCGAGCAGGCCGCGCACGCGCTTGTCCTGTGCCGTGCTGATGCGCAGTTCGTGGCTCGTCCTGAAGTATTCGTCGTCGTTGGAGTACCCGGCGGTCCGGTCGATGTAGTTGCCGTCGTTGTCGACGAAGAGGCGGGCGAAGTAGCCGGTCGTGTTGTTTACGTCATACCAGTAGGAATAATCGGAGTAGTCGAACGCCGAGTCGAACTCGCGCGACAGGTAGTTGCCGGAGTAGGTGACGTCCAGGCTGCCGATCTGGCCCTCAACCGTCAGCCCCGCCTGCCACCATTCATCGTTCGCAAACTCTTCCCGGAAGTGCGCGACGTCGTTGTTACCGCGCACCACGCTGTCGCTGAGGTCATCGGCCCAGGCGCCTTCCTGTTCCATCTTCTGATACATGGCGGCGGGCGTCAGGGTCCAGTTCTCGCCCAGGTTGATGCGCAGCGCCGCCCTCGCGCCGATCGTATCCGAGGTGTTGTAGTTGTCCTTTGCGGTCTCCGAGTTGTCGGCAACGATGTCGTCATCGGGGTCCGCCACGTTCCCCGGGTACAGCCGGGTGGCCGCGACGTTGTCGATCCAGCCGCCCTCGCTCAGGGCCCAACCCACGAGACGGATGGCGGCGTTGTCGCCGATCGGGAGGTTGACGAATCCTTCCGCGACGTAACCCGCTTCCTCCGTATCGACGTAGTTACCTTCCAGCGAATAGCCGGCTTCGAAGCCGGCCGGGTCCGGCTTGTTCGTGATGACGCGGATGGTGCCGGCCTGCGAGCTCGCGCCATACAGCGTGCCTTGCGGACCCGCGAGAGCCTCGACGCGCGCGATGTCGTACAGGTGAAGGTCCAGATTGCCCTGCACCGTCGTGATCGGCTGTTCATCGAGGTACGTGCCGACGCTTGGCTGAGAGAGCGTTGCCTGGCCGTCTCCACCGGTCGCGACACCGCGCATGTAGACCTGGCTGAAGCCGGCGCCGGCGGCAATGGATGGCTGGGCCGTCACGCTCGGAAGGAACTGGACGTAGTCCTTGAAGTTCGCGATGTTGAGTTCGGTGAGCTTGTCCTCGCCGAGCGCATCGAGGCTGATTGGCACGTCCTGCAGGCTTTCCGTCCTCTTCTGCGCCGTGACAATGACTTCGCCCAGGGCGGTAGCGTCCTGTTGCGCTATGGCCGCCGGGCTCGACAGGGCGAGCAAGACGGCCGAGGTGACGGGTGTGAGAGCGAGGTGGTGCTGCGGGCGCTTCGGAATGACAACCGGCATTGCCTTTCTCCAAGTGAGGGGTCCCGTTGCGGTAGAGACTACGACTAAAGTCGACACGACGCAAAATCGGCACTTGCCACGTCGCGCGGAAGCAACAAGGGACCGGGGCGGGCGCCGGTCCCGCTGGGCGAAGCGGGACTAGAAGTCGGGTACCCGCGGGTAGGCAGCCAGGACCGGACCCAAGGCCTCCTTGAGCGGGTCGAGCCACTGCTCGTAATGGCGCCAATGGTCCATGCCGTCGCGGTAAATAGGCTGCCGGACCTGCTCCGAACTGGCGGTCCGGACCGCGCGCTCGTTCTCAAAGAAGCGCAGGCAGCCGGCCTCGAAAGACAGCTCGCAATAGTCGAGCAACCGCCGCACCTCCGTTTCGGTGTCCTGAACCATCGCCTCGTAGAACACCCTGTGGATGCGCCCCGGCAGCACCGCGTCGAAATGCGCCATCAGCTCCACGTAGTCGCGGTAGAAACGCCCCAGGTCCACAAGGTCATAGGCGAACCGCTGGCCATGCGCGTAATGCTGCTTGAAATTGGAAAAGCAACAGGCGAGCGGATGACGGCGGGCGTCGATGATTTTCGCGTTCGGCAGGATCAACTGAATCATCCCGATGTGCAGGAAATTGTTCGGCATCTTGTCGATGAAGTGGGTGCGACGTGTCTTGCGGTGTATTCGAGTGCGCTCCATGTATGTGTTTCCGAGTTCGTGCAACGATGCCGCGCCCATGGCGGCCAGAACTTCGGCATAGGCGCCCACCTCATCGGAGGCGGCCTGCCCGCGCAGGACCCGCGCCAGACTCGTGATCTCCGGCAGCTCGGACGTGCCTTCCACGGCTGAATGACTCGAGAGAATCTGTTCAAGGAGGGTCGAGCCGGCGCGCGGCATGCCGACGATGAAGATCGGGTCGGGAGACGGGCATCCGGAACCGGCACGGGCTGCCAACAGTTCCGGCGTGAATGTTGACTTCAGGCGCACGGTACGCCGTGAATTGACGTCGGCGTCGTGTCGGCCGCGGGAACGGCTCAGGGCATTGCCATGCTCGTAATGCCGGAATGACCGTGCATAGTCGCCTGCATCCTCGAATGCCTTGCCGAGCGCGAAGCTGAACTGGAGACGGCTGACATCGGTGAGCGCCGGGTCCTCGACTGCCGCCAACATGACCGCCAGTTCGTCCTCGGTGAACCTGAATGTCTTCAGGTTGGCGAGGCTCCAGTAGGCCTCGCCGGACCGGGCATCCAGCGCGGCGCTTCGCCGATACGCGGCGATGCATTCATCCTGGAGTCCCTCGGTTTTCAGGACGTGACCGTAGCAGAGCCAGACATTGGCGTTGGTGGGGTATTCCTGGATCAGCTCCTCGTAGAGTCGCCGGGATCGCTCGAACTCGCCGATCCGGCTCAGGATGATCGCCAGGAGGTTGCGATAACCGGCATTGCGCGGGCTCTCCGACAGCAGGCGTTCGGTTTCTGCAAGCGCGCTGGACGCGTCGTTGCGACGCTGCAGGAGAACCGCGTACTGGTAGCGCGCGGGCGCGAACGAAGGTGCAAGCTCGAGGCATCGCTCCAGCAACTTTTCTGCCTCGTCGTCCCGCCCGCAGCGCACCGCGACCTCTGCCAGCATGCGGATAGCGGGGACGTCCGTCGGCACTCTCGTCAGGTGTGCCTTGAGCAGCGCCTCGGCCTTTGGCAAGTCATTTCTCAACATTGCCGCGGCCGCCCGCAGCAGCGCGGGATTGCGCGCCGAGTTGTGGATATGTCGGGCATAGGCTGCATCCGCGCCCGTCGTGTCGCCGACAGCCATCAGATGATCCGCCAAGGTCCGCCAGGCCTCGTAATGATCCGGTTGCCGCACAACCAGCTTGCGCAGCACCGCAATGGCTTCGTCGCCGCGGCGCGCCCGCCCGAGCGCGTTGGCAAGCAGGAAGAGCGCTGCCGGATGCTCGGGTACGATTTTCAAGATTTCCGTCGCCTGCTCGGCGGCAAGTGTGGGCTGCGCGTTGAGCAAGCGCCTCGCATGCGCGAGTGCAGTCTCGAGCGTGCCGGTGGGCCCCGTCGGCGAACTCACTTGATGAACGCCTTGCGCAGGCGCGCGATGCCCTCGTGGATGTCGGGCACCGTGTAGTGCGCGAAGGACAGGCGCAGGCAATGGCGCAGTCCCGCGGACGTCGAGCAGGCGTTGCCGGGCAGGAAGCCCGTGCCGGCGGCGCGCGCCGCGGCCTCGAGCGAGGCGCAATCGGCACCCTCCGGCAGCTCCAGCCAGAAGAAATAGCCGCCGCCGGGCTTCTGCCAGCGCGCGATGCCGGCGAGATGCTTGCGGAGCGCGGCGTCCATCGCCTGCGCGCGCTCCGAGTAACTTACGCGCAACTGCGCGACGAACGCGGCAAGCTCGCCGCTCTCCATCAGCTTGCGCACGACGTGCGACGTGAAGTGGTTGAAGTTGCCGCCGCTCACGAGCGCGCCGCTCGAGAGCAGCGTCTTCATGAGGTCGGGCGAGCCCTGGATCCAGCCGAGGCGCAGGCCGGGGGCGAGGATTTTCGAGAAGGTACCGAGCGAGAGCACGTGGCCTGCGCCGACCTGCGTGCCGAACGACTGCGGGGGCGGGTCGCCGTGGTACAGGTGCTGGTAGACCTCGTCGGCCACGATGACAAACCCGTGCTCGCGCGACAGGGCGACGAGCCGGTCGCGCCGATCGCGCGCCATCACCTGCCCGGTCGGGTTGTGGAACGCCGGGATCGTGTAGACGATTTTCGGTCGGCGCTCCGCGAGCAGGCGCTCGAGGCGGCCGACGTCCATGCCGGCGCCATCCATCGGCACGCCGACGACGTCGAGGCCGTGGTCGCGGAAGATCTGGAACGAGTAGGGATAGCTCGGTTCCTCGACGAACACGACGTCGCCCGGCCGCGTCAACCGGCCGCAGGCGAAGTCGAGCGCCTGCGAGATGCCGCCCGTCAGCATCAGCGAGTCCGGGTCGACGGGGGGCCCCGAGGCCGCCTCGAGAAACGCGGAGAGTGCGGCACGAAAGCGCGCATCGCCCTGGCGCTGGCCGTAGTTGAGGTCGAAGGGTGCCGCGTCCCCGAAAAAGCGCTCGCCGGCGGAACCGAGGAGCTTCAGCGGCAGCAGGTCGGCGGAGGGCTGGCCCACGCTGAAGTTGATCGTGCCGCGCTCCGGGGCGCCGTCGAATGCGGCAGTCCCGCTCATGGCGTGCCCGCGGGAACCGGGATGAGGCGGAACACCGCGTCAGGCCGGCCGTCGAGGAACGCGGTGATGTTCGCCGCCGAAATGCGTCGCAGGTCTTCCAGGGCCGTCTCCGAGTAGAACGCCACGTGCGGCGTCAACAGCACGTCGTCGCGCCCGATGAGCGGATGATGCCCGAGATCCGGGGAGTCCTCCGCCAGCACGTCGAGGGCGGCCCCGCGCAGGCGGCCGCGATCGAGCGCTTCCGCAAGGTCGGCTTCAACGATGAGCGCGCCGCGCGCGACGTTGACGAGCAGCGGCTTCCTTCTCATCTTCGCGAAGGCCCGGCGATCGAGCAGGCCGCGGCTGCCGGCGTCGAGGTTGCAGTGCAGGGTGACGATGTCGGAGCGCTCGAGCAGATCGTCGAGCGCTGCCGGCTCGGCGCCGTGGCTGCGCACCGAGGCCTCGTCCACGCGCGGGTCCGCGGCCAGCACGGCAAGGCCGAAGCCCAACGCGCGGCGGCAGACCGCCTGGCCGATGCGCCCGAAGCCGATGATCCCGAGCGTGAGGCCGGAAAGGCGCCGAAGGCCCCGCACTTCGTTCCAGCGCCAGTCGTGCGCGCCCTGCACCTGGCGGTCATAGGCGCGAAGGCCGCGCTCGCAGGCCAGCATCAGCGCCAGCGTGTGGTCCGCGACCTCGTCCGTGCAGTATTCGCCGACGGCCGCGACCCGGATATCGCGCGCGGCGGCCGCCGCGACGTCCACGCAGTCCCAGCCGGTCGCCGCGACGGAGATGATCTGGCAGCGGGCCAGCCGGCCTAGCACGGCGCGGTCGAAAGGCACGTAATCCGTGAGCACCGCGTCGGCCTCGCGACAGGCGTCAGCGAGCACGTCGGCGTCGCCGCGGTAGGTGAAACATTCGATCCGTGAGCCGGCGGGGAGCTGCCGCCGCTCGATCGAGAGGTCGCGGCCCTCCGCCTCGGGCATCTCGGCGAATACCACGACAGGCTCCGCGCTCAGGCGCTTGCCCTCGACGTGCGCCGCGGGTGCATGGCGGTCAGCACGCAGAGCAGGACGGCCGACACGACGAGGCCCGGCCACAGTGGGTCGATCTCGAAGAGCCCGCCGGCTCCGGCATCGGCGGCGATGCGCCAGCCGATGACCGTGGCGAGGGATGCGCCCGTACTCCAGAACGCGGCGGAAGCGGGCACGCGGCTCCCGTAGATGGCGAGGATCGTCGGCAGGAACAGGCCGGCCGCATTGAGCGTGAAGCCGAACTGCAGGATGTCGATGATGTCGCGCATCTTCCAGGCGAGGAGCAGACCCAACCCGCCCGCGCCGAGCGAGGCCAGCGTGCCGATCCGCAACATCGCCGAGGGCGGCAAGTCCGGCCGCAGGTAGCGCTGGTGAATGTCCCGCGCGTAGTTCGCCGAAGCCGTGAGCACGCTGATGGATGCTACTGACATGACGGCCGACAGGATGCCGATGACCATCAGGCCCTTGAGACCCACCGGGAAGCGATCGAGGACGAACGTCGCCAGGATGCTGGCGCTCGCCGCCGGGTCCGGGTAGAGCACGGCCGCGGCGAGGCCGAGCCAGGCGACGGCGAGCGCGATCGGCAGCATCAGGACCGGCGCCAGGAGCGCGCCGCGCCGCGCCGCCCCCGCGTCGCGGGCGGCGAAGCTGCGCGAGAAGCTGTCCATCGCCACGAAGAAGCTGAGCACCATCGAAACCACCAGCGCCGCGACGCGGTCCCAGCCCTGCGCGCCGAAGTCGTAGTGCGTAGCCGGGAGGACGGCGCGCATGTCGGCCCAGCTTCCCGCCTGCGAGATCGCGACTGGAATGCCAACCGCGACGATGCCGACGATCACCAATGTGACCTGCACGCGGTCCGTGTAGGTGACTGCGAGATACCCGCCGGCCGCCGTGTAGAGGGTCACGATCGCGCCGGCGAGCAATAGGCAGCTCCCGTAGCTCCAGCCGATCAACACCTGCAGGATGGCCGCCGCGGCGGCGAACTGGCCGGCGGAGTACGCGGTGTAAGCCAGGACCGTCGTGATCGTCGCGACCGCGCGCGTGCGGTTGTCGTAGTGCCGCTCGATGAAGTCCGGGTACGTGAGATGGCGGTCGCCGTCACCCAGTTCCTTCACGCGCTTCGCGACCGTGAGTCCAAATAAACAGCAGCCGATCGCGATCCCGATCACGTACCAGATGCCGGTGACGCCCTGTTCGTAGACGCGGGCCGACGTGCCGACGATGGAGGCCCCGCCGATCCAGGCCGCGACCCACATGCAGGCGATCGTCACCGGCCCCATGCGCCGCCCGGCGACGAAGTAGTCGTCGACGTCCGGTTTGCGTCGCTGGGCGTAGATGCCGATGCCAATGAGGAGCGCGAGGTACGCGAACAGGATGACCGTATCTACGACGCCCATGCGATCCGCCTCCCAGCCTCAGGTACCGGCCGTCCTTTGCCCGCGCCTGCCAGTACCGCGGCGCCCGCGCGACGCGCCCTGCCCGGCGCCGTCGCGGGGAACGGGCAGCGTCACGAACTTGCGCAGCTCAGTATAGGCCGCCGTCTTGTGCGGGATCGCCATCGCCTCGACGAAGTGCGCCTGGAAGCGCGGCTCGATCGCGGTCTCGATCTTCTCGACACGCCGGACGAGGTCCTCGATGGCGGCGCGGGCCGAGGCGTCGAGCAGCGCGATGCGTGCGCCGGCGCCGGCGGCATTCCCGACCGATGCCACCTGCCCGAGGTCGCAGTCCGGGATCATGCCGAGCACCATCGCGTGCTTCGTGTCGATGTGGCTGCCGAACGCGCCGGCGAGGCCGATGCGGTCGACCTTCGCGACGCCGAGGTGGTCCATCAGGAGCGCGACGCCCGCATACAGCGCGGCCTTCGCGAGCTGGATCGCGCGCACGTCGTTCTGGGTGATCTTCATCGGCACTTCGCCGCGGTGCAGCACGTAAGAGAAGGTGCGGCCGTCGGCGACGATGCGGTCGGTGCGCGCGGCGAGCGCGCCGTCGATGACGCCGTCCCGGGTGATGATTCCCGCGAGGAACATCTCGGCGATCACCTCGATGATGCCGGAGCCGCAGACGCCGGTGACCCCGGTACGCGCCGTCGCCGCGGCGAAGCCCGCATCGTCTGACCAGAGGTCGCTGCCGATCACCTTGACGCGCGGCTCCAGCGTCGCCGGATCGACGCGCACGCGCTCGATGGCGCCCGGCGCGGCGCGCTGGCCGCAGCTGATCTGCGCGCCCTCGAAGGCGGGGCCCGTCGGGCTCGAGCAGGCGAGCAGCCGCTCGCGGTTGCCGAGCACGATCTCGGCGTTGGTGCCGACGTCGACCAGCAGCGTGATCGCCTCGGCCTGGTCCGGGCGCTCGGCGAGGATCATGCCGGCCGCGTCGGCGCCGACGTGCCCGGCGATGCAGGGCAGCACGTAGACGCGCGCGTTCGGGTGCACGCCAATGCCGAGCGCGGAAGCCGGCAGCGTCAGCGAATGGTCCACGGCCAGCGCGAACGGCGCGCCGCCGAGTTCCACCGGGTCGATGCCGAGCACCAGGTGATGCATGATCGGGTTGCCGACGAGCGTGAGCTCCAGGATGTCGGTCGGTTCGATGGCAGCGCCGCGCGCGAGCTCGGCGGCGAGGGCGGACAGGGCCTCGCGGATCGCCGCCGTCATCTGCCTCGCCCCGCCGGGATTCATCATCGCGTACGAGACCCGGCTCATCAGGTCCTCGCCGAAGCGGATCTGCGGGTTCATCGCGCCCGCGGCCGCGGCCAGCTCGCCGGTCTCGAGATTGCACAGGTGCGCGGCGACGGTCGTCGAGCCGACGTCCACGGCCATGCCGTAGGCCCGGTCGTGGAACCCCGGCCAGACGGCGATGACCTGCGATTCGTCGTGCACCGCGACCGTGACCTTCCACCCGCCCTTGCGCAGGCAGGCCTGCAGCTCGCCGAGGACCGCGTAGTCGCAGCCGAGCCGCGTGAGCTCCCACTCGCGCTCGAGCGCCTCGAACAGGCGCCGCAGGTCGCCCGAGGGATCGTGCATGTCGGGCTCGCGCACTTCCACGTAGTGCAGCCGCACCACGGGATTCAGCTTGATCTCGCGCGCGTCGGCGTCCTTGCGCACGACCTGTCGGTGAACCTGGCTGCCGGGCGGGACGTCGACGACGACGTCGCCCAGCACTTGCGTGGAGCATGAAAGCCGGTGTCCGGAGGGCAGGCCGCGACGCCTCGCATAGCGCAGCTCCGTCTCGCTGACGTCCGAGACGCTGGCGCTGCCTGATCGCACGCCATGCTTCGCGAATTCGCCCTCGGCGATCAGCACCTGGCAGCGTCCGCAGATGCCGCGGCCGCCGCAGACGGAATCGACGTCGACGCCGAGCGTGCGCGCGGCGGCGAGCAGCGGCGTGCCGACGGGAAAACGCCCGCGCTTGCCCGAGGGCGTGAAGACGACGAGCGGCTCCTTGACGGTCATGAACAGCCGCTCAGGCGGGGCGACCGCTACGCACGCACCCTCCGGCCCCGCTCACGGCGGCCACGCCCGGCCTCGCCGTTGACTCCCGGCGAAGGCGCCTCGCGGAAGCGCGCAATCCATCGCTCGCAGTGCGGGTCGTGGCCCATCATGACGTCCGCGCCCATGCAGGCCTGGATCGTCTCGACGTGCAGCGGGTTCGTGATCGCCGAGGTGAGGCCCGAAGCGATCGCCATGGTCAGGAAGGCGCTGTTGATGCCGCCGCGGTTCGGCAGGCCGAAGCTGACGTTGGAAGCGCCGCAGGTCGTGTTGACCTTCAGCTCGTCGTGCAGCCGCCGTACCAGTCGCATGACCTGGGCGCCCGCGTGGTTGATCGCGCCGATCGGCATCACGAGCGGGTCGACCACGACGTCGCTCGCCGGGATGCCGTGGTCCGCCGCGCGCTCGACGATGCGCTTCGCGACCGCGAAGCGCACGTCCGGGTCCTCGGAGATGCCGGTCTCGTCGTTAGAGATGGCGACGACCGCCGCGCCGTACTTGCGGATGAGCGGCAGGACCGCCTCGAGCCGCTCCTCCTCGCCGGTGACGGAATTCACGAGGGCCTTGCCCTTGTAGACGGCGAGGCCCGCCTCGAGCGCGGCCACGATCGATGAGTCGATCGAGAGCGGGACATCGGTGATGGACTGCACGAGCTGAATGGCTTTGGCGAGGATCGCCGGCTCGTCGGCCAGCGGAATGCCGGCGTTGACGTCCAGCATGACCGCACCCGCCTCGACCTGCGCGCGCGCGTCGGCCTCGACGCGGCTGAAGTCGCCGGCCGCCATTTCCAGAGCGAGCATCTTGCGCCCGGTCGGGTTGATGCGCTCGCCGATGATGACGAACGGTCGGTCGAAGCCGATGACGACCTCGCGGGTCGCGGACGAGACGACGGTGTCGGTCATGCGGGTGCCTCGGCCAGTCCCTTCGCGCGCACCAGGCGCTCGAGATCTTCGTCGGTGTAGCGGGCCTCGATCCGGCTCGCCTCGGCGGCGGCTTCCTGCCCGATGTCGTCGCCGCAGGGCGTCGCCGACGAGCGCTTCCACTCGGCGAGGTAGAGATCGGAGGTGCCCTTGCCGGCGCGCATCGCGGCGCGGTCGATGGCTTCGTGGAAGCGGTCGGAGAGCTTGGCCTTCGCCGTCTCGCGGCCGCGCTTCACGATGACCTGCGCGGGTATGTCGCGCCAGGAGATGACGGTCAGGCTGGCCATGCGGGCATCCCCGGGCGGCCCGCAAACGCCCGCAGGCTCGAACCGAGGCCGCCGTAGCCGGTCTGCCGGACGACCAGCTCGAGCCCGAGGCGCTCCGCGACCTTGCGCGCGGCGGCCTCGGCATCGGGCTTCGGCGCCTGCGCCAGGTAGACGAGGCGGCGGTAGTTGCCGAAGTAGACGTCCTGCAGCTCCGGGTGACGGTCGATGCCGAGCGCCCCGATCACGAGGCGGTCGAAATGCCGCAGCAGGAAATCCGTCAGGAAGAAGCTCCCGGGCTCCGCCTCGGCGAGCGCCGCGAAGTCCGCGGGCGTCGCGAAGAATTCGTAGCAGTGCGCCCCGGCGATGCGCTCGACCCCCTCCTCGGCCAGGACCTTGTCCAGCTCGCCGCGCGTGCCGCAGTCGGCATAGGCGACGAAGATGCCGTCATAGTCCTTGCGGAGCTCGCGGATCTTCTCGCGCACGGCACCTGCGATCCTTTCCGGCCGGTTGTGCAGCTCGGGCGGCAGGCAGGCGACGTCGAGCGTGCTCCAGCCGTTGGCCTCGCGCAGGGCGGCGATCTCGTGGGCGAGCGCGCCGCAGGCGATCACGAGCTTCCGGGCCGGGGCTTTCATGCGTGCCCGTCAGTGCGCCCGGGCGGCGCGGCGCTCGGCGAGCAGGCGTTTCGCGGTCTCGACCGCGATGGCCGCGTCGCGGCAATAGGCGTCGGCGCCGATGGCCTTCCCGAACTCCTCGTTGAGCGGTGCGCCGCCGACCAGCACGATGTACCGGTCGCGCAGGTTCCTGTCCTTCAGCGTGTCGATCACGACCTTCATGTACGGCATCGTCGTCGTGAGCAGCGCCGACATGCCGAGGAAGTCCGGCTTGTGCTCTTCGAGCGCGGCGAGGTACTTCTCGACCGGGTTGTTGATGCCGAGGTCGACGACCTCGAAGCCCGCGCCCTCCAGCATCATGCCGACGAGGTTCTTGCCGATGTCGTGGATGTCGCCCTTGACCGTGCCGATCACGATCTTGCCGATGGGCTCGGCCCCGGTCTCGGCGAGCAGCGGGCGGAGGATGGCCATGCCGCCTTTCATGGCGTTGGCGGCAAGCAGCACTTCCGGGACGAACAGGATGCCGTCGCGAAAATCGATGCCGACGATGCGCATGCCTTCGACCAGGGCATCGTTCAGCACCTTGTCGGGCGCCCAGCCGCGCTCGAGGAAGATATGCGTCGCTTCCTCGACCTCGGCCTTGAGGCCGTTGTACATGTCGTCGTGCACCTGCTCGACCAGCTCGGCGTCGTCGAGCGAGCGCAAGTCGAATTCGCCTTCCGCTGCCTCAGGCATTTACGCCCCCCCGATCGGGCTTATTGAACGGATGTTAAACAAAGGCACATTATAGAGCGGGCCCTTTCACGACAGGAACTTGCCTGTTCGCGACCTGTGGAGGGGACGCGCCCCTTCATATTCGCAAAGGGGACGCGCCCCTTCGCGAATATGAAGGGGCGCGTCCCCTTTGTTAGCGCCGAACCCGCCGTTCGGCGCTCGGGGGATGACCGAACAGTGCCCGATAGCAGCGCGAGAAATGGGGCGGCGACTTGAAGCCGCAGGAGGTCGTGACGTCCATGATCGGCATGGCCGTCTGCAGGAGGAGCTCCCGCGCCCGGCGCAGGCGCATCTCCAGGTAGTAGCGTTTCGGCACGCAGTCCAGGTGGCGACGGAACAGGCGCTCGATCTGGCGCCGCGAGAGACGGGTAGCGCGGGCGATGTCCTCGAGCGACAGGGGCTTCTCGATGTTCTCTTCCATCAGCGCGGCAACCTGGATCATGCCGCGGTGGGAGCCCCCCACCTGCGCCCGCAGCGGCACGTACTGGCGGTCGTCGCTACTGCGCACTCGCTCAAGCACGAACTGTTCCGAAACCTGCTGGGAAATCCGGAGGCCATGCTTCAACTGGATGAGGTTAAGCATCAGGTCCAGGGGGGCGGTGCCGCCTGAAGCCGTGTAGCGGTCGCGGTCGATGCTGAAGACCTGGTCGTTCAGCCGCACGCGGGGGAACTCCTCGCGCAGCGCCGGCAGGTTCTCCCAGTGGATGGTCGCCTGGTAGTTGTCGAGCAGGCCCGCCCGCGCCAGCGCATAGCCGCCCGTGCAGAGCGCGCCGAGGCCCACGCGCCGCTCCGCGAGGCGGCGCAAGGCCGTGAGCAGCGGATTGGAGACAGCCTCGCGCACATTGATGCCGCCGCAGACGAACAGGATCTCGACCTTGCCGATCTTGTCGAGCGGGATGGTCGGGGAGAGCTCGAGCGTGCTACTCGCCGGCACCGGTCGCCCGTCCAGGCTCGCGACCGACCATTCGTACACGTCCTGCCCGACCACCCGGTTCGCCATGCGCAGGACCTCGAGCGCGTTCGAAACCGCGATCAGCGAGTAGTTGGGCAGGGTCAGGAAGGCGAATCGCGTCTTGTCCATGCGCGACGAAGTATGTCGCAATCAGGGCTGCCGGTCGCCGCCCAAACGCTAAACTGCCGAGGGAAGCTCTGCACAGGCGGCATGGGCGCGGCCGTGGCGGATTTGCGATCCGGCAAGGAACGAGGAGCGATGTGTATCGCGATACATGAGCGACGAGTGACGCCGCCCGATCGCAAATCCGCCCGGCCCCGAGGGGTTGCACGCGGGCCGCGCGGCCACGGCGTTGCTCCCTCCTCGTGTGGATCCACCACACTTCGTCGGTCGCGCCTTGTGGCCGCGCGGCGCGCGCGCAACGCGCTCCATGCCGCCTGTGCAGAGCTTCCCTTGGGCGAGGGGGACCTTCGATGAAGTCACACGCACGGGTGGTGGTGATCGGCGGCGGCGCCGTCGGGGTCAGCACTCTCTATCACCTGGCCCACAAGGGCTGGTCCGATGTCGTGCTCCTCGAGCGCGCGGAACTGACGGCGGGCTCCACCTGGCACGCCGCGGGCCTCCTGCCGCTCTTCAACATGAGCTACACCGTCGGCCAGCTGCACAAGTACTCGATCGACCTCTACAAGCGGCTGCCGGCCGAGACCGGCCAGGACGTCAGCTTCCACGTGACCGGAAACCTGCGCCTCGCGACCACGCGCGACCGCATGGACGAATACCAGAAGTACTGCGGAACGGCGAACACGATCGGCGTGCCCTTCGAGATCGTCGGCCCGAAGCGCGTGAAGGAGCTGTGGCCGCTGCTCGAGCTCGGCGGCAGCGCGGATACCGCCGCCGTCATCGGCGGCCTGTACCACCCGCACGACGGCCACATTGCGCCGGCCGACCTCACGATGGCGCTGCGCAAGGGCGCGCGTGCGAAGGGAGCCGAGATCCAGGAGCAGACGGAGGTGACGGCCGTCGTGCGCACGCGTTCCGGCGAGTGGAAGCTCTCGACGACGAAGGGCGAGATCACGGCAGAGCACGTCGTCTGCGCGACCGGCAACTACGCGCGCCAGACCGGGAAGATGTTCGGCATCGACGTGCCCGCGATCCCGGTCGAGCACCAGTACATCGTCTACGAGGAATCCGCGGAGCTGAAGGCATATCGCCAGGGGGGCGGCCGCGAGCTCGCGGTGATGCGCGAGCCCGAGCAGTCGTACTACCTCCGCGAGGAGCGCTTGGGCTGGATCCTGGGGCCCTATGAGTCCGGTGCCCCGGCACGCTTTGCCGACGGCGTGCCGTCGTGGTTCGGCAAGAGCCTGTTCGATGGCGACCTCGAGCGGCTCATCCCGCACATCGAAGGCGCACAGCGGCGCGTGCCCGCGCTCGCGAACTGCGGAATCAAGGACATCGTCAACGGACCAATTTCCTACACGCCGGACGGCAGCGCTCTCATCGGGCCGGCCTGGGGCCTGCCGAACGTCTGGCTCAACGAGGGCCACAGTTTCGGCATCACCGCCGCGGGCGGCGCCGGCTGGCAGCTCGCGGAGTGGATCGTCGAGGGCGAGCCGGGCATCGACCTGCTCGCCGTCGACCCGCGGCGCTTCGGGCCGTACACCGGCAAGCGCTACGTGGTGACGAAGAACGAGGAGACCTACCGCAACGTCTTCACGATCCATTACCCGGATGAGGAGCGGCCCGATGCAAGGCCGGCAAAGACGAGTCCCGTCTACGACAGGCTGAAGCACATGGGCGCCGTGTTCGGCCAGCGCTACGGCTGGGAGCGCGCCAACTGGTTTGCGCCGACCGGCGTCGAAGCGAAGGACGACTGGAGCTTCCGCCGCACGAACTGGTTCGGGCATGTCGGCAACGAGTGCCGGCGCCTGCGCGAGCGCGTGGGTGTCATCGACCTCACGCCCTTCACCAAGCACATCGTCGAGGGGCCCGGGGCAGAAGCCTGGCTCGATTCGCTGGTCGCGAACAAGGTGCCCACGAAAACCGGCCGCATGGCGCTCTCGCACGCGCTGACGAAGCGCGGCGGCATCCGCTCCGAGTTCACGATTACGAAGCTCGACGAGGAGCGCTTCTACCTGGTGAGCGCGGGCGCGGCCGAGCGCTACGACACCGACCTGTTGCACAAGCGCCTGCCGGCCGACGGGTCGGTGCGTCTTACGAACATCACGACCTCGCGCGGCTGCTTCGTCCTCGCCGGTCCGCGCTCGCGCGACGTGCTGGCGAAGCTTACCGACACGGCTCTCGACAACGAGGTTTTCCCCTGGCTCACGGGCCGGGTCGCAGAAGTCGGCCTCGCGACAGACGTGTACCTGCTCCGGGTCAACTTCGTGGGCGCGCTCGGGTGGGAGCTGCACTTCCCGATCGAGTACGCGCGGCACCTGTTCGTCGCCGTTTTTACCGCCGGGGCGGAGCATGGCATTGGCATGGCCGGGATGCGCGCGATGGAGTCGCTGCGCATGGAGAAGTCCTACCGCATGTGGGGCAGCGACCTTCAGCGTGAGAACACGCCCTTCGAGGCGAGCCTCGACCGTTTCGTGCGCATGGGGAAGGGCGACTTCACGGGCCGGGCCGCGCTCGAGCGCCAGCTCGCAGCCGGCGTGCCGAACCGCTTCGTCACGCTCGAGGTGCACGGCGTCGCCGACGCGGACCCCCTCGGCAACGAGCCGCTGTTCGACCCGAAGGGCCGCATGATCGGGCGCGCGACGTCCGGCTTCTACGGACACGTGCTGAAGAAAAGCCTCGCGATCGGCTACGTGAAGCCGGAGTTCGCCGAGGTCGGCACGCGCATCGCAATCGAGATCCTCGGCGAGCGCAAGGAGGCGACCGTGCTGGTGGACTCGCCCTACGATCCAGAAAACAAGGAACTCCGCGCCTGAAGCGGCAATCCTGGTCCGGACTCAGCCTGCTGTGGCGCAGCCT
>Ga0209486_10000422_pt1 | contig 19017 bp, 16 predicted proteins | sample NCCompost_FD_187518 | JGI IMG/M metagenome (GOLD analysis project Ga0209486, IMG submission 187518) | Agricultural soil microbial communities from Utah to study Nitrogen management - NC Compost (SPAdes) (version 2) | ecosystem: Environmental > Terrestrial > Soil > Agricultural land | place...
CGCACCTGGTCCGACTCTGATTCAGAGAACCGGCGCTGGACAGAAACGAGGATGCCTTCCCAGGTGAGGGCCTGGGGCTTGGGGCTTGGGGCCTGGGGTTTCCGTCCTGTAGCCTGTGGCCTGTGGCCTGCGGCCCTCGTGTTAGCGGGCTCCGTCCCATAAAGCAGCGCGTCTTTTATTTTCTTCGGCAGCTTCCCCCACGGCGTGTTGAGCTCGAAACCAAGTTCCTTCGCGAGCCCCGGCAGAATCACACGGCGCAGGTATCCGTCCGGTTCTCCCCAGGGCAGGATCACCCCTTCGAGAATGGATACGCCCGGATCGCCAAGAATCAGCTCTTCGCTTACTTCGCGGCGAGTACCGAGTCCACCACAGGCAGGACAGGCACCGAAGGGCGAATTGAACGAGAAGTGTCGCGGCTCCATCTCCGGCAGCGAAATGCCGCAGTTGGCGCAGCCGTACCGCTCGGAAAAGAGGTGCGACGCCGCGTCCCCGTCGTACCGCTTCACTTCCACGATCCCGTCGGCAAGGCGCAGGGCGGTCTCGAGCGAATCGGTCAACCGGCCCCGGTCCTCCAGCCTAACGACGAGCCGGTCGACGACGATCGACACGTCATGGTTGACCTTGCGATTGAGCTTTGGCGGGTTGGCAAGCTCGATCATCTCGCCGTCGACCACGGCGCGGACGAATCCCTGCTTGCGGGCGTTCTCGAAGAGGTCGCGGAATTCACCCTTCCGAGCGCGCACCAGCGGCGACATCACCTCAATGCGCGTTCCCGCGGGCCACGACAACACGATGTCGCTGATCTGACCGGCGCTTTGCCGCTCCACCGGCCGACCGCAGTTCGGGCAGTGCGGAGTTCCGGCGCGCGCCCAGAGCAGACGCAGGTAATCGTGAATCTCCGTAACGGTGCCCACGGTCGAGCGCGGATTGTGTCCGGCCGACTTCTGTTCGATGGAAATCGCGGGCGACAGCCCTTCGATGGAGTCGACGTCCGGTTTCTCCATCAGGCCCAGGAACTGCCTGGCATACGCCGAAAGTGACTCGACGTATCGACGCTGCCCCTCGGCGTAAATCGTGTCGAACGCCAGGGAAGACTTCCCCGACCCGGACAGGCCGGTCACGACGGTCAGCCGATCTCGCGGAATGACGACGTCGATATTGCGCAGGTTGTGCTCGCGCGCCCCGCGGACGATCAGATGCTCACCGGACATAGACTTGTAAAATCCCAATGTGCAGCGCGCGCTTCAAGTCTCCGGGTTTGCCGGGTGCGAAGGGTGCGAAAGGGTGCGAAAGGGTGCGAAAGGGTTGTCGGAGCCGTCACTGACGGGCCCGTCCGGTCGTCCTAACTATCGGCGGCGCATAGCGGTGCCGAGTTACCACTGACGAACATGCCACATACCGACGCCGTCGTTGTGCTCACCACTGTTGCCAATCCAATCGAAGCCGAAATGCTCATCAAGAACCTTCTCGATCGACGGTTGATCGCGTGCGGGACGATGCTCCCCGGCGCGCGTTCGCTGTATCGATGGGAAGGGCGCATCGCCGATGAGTCGGAAACGGTGCTCCTCCTGAAGACGCGATCGGCGGTTCTACACGCACTGGAGCAGGCGTTCGCGGAACTCCATCCGTACAAGGTGCCGGAACTGCTCGCCCTCTCGGCGTCATCCGGGCTGGAGAAGTACGTGGCGTGGATCAACGCCGAAACGTCCCTTTCGCTCACCTGACCGTCTGATGAGCCGGCGCGGTGTGGTCGCGATCTCGATTCTAGGCGCGTGGGCCGCAGGCCTCGCCGTGCTGCTCGTTCGCGAGCTGAATCCCTCGGCGGCGACCCGCCTCGCCGACGTCGCGCTTCGTGTCACGCCGGTAACGACGTACTACAAGGTGGAGCGCGACGGAAAGCACGTGGGATTTGCGTCGATCGCGATCGATACCGTCCCTCACGCGCTGCAGGTGACGGAATACCTGGTCACCGAGCCCACGGAAGGACCGCGTTACACCGAACAGCTCACGGTGCGGCTGTCTCGCGGCCTTTCGCTCCGCGACTACGAATCCACGACATCGCGTGGCGATGACACTACGCGCCTCCGCGGCCGGGTCGTCGACTCGACGCTCATCGTGACGTCCGCGGGCGGGCACACCAACACCGTCGACGTCATGCCGCCCGTGTTCGCCGGCGCGATTCGCGCGACTGTTGCCGTGCTCCTGGACGAGCCTCGAGCAGGACGCGCGAGCACGCTCCGGATGATCGATCCGGAAACGGGCGAGACAGGCGCTGGTGCGCTGCGCGTGACCGCGGAGTCGCTGTTCGTCGTCGTCGACAGCGCCGTTGCCGACTCGTCAGGCAGGTGGCTCGCGGTGCATCGCGACACGGTCCGCGCCTGGCGACTCGTGGCGGAGCATGCCCCGGCACTGGATGCATGGATCGATGCGCAGGGGCTGATTGTCGAGTCGCAATTGCCTGACGGTTCACTGCTGCGCCGCACAGCGTTCGAGCTGGCGTTCGAAAACTGGCGCAATGCAAACCCGCATCGCGCCGTCTCGGCCCGCGGTGACGGCCGCGTGGTCTCGGGGACGTGGTTGACGAGCGGCGCAGACAAACCGACAGAAGTACTGGATTCGCTGCGCGTCCGCTTTGGCACATCGATGCCGAAGGAGTTTGCGTCTCGTTATGGACGGCAGTACCGCCCCGGCGGACAGGTCACGTATGGGCGCCTCGGTGCGGCTCGGCTCACGTCGCGCTACACGCTGCCGACCACCGAAAAATGGCAGAAGGTCTTCATCAAAGAGCTTTCCCCTGCGCTGGCCATTGAAAGCAGCGAACCGGCCATTGCGCGCCGTGCCCGCCGCATCGCCGGGAGTGAACGCGATCCTTCGGTCGTCGCGCGCCGGATCGTCGAGTGGGTCCACGACTCGTTGCGCGCAGAGCCGGCGGGAGCAACTGGCGCGTTAGGCGCGATCGCCCGCATGTCGGGTGATGCCCGTGAGTTCTCGCTCGTCACCACCGCGCTCGCCCGGGCCGCCGGCATTCCGGCCCATCCGGTGTCAGGGCTCCTGCAATCCGGCGGCCGGTTCTATCAGCACTCCTGGACCGAGATGTACCTCGGACGCTGGATTCCGGTGGACGCGATGCTGGGCCAGTTCCCGGCCGACGCGTCGCACCTGGCGTTTGTGTCCGGCGTTGCCGATCCCGGTCCGGATCTGGCGCGCATCCTGAGCCGACTCCCAGTCACGGTCGTCGGTAGTGTGCGGGCGCAGTAATCACCGCCATCGCCCATCCGCCATCCGCCTTCCCAACGCATGATTCAGCTCGAGCAGCTCACCAAGAAGTACGGCACGTTTACCGCGGTCGACGCGCTCGACCTGCATGTCCCGGCCGGGGAGCTGTTCGGCTTCCTCGGGCCTAACGGGGCCGGCAAGACGACGACGCTGCGCATGATTGCGGGGATCCTCCGTCCCACGGCGGGGCGCGTGCGGATCGGTGGCATCGATGTCGTCGAGCGGCCTGACGAGGCAAAGGCTCGGCTGGGCTTCATTCCCGACCGGCCGTTCATCTATGAGAAGCTCACCGGGATGGAGTTCCTCCGCTTTGTCGCCGGTCTGTACAGCCAGCAGGGCGCTCAGGTAGAACATCGTGGGCGCGAATTGCTCAGTCTCTTCGACCTCGAGGACTGGCGCGACGAACTCGTCGAGTCGTACAGCCATGGCATGCGGCAGAAGCTCATCATCTCGAGCGCGTTCGTGCATCGTCCTGACGTCATCGTGGTCGACGAGCCGATGGTGGGCCTCGATCCCAAGGCGGCGCGGACGTTGAAGGATCTCTTCCGTGAATATACGCGCCGCGGACACACCATCATGATGTCGACGCATACCCTCGAGGTGGCGCAGGCCATGTGCGACCGCATCGCGATCATCAGGCGCGGGCGCATCGCGGCCGCGGGCACCATGGACGAACTGCGACGACATGCCGAGTCGGGGACAGAGGGGCTGGAGGACATTTTCCTGCGGCTCACCGGTGAAACAGCGGCCCGCGATCTCGTCGAGGTGCTCGATGCGTGAGTTTCCTGGTATTGCGCACGCGGTGCTGACCCGATGAAGGACACCGACGTCTTCGGCGATTCGCTCGTCAGGCGCCTCGCAACGGCGACCGCTACGCGCGACGCTCTGAGCCTGCGGCATACGCCGCACGGCGGGCTCAAGGTTCCGGCGACGAAGCCGGTGCCATTCCTGACCCTGATGAGTCCCAAGTGGCTCACGGCGCGCGCACGAGCGGTCAGTGGTGAACGAGGACGAGGCGCCCGGTGGCTGGTGCTGGCACTGGTGGGCGGGGTCTTCTGGGCGATCGCGTTCGGCCTGTTGTATCGGGTGCTTTCCTACTTCGCGAGCGTGGAGGAAATCGGCCCGCTGCTCGCCGGCAAGCTCCTGGGCCTGCTGCTGCTGTCGTTTTCGGCGATCCTGCTGCTCTCCAACATCATCGCGGCGCTGTCGAGTTTCTTCCTCGCCAAGGATCTCGATCTGCTGATGTCCGCTCCGGTCGACTGGCTGTCCATGTACACGAGCCGCCTGTTCGAGACGGCGGTCCACTCGAGCTGGATGGTGTTGTTGCTCAGTTTCCCGATGCTGGCGGCGTACGGGCTCGCGTTCGACGGCAACATCTGGTATGTCGCGGCCGCCGTGGCAGGCTTCGTTCCCTTCCTCATCATCCCGTCGGCGTTAGGCAGCGCGGTCACGCTGGTGCTGGTGAACGTCTTCCCCGCCCGCCGGACGCGCGACATCCTGTCGGTGATCGGTGTCCTCGCCGCCGCGGGCCTGGTGGTCCTGTTCCGGCTGATCCGGCCGGAACAGCTGGCGCGGCCGGAAGGGTTCCGGTCGCTGGTGGAGTTCATCTCGGTGCTGCGTGGATCGTCGTCACCTTTCCTCCCGTCGGACTGGTTGCAGCGCGTCCTCATGGGATCACTGACGGGCGGCGGTGACCTGCTCCCGTTGTACCTCCTCTGGTCCACCGCGGCCGGGCTTGTGGTGCTGGGCGCGGTCCTCCACTGGCGCCTCTACGCGATCGGGTTCACGCGGGCGCAGGAAGGTGCGCAGCGGTTCGCGCGCGATGGAGCGGGTACTCGCATGCTCCGCCGCCTGCTGCAACCCTTGGGCACGTTGCGCCGCGAGCTGGTCATGAAGGAGTTGCGCGTATTTTTCCGCGACTCGACGCAGTGGTCGCAGCTCATCCTGCTGGCGGTGCTGGTGGTGGTGTATGTCGTGAACATCCGCTACCTGCCGCTGACCGGCGACGGCATGACGTTTTTCATCGTCAATGTCATCCCGTTCCTGAACCTGGCGCTCTCCGGATTCGTGCTGGCGTCCATCGCCGCTCGTTTCCTCTTCCCGGCGGTGAGCCTCGAGGGGCGCACCTGGTGGCTGCTGCGCTCGAGCGCCATGTCGATGCGAGACCTGCTGTGGGCAAAGTTCTGGACCGGTACGTTGCCGCTGCTCGTCCTCGCCGTCGGCATCGTCTCCGTCACCAATGTCCTGCTGCAGGTGAGCCCTTTCATGTTCGCCGTTTCGGTCGGCACGATCACGCTGGTGACGTTTGCCATCGCCGGACTGGCCATCGGTTTCGGCACGCTGTACCCACGCTTCGAATCCGAAAACGCCGCGCAGATTCCCACGTCGTTCGGCGGGCTGCTGTTCATGATGACCGCCATCGGCTTGATCGGAGTCGTGCTGCTTCTGGAAGCGCGGCCGATCTACACGTGGCTGGGTGCCCGCTCCGCCGGCGAACCCGTCCCGCCCGGCGAGCTCGTGGCCGGACTGGCCGCGGCCGCCGCGGTCTGCCTGCTGGCGACATTCATCCCGCTTCGTGTCGCGCAGAAGCGGCTGGACGCGATCGAGCGTTAGGCGTCAGGGCGCGAGTGCAGCGCCGCAGTTCGAGCAGAATCGCGCCCCGGGCTCCGGGCGCACGCCGCACGTCGAGCATGTCGGGCGTGGTGCGTCCTTCCACTGCCTGACGAGCGCTTCCGCTCGCCGCCTGGCATCCTCCGGCGCGGCGTTTTCTGCTTCGGCTGCCGCAACAGGAGTGGAGCGTGCCAGCTCCGCGCGCCAGCGCGTGTAATCCGTCTCACTTACCCGTCCCATCGCGCGGTCGAGCTCGAGCTCCGCGAGTTGGTCGGAAGTGGCTCCTGCCGCCGGTGAAGTGAACGGTTTCGCGGCGCGTTTCCGAGTACCGCGTAAAAGCGGTCCAAGGACGAACGCAGCCACTACGAGACCAATTGCTATCAGTACGAGCTGTTCACTCATCTGCAGGAAGATCGCTCAGAGGAGGCTGTCGCAGCGCGATAACGGAAAGGAGGATCAGGATCACGCCTGCTGGCCAGAGAATCGGGAGTGGCAGGAAGGTAACGCGGACGCTCGCCGTATCGAGCGAATCTGCGCCGACGAGAAGCACGCGCAGGGTCTGGGTCACCTTTCCCACAGACTCGCGCCGGGAAATCCTGTCCTCCAGGTGGCGCCCGGAAGGTGTGTGGTAGTCCCGGACTTCCGGGGTCAGAAGGCTGGTCTTTCCGGACGGCGTCGTAACTTCGAGCGCGAGGCTGACCACATCCGCCGCTGTCTCATCGAAACGCGACACACCCTGGTTGGTGAGCTTCCAGGTCTGCCGGAAAGTAGTAAGGTCGACGGTTTCACCGGCGGGGAGCGATATGGTTGTCCTCTCCGCCACCGCGTGCGCTGCGAACGAGATCGCAAGAAGGACCGCGCCAACGTGCGCCGCTACCGCTCCCGGGGTTCGGGATCCCCTGCCGTGTGCCAGCGCGTTCATCCTGAGTACCGCAGCCTGCACGCGGCGGTGCAGCAGTGCGCTCGTGAACAACCAGAGGAGAAGACCCGATGAAGCGCTTCCAAAAATCAGCGCATCGCGAGGGCCGATGCCCAGCGCGCTTCTCGCCATCTGTTCAGTGGTCAGAGCAAGCGTGGCGAGGATCCATGCGCTGACAAGAACGGCCTGACTCGGCGCTTTGCCACCAATCCGCCCTGTCGTGATGTCCAGAAGAATGGCGAGTGACAACAGGGCCGCCAGCGGCGCCAGCGCCGCCGACGTTGCCTGGACGAATACCGGAATCCTGGTCGCAATGTCGTTAGGCGCCGGCGCGAACCAGGCGGCCACTCCCAGAGCCAGGAGCGCCATGAACGCCAATGCGCCTGTCGCGCGGGTGGACGACTCCGCGCGGAGCGAACTTGCCAGCGCCGCGCGAACGAGAAGGATCACCGCGAGGCTCAGCGCCGCGCCGGGAAGCGTGGCCCATAACACCGCGAGTCGAAATCCGCTGTTCACCGGAATCGGCACATTCGCCGTGTAGAGCGCGTCCGTGCCGCCGCCGAGGAGCGCACCGGCGTGCGCGAACAATGCCACCACGCCGGCAGCAGCCGCGCTGAAAATGAGCTTTTCGCTGAGTCGATCGATCGGCCGGGAGTCGCTCCATCGGATGGCGAACGTTCCGGCGAGGATTCCGGTAAGGATCACCGCGATCCACAGGGCGAGGCTGGCAATGCCCGCGTCAGCGATCCAGCTCATGGATCGCTACGCCGTGCTCTCACGACCGGTTCATTCCCCCGAACGCAGCGCCGCGTTTCGAACCTGAGCCATGATGCGATCGAGGTCAGCCTCGACACGCTGACGCTCTTCGTCGGGCCACGGACCCGCGTGCGCTCGCAGCTCGCGGATCTGCTGCATCATGTCGTCGATGAGGGAACGGAAGAGCGGATCACGCCGCCGGTCTGGCTGACCCGGTGGTGGACCCGACCCTGGAACTTCCGACTCGCCGTCAGCCGGCATAGAGCACGTCGATCGCCTTCTGGATCTCCTTCGGGTTCCTGCCGTCTTTCGTCATGCGCGCGGCGATGATCGCCTCGTTCATGCATACGCTGCAGTCCGAGGCATGGTCGGTCTCGAAGCACTCCACGAGGGCCCGGTGACCGATGTTCTCCTTGCAGCGGCAATAACAGTAAATCTCCTCGAGGACGTGAGCGTACTGCTTCGCGGCCTCATAGGCAGCTCGAACTTGCGGATCGGAAAATCCCGCCGGGTCGAGCACTTTGTTGACTTTCGCTGCATCGCTTGCTGCCTGCGTGGACGGTGTCGATTGCGCTGCAGACGGCTGGACCGCCGGCGAGTGCTCGGTGTGGTCCGCGGTGTCATTGGAGCTACACGCGACCAGTAGTACTGCGGCGAACAGCGAATAACGGCGCCGGGGGCGAGACATGATCGATCCTCGGATGTGTGATCGGGAAGGCCTGACTCTAAACTACACCAAACGTACCGGGTTGCGACGGGCACGGTGTCACGTCCGATGCGTTTGTGCGATTATCCGGCATTGCGCGCCCAGGACAGCGTAGCGCGAACGGCCCGGCGCCACCCGGCAAGGTTTGCCGCGTCACTGTCCGCCCCGGGCTCGAAGCGCGTGAACGAGCGACCAGCCAGGAAGTCGGTCGGGTTGGTCCAGACGCCGGCGGCCAGGCCCGCCAGCCCCGCCGCGCCTAACGCCGTGGTTTCCACGATGTCGGGGCGCTCGACGGGAACCTGGAGCTGGTCGGCCTGAAACTGCATCAGCCAGTCGTTGGCGGCGGCGCCACCGTCGACCCGCAGCCGGTTGGGGGCGCCGAGGCCGTGCGTGGACATCGTGTCCACGACGTCGCGCGTCCCGTAGGCCATCGCTTCCAGCGCGGCGCGGGCAAAATGCGCACGTGTCGTTCCCCGGGTCAAGCCGACGATCGTCCCCCGCGCGTTAGGCTCCCAGTGCGGCGCGCCCAGGCCGACCAGCGCCGGGACGAAATAGACGCCATCGTTGGACGACAGGGACCTGGCCATCGCTTCTGTCTCCGCCGCGTTTCCCAGCAGTCCGAGTCCGTCGCGCAACCATTGCACGGCCGCCCCGGCGATGAAAATGGAGGCTTCCAGGGCGTAGGCGGGTTTCCCACGCGCGTCGCAGGCGATGGTCGTAAGTAATCCACCTCCACCTTCCGGACGCTCCGTCCCCGCGTTGAAGAGGAGGAAGGCGCCTGTGCCGTACGTGTTCTTCCCCTCACCGTGCTCCCAGCATCCCTGCCCGTAAAGCGCCGCCTGCTGGTCGCCGGCCACGCCGCGAATGGGGATGGCCGAGCCGAACCATTCGGCCGCGGCGACGCCAAAATCGCCTGACGAGTCCCGCACCTCCGGCAACACGGTACGGGGCACGCCGAACAGCGCTCCAAGTTCCGGCGACCAGTCGAGCCGATTGATGTCGTACAACATCGTGCGCGACGCGTTGCTCGGATCCGTCGCGTGCACGGCCCCGTTCGTGAGTTTCCAGATCAGCCACGTGTCGATGGTGCCGGCGAGCAGCGTTCCGCCCCGGGCGCGTTGCGCCGTTTCACCGTCGCGCAGCAGCCGTTCGAGTTTCGTGGCCGAGAAATAGGGATCGACGACAAGCCCGGTGAGCTCGCCGATGCGCGCCGTTTGCGGTGCGAGGGCTGCACAGCGTTCCGCCGTGCGTCGGTCTTGCCACACGATCGCCGGTCCGATCGGCTTGCCGGTCTGCCGATCCCAGACAACAACGGTCTCGCGCTGGTTCGTGATGCCGATCGCCCGTGGCGCCACCCTGGATTGCGCAATCGCCTCGCGAGCCGCTTCGACGGTGCGAGCGAGAATCTCCTCAGCGTCGTGTTCCACCCAACCCGGGCGCGGGTAGTGCTGGGTGATCTCGCGGTAGCCGCGGCCGGCGATACGGCCGTCTTCCGTGATTATCAGACAGGTGGAGCCCGTGGTGCCTTGATCGATCGCGAGGACGCTCATAATTGCAAATTGAAAATTGCAGATTGCAAATTGCAGATTGCAAATCCGGGAGCGGTCATTCGAAATGGTATGGTGGTAACACCATTCCCTGGTCAGTGATGAATGCGGTGATCAGCTCGGCCGGCGTTACATCAAAGGCGGCGTTCCCCACCGCTGCATGTTCCGCGGTGACACGCCGGTCGCCTAACGTCGATACCTCGAGCGGGTCCCGCTCCTCGATCGTGATGTCGGAACCGCTTGCCAGCGTCGGGTCGATGGTCGATGACGGCATGGCGACATAAAACGGGATGCGGTGATGATGCGCCACCACTGCCAGCGAATACGTCCCGACCTTGTTCGCGACATCGCCATTGGCGACCACGCGATCGGCACCCACGATGCAGAGGTCGACTTCGCCGGCCCGCATCCGTGCCGCGGCCGCGCTATCGGTAATGACCGTGACGGGAATACCGGCCCTGGTGAGTTCCCACGCAGTCAAGCGGCTGCCCTGCAACAGGGGACGTGTCTCGGTGGCCAGGACGCAGACGTTTCTTCCTTCGGACGCGGCCACGTACACCGGCGCGAGCGCGGTCCCGATTCCTCCGGTCGCGAGCGCCCCGGCGTTGCAATGGGTCAGGACACGTGCGCCGTTGTCAATCAACGAGGCGCCGGCCTCACCAATCCGCTGGCACATCGCGCGATCTTCCTCGAGAATCGCCGTCGCTTCGTCGCGCATCGCCCGGAGGACCACCGCTGATTCCCCTTCGGTACGCTCACCCCGGCGGAGCACGCGCTCGAGTGCCCACGACAGGTTGACGGCCGTCGGCCTGGTGGAAGCGATGCTGTGCGCCGCGCTACGTGCGTGCGCGAGGAACTCGTCACGACTCAGCTTTGCCTGGTCCGTCATCACCACGCAAAGTCCCATCGCGCCGCAGATTCCGATCGCGGGTGCACCACGTACGGAAAGCGTCTGTATGGCGCCGCAGACTTCGCCGAGTGTGGTGAGGTCGCGCTCGATGAACTCGTTCGGAAGCAGCCGCTGGTCGATGATGCGAACACCGCGTGCATCGGGAGACCAACGAACCGATTGGATGGCAGGCACGGGTACAAACTACAGCGAACCGCGACCGGCAAGGGCCCGCCAGCCGCGCTACATTTCGGCTCCCGATCGCTGCCCGCCAATCGCTGCCCTTCCTCGATGTCCTACGAGAACCTCCGCGTCTCTGTCGCCGACGGCATCGGCACGCTCACGATTCACCGGCCGGACAAGCTGAATGCGCTCAACAGCGCGACGATCGACGAGCTTGATCGCGCCATCGTGGCGCTGGTTTCGGCCCGGGAGGTGTCGGGCATCATCGTGACCGGCGCCGGCAGGGCATTTGTCGCCGGTGCCGACATCGCCGAACTGGCGGCGCTCGACGCGGGCGGGGCCAGGGAACTGTCCAAACGTGGCCAGGAAGTCTTTTCGCGATTCGAGTCGAGCCACAAGCCGGTCATCGCCGCCGTCAACGGGTTCGCGTTAGGCGGTGGGTGTGAGCTGGCGATGGCCTGCCACATCCGGCTCGCGTCGGACCTGGCGAAGTTCGGGCAGCCGGAGGTGAAGCTGGGGCTCATCCCGGGGTACGGCGGCACGCAGCGGCTGCCGCGATTGGTCGGCCCGGGCCACGCGGCGCAGCTCCTGCTGACCGGAGAAATCATCGACGCCGCGGAAGCGGCGCGCATTGGCCTCGTGAATCGCGTCGTGCCCGCGGCGGAGTTGATGCCGGCGACGGAATCGCTCATGCGCCAGATCATGTCCACTGCCCCGCTGGCGCAGGCGCGCATCCTCGACGCCATCCGGCGCGCCGCCGACGCCCCGTCGTCGTCGCTGTTCGACCTGGAGTCGTCCGGCTTCACCAAGCTCGCCGGCACCGAGGACGCCCGCGAGGGAACGGCGGCGTTCCTGGAAAAGCGGACACCCCGCTTCAGCGGGCGTTAGGCGGCCGGTGGCGGTGGGCGCGATGGCTCCGGTAATGTCCGACGCATGGCGGCCGGAGCAGCCCGCCACGGCCCGGCTGCAACAGCTCACCGTGCACGACTTCAGGAATCTCGCTGACGTCGCGCTCGACGTGCCACGACAGGGGCTGGCGCTGGTCGGTGACAACGGGCACGGGAAGACCAACGTGCTCGAAGCCGTCTACTACCTCCACCTGTTTCGTTCGTTGCGCGGCGCGCGCGACCCGGAGCTGGTTCGCTTCGGCCGGCCGGCCTTCCACGTGGCGGCGGCCGCCGAAGGGACGAGGTGGTCGAGGATGGGGGCGGGCTTCGAGCGCGAGACGGGACGGCGCCGGATCGTCCTCGACGGCGTGGCCTGCGACCGGGTCAGCGACGCGTTAGGTGCGCTGCCCTCGGTGGCGTTCTCACCATCCGACGTCGGGCTTGTCGGCGGCGGCCCGGCGGCAAGGCGGCGTTGGCTCGATGTCACGCTCGCCTCCACATCGCCCCGATACCTGGCCGCGTTGCGTGAGTACCGGGCTGCCCTGGCGCAGCGGAACGCGGCGTTGCGGGCGCGATCCCGGGCATCACCCGCGTTCGTCTGGGATACCGCCCTGGCGCAGTACGGCGCCCGCCTGACGATGGATCGGGCCGTCTTCCTGAACTGGGCCGCGCCGCGGGCATCGCAGCACAGTACGGAACTCGGCGAGCGCGCAGCCTTCGAGCTGCGGTACCGCACTGGCGAGACGCTTCCGCCGGATGCGACCGAGGACCAGGTGCGAGACGGAATCGCGTCAGCTTTGCTCGCCGGACGAGAACGGGACGCCGATCGCGGGGTCACGCATCACGGCCCACACCGCGATGACGTGGACGTGCGGCTCGGCGGGATGTCGATCCGCAAGTACGGATCTGCAGGCCAGCAGCGCACCGGGGCGATCGCACTGCGCCTTCTGGAGTGCGCGTGGCACCGCGAACAGGGCGGCCGAGAGCCGTTGCTGCTTCTCGACGATCCCGTCGCCGAGCTGGACCGGGATCGGGCGGCGCGCGTGCTGGCGCTGTTGACCTCAGAAGCAGCGGGCCAGGTGCTGCTGGCCGTGCCGCGCGACGACGATATTCCTGCAGCCCTGACTGCCCTGACCCGCTATCGCGTTCGCGATGGCCATGTGGCGCCTCCCGATGCGTGACAAAAAAGCGGAACCCATTGGCAGCGCGCTGAAGCGATATCTGGACACCCAGGGACTCGCGAAGCGCGTGGGACAGGCGACCGCGCTCGAGGCGTGGCCGCAGGTGGTCGGGCCGGCAGTGGCGGCGGCCGCGAAACCCCTTTCCGTGGCATCCGACGGGACGTTGATCGTCGCCGTGCGATCCTCGGCGTGGATGAACGAATTGTCCCTCATGGAGCGCGAGTTGCTCGAGGCGCTCAACCGCGCCAATCCCTCAGCACCGCTAACCAGAATTCGTTGGACGATTGCGCCGTAAAGTCTTGAACTTTCAAAGAGTTAGGGATCACGCCCGAGGTTGATTTCGGCGGCCCTGTTCGCTTAATTTTGGCTGGCTCCTGAGGGCTTCTGAGCCAGCCGTTTCGCTGTTTGTTCGGCCGTGTTTCCGCCTGAACCCAACGCCCCATGACGCAGCAGTACGACGCCGGGAATATCCAGGTCCTCAAGGGACTCGAAGCTGTTCGGAAGCGCCCCGGCATGTACGTCGGTTCCACATCATCCCGCGGACTTCATCACCTCGTCTACGAAGTCGTCGATAACTCGATCGACGAGGCGCTGGCCGGACACTGCGACAAGGTCCAGGTCACGATCCACTCCGACGACTCGATCACCGTCGACGACAACGGTCGCGGCATTCCGGTCGACATCCATCCTACCGAGAAGATCCCCGGTGTTGAGCTGGCCATGACCGTGCTGCACGCCGGTGGCAAGTTCGACAAGGATTCCTACAAGGTGTCGGGTGGCCTGCACGGAGTTGGCGTTTCGGTCGTGAACGCGTTGTCGGAGGTCCTCAAGGTCTGGGTGAAGCGTGACGGCAAAGAGCACTACATGGACTTTGCCCGCGGCAAGACGACCACCAGGCTCAAGACGTTAGGCAAGGTGGGCGCGAAGGAGCGCGGGACGAGGATCTGGTTCAAGCCCGATCCGCAGATATTCACCGAAACCGCGTTCGATTACCCGACCATCGCCTCACGCCTGCGTGAGCTCTCGTTCCTGAACAAGGGCGTGGCGATCCTGCTCATCGACGAGCGGCAACAGCCGGCCAGGACCGAGACATTTCTCGCCAAGGGCGGCCTGAAGGAGATGGTGCAGTACCTGAACGCGAAACTGAAGCCGCTCCATCCCGAGGTCATGTACCTCGAGATCGAGAAGGACGACATCATCATCGAGCTCGCGCTGCAGTACAACGACGGCTACAACGAGAACGTCTTCTCCTTCGTCAACAACATCAACACGCACGAAGGCGGGACGCATCTGACCGGGCTCAAATCCGCCCTGACCCGCACGATCAACAACCACGCCGCGAAGGGGAATTTTCTCAAGAAGGCTGACTTCACCCTGAGTGGTGACGACGTCCGCGAAGGGCTGACGGCGGTGCTGTCCATCAAGGTCCGCGAGCCGCAGTTCGAGGGGCAAACCAAGACAAAGCTCGGCAACTCGGAGGCGGAGTCCGCGGTCAAGACCGCGGTGAACGACTGGTTAGGCGCGTATCTCGACGAGCATCCCCGCACGGCGAACATCGTTATCGAGAAGGCAGTGTCGGCCGCGCGCGCGCGCGAGGCGGCCCGCAAGGCACGCGACCTCACCCGCAAGAAATCCGCGCTCGACGTCGGCAACCTGCCGGGCAAGCTGGCCGACTGCTCGCTGGTCGATCCGGCGATGTGCGAACTGTACCTCGTCGAGGGCGACTCGGCCGGCGGCTCAGCGAAGCAGGGCCGGAACCGCGAATTCCAGGCGATCCTGCCGCTGCGCGGCAAGATCATCAACGTCGAGAAGGCACGGATCGACAAGGTGCTCTCGAACGAAGAAATCCGGACGATCATCACCGCCATCGGCACCGGCATCAAGGACGAGTTCGCGATCGAGAACGCGCGGTACCACAAGATCATCATCATGACGGATGCGGACGTCGACGGCGCGCACATCCGCACGCTCCTCCTGACGTTCTTCTTCCGGCAGATGCGCGAGCTGATCGAGGCGGGGTACATGTACATCGCCCAGCCGCCGCTCTACCGGGTGTCGAAGGGGAAGCAGGAGTTCTACGCCTACGACGAGAAGGAACGCGACGGCTACGTGGAGCGCCTGGGCAACGGCGAAGGCAAGGGCTCGGTGACGCTGCAGCGGTACAAGGGTCTTGGCGAAATGAATCCGCCGCAGCTCTGGTCGACCACGATGGATCCGGAACGTCGCACGCTGTTGCGGGTGGGTATGGAGGACGCGGTGCTGGCCAACGACGTCTTCCAGACGCTGATGGGCGACGAAGTGGAGCCGCGCCGGGCGTTCATCGAGGCGAACGCGAAGTTCGTCAGCAATCTTGATATCTAGCGGCCAGCGATCGGCGACCAGCGAACGGCAGGGTACGAGCGATGGGGATTGAAGAACTGAAACTGAAGCCGTACGCGAAGCTCGCGGCACTGGGCGCGTTAGGCGTGTGCGCCGGTGTGGCGGGCCTGTACCTGTTCCTGGCGTTTTTCACGCGCTCCATTCCGTTAGGCGGCATCGACCAGACACAGGCGCTGCTGAGCTGGATCTCCCTCGCCATTCCGTTCGCGCTGATCATCGGCGCACATCTGGTCTATGCGCGGGTGCTGATGAATTACTCGAAGGAGTAGCAGGCTGGAGCAACGCTAAGGTTGCGCGGCAAGTTCCACGGGCGTATCGCTCGACTCATACGGCATCACCCCGTCTGCCGTGACACGGTGTGAGATGAGCTCGAGCGGGTAGTCGGCTTCGTCGCCGAGGGTTATCGCCTCATCCAGCGCGCGGCGGCCCGCGTCGATGCCCGCGGCATCACGGGCCATGATGGTCGCCAGCGGCTCCCCTTCCCTGACCAGGTCCCCCGGGCGCGTGGCGATCACGAAACCCACGCTGTGGTCAACGGGATCACCCGGCTTCGACCGGCCGCCACCGAGCTCGATGACGCCAAAACCGACGCGCCGGGGGTCGATCGTCGCGACGAAGCCCGCGCGTGGCGCGAAGTACAGCTCGCACACCGCGGCCTGCGGGAGCAGCGAAGGATCGTCCACCACCGCCGCGTCGCCACCCTGCGCGTCGATAATCTCGCGGAACTTGTCCGCCGCCTTGCCGGACGAAATCGCGACTTCCATCGCCCGGCGCGCGGCATCCCGACTCGCGGCCAGCCCGCCCAGCACGAGCATCTCGGCGCCTAACGCGTAGGTGACGCGCATGAGGTCGGGCGGGCCGTCGCCAAGGAGTGCGTGAAGGGCTTCCTCCAGCTCGAGCGCGTTGCCGCAGGCGCGGCCCAACGGACGATCCATCGCGGTGATCAGCGCCACCACGGGAACGCGGTGTCGCTGCCCGATCGAAACCATCATCTGTGCGAGCTCGATGCCGCGCTCCACCTCCGGCAGGAACGCGCCCGATCCGCGCTTGATGTCCAGCACGAGCCCAGTGAGTCCTTCGGCGAGCTTCTTGCTCATGATGCTGGCCGAGATCAGGGGAATGCTTTCAACCGTCGCTGTGGAATTGCGTAACGCGTAGAGTCGCCGGTCCGCGGGCGCGATCTCTTCGCTCTGCCCGATCAGCGCGCAACCGATGCGATCTATCTGGGCCTGAGTCTCGGAGAGGGACAGGCGGGTACGGAAGCCGCGAATGGACTCGAGCTTGTCGAGCGTCCCGCCGGTGTGGCCCAGGCCACGGCCGGACATCATGGGCACCGCGGCACCCAGTGAGGCGATCAACGGCGCAAGGACGAGCGATACCTTGTCCCCCACACCACCGGTCGAATGCTTGTCGAGGCGCGGCACCGTGAGATGGGAGAGGTCAAGCGTCGCGCCACTGCGCAACATCGCGTCCGTGAGCGCCGACGTCTCATCGCGGTGCAATCCACGGAAATACACGGCCATCAACAACGCAGACATCTGCGCATCTGTCACTTCGTCACGCAGGTACGCCGCGATCAGCTCTTCCCATTCGCCCGGCTCGATTCGTCGGCCATTCCGCTTCCGTTCAATGAGCTGATAGGCGAGCATTCAACGGGCTCCAGGGTACCCACACGTTACGACGTGCCGCACTCGCGACACGGTGTACTCTCAGCGCCAATCTGCCCCACGCTCACCAGTCCGTCGAGCCCGATGCTTCTTTTCCGTCTGATGATGGTTGCGACGTTGTTCGCAACGCCGGGGCGCGCCCAGGATGCCGCCGCCCTGGTTGCCCGCGGTGACAGTGCCTACGCCGTGTTCAACGCCGAAGAAGCGCTCACGCACTACGAGAGCGCGCTGGCCGTGGACTCCCTGAACTCGGACGCGCTTGGCAAGGCGTCGCGCACCGCCATCGACATTGGCGAAGCCATGGCCGACGCGGCCGCGCAGAAGGAGATCTTCCGCAAGGGAGAGCGTTATGCGCGCCGCGCTCTCAGTGCCGACTCGTCCAGCGCCGAAAACTGGTTCCACCTGGCGCGCGCCCTCGGCCGCACGGCGCTCAGCGTGGGCGTTCGCGATCGCGTCCGCTACGCGGTGGAGATCCGGAAGTGCGGCCAGAACGCCCTGGCGATCAATCCCGACCATCCGGGGGCGTTGCACGTGTTAGGCATGTGGAACGCCGAGGTGAAGCGACTGAGCGGGGTCGAACTGTTCTTTGCGCGGCGCTTTCTTGGCGGCGGCGTGCTCGGCCAGGCGAACTGGAAGGAGGCGGTGACATACATGGAGCGAGCCGTCGCCGTGGATCCGGACCGGATCGCCCACACGCTCGATCTCGCCGGCGTGTACGCGGATACGGGGGCAAAGGACAAGGCGCGCGCCGCATATGAATCTGTGATCTCGGCAACACGGCGCGTGGACTTCAACGATCCACTCTACAAGAAACAGGCCGAAGAGCGGCTCAAGCGCCTCCGTTAGGCGCTGTTGTGGACGTTGACCAACGCGGTCGGGGCTTCCGTCCCGGACCTGGTGTGTTCCCGCACACACATTGACTGGACATGTCCGCAAGCCGTCCTGATACGGAGCCCCTTTGACCCGTATCCTGACATGTCTTCAGTCGAGTTTTCGCCGGTTCATACAGCAGGTGAGGAGTCGTCCGACGTCACCCTCCTTCGGGCGCGCGTCGACGAACTGACGCGCGAGCGCGACCAGCTCGCCGCGGCGGTGAACATCCTGCAGGAAGTCAGCTCGTCGCTTCATTTCACCGAGATCCTGCAGCGCATTGCGAAGCGGCTGGGTGATCTGTTCGGTCTCGATCGCTGCTCGATTTACCTGGCCGGCGACATCGCCGAAGAGGTCCGGTTGGTCGCGACGTTCGAGGATCCCGATATCGGAAACCTCGTCGTCGACCTGAGCCGCTATCCCGAGCTGAAGCGCGCGTTCGAGTCGGGGCAGACGGTGTTCATTCCCGAAGCCACCCGTGAGCCGTCGCTCGAACGCGTCTGGGAGAAGCTCGACGATCGCGCTGTCCGTTCGATCGTCGTCGTCCCGGTCCGGTGGCGGACCAATGTCATCGGGGCGATTTTCCTGCGCACGGAACGCGGCTCGACACCATTCTCCGAATCCGACATCCGTTTCTGCGAGATGATCGCCTCGCTCACGGCCAAGGCGCTGCGCAACGCGCATCGGTTCGGGTCACTGAAGCGGGCGAATTCCGAACAGGTCGAGCGTGATCGCGGTGCCGCACTGGAACGCATTGCGCTCATCGCGTTTCTCCGCCGCTTGCTGGAACGTTATGCAACCAGCGCCGAACACTTATGGGCAGAGACGTTGCTTGCCAAGGCCAGTGATGAAGAACTGGATCGACTTACTTCCGTCGCAATGAAAGTCATCACCGAAGAAGCTCGTGGATAACACGGCATAGGTCCGATCGGTGTCCGGAATTCCGAGCGTTTCAGAAAACTCCACGATGTTCAGACGCGAATTCCCGCGAACGTGTGCGGATTCTCGCGAAGAACTTCTCTGGAGCTGTCCCGGTTTTGTGGACACGGGTTAACGCTCTCCATGTACTTCACGTTCGTACTCGACCGGAGAGCGAAAGTCGAGTGCGGAGTGACGCCGACGGCGGTTATACCAGCCTTCAATAAAT
>Ga0209486_10000423_pt1 | contig 19000 bp, 28 predicted proteins | sample NCCompost_FD_187518 | JGI IMG/M metagenome (GOLD analysis project Ga0209486, IMG submission 187518) | Agricultural soil microbial communities from Utah to study Nitrogen management - NC Compost (SPAdes) (version 2) | ecosystem: Environmental > Terrestrial > Soil > Agricultural land | place...
ACGATGTTTTACAACTCAGTTTCATGTCAAAGAACAAGGGGCAGGTAAACCAACTTTTAGGCGCGGCCCGCGTCAGGACGAAAGTGTGCTTAAAAAGTTCTTGACATCGATCGTCGCTTCATAGATGCGTACTCTGCGTTTATCTGGTTTTGCTCTTTTACCGCAGAGTCGCGGAGGACCGCTGAGGTACGCAGAGAGAGAAAAACCAGACTTTGGGTACATCATGGAGCACCATTCCTCGAAACGTAACTGAAAGCCAAACCGAGTTTCGCTGGTTTCACATGTGTGACACCGGACGAAATCTAAAGGCGGGTCATGCTAAAGTGCAGCAATCTGGAATGGGTTGGCGGAGCATCGATCAATCTTGCCAGTGCAACTGGTGATTGTCCGTCATGGTTTTCTCGGTAGGGGTCAGCGTTCTTCTCACGCAGAAGCACAATGAGCTCGCCATTTCCTTTGTAGTTGAAGACCGCGGTTGATAACGGCGTGTTGCCGAATGAATCAACAGGATCAACTTCCGCCCCTGCCTCTATCAACAGTCTGGCAACTTCAAATGAGTTGGACTGCGCCGCAAAATGAAGCGCCGTCCACTCATTGTCGTCCCTCGCATTTACATCGACACTACTCGCAATTATTCCTGAGCCTCAACCGTATTGTTTTCTGCAGCGGCGTAATGCAAAGCCGTTCGACCATAGCTATCAACGTTAGGTCTGTCAGTTCTCTTCTCATGTTTCCTCGTCATGGTTTCACTGCCTCGTTACTGGAGTTCTCAGCGGCTCTGAAGTTGAGTTCGGGACAATAGACAAATCTGGCCAGTGCACTGCCATACTCTGACCAACTTCCAGCGTGGACCAATGAGAACTCAAACGGTCCAGATGTTTGCATATTTCGTCGAGCTTCTTTTTATTCAAGCTACGCAATTCCGCAGCGTTCGCAGAGTTCCTCACTTGCTCTGCGTATTTTGCCATCCCCTGCGCGCGTTTTCTCAGTTCGGTTGACGAAGATCGGGCCAGCCATTCGTACCAGCAAATGTAAGTAGCTCGCTCGGAGCGCGCTGATTCGTCTCGACCTTCTTTTAACAATTTCGCGCCTCGGGTCCTTAAACGAGTTCTAGCCCGCGCTGTCTCTCGGGCACTTTTGTCTTGCTTGAACGGAACATGAAAAGTTCCGGCGTCCCCGCCCTGCGCCAACTGTCCAAATACACCGCGAGTAAGTCCAAGCTGGGCTTCGACCACTAAATGCATCATGTCATGCGGCATGAATTGGTCGTAACCTGGAGCGGGATTCATCTCAACATCAGGATAATCTGAGCGTTGGGCTTCGATTGCGTACCTTCTATTACCAGTGCGTCGAAATACGACTACCATTTGCCCTCCAGAGAGGTCCAAATGCGTCAATTAAAACCCCAACCAAACAGAACTACAATAAAATACTAGCTTCATTGTGACACGGTGGTGTCTTACTTCCTCTCCCGCGTACCTCAGCGGTCCTCCGCGTCTTTGCGGTTATCTGGTTGCACTTCTTTTACCGCTGAGTCGCGGAAGACCGCCCGAGGTACGCCGAGAATGTGAGCAAACTCCCACTACTAAGGCCACATTTATTCCCACTCTCGGTATAGAATTGCGTGGTAGGATTGGCAAGTCTTTGCACGGAAGATCATGTCCAAAAAATGCCGACAATGCGGCCTCGTTAACTGGGAAAATGACGAGGCGTGTAAACGATGCGGCGCTTTCCTGAATCAGGCAGCCCCTCCCGTTCACAAGTGGTTCGTCGCCTACTGCATCTGCATGGCTGTGCTTTATCTGCTTCTCGCAGTAATGGGAGTCGTGTTCCTGTTCATTGAACCTGATCGGGACATGAGTGCTGCGGAAGCGAAAGTAATGAGCGCTGTATTTATTGTGCTGGGCCTTTTGTTTTGCGTTCCTTTTGCGGCAGCTCCATTCTTGCCGCGTCACAGCTGGGTCTGGGTGTTTGGACTCGTGCTCATCTGTCTCGGGCTATCCGGCACCTGCTGTCTACCTGTGTGTATTCCTCTATTGATCTATTGGTTGAAGCCCGAGATGAAGGCGTTCTATGGTCGGAACGTAAATCCCTTGCCTCCTCCCCCGCCGCCGCAGTGGAGCTGAGTTAGTTCGAAAAATTCGGACGATTCGCCGAAGTGCTTTGCTCAAAAAGTGTTTGGGAGGAGTCTTCTCTGCGGTCATCTGTGTATATCTCTGCTTTCTCTGCGTTTAAGCGTCATTTCTACGCAAAGGCCGCAAAAATACACAGAGGGCCCATTCGTAGCTGATGCTGTGTCAAGTCACTCCGACGGTTTTGCTCCGACGCTCAAAGAGTAGAGTGTCACGCCAACTCCCATTCAGCTTTCCAATCCGCTCACGCCTACCAACTTCTCGGAACCCGCATCGCAGATGCAATTTCACGCTCGCGATGTTCTCGGGGAATATTGCTGCTTGTAGCGTCCAAATTCCATTACGTTCCGATTCCTCGATCAGTGCTTCAAGCAAAGCACGACCGATTCCCTGACCTCTGTTTTCTTCTGTGACAGAAACACTTAGTTCCGCGACGCCTCGATAAGCATCTCTTTTCGAGACAGGACTCAGAGCCGCCCAACCCAAAATCCGATCTCCCGTTCGCGCCACAAGCCGTCCAAATTTGAGATGGCCCACATCCCATTTCTCCCATGACGGAGCGTCCGTTTCGAAGGTCGTGTAGCCAGTAGCAATGCCCTCACGAAAAATTAAGGAAACCTGCTCCCAATCGCCGCTCTTCATTTGATCAATGACATAGTCCATGTAAAAAAATGTCGAAGTTGGCGCGCAACAGTCAGCGAATAATTTCCGACAGTTTGATCACCCCGAGAATAATCAGGGTGAGTGTTACAAGTGCGATCGCTCCACATGCGAACCCGGACCAAACAGCGTTGTTTTTTTGCGGCTGGAGGACTCTCCCATTCTTATCTTTCAAAACTTCGGGAAACTTCATCTCTCTGAAGGCTTGGGCAACATCGTCGGGATAATCGGACAAAGTTCGTAGTCGCGCGCTACGAGGAAGAAGATGAATGAAATCATGCGGCGCTTTTTGTCTGTACCTGGAAAGAAAAATCTCGATCGACTCAACATACTCGGGCCTTCTTACACCGGATAGAAAAAGAAACCTGCCGGCTTCAGGCAGGTCGCCCATCCTCAGGAAAACTGTTCCCAGCATTTCGAACAGTTGAACGTCATAGCTCTCGCTGCCTATCGCGCCCTGCAAAATCTCCTTGGCGCGCCAGAGATTTCCGTTTTCTATTTCTCGCCTCGCTTTGTCTATAGTGCGATTTGTCACGTTAAAAAGAAACGTCACCTTTCGAATTTTAGCCCGGGGAGAGTTTAGCTTTTTCCAAGGGCGCGATGATCCACCATTAGGCAGCGATCTTGAACGACTTTGATTCCCGCTTTGGCAAGTGTTTCGGCTGCGGCGTCGTCGCGTATGCCCGACTGCAGCCATATGGCTTTCGGCATCTTCGCCAAAATATCTTCGACGTGAGGAGCAACGTCCTGAGATCGGCGAAACACGTTTACGAGATCGATATCGATCGGAATGTCGACGATCCGGCGAAAAACGGGTTCGCCGAGTATTCGCGTTACCTCTGGATAGTAAACAGGTACCGGAATAATTTGAAAGCCGGCCCTCTGTAGATATCTTGGGACGTAGAATGCTGGTTGGCCTGCTTGAGCCTCAGTTTTGATTCCAAGCACAGCAATTGTCTGTGTTGCGTTTAGCAGGTTCCGGATTTCGGCAGAGGTCGTAAGTATGTTTTGCTGCCAGATCATTAGGTGAGTATAAAATACGAGTTTAGCGCCGTCGCTTCATGCTGTACGAAGTGAACTCAATTGGCTCGCGAATCCCGCTATTCTTGTAGAGCTGTAACAGCTCCTTGCGTCGCTCGATCTCTGAATCGTCTACATCCCGTGCTTCCGCTAGTTGACGCAGGTCCGTCTCGACCTGATCTCTTGTCTCGTTTTTGAGGCACAGGAGCGTCAGCCCCGTAAACGGGAAGCGTTCAAAGTTCTCGAGAAGAAACTCACGCAACGCGGGGCTGCGACGGAGATGAAACATGATGACTCGATCAACACCGCGGACTGGGTATTCCGGGAAGGCCGCAGAGTGCATCAATGCGGAGGCGAAGTTGTTGAGGATAAGCTCGGCCATTGCTCTGATCTCGTCCAATGAGACTTCGTCACCAGATTTCCAGCGTGCCTCGCTGTAAAAATATTGCCGCAGTTGCGGTCGCTCGACGAACAGCCGGAGATGGTTCGAGCTCTCAGTAACAGCACGCGGGATCAGGTATAGATCAGGCTGCTTCTGTGCAATCTCCAACTGCCGCACAGCAGTATCAATTTGTTCTTTGGCAATCCGTAGCTGCTTCCGGAAGATAGAGAAGTTCAACAAGCCCACTATCACGAGCAGCAGCGTACCCATGAAACCAAGCACGCCGATCAGCGCCTCGATCCCCATTCTTCTATATGTCTCCTCGGCGGGATTGTAGCAAACGGTGTTAAGGAAGAAATTCAATAAGATTTGCAAGTGGCGCCGGGCCCGGCCGTTCTATCGTTGAGCTGTCAGTAAACCCGAAAGGATCTAATGACAATGCCGCATTTCGTTACCAAATCGTCGCTTAGAGCTCATTCTACGAAAGCGCTTATCGCCAGTCTTATGGCTTTGATCATGTGCTCGAACGTGCCTAGGTCCGAAGGGTCAAAAATCCAGGTTGACAATCGATTGACTGCGGCCAGTTCCAGGTTCTCGTTGAAGCTCTACGACCAGATCAGGAAGCGAGACACCAGCAAGAATACTTTTGTTTCCCCCACAAGCATTATGCTGGCTTTAGCAATGACTTATAACGGTTCGAATGGAACGACCCGCGAGGCGATGGCTCGCGCCCTGGAAATTGACGGAATGAGCCTCGAAGATGCAAACCAGGCTTTTGCTGATCTGAAGTCGATGTTGGCTCCAACAGATCCCAAGATACAACTGAAAATCGCCAACTCGCTTTGGGCCAGAAAAGGATTCACCATGAAGCCGGCGTTTCTTGAGCGCAACAAGCAGTATTTCGGGGCTGAAATCGCCAGCCTCGATTTTGGAGATCCAGCCGCAGCGCAAACGATCAACTCATGGGTCAGCAAAGCCACCGAAGGTAAGATTGAAAAAATCGTCAATCAGATTGGGTCCGACGACGTGCTGTTTTTAATCAACGCGATTTACTTCAAAGGCCGTTGGCAGTTCGAATTCGATAAACAGAAAACGAAACCTGACGTGTTTAAAGTCGCCGGCGGTGCGCAAAAAGAACTTCCAATGATGTCGCAATCGGGAAGCTACTTTTACAACGAGGGCAAAGATTTTCAATCAGTCGCGCTGCCATATGGTAAGGGCGGCGTAAGCATGTACGTTTTCTTGCCTAACGAGCAGACAGGATTGGACCAGTTTGAGAAAAGCCTTACACCTGAAAACTGGGACACGTGGATGAGGAGTTTCGGCGCAAGGAGCGGCATCGTTATGTTGCCGCGATTCAAGGTTGAATGGGAGCAGAATCTGAACGAAACGCTAAAAAGCTTAGGAATGGCAGAAGCTTTTGATGAACGCGCCGACTTTTCGCAAATCGCGGAACCGGTCGCCGGTAATAAGATCTTCATCTCTGAGGTGTTGCACAAGAGTTGGTGTGAAGTAAACGAGGAGGATACTGTCGCTGCCGCGGCCACGTCGGTGAGAATGGGTGTAACGTCGGCGCCGCCACCTCCGTTCGTTATGAAGGTAGATCGTCCGTTCTTCTTTGCAATTCGCGATAACAAGACTGGTTTCGTGCTTTTCATGGGTTCCGTTAGGAACCCTGAATAAGTCTTCAGACAATCTGGCTTAACAGATTCCACGGGTTTGAGCGCCACCATCACAAACTGCAGGTTTGACAATTAGCCATGTTGTGACTGTGCCAGCCGCGATGCCACCTATGATTAGCCAGGTCTTTGTAGAGACGCCACCTGTCTTACTAATACTGTCGACCTCGGAATACGCGATTGACTGTGTCGTTCCGTTCTTCGGATCTTTTAAGGTAAAGGTCAGAGGCTCCACCGAGTTGATGTAGCCCTTGAGTTTCGTGCGATCGCGAAACTTCACTTCAACTAGCGAGCCTCTGCTCGCTGAGAGAGTGTGGACCTTCGCACGGATCTTGTCGATCTCCGAATTCGATTGAGCTTTCGCCGTTGGCGGTAGACCAAAACTCAAGGACGTTAAAATTAGGGAAAGCGCTATGGCTAAGTGTCTCTTAATCACAAAGAAATCTCCTCTCTATCGAACCAAAGGCTTAGCAACCGATGTTCCCAGCCTTGGCTACTAGGCGGAGTAGGAAAACATGCAGGGAAATCGGTGCTTTGAGAAAAGATTGCTAACGGTTCCAAAGCTTCAGATGGATGGAAGTGCAGGAAAATTCCGTCACTTGCACTTCAATGAGGTTGCGAAGGGGTGCGAGGCAGTGGGTCGTGCGACGCACCGCCTCTAATCTTTGCGGACAACCGCATCGAGTGACGTGTTGGCTGCAACTCTTGGCTCAGAGGTTCGCGTCGTCCCGCGTCTGGCCGATTCCGTATCGAAAAACGAGCTCGCCCCCAAGCCAGCCTGAGATCGAAATTAAAATCACACCAATGAGCGAAAGTAAAAACGGAATAGTGAGCTTCCGACCGACGAGTTCACTGTAGCTACCGGTTCGAAGAAAAAAACTGATCGCAAAGACCACAAGCGCCGCCACGTTGAGCCGGGCGTGCCAGTTTGCGACTTTCTTCACGTCGCCATTCCTGATTGACATCCAATCAATGAAGCCCGGAATCGCAGCCGCGACGGCGCCTATGCAGCCGGCCGCAATCATGAACTTGGCGATTACGAGCAACGTCGGATGCCGGACAAAATAGAATAGGATGTCGACTACAAATGACGTGGACCAGAGGGCAAGCGGAAATGGAATTAGCATTGGATGCACGGGGTGACCGGCCATAGTGGCTTTGCTTTTCATTGCAACACCTCCATGAAGTTGAGCGTTCTCGATCCCAGTGTTCTGCAGTTAGCGGCGGAAGGTCTCTATCATGCCGGATCGTACCATGCCGCACAAGCTTATGAAGCGGTTGGTGGTGTCTTAATTTCCTCTGCGTATCTCGACGGTCTCTGCACCTCTCCGTTAAAAGAACCGCAGAGACGCGGAGGGCCGCAGAGATACGCAGAGAAAACCCTCAAACTAAGACACCACCAAGCCGTTTCCTTGCGGACCTCGAGAAAACCCATCCACGATCATCTTGCTTCCTCTCCGCGATCGAAGACTTCTGGACACCAAGTGGGTGAGTAAGATGTAAGCACACAAAGGATCGGTCCATGAATCTGTGTTTAAGAGTGCGTGGGCCATACCAGAACGATGCGATGCTGCCGGGCGGTGCGGAGCATCACCGCTTTAGCAGGATTATCGAAGTAAACACCAGGAAAAGAATCGCTCCCCAGTACTCTGCCGGGATGAACATAATGCTATGCCGCGCTTTCGGAACGAGTTTGCGCCCCTGCTGGTCCAATTCCTCGACGTAGAGTGGCTTTCGATTCATGACTCTTCCCAGCATCCATACAACCGTGCCCGCGAAAGCGAAGATCAGCAGACCTACAATTGGATGCTGAAAGAAGTATCTTCCCTCACCAGTTATGCTCCATAACAATCTCTGCGCACCGAACACAATTATAAAGAAGACCACAAGAACTATCGGTCCCCAGCCTGAGAACAACATAGGGTTAGCTCCTTGCCCTGCTTAACTCTACCTCGTCGAGGATCATTTCAAACAATTCTTCAGGCGCCACGTCCAAGTAGGCTACTTTGATGTGAATGGGCGATACGTCGAAGATGCGCCAGAGTGGGTTAGCGATGCGGATGTATATTGGCTGTCGTGCGAGGTATTGTTTACTGTTCGCCACTTGTAGGGAAATAAAGTAAGCGCCAGCCACGCCGTGCATGCGGGCGCCCTCGATGTCGGACCAACGAACCATGCCGAGCCCCATGCGTTTATCATTAATCCCTTGCTCGTTGATAATGATGCAGGGCCCGCGTTGAGACAATTGCCTCAGCGCCTGAACGAAGCCAACAACGGCTGCTGCTGACAACACCCAGAGGACAAACGTCATTCTGCCGTAGTAGAAATAGAGACCAACCAGAAGGAGCGAAGCGATCACGAGGGTTGAGATTACTTTCCTCGGCTCCGCATAAGTAAGGAAAATGTGTCTCGTCACTTCTCTTTGACGGGTAGAAAATACTTTTGCATCCGATCGAATCTGTTGTATTCGACGGCGTGGCGTCTCATCAGCCAGCCTGCCTGCCAGATGACGTCCGGCTGGCTCTCGAAACACACTCTCTCAATGTAAAAGGGCGCTGTATCAAAGTCACTGGAAACCTTCGCCTGGGCAAGGACATAAAGGAAAGAATCGTAATTCTCTTTCGTGAGCACTAACTCCTTGGTTTCACCGGGCTGAATGCTCGGTGGCGGAGGTCCTCTCCTGATGTCACCGTGATTGATTCCATAGCGAACCGCTGATGCGGACACAAAGCCATTCGGCATCGGGAACTTAAAATGGACGTTCAGATAGGATATGGGCTGTTCGGAAATATTCTTTATCTTAAAAGTAAGACCCTTTAACCAGTTTTCATCTCCCTTAGTCTTCTCGCCCGGACGGATCTCGTTCCCATTCAAAATAATGGAGACTATTTCAATCGGCATTTGAACGGTTGAATAGTCGTAAGCCCATGTCAGTTGGCGGTCTTTAAGTTCCTGTGCCTGAATCGAAAATGAAACCGCTGGAACAATCGCGAGCATCACCGCGACTTGAGCGAGAGTTCGTGAAATGCCTGGCATAAAAGAGACCTCCTACCTCAATTCTGACTGCGCAGAGCTTTCACGCCAGCAATCCAGCCTGGTTGCAAAACTACCACGCCAACGTACGACTTATGATCTCAATCTCAGAAACGTATCCCGAATACCGTGTGCCGCGAGCGTTAATCTTCTTTCGCCTTTTCGCGTCTGAGCTTTCGAAGAGTCCGGAGATGTATTTGTAATTGTCTGCAACGGCCACAATAAAACCGTGTTCGCTGACAGCGATCATGTCGTACCAGAATCGTAATCATCCTTCCTTAGTCGCTTGGCGCGTTGGCATGAAACTCATATGGAGAGGGTAATTTCTTCCGTACTCGCGCGGACTGGGTTTGAAGACTACACCAAAGAGTTGTTCGAGGTCGTCAGGATCGATCCATTTATCTTCCAATTCCGCATCGGGTAACTCCATGGTTATTGCAACAAGCTTCCCATCCAAAAAGAAAACCGCACGTCGCTGTATTCCTGTATGCGTTTGTAGCTGAGCGCACGAAAGACTTTTTCTTAGTCTGAGCGGACCGGTGCAAGGCCCGGCTATCGAAACTCACTGTTCTACATCGGCGGACGGTGGGGCGACTTTCTTCCAAGACAAACGACAATTGTCTTCGCTGATTAAGTCTTCCACGCGGAACATCACGTAGGTCTTCTTCCGTTCCCGAACCACTTTCATGAGGTAGATGTGCCCGGGCTTTACCGGGACAAATTGTTGGTACGGTGAGATCTCCGTCGAACCGGCGGACGCTTCAATCTCCTTCACGCGTCCGTTGAGTGGCAACGGCTTTCGCGGTTTATGGCTCTTGGGAAAGGAGGGCGTCTGCTTAAAATCGGACCATTGCTTTCTTCCAAGATCGATGATCATTGACCTCGCATCGATCACTTCGAACCAGTTGCTGTCATCATTAATGGCGAGCGTCCCGAAGATTAAATCGAAGGGGCTTGTGTCCGCGGTCGGAGAGCCGCGTTCACCAGAGTCAAAGTTCACTGATGCTCGACTCCCATCACGGTGCGTGATTTGCGAAAAGAGTGTTACCTGGTTTAGCGCTGGCGAGTCCTGAGCGTCGGTTACGACGAAAAATGTTAGCAGCGCAGCCAGGGTAAATGTCAGCTTGCCTGTCCTAATTCTTCGGCGCGGAAATGCGCTTCCAAGTGATCGTACAACTCTCATTCGGCTTCAGCTCCTCTACTCTGACAAGAGCGTAGTAATCGAACAGAGCGCTCGGCGACTGGAAATCAGAATCACGTTTTTCCCTGTGCCTGTGAACAACGTACATATGTCCAACTACAGGTTTAGCGATATGCGGATTCAAATCTTCATCCTGAATCTTTTTTCCGGATTGAGGTGGCGGGATATGAGTACGGCCACACCGCTGGTTTGTACGACACGGCAGAATGGGCAGGACCGGAACTTTAATCTCGTCAGACCACTCCAACTCTCCCAAGTCTCTAATGCGGCTCCAACTATGTTTGCCGCAATTAACCCTGAGCCAATCGCGGTCGCCGTTGTAGTTGAGTTCGCCGTAGAGAAGATCCCACTCGTTATGCGGCTCTCTCGATCCGGCGTAAATCTCCTCGGGCCGAAAACTCACAGTGGCTTTTTCCCATTGGTTGCTCTGCGGCGTTTGTTTTTGAATCAGCAGAGTGACACGCCGCTCCGGTTTGGTTCCAACCGTCTCGGAACCGGCCGAAACCAAACCGATACAAAGCAGCGCTACTGAAACAGCTATGGCTCGGCGCTTCATCAAAATGACGATGCGCTATTCCCTTCCCGACGCAGCGACGTCGCGGGAAGCGATGTCGATCGTGATCATAAAGCCGTTCGTGCCTTTATATTCGAAAGCCTTGTCGCCCATACGATAAGCCTCGACTTCGTTCGGCATCATGATGAAGCCGTCGTTGCGCGGCACACCGAAGTACTTCAGGTTCTTGATTACTACTGGACCATCCGACATGGCGGACGCTTCCGGATGTCGCAGCACAACCTCGGCGATCTTACCGCCGCCCAGCCGCGCATGGGCCTTTCGCGACTCAGCGACCCATTCCATATCCGCGTCCTTGGCTATCGTGAACGAGTTCCACTTAACCGGATATACGTGACCGAGGATGCGGCCGATCGCGTCACGTTGGTCTTTCGAAACAGACGGATCAAACGTCAGGACAGCCCAATCCATCTGACCTTTCGAAAAGTCTCCGCCTAGATCGCCGGCAACCCAAAACTTTGCGCCGTCGAGTTTGACGGTGCCTGACTGTCCCTTGTTCACCTTGAACGCGTTGTTGAAGCGACAGAAATGTGCGCTGCCGCCCCCGGCGTGACCGTGATGCGCCGCGGGTTGCATATTGAAGTAGCATTGGCAAAACATGGGACAACTGCAAGCCTCGATAATCGTGGCGTTTAAGTCCCATTCACCCGTCTTTACTTCCGCCGGCTGTTTCGGCGCAGTCATCTGGCTCGAACTTGTTATCGCGATTGTGAGAAGCAGTAAAACGGCCGCTAACAAATAGTGCTTCCTGGAGTTTCTCATGTCTTCCTCCATTGAATTTTAGGATTTGAAACCAATAGTGTGGCTGTCTCAAGGCAGACTAACCGATGAAGTGGGGGAATTGCTCACCGCACTTTTAGTCCTAACCGCGCTGCAAGTCAAGATCGCAAAGGCACCCTGACTACGCCCGATCGAGTCTATTCAGCTTTTTGTTCTCACCAAGCTCGACCTGCTTGCCAGTGACGATCGCCGATACAAAGCTGACAGCCTGTGCAATCGTGCTCGACGGTCCATCCCAGTATTCCGCTTTCTTCAGCTCGACCTTGAGTAAGGCAACATCTGCTTGTTCTGGCCCATCAGGGAACCATGCCTTCAAAACCGGCTTCCAAAGTTCCTTTATCTTTCGTCGATCGTGCACCAACTCAGCCATACCTGAGATTGATACGTATTGCTGTTTCCTGGTATCAACAAAGCTGACATTCACGTTGGGCGTTCGTTCGATCTCACTCGCCTTATGTGAATTTGAAGACGTAAAGAACCAAAGATTTCCATTCTCATCGACGTCGCCATTGAGTGACATCGGACGGCTGTGTAGATCATTGCTTTCATCGACTGTTGTTAACATACACAGATCGATGTCCTTCAACATTTCCCGCATTTTTTCGAAATCTGATTCGCGCGACATGTTCCCTCCCGTGTTTGATCGTTAGGGTGAATAATCCAGGGAAATCACAAATGGTTGTCGCGAATGAGAAGAAAGGTACTAAAAAGAACAAAAAACAACTTAAATTCGATAAAGGAAGTTGTAATAGTAAATTACTTCATGATTTGCGCCCAGTTCTACAAGCGGGCAAAATCCTCGAAGCCCCTGTCATTGTGTGTTTTCCTACGTAGTACTAATCGAAGCGGATAGGCCGGAGGAGTGCATATGAAGCAAGACCCGACACCACTTGTGCTGGACTTGAGCGAGTGTGGAGCTGGCGACGTCGAGTTAGTGGGTGGCAAGTGCGCAAGTCTGGGAGAGTTATTTCGCTCCCTGGCGCCTCGCGGCGTACGCGCCGTCGATGGATTCGCAACCACGCGCGAAGCGTATCGTCTATTGCTTGAGACCGACGGTCTCGGCGAGCGATTGCGCGAGTTGATGAGCGGTCTCGAACATGAAGACCTGAAGTCGCTGAACAAGGCGGGACGCGAGGCGCGGGCGCTAATGCTCGATACTCCATTACCACGGCCGGTGCATGATTCAATTCTCGACGCCTATCGACGTCTTTGCGAACGAACCAGCACCACTGGTGAAGTGGCTGTGCGTTCGTCTGCCACCGCTGAAGATCTTCCCGATGCCTCGTTTGCTGGCCAGCAGGACACAATCCTCAACGTCCGCGGCGAAGAGCGGCTGATCGAAGCGTGTCACCGCTGCTTCGCTTCCCTTTGGACCGATCGCGCAATTTCATATCGCGCCAGCCGCGGCTTCGATCATTTCGACGTGGCGCTCGCGATCGGAGTGCAGCCCATGGTGCGTTCGGACCAGGCGTGCTCGGGCGTGATGTTCACGCTCGACACTGAATCCGGTTTTCGCGATGTGGTGGTAGTCAATGGGGCCTGGGGTCTGGGAGAAGCAATCGTACAAGGAATGGCGACGCCGGATGAGTGGATCGTCTTCAAGCCCACACTCGCGACCGGCGCACGCCCAATCGTCAGTCGCCGTCTCGGGACCAAGGAAGTCAAAATGGTTTATGGTCTCGACGGCAAAGGAACGCGCACGCGTGACGTAGTCGAGGCTCAACGCCAACGGTTTTGTCTTAGTGACTACGACGTGCTGCAACTCGCACGGTGGGCCTGCCTGATCGAGGAGCACTATTCAAATCTCGCGGGCCGCCCGACTCCGATGGACCTCGAATGGGCCAAGGATGGCATTACTGGTGAGCTCTTCATTCTCCAGGCACGCCCTGAAACAGTCCATGCAAGCAATCGTGAAAACTATATCGAGACCCACAAACTCACCGGCGAGCATGGCGAAGCTGTCGTTACCGGAATCGCCGTCGGCGAACGGATCAGTCAGGGCCAGGTCCACGTTCTGGCCCATCCGGATCACCTTGCGCAGTTTACCGAAGGCGCCGTGCTGGTGACTTCGATGACCGATCCGGCGTGGGAGCCGATCATGAAGAAGGCGGCGGCTATCGTTACCGACCGTGGTGGTCGCACGTGTCACAGCGCGATTGTGAGCCGTGAGTTGGGACTGCCGTGCATCGTCGGGACTGGGAACGCGACACAAAAGTTGCAATCGGGAATGGACGTAACGGTCTGCTGTGCCGAAGGTGCTCGCGGAAGTATCTACGATGGACTGATCGATTTCGCCGTGGAAAAGCGCGTGGTTGGAAAAGAGAACCGGCCCAGGACGAAGGTGATGATGAACGTCGGCGATCCGGATCATGCGTTTAAGCTGTCAGCCCTGCCCAACGACGGAGTTGGGCTGGCTCGACTGGAGTTCATCATCAACAATCACATCGGCATCCATCCGATGGCATTAGTTCGTTATCCGAATCTGCAAAGTCAGGATGTCGTGCGCGAGATCGAGCGGCGCATTGGCGAAGAAGATCCGCGTGATTTCTTTGTTCGTCGTCTCGCGGAAGGCATCGGCCGGATCGCCGCGGCGTTTTATCCCAATCCGGTAATCGTGCGCATGTCAGACTTTAAGTCGAACGAGTACGCGATGCTCGTAGGCGGGCAGGAATTTGAGCCTATTGAAGAGAATCCGATGCTGGGTTTCCGCGGCGCGTCGCGTTATTACGACGAACGTTATCGCGAAGGATTTCATCTGGAGTGTTTGGCACTGCTGCGTGTGCGGGAAGACATGGGTCTCGTAAACGTTCAAGCGATGATTCCCTTCTGTCGCACGGTTGAAGAAGGCAAGCGCGTGATTGAGTTAATGGCTGACTACGGGTTGAAACAAGGTGAGCACGAGCTGGAGATCTATGCGATGTGTGAATTGCCGGCTAACGTTGTGTTTGCCGATGAATTCCTGCGCATCTTCGATGGTTACTCAATCGGCTCGAACGATCTAACACAACTGACACTTGGTTTGGACCGCGATTCCGAGATGGTGGCCCATCTCTTTGACGAACGCGATGGCGCGGTGGAGAAGATGGTCGAGATGGCGATTGACGCGGCGCATCGTGCCGGAAAAAAGATTGGCATCTGCGGTCAGGCGCCTTCAGACTATCCGGAATTCGCGCGCTTTCTGGTGGAGAAAGGAATCGCATCAATGTCGCTGAATCCTGACACTGTGATTCAGACGACGCAATTGATCCTGGAGGTCGAAAGCGTAACACCAGCCGTTGAACTATCTGCGCCAAAGAAGAGCAACAAGAAACATAGAACCGAGCTTGAACAGGCATCGCTCATGCCGGCAGGATTGTCTGTGTTACCCACTTCGTGATCGCGCCTCGCCGACGCTTTGATTTGCACTTTGGATGGCCGCAATTCTCTCCCTAATCGAAACTCTGGAAGAAGAAGCGCAACCGCCATCGGCATTGCACAAAAGTGAGTTTTGGGACCAAGCCTTCCCCGCGGTCCTCTGTGTGTCTTTGCGGCCTCTGCGTAGAAGTGACTTTTTAAACGCAGAGAAAGCAGAGACACCCAGAGGACCGCTGAGAAAACCGATCAGAATTGCGACTTTTTGTGGAGAGCGACCCGCCATCTTCTGTAGTACCTTGACTCCCGCGCGCCCTGTCCGTAGATTCATCGCGCCAGACATCCCTTACTGCAAGGAGACACATCGTGTACGCGAGATTATCGACTTCCCTCCTGCTGCTTGCTGTCGTCAGCTTCGTCGCAGTGGGCCAACAGAAAACGCCGGGCAAGACACATCTGAAGGTCGGCGATGCGGCGCCCGATTTCACGCTTCGCGCAACTGACGGAAAAAGTTACAAGCTCAGCGATTTCAAAGGTAAGAAAAACGTCGTGCTGGCGATCTACGTGCTGGCATTCACCGGTGGTTGAACGAAGGAACTAAAAGCGTATCAGGCTGATATCGCTAAGTTTGAATCAACCGAAACCCAGGTTTTCGGAATGAGTGTTGACAGCGTTCCCGCCAACCGCGAATTCGCCAAGCAACTTGGAGTTACCTTCCCAATCCTCAGCGATTTCAAACGCACCGTAGTTAAGGACTATGGCGTCTTCAACGAGGAGCAGGGCTTTGGCAATCGCGCCACCTTCCTGATCGATAAGGAAGGCATCATTCGGCACATCGAAGAAGGAAACGTCGCCGTCGATCCGACAACCGTGGTCGAAGCGTGCAACGTGCTCCAACGTAAGAAGACGACGACCCCATAAACGAAAGTTGGGGGTCTCGGTAGCGGAGACCCCCACTACGCATCATTTGTTCCACTTGGCATGTCTGTCGAAGCAAAATAGCGACACAGTGTGCTCAACGTCTCCAACAACTACTTGTTTTTTGACGTATAGACTGCCCCAGGCTGATCTGTATTCAGTTCCTGCCACTGCATTATCCAACACATCGAACGCGTCTTCTTCCGTCTTCGATATAGACAGCGCAATTCTGATCTCAAGGGGTCTGCGCTTTTGCGGGAACTTGTAGATATATTCGACAGCCGCGTTGACAATCAATCCCGACTTCGGGTGTTTAAAAGATTTCTTTGTCGCGTCTTCACCGACAGGAGCAGCGAACTCAGCGAGTAGCGAATTGCTTGATCCGTAACGTTCACGGCGATACCACTCGGAAGTGTTGATCCTGCAAAAGTTAAATTGTCGCTGGTCATAGCCGGCGGGTTTACGTTCAATGGAATTCACCTTTAGAACCACGTCCGTGAAATGGTGACCAGTGTGAGCGTGAAATAACGATCCAGTCACGACCACCTGTTTGCCAATCAACGCCTTGTGTGACGTTTGGCTACCAATAAAAGCCAACTGGATCTGTCTGACGCCGTGAACGGTTTCGGAGTTGTAGCCATCTCCCTGATCGCCGAGAACGCTCACGCGGTCGCGCAGCAATAGAACTGGCACTCTCAGTTTCTGATCAGTCTTCGGCTCCTCACCGAAATTTGGTGGTCCAGATTTCAACTGGAGGACGAGTTGTCCATCAAGCTCAACAACCTCAGGCTCATACGATAAGAACCGCTGAGCCTGTGACGAGCTCGCGCAAGTAAACGCGACTAACAGAGTCGTAATCAGTGTCGTTAGCTTGTGCTTCATGATTTACGCAACCTTTAGCTAGAGTTCCACAGGTACATTTCGGCAACAATTTTGTAACAGCGTCGCAACCCTTCGCAACGGTTCGTTCGGTTAGTCTCTTCGCGTTCGAGCAGTAAGCCTTTTTAAACCAAATACATAACCCGATAACCCGATTATGCTGAAACCAGCAGCTCTACCTATTTTTGCACTCATAAAACGGAGCATGAATGTCTATTTCCCCAGTCTGTGCTGTTCCGGGCCACAGTGGTGCGCCGAGGATACCTAATGTCGTCATTTCACTTTTCATCCTACTGATATCTGCTTCGATCGCTTCAGCCGGAACTCTTGTTGTTCCCGCAGGCGGTGATCTGCAAGCAGCCATCAATAGCGCCGTGCCCGGTGACACGATCGTTCTCGAAGCAGGGGCGACGTATCGCGGTCCCTTCTGGTTACATAAGAAGACGGGCGATGCATACATAACAATACAGTCTTCAAGAGCCGCCGAAATTACCGGACGCGTAACGCCCGCGCAGAGCGGACTGCTTTCAAAGCTGCGCTCCAACGTGCCCGGCGATCCGGTGATTACAGCTCTTCCGGGCGCTCATCACTACAAGTTGATCGGGTTGGAGGTTTCCACGTTCAGTTCCAGCGATTTGATCTACGACCTCATCCGGCTAGGTGACTCCGCGCAAACCGATCTCGCAAACGTTCCTCATCACCTGATATTGGATCGCTTGTGGATCCATGGATTTCCGACTCAGCCTGTGCAGCGCGGAATCAGTCTGAACAGCGCGGACACGTCGATCATCAACTCGCACATCTCTGACATTCATTTGGCAGGCTTTGACACGCAGGCGATATGCGGCTGGAACGGGCCCGGGCCCTTTCAGATCATCAATAACTACCTGGAGGCTGCCGGTGAAAACATAATGTTTGGCGGTTCCCTTCCGGCGATTCGCAATCTGATTCCGTCTAACATCGAAATCCGGCGCAACCACTTTTTCAAGCCGTTGTCGTGGAAGGTGGGTCATCCCAGTTACGCAGGGATTCACTGGTCGATCAAAAATCTCTTGGAGTTGAAGAACGCGCGTAACGTGATCATCGACGGCAACGTGATGGAGAACTCTTGGATTGATGCGCAGATTGGTTATGCGGTGCTCTTCACAGTGCGCAGCGAAGACGGCCGTGCTCCATGGGCCACCGTCGAGAACGTCAGCTTCACGAACAACATTGTGAAGAATACCCAACAGGGCTTGCAGTTGCTGGGCGCCGATCTTCCGTTTCCCTCCGGACGTGGTAACAATCTGGTGGTAGCAAACAATCTGTTCATCGGCATCGTCGATCGTTTTCTCACGATGTCGGGTTTTTACAATGTCACGCTAAATCACAATACCCATCTTCAGAGCGGAAACGTCACGGCCCTCCATGGCGAGCCTTCTTTCGGCTTTGTTTACACGAACAACCTTAGTGTTCGTTCCGGTTATGGATATTTTGGCGACAACGTAGGAGAAGGAATAGCCGCGCTAACGACGTACACGCCGGGATTCGTGTTTCAAAGGAACTTGATTGCTGGGGCGGGGTCGTCTGTGTATCCGGTAAATAATTTCTATCCTTCGTCGATCACGGGAATCCTCGATTCGGAGTATCGAGTCGTAAACTCCACGTATAGATCGGCCGGCACCGATGGGAAAGATCTGGGTTGCGACATTACCGCCTTGAACGCTGCGCAAACAGGCGGTGTGGCAACACCCGCTCCAACACCGATTCCGACGCCCACTCCGACGCCGACTCCGACTCCAACGCCAACACCTACTCCGACACCTACTCCGACTCCAACGCCTAATCCTACTCCGACGCCGACGCCCGTGCCCGCTGGTGTGTTTCAATTCAGCTCGTCGTCTTACAGCGTGAATGAAACCGCGGGTTCGATCACAATCACCGTAACTTGGACGGGCAGTGCTGCCACAAGTGCGGCCGTCCAGTACTCTTCCGCCGATGCGACGGCGTTGAATTCGGGTGATTACATCGGAGTGGCAGGGACACTGACATTTGCAGCGGGCCAGACGACCAAGAGTTTTGCCGTCTTGATTACCGACGATCTGACAAGGGAATCGACGGAAGCGTTCAACATCAGATTAAGTAACCCGTCGAACGCCAACCTGGGGGCGCCGGCCCTCGCCACCGTTAACATCGTCGACAACGACAAACGGCCACGCGGCCCACGTGGCTCATCAGCGCCTCTCGACGGTCCGCGAAAGAAAATTTTCTTGAAGGACGTCTCGTTAAATTAACGGTTGCTACACCTTCACGACGATTTACGATACAAAACTATCCGAACCCGTAGTTGCGCCGGTGATCGCACGCGCCCAAGGTAAACATCAGGAGATGGTGAGGCTTGCACGTAAAGTG
>Ga0209486_10000424_pt1 | contig 18983 bp, 12 predicted proteins | sample NCCompost_FD_187518 | JGI IMG/M metagenome (GOLD analysis project Ga0209486, IMG submission 187518) | Agricultural soil microbial communities from Utah to study Nitrogen management - NC Compost (SPAdes) (version 2) | ecosystem: Environmental > Terrestrial > Soil > Agricultural land | place...
CCAGCGGCGGGCGCGATCGGGCCAGTTGTCGGCAAAGACGGTGCGTTCGGCTCCGCTGCCCCGGATGACCAGCCCGTCCCGCGGTATCCCCGAATAGCTCAGCGCCGTGGTCACCTCCCGGCCCGCGACTCCGGTGAAGGGGAGCACCACGGTATGGCCGCGACGGCTCCAGCGCACCGGCCGGAGATTCACCGTCGCCGCGGTGATGGTGAGGGTGGAATCGAGATCGAGAATGACCGGGGCGGTCCCGGTCAGCCGCCAGCGGGTTTGCACCCGCGCGGTGAAAACCGAGTCGGCTGCCGGGAGGGTGAGCGAGACGTCGTAGTGGAGGGCGTCATGCCGCTGGCCGGTAAGCGGTGAGCGGTATGCGGTGAGCAGGAAAAGACTCAATATGAGGACAAGGCGCCTCACTGAGGATCCGGGCTTCCCCCGCTTACCGCTCACCGCTCACCGCTCACTATTTGAGATTGTCACCGAAGAAATCCAGGATCTTCTTCCATGCCTTCTCGGGCTGGTCGGTGTCGTTGCCCCGGCGGCCCGGCTTGAGGAATCCATGGCCGGTGCCGGGATAGCTGTCGGGCTCGAACGACTTCCCGTAGCGCTTCATCTGCTCCACTACCATCGGGAGCTGGCTGTTGATCCGGGCATCGGCCTCGCCGTACACACCGAGAACCTTGGCGTTGATCCGCTGGAGCGAGAGGCTGTCGGGGGCCGGGCCGTAGCAGACCACCGCGGCCTTGAGCTTGGGGTTGTTGGTGGCGTAGCGGAAGGTCTGTCCGCCGCCCCAGCAGAACCCGATCACCCCGATCGCGTCCTTCTTTACCGCTCCGAGCCCGTTCAAATATCCATACACGGCATCGAGACTGGTGGTGACACCGTCGGGCGTGAGCCGCCCGATGTAGGCCCGCCCCGAATCGGCGGGATAGAGCCCGAACATCGCCGAGGGGAGGTCCACCGCCGCTGCGACGTAGCCCTGGCCGGCGAGCTTGTCCGCCACGGTGGGCTCCCAGGCGGTGAGCCCCTGGTTCTCGTGGATCACGATGATCGCCGGGGCCTTGTCGCGCTTCTCGGGATAGGCAACATAGGCCCGCACCGAATCGCCGGGGGGACGCTTGATCCAGACGTACTCGCCGTGGGTGGTGGCCTGCTCGTGGATGTGCTCGGTGGGCGCCGGGGAAGTTCCGGTTCGCAGGAGCCAGGTGCCCCCGAGGCCCGCCGCGAAGGCGAGGGCACCGACGGCGGCGTGAGATGCGAATCCGTGACGGCTGGTCATGAGTATCTCCTTTGGAGCTATCGGCTATCTGCTATCGGCTATCGGTCAGGCTATTCGTGGGTCCCGCTCACCGCTCACCGCTCACCGCTCACCGCTCACCGCTCACCGCGTCCAAGGCCTCGCCGAACTCGCGCATGGACTGATACCGCTCTCCCGCATCGTGGGCGATGCTCCGCGCGATCACCTGCTCCAGCGATTCGGACAGGGTCTGGCAGGCCTGGCGGAGCCGGATCGGTTGCCCGGTGAGATGGGCCAGCATGGTCTCCTGGGCGGTGCTCCCTTCGAAGGGAAGCCGGCCGGTCAGCAGCTCGAAGCCCAGCACCCCCAGCGCAAAGATGTCGCTCCGGGCGTCGAGCGGCTTCCCCCGGATCTGCTCCGGACTCATGAACTCGGGGGTGCCCAGCACGATCCCGGTGGCGGTGAGACGAGTCAGCTCGGGTCCGGCCACACTCTCCTTGGCCAGTCCGAAATCCATCACCACGGCCCGATCTCCCTGACCGGCTTCCTCCACCAGCATGACATTCTCCGGCTTGAGGTCGCGATGGAGAATCCCGGCATCGTGGGCGTGCTGGAGTCCATGGCAGAGCTGCTGGAGCAGGGGCACCGCGACGTCGGGAGGCATGGGGCCGTGCCGGGTTTCTCGTCGGGAAAGCGTCTCCCCCTCGAGGAACGGCATCACCAGATAGGGCATCCCCCCGGCGTCGCCCCAGGCGAGAATCCCGCAGACGTTGGGGTGATCGAGACGCATGGCCACCTGCGCTTCGCGTCGAAGCCGGGCCACCGCTTCCCGGTCCCCGGTGAGGCGCGACATCAGCACCTTGACCGCGACGCTTCGCCCCGACTCCCGGTCCCTGGCGCGGTAGACCCAGGCCATGCCGCCTTCCCCCACCCGCATCTCCATCTGGTAGCGTCCGTCGAGCACCCGCCCGGAAAGCCCGGACGCCGGGTCGCCTCGTCGGGCCGTAGGCAGCCTGGACTCGCCGGTGCGGTGCAATCCGAAGCTCTTGGCGGGAGAGGTGGTCGCGGCGCCTGCGGGTCCGAGAGGAAATCCGTCCTTGGTGCAGAACTTCGCTGGCGGATCGAACAGCGTGCCGCAGCGGGGGCAGCGGAGCTGGCTCAATCCCGGTACCGGTTGCGCCCGTCGGATTTGGCGCGGAGGAGGTTGCGGTCGGCCAGCCGGAGCAGTCCTTCGGCGTCCACTGCCCGCTCGTCGGGGAAAGTGGCCAGGCCGACGCTGATGGTGAGGGGAATCGGCGTCTCGGGCGGGCCAAAGGCCGCGAGGGAGACCCGGCGCAGGATCCGGTCGGCAAAGAGCCGGGCCCCGGCGATTCCGGTCTCCGGCAGCAGCACCACGAATTCCTCGCCCCCGTAGCGGGCCACCGTGTCCACGGCCCGCTGCTCCCGCCGGAGCAGCTCGGCGAACTGCGCCAGCACCCGGTCGCCGGCCTGATGGCCGTAGCGGTCGTTGGCCGCCTTGAAGTGATCGATGTCGATCATGACGCAGGTGAGCACGGTACCATAGCGGGTGGCGCGCTCTACCTCGCGGTGCAACCGCTCGTCCAGCGCCCGCCGGTTGAACAGGCCGGTGAGCGGATCGGTTTCGGCGAGCTGGCGCATGGCGCTCTCGCGGTGCCGGGATTCTTCGTGGTCCTGGGACTTCTCGATCGCGGCCGCCGCCGATTCCACCACCCGCGCGGCGAAGCGGAGGTCGGCATCGCCCAGGGGCGGATCGCCGGGGCCGGTGCGGAGGAAGAACACCCCGGCCCGCTCACCCCGGAGCGAGAAGGGGAGCACCAGCGAGGAGGTGGTCTGGGTTTCGGCGACCGACTCGTACAGCGGATGGGACATCGCATCCTCGACCAGCACCACCTCGCCGGTCTTGAGCGCTTCCTTGATCTCGGGATAGCGGTCCACGTCCACCGGCAGATCGCGGAGCATCGGATTCTCCGAGGCCGCGGCCACAGTGGCGCGGGTTCCGCCCGGCTTCCCGAAGATGATGGAACAGCGCGGGATGCGAAGGCCGGCCGCCACTTGGCGAACCAGCACCTGCAGCAGATCGCGCGACGGCAGGTTGGTGGTCATTTCCTGGAGCAGCTGCACCAGGGTGGCCTGGGCCCGCGCTTCGGCCCGGGCCTGGTTGAGCGTCCGGCCTGCCCGGAGGTGGGTGCGGATCCTGGCCAGCAGCTCGCGCACTCGTACCGGCTTGGTGATCACATCGGAGGCGCCGAGCCGAAGGGCTTCGACCGAAGTGTCCTCCGGGCTCGAGCCGGTGACCGCCAGAACGGGGAGATCGGCATAGGCCGGATTGCGGCGCAGCGACTCCAGCGCCGACCCGCCGGAAGGGCCGGGGAGAGAAAGGTCCACCATGACCAGATCCACCGGCCGGGTAGCGAGGTATTCCTCCAGCGCGATCGCGTTGGAGAGGCTGGCGGCCTCGTAGCCGTTCTCACTGAGCAGCCGGCAGAGGGTCCGGGTGAAGGTCTGGTCGCTGTCCACGACCAGCAGGTGAGGCGCGTTGGGGGCGCTCATGCTACGCGGTGAGTCGGGCGAAGAGTTCGGAATCCACGTTCCCCCCGCTCAGAATTGCCGCCACCGGTCCGCTGGGCCGGAATCCCTCGGTGAGCAGCGCCGCCACGGTCACGGCGCCCGAGGGCTCGATCCGGAGACCCATATCGTGAAACAGAAAACCCACCGCCCGGGCGATGGCCTCATCGGAGATACGCAAGGCTTCGTGAACCCGTTGCCCGATGAAGCGCCAGGGCACCTCGCCCACCGCCACCGGGAGGAGACCGTCGGCCAGGCTCGCGGTCTGGGCCAGGGGCACCGGCTTCCCCGCCTCGAGGGCGGCGGAGAGCTTGGCGGCCCCTTCCGGCTCCACCCCGATGAGCCGCACCGGATGCGCAAGGGCATTGGCCGCGACGCAGCACCCCGCCAGCAATCCACCGCCCCCGATCGGGGAGAGGAGCTCGGTAACGCCGGGCTCCCGCTCCAGGATCTCCAGCGCGCAGGTAGCCTGCCCCAGGATGACATCGGGATGCTCGAAGGGAGGGACCATGGCGAGCCCTTCGCGCGCGGCGAGAGCGTCGGCGGTCGCGGCCCGCTGGTAGCGATCCACCAGCACCACTTCGGCGCCCTCGGCCCGAACCGCGTCCACTTTCATGGCGGGGGCGTTGTCGTTCATCACGATGACGGCGCGCAGGCCGAGCCGGCGGGCGACCCAGGCTACCGCGCGGCCGTGGTTGCCGCTGGAGTGGGCGATGACGCCTGCGGCGCGGACCGCCTCGGGAATCCGGGTGACCGCGGTCCAGGCGCCCCGGACCTTGAAGGCGCCGATGGGCTGCCACTGCTCGCACTTGAGCCAGACCGGGACGCCGAGCCGGCGGGAAAGGCCGGAAGCTTCGATGAGCGGCGTCTTTACCGCGACGCCTTCCAAAGCGGTCGCCGCTTCACGCAGCCCGGAAAGGGTTGGCCCTACCGTCCTACCGTCCAGCCGTCCTTCCGCCCTGGGAGCCACCTAACCGGCGCTCTCGGCCGGGGCCGGCGCCTCGTCCTCTGTGAGATCCTCGGCCCCGCCTTCGTCCTCCTTGACCACCCGGGCCACGTCCACCAGCAGGTCGCCCTCGTCGAGATGCATGACCCGCACCCCCTGGGTGTTGCGGCCGATGACCCGGATTCCTTCCACCGGCACCCGGATGATGATGCCCCCCTTGGTGATCATCATCAGCTCGTCGTCGGGGAGCACTTCCTTGAGCGCCACCAGCCCGCCGGTCTTCTCGGTGTTGTGGAAGGTGATGATCCCCTTGCCGCCCCGCTTCTGAACCCGGTAGTCGGACAGCTCGGACCGCTTGCCGAATCCGTTTTCGGCCACCACCAGGAGGGTGGAGTCGCGCCGGATCACCACCATACCGATCAGGGCGTCATCCGGGTCGAGCTCGATGCCCTTGACCCCGGTGGTGGCCCGGCCCATCTCCCGGACATCGCTCTCGTGGAACCGGATGCTCATCCCGCCCCGGGTGGCGAGGGTAATGTCGTTGTTGCCATCGGTGATCTGGACGTCGATCAGCTCGTCGCCCTCTTCGATGTTGATGGCGTTGATGCCGTTGGCGCGCACGTTCCCGTAGGCGGAGAGCACGGTCTTCTTGACGGTCCCCAGCCGGGTGGCGAAGAGCAGCCACTTGTTGTCGGCGAACTCCCGCACCGGCACCAGCGCCGCGATCCGCTCCTCGGGCCGGATGGCGATGCACTGGATCACCGGCTTGCCCCGGGCGGCCCGGCCGCCCTGAGGGATCTCGTGGACCTTGAGCCAGTAGACCTGGCCCTTGTCGCTGAAGAACATCACGTAGTCGTGGGTCGAGGCGATGAAGAGGTGCTCGATCCAATCGTCTTCCTTGGCGGTGGCACCGGTCAGGCCGCGCCCGCCCCGGCGCTGCTTCCGGTAGGTAGAGACCGGAATCCGCTTGATGTAGCCGGAATGGGAGATGGTGATCACCATGTCCTCTTCGGCGATCAGGTCCTCGACCGAGAAATCGTCCTGGTCGGGGATGATCTCGGTGCGGCGCTCGTCGCCGTAGTCCTTGGCCACCTCGGCCATCTCGGACTTGAGGATGGCCATCCGGCGTTCCTTGCTCTTGAGGATCCCCTTGAGCTCGCTGATGGTGGCGCGGACTTCCTTGAGCTCGGCCTCCAGCTTGTCGATCTCGAGCCCGGTGAGCTTGGCGAGCCGCATGTTGAGGATCGCTTCGCTCTGTTTCTCGCTGAAGCCAAACCGCTTGCGCAGCCGGGTATCGGCCTCGTCCGAATCGGACGAGCCGCGGATGATCTGGATGACCTCGTCGATATTGTCGACCGCGATCTTGAGCCCGTCGAGAATGTGCTCCCGGGCCTCGGCGGCGTTGAGGTCGAACTGGGTGCGGCGGACGATGATGTCGTGCCGGTGGGCGATGAAGTGCTCCAGCAGCTCCTTGAGCGGCATCACCTTGGGCTGGCCCTTCACCAGCGCCAGGTTGATCACCCCGAAGGTGGACTGCATCGAGGTGTGCTTGTAGAGCTGGTTCAGCACCACGCTGGGGATCGCGTCCCGCTTGAGCTCGATGACCAGCCGCATCCCATCCCGGTCCGACTCGTCCCGCGCATCGCTGATGCCCTCGAGCTTCTTCTCGTTGACCAGGGACGCAATGTCCTTGTGCAGCGTGGCCTTGTTGACCTGGTAGGGCAGCTCGGTGATGACGATTGCGCTGCGTCCGGTGGACGGCTTCTCCTCGACGACCGCCCGGGCGCGCATGATGACCTTGCCGCGGCCGGTGCGATACGCGTCCCGGAGCCCGCCGACGCCGTAGATGTAGCCGCCGGTCGGAAAATCCGGTCCCTTGATGTGCTTGAGCAGCTCGTCGGGATCCGCGTCGGGCTTGTCGACCAGCAGCTCGACCGCCTTGGCCACTTCCCGGAGGTTGTGGGGCGGGATGTTGGTGGCCATGCCCACCGCGATGCCGCTGGAGCCGTTCACCAGCAGGTTGGGAATCTTGGAGGGGAGCACGGTCGGCTCCACCAGCCGGTCATCGAAATTGGGCTGGAAGGCGACGGTGTCCTTGTCGATGTCCTCCAGCATCGCCACCGCGATGCGGGTCAGGCGGGCTTCGGTGTAGCGGTAGGCCGCGGCGGGATCGCCGTCCACCGAGCCGAAGTTGCCCTGGCCGTCCACCAGCGGATAGCGGAGCGAGAATTCCTGGACCATGCGGACCAGGGCGTCGTAGACCGAGGCGTCGCCGTGGGGGTGATACTTGCCCAGCACGTCGCCCACCACCGTCGCCGACTTCTTGTAGGGCCGGCCCGGCACCAGGCCGAGCTCGTTCATCGCGTGGAGAATCCGTCGGTGCACCGGCTTGAGCCCGTCGCGCACGTCGGGCAGCGCGCGCGAGACGATCACGCTCATCGAGTAATTGATGAAGCTCTGCTTCATCTCCTCTTCGATGGGGCGAGGCAGAATCCGTTCACGCGAATTGGGCGCGGTCATGGGCCAGGCGGGCGGAAGTGGAAGCCGCGGGGACGCTGCCCCGGGAACGGCCAAATATAGCCGGGTCCGGTGGCGTCGGGCAACCTGGTTCGAGCAGGGTAACTAGTTGATTTGGAAGGAATTAGACGCGGGGACGCGGGGACGCGGAGACGCGGGAACGCGCAGGGATTTACGCCGCGTCTTTCGCGCCCTCGCGACCCCGCGCCCGCCCTACCAGATACGCCGGCACAATGAACAGCGCCCCAATGGTCCCCGCGAGGGTTCCTCCCGCGGTCGCCAGCGCGATCGAGCCGAACAGGCTGTCCACATCGGTCCCGATTGCCAGCGGAATGAGACTCCCTAGCGTGGTCAGGGTCACCAGCATGATCATGCCGGAGCGTTCGCTCGCCGCGCTGAGCACGTCCTCGATCGAGAGGGTCCTCTCACCGGCCGCTCTTCCGCCCGGCTGCCGTCCCGCCCGCTTTTTCTCCAGAGCAGCATCTACCAGCAGAATGGCCTGATTCACCGCAAGTCCCACCACGAGTATCACCCCGACCGCCGCCTCCCGGCTGAACGAGGTGCTGGTGGCCCAGAAGATCCCCGCGACGCCCGCGAGACAGAGCGGCAGGGAGAGGAACACCATCAGCGCGGCCCAGGCCGAATCGAACACGATCGCCACCGAGAGCAGCACCAGCACCACGCCGGCGGCAAAGACCAGCCAGAGCCCCTTGGCACTTTCGTCCTCCCGCCAGGTGAACTGCTGGTCGCTCACCGAATACCCCGCCGGCGCGGTGATGGATTGCATGAACGCGGTGTGGGTTCGATTGGCCAGCTTCTGAGGTCCCCGGAAATCGTAGGCCACCACCCGCACGTACTGCTGGTCGTCCCGGCTGATGGTTCCCAGCCCCTCTCGCTCGTCCACCGCGGAGAGATCGCTGACCCGGACCGGGGCCCGGTTGGAGGTGGGTATGATGGCGGTGCGGAGCTGCTCCAGCGAGCGCTCCCGCGCTCCGGCGGCTTTGAGCGAGACGGTGGTCTCTTCACCGTCGAACTCCAGCTCCTGGCCGCCCACCGCGCCGCGAATCTCCCTCGCTACCGCCGAGGCGAATTCGCGCGAGGTCACCCCGGCGCGGGCCAGCGCGGGCCGGTCCGGCATCAGGATGACGCTGATCGCGCGCTCGGAGCCGAAGAAGCTGCCGGCGTTGATGTTCACGTTGCGCACCCGGGGGATCGCCTCCAGCCGCTGCTGGAGATCCTTTGCCAACCGCTCGACCCCCGAGTAGGAGTAACCCAGGATCTTGATCCGGAAGGCCACCGAGGAGCTGCCACTCGAGTTGAAGAATCCCGGGCCCTGGCCTCTCACTCCGATGCTCGCCCCGCCGATCAGCACGGCGTTCTGAGTCATCTCCTCTTCCATCTGGAGCGGGAGCGCGGTGAGCGCCGCGTCCTTGTCGAACACCACGGCCATCCGCGCCGAAGAGCCACCTCCTCTCGCATCGACCCGCTCGACCCCGGGACGACCCACCGCGATCCGCTCGAATTGCGCGATGCTCCGGTCGAGGCTCTCAGGGTCGGAGCCCCGCGGAAAGGTCAGACTCACCTGGAGCACGGTGCGCTGGCCGAAGAAATTCCCGAAGGACGACCGGGGCACCCGCTTCACGAAGCCCCAGGTGACCACCGCCAGGATTCCCCCGGTGAGAATCAGGGTGATCCACCGGAACCGGACCAGGGGACGCAGCGACTTTTCGTAAGCCCGGTGCAGCCGGGGCCAGGCCCCCACCGGCGCGGTGGAGCGCACTCCAACCGCGGGGATCATGATCACCGAGGAGACCACCGACCAGAACAGCGCAAGCGAAAACGCCGCCGCGAAGGGCACAAAGGCCGCGCGGGCATTGCCCTGCAAATAGAGGAAGGGAAAGAGCACTACAGCGGTGGTGAGGGTCGAGCCCAGCACCGCCGGAGTGATCCGACGTCCCGCCTCGGCCCGCGCCGTCGGAGTCTTCTCGGCGTGGCGGAGCCGCTCCACCACCACCACACCATTCTGCACCAGGATGCCGATGCCCATTCCCAGGCCCGCCAGGGTGAGCAGGTTGGCGGGAATTTTGAACAGGTAGAGCCCGAGCGCGGTGCCGGCGATGGCCACCGCCGCGCTGCCCATGACCAGGATCGCCGAAGTAAAGTGGCGCATGGTCACCAGCAGGATCAGGCAGACCGCCGCGAAGGCGATGGCGCCGCGGATCACCAGATCGCGGAGCTGCTTGCCCAGCTCGATGCTCTCGTCGCTTTCCAGCTTGACCGTGACGCCGGCCGGCAGAATCGTCTGGATGTCCGCCATGGCGGCGCGCACCCGCTCGGCGGTCTGAATCACATCGGAGCCGGGGAGGCGGGTGATCTCGAGCCCGACCGCCGGCACTCCGTTGAGCCGGGAGAAGAAGCCGCGGTTGTCCTCCTCGGGCCGCACCGAGGCCAGCTCGCCCAGGAGAAAGACCCGGCCGCTCGGCGCCCGAATCGGCAACCGCTCCAGGTCCTGGTAGGCGTGCGGCTGGTCGCGCAACACCACGGTGGTGACGCTGGCGCCCGACTTCTCCTCTCCCAGCGACTGAACCACTCGCGCGTTGGCGAGGGCGTTGGAGAGCAGGGCGGGGGAGATGTCGAGCTGGCGGAGCCGCTGCACATCGTAAGACACCGAGACCCCGAGCTCAGCCGAACCGAAGGGAATCACGGTGGAAACGCCCGGCACCGCGGTAAGCCGGGGAGTAAGCTGCTCGCGGGCCAGCCGGGTCAGCGTGCCCGGGGTGTAAGGGCCGGAGAGTGAATACCTGAGCAGCGGCTCTTCGTCCAGCTCCTCGGGGACGTAGTTGGACACCTGGGGCGGCGCGACGCCGGCGGGGAGCGCGTCGCGGAGCAGCTCCAGCCGCTCGTGGATCGCGAGCCGGGTGAGCTGCACGTCGGCGTCGGGCTCCAGCTCGACGGTGATGCTGCTGCCCCGCTCGCCCGAGGTGCTGCTGGTCTTGCTCACCCCCCGCACCCCCTGGATGGCTTCTTCCACCGGGGAGGTGATGTAGGTCTCGATCAGCTCCGCCGAAGCGCCCTGCCACTGCGCGGTCACGGTGAGCTGGGGCAGCTCGATGGTGGTCCTGGTGGCGAGCGGCAGCTTGGTGAAGGCCACCGCGCCGGCCATGATGAGCGCAACGCCGAAGGCCCAGATGACGGCGGGACGGGTGCTGGCCCAATGGATCATGGCAGGACGGCTGGGGGAGGGACGGCTGGTTGCTGGACGGCTGGACGGCTGGAAACAGCCTCTTCACCGATATTGCCTCTTTGCCTCTTTGCCTCCTTGCCTCTCTCCATCACCGCGTAAGCTGTTGGAAGTAAGAAGAACGTCACCGCCAGCGCCGAGATGCTGCCGCCGATGACCCCGGCGGCCAAGGGCTGATAGAGCGCGCCGCCGCTGCCCCATCCGAATACCAGGGGGAGCACCCCGGTAATCGTAGTAATCGAGGTCATCGCGATGGCGCGGAGCCGCTGGCGGCCGCCGAGGAGGACCGCTTCTTCCACCGAGTGACCCTGCTCGCGGAACCGCCGGATGGCATCGAGCTTGACCACGGCTTCGTTGTCGGCCATGCCGATCATCACCACCAGGCCGATCAGCGACACGGCATTCAAGCTCTGGCCGGTGAGCCAGAGGAAGATCAGTCCCCCCGCGGCGGCGAGCGGCACGGTGAGCATCACCAGCAGCGGCACCGAGAACGAGCCGAACTCTCCGGCAAGCACCAGGTAGACCAGCGCGGCTGAGAGCAGCGCCACCAGTGCCAGCTCCCGGGTGGTGCGCCGCTGCTCGGCGTCGGCGCCGCCGATCTGCCAGGTAACGCCCGGAGGCGGATCGAGCGGCGCGACTGCGGCCGCGACGTCCCGGGTGGCCCGGGCGGTGCCGCCCCGCTCCACTACGCCCTCCACCACGCTCACCGGCCGCTGATTCATGCGGACCACTTCGACCGGGGCGCGGATCTCGCGCACGCTCACCAGCTGGCCCACCGGGACGCCGTTGATCTGGGAAGCCAGCGCGCTGGCCAGGTCTTCGTTGGCATCGCCGGCAAAGCGCACTGTGATCGGGGTGCGGCGGTCGGTTTCCCGGAATTCGCCGGAGGCCACGCCGCCCAGGGCGCCGGCCAGCGCGTTGCCGACCTGCTCTACCGAGATCCCGTACTGGGCGATCCGGGTCCGCTCCAGGGTGATCTCGATGGTGGGCTGGGTGGTGCTGAAGGCGTCCCGGACGTCGGCCAGGGTCCGGACCGAAGTGAGCAGTCGTCGCACTGAATCGGCCCAGCGGGCCGCCTCGTCGAGCCGGGGCGCGGAGACCTCCACCCGCACCAGGCGGCCTTCCCGCCCGATCAGGCTGCCGAACTCCGACTGGCCGGCGAGGTCAATGGAGAGAGCGCCCTGGGCCAGGTCGGGCACCCGAGCGCGGAGGCTGTCGGCAAAGCGGCCGGCGTTCTGGCCGTCGGGAACCGGGATGATGAGCTGGGCGGTGGCGCTGGTGCCGGGATCGGCGCCGGCCAGGACTTCCTCGTCGGTGGCGTTGCCGATCCGGGCGTACACCCCGCTGCTCCCCAGCTCCCGCGCCGCCGACTCGAGCCGGGCGGTCTGCCGGGCGGTTTCCTCGATGGAAGTGCCCTGGGGCAGGGCGAGCTGGGCCACCGCGGTCCGCTCATCCACCCGGGGCAGGACCTCGCGGGGAAGCCGCAGGGTGATCAGCACGGTAATGGCGGTGACCACTGCCGCGGTCAGGAAGACCGCGCGGGGATGGGCGAGGCACCAGCTCATCGCGTGCTCGTACTTGTCGGCAATCTTCCGCCCCCATCTGGTGAGCGACGAGTGGTCAGTGGTCAGTGGTCGAGTGTTTTCCCCCTGATCACTGATCACTGATCTCTGACCACTCCTCCATCGGACCATGAGCACCGGCATGAGCGTCAGCGCCAGCACCAGCGCGGTCATCAGGGTCACCACCACGCTGAGCGAGAGATCGCGGAACAGCGCGGCGGCCAGGCCCTGCACGAACACGATGGGCCCAAACACCATCACCGTGGTGAGGGTCCCGGCGATCAGCGGGGCGGAGACTTCCTCGGTGGCCCGCCGGGCCGCCTCCACGTCGGGCAGCCCCTGTTCCTTGTAGCGCCCGGTCGCCTCCGCCACCACGATGGCGTTATCCACCAGCAGGCCGATGCCCAAGGCCAGGCCGCCCAGCGACAGGATGTTGATGGTGACGCCGAGGAACTGGAGCAGGGTGAGCGCGGTGAGCACCGAGAGCGGAATGATCAGGGCGATGGCGATCGAGCCCCGGATGTCGCGCAGGAACAGCACGATCACCAGCAGCGACAGGATCCCGCCCAGCACGATCTCCTGGCCCAGGTTGCTGAGCGCGTCGGAGACGAACTGGGCCTGGGCCGCCACCACCCGGATCTTCACCTCGGGGAACTCGGCGGCCAGGATCTCGATGGTCTTGTAGATCTCCCGGGTCACCGCGACGGTGTTGGCGCCGTTGTCCTTGTACACCACCATGCCCACCGCGGGCGCGCCGTCCAGCCGGGTCATGGTCACCGGGTCGGCGGCGCCCAGCGCCACGGTTCCGATGTCGCCCAGGGTGATCCCGGCGCGATCGGGGCCCACCGGGGTGTGCACCACCTCGGCCACTTCCTGGAACTCGGTGAGGGCGCGAAGTGCGAAGCGGAACTGACCCCGCCGCACCGTGCCGCCGGGGGCGCTGGCGTTGGCATCGCGCACCGCGCGGGCCACGTCGTCGGAAGTGATCCCCAGGGCGCGGGCCTTCTCCGGGTTCACGTCCACCCGGATCTCGTCCTTGGGATCGCCCACCACCGCCACGCTGGAGACTCCGGCGAGCTGCTCCAGTCGGCGGGCGTGCACCTCGGTGGCGGTGCGGGCGATGGAGCGGAGATCGCCTGGGCCGGTAAGCCCTAACACGGCGATCGGGCGCTCGCCGGGGTCGCTGGTGAGTAGGGTAGGGCGGTCGGCCCGCTCGGGGAGATTGGCCCGGGCGTTGTCGAGCCGCTCCCGGACCTGGAGCACCGTGGTCGCCATGTCGGTGCCCCAGCTGAACCGGAGCGTGGTGACCGATTCACCGTTCCGGCTCACCGAGCGGAGGTCCACCAGTCCGGGCGTCGCCGCCACCGCCTGCTCGATCGGCTCGGCGATGAAGCGGGAGACTTCGGAGGCGGCGGAGCCGGAGTAGCCGGTGCGGATGGTGAGCACCGGGAGAGAGACATCGGGCAGCAGCGAGACCGGGAGCTTGCCCAGCGATACCGCGCCCAGCAGCACGAAGGCCAGGGTTGCGGCCACCGTGGTGACCGGGCGCTTGAGTGCGGACGACGCGAGCGACATCTACTGCTTTCGCTCGGCCTTGGCCGTAACCCGCACCGGCGCATCGTGGGTGAGGGTGAGGTGACCTTCGATCAGCACCACGTCGCCCGCCTGGAGGGGGATCTGTCCGCTGGCGCTGTCGGGCAGCACCTCGGTCTCGGTTCCGTTGGAGCGGCCGGGGAAGATGTAGACCCACTGGGCCCGGCCCTCCTTGACCACGAACACCAGGGGCCGGCCGTCCCGCTGGATCACCGCGCTGGCGGGGACGATGATCCGGTTGGGGAGCCGGGCCGCCTCCAGCTGCACGTCGGCGTACATCCCGGGCCGGAGCACCCCGCCGCCGCCGGCGCGAATGATGGCCCGGCCGGCCCGGGTGGTGCTGTCCACGATGGGCAGGATCGCCGCGATGGTGCCGATGACGGCGCGGTCCGGTGCGGCGGCCGCGGTCACCCTGGCGTGGCCGCCGACCCGAATGAGCGGGAGGTCGTGCTCCAGGACCGCGGCTTCGATGCGGAGGTGCTCCAGGTCCACCACCCGACCGATCTCCTGGCCGGTGGTGAGCCGCTCGCCCACCGCCACCTTGATGTCGTCCATCACCCCGTTGAAGGGCGCGGTGATGGTGGCGCGCTCCCGCTCGTACTTGCGCTGCTCCAGCGCCACCCGCGCGCCTTCGATCCCGGAGCGGATCTCGGCGTTCTTGAGCCGCTCCCCGGTCACCGCCCGACCGGTGACGATCGAGTCGGGCATGGTGTTGTCGAGCAGCTTGAGCCTGGCCTCTTCGAGCTTGGCCGCGGCGTCCTGCACCGCGAGATCGAGCGGACGGGGATCCACCTGGATGAGCGGCTGACCTTTGCGGACCCGGTCGCCGGGGCGGACCAGCACGGCGATGATGGTGCCATTGGTTTCGCTCTTGAGCAGGCTCATCGCCTCGGAGCGGATCTGGCCGGTGGTGACCACCGAGAGCACCAGGTCACCCTTGCGCACCTCCTGGCCCACCACCGGGAGGGCGAGCGGCGCACCTGCTGCCTGGATGGTATCGGCGGCGGTGCTGTCGGCTCCTGCGGCGGGATCATCTCCCGACGCTCCTTTGCATGCGGCGCCCAGGGCCAGCGCGAGGATCATTGCGCCTTTGCCCCATTGCACCGTTGCGCCCTCGCGCCCCCGCGTCTTCGCGCCTTCGCGTCCTCTCACAGCGTCCTCCCCAGTATCGCTTCGATCTCCGCCTTGGCGCGGAGGTAGTCGAACCGGGCGGAGACCGCGTCGGTCTCGGCCCGGCTCAGGGCGTCCTGCGCGGCGTTGAGCTCGACCAGCCCGATCGAGCCCAGCCGGTAGCGTTCGGTCTGGACCCTCGCGCTCGCCCGGGCCGATTCGAGGTTCTGCGCGGTGAGGATCATCCGCTGCTCCGCCGAGCGGAGCGCGGCCAGTTGAGTCGTGAGGACCGAGCCGACCCGGCGGCGCTCGTCGGCCTCCCGGGCTACTGCGGCATCCAGGGTAGCCTGCCGAGTGACCACCTCGCGCTCCCGGGCGAACCCGTTGAAAAGCTGCCAGGAAAGCCGGACGTTCACATCCCGGTTGTTGAACAGGGCAAAGTCGTTCCGGTCGCTGCCGCTGAACGAGGTGCCGGTGGAGAGCGACACGGTCGGGAAATAGGTGGAGCGGGCAATCGACCGGTTGGCCCGGGCGGCTCGCACCTGGGCTTCGGCGCGGATCACCGAGGGGGAGCGATCCATGGCTTCCTCGAGGAGCTGGGCGCTGTCGGTGACCGGCACGATCCGGAACAGGGAAGAGTCCGCCACCGCACTCACCCTGCCGTCGAGCCCGACCAGCCGGGCCAGGTTGGCCTCGGCCTCGGCCAGGCTCCGCTCTCCCGAGAGCAGGGTGATTCGGGCGTTGGTCAGGTCCACCTCGGCCTGGAGCGAGTCGGCGATGGTGATGGAGCGGGTGGCCAGCCGCGCGTTGGCGATTGACAGCTTTTCCTGGGCTCGGCGAATAGCCTCCTGGCGGACCCGGACCAGGTCGGCCTCCTGGAGGGCCTGGAAGAAGCGGGTAGTGACCGCGAGCGCGGACTGGGCCTGCTCGAAGGCCAGGGTGGCGTCGGCTTCGGTGCGGCCGGCCCGGGCGGCGGAGAGCTCGCCGCCGCGGCGGAACCCGGTGAACAGATCGATCGAGGCGCCGGCGCCGAGCTGGAGCGAGCTGCTCGAGGTGTTGCCGGAGATGACTTCGCCGGTGATCGGGTCGGTGCGGGAGGGGCCGTCGGAGGAGCTCTTCCCGTAGCCGGCGCTGGTCGAGATGTCGGGGAGGAACCCGCCCCAGGCCGCCCGGACCCCGGCACCGGCGGCGCGGACATTGCCCCGGGCCTGGACCACGGCCGGGGCTGCCACCTCGGCCATCCGGAGCGCTTCCTCCAGGGTGACGGCGCGCTGCTGGGCGCCCAAAGAGGCCAGCGGGAGAGCGCAGGAGACCAGGACGAGGGTCAATCGTCGCACGGGGTCCTCATCTTGGGGACGGCGATACTCGGAAGATACCGAGTGAGACGGCGCCCGGGGCTCTGGGGATGCTTGGGGCCGGTCGAGGCTAAGGATGCCTGACTGGGCGAGAGGGACGCAGAGATTTCAGGGCAACGGGTCTTGCGTCGTTTGGTTTTCTGCCATATCGTGGGTCAGGGAAGGAACGGCCGCCGAACGGCCGTTTGATACCGATCAAGCGGGAGATGGTCCCGCGGGGTGCGGGCGTGGGATTCGGCCAATCGGGCCGGGATCCCGCGCCCTTTTTCATTTGGCGCGCGGAGACCGTCGGCATGACCACACCCACCCGAACCCTACCCGCCCGGCGGACCTCGCTCTGGTCCGCCACCGGCTCGGTCCCCCACCCGGGACCGCTGACCCAAGACCTCCAGGTGGACGTCTGCGTTATCGGGGCGGGGATCGCCGGGCTGACCACCGCCTACCTGCTCTCCCGCTACGGGAAGTCGGTCGCGGTGCTGGACGACGGGCCCATTGCCGGGGGGAACACCTGCCGCACCACCGCGCACCTGACCGCGGTCCTGGACACCCGCTACCACGAGCTGGAGCGGCTCCACGGCACGACAGGCATGCAGGCGGCGGCGCAAAGCCACAGCGACGCGGTAGACCGGATCAGCGGGATCATCCGGCTCGAGGACATTCACTGCGACTTCCAGCGGGTGGACGGCTACCTCTTTGCTCCCGCCGGCGCCCCCCGGAACGCCCTCGACAAGGAGCTTGACGCCGTGCTGCGGGCCGGAATCCCCGGGGTGGTCCGGGTGCCCGGCGCCCCGCTGGGCGATTTCGTCACCGGCCCCGCGCTCCGGTTCCCCCGCCAGGCCCAGCTCCATCCGCTCAAGTACGCCGCCGGCCTGGCCCGCGCCATAACCCGCGCCGGCGGGCAGATCTTCACCGAAACCCACGCCACCCGGGTCGAGGGAGGCCTCCCCGCCCGGGTCTATACCGGCGCGGGCCCGGTGGTCACCTGCGAGGCGGTAGTGGTCGCCACCAACACCCCGGTGGACGATCTCTTCGTCATCCACACCAAGCAGGCGGCCTACCTCTCCTACGTGATCGGTGCAATGGTGCCCCGGGGCTCGGTGCCTCGCGGCCTCTACTGGGACACCGAAGAGCCCGCTCATTACGTCCGGCTCCAGCAGCTCTCTCCCAGCCACATCTGGGAAGACGCCGGCCCCTGTGCCCACGAGGTGCTGCTGGTGGGCGGGGAGGATCACCGGACCGGGCAGGCGGACGATCAGTCGGACCGCTATACCCGGCTTGAAGCCTGGGCCCGGGAGCGGTTTCCCATGATCGAATCGGTGGCCTTCCGCTGGTCGGGTCAGATCATGAACAGCGTGGACGGTCTGGGCTTCATCGGGCGGAACCCGCTCGATGCCGAGAATGTCTATGTGGCCACCGGCGACTCGGGGAACGGGATGACCCACGGCACCATCGCCGCCATCATCCTGACCGACATGATCCGGGGGATCGAGCACCCCTGGACCGGTGTCTATCATCCGGGCCGGAGGCGGCTCAAGGCTTCCAAGACGTTCGCCCGGGAGAATCTCAACGTCATCTCCCAGTACGGCTCCTGGCTCGGCGACGGAGATATCGAGTCCGCCGATCAGCTCCCGCCCGACAGCGGCGCGGTGATCCGCCGTGGGCTCGCCAAGGTGGCGGTCTACCGTGACCGGACCGGGAACCTCCACCAGCGCTCGGCGGTCTGCCCCCACCTGGGCTGCGTGGTGGCCTGGAACCAGGCGGAGCGGAGCTGGGACTGCCCCTGTCACGGATCTCGCTTCAACTGCGTGGGGAAGGTGATCAACGGGCCGGCCAACCGGGACTTGGCCCGGGTCGCCGAGATCGAGGCACCCGTGAGCCCGCTCGAGTCATCGCGAGGCCTGGAAGGCCGAAGCGATCTGGTGGATTGCTTCGCCGCCGGTGGCGGCTCGCAATGACCTGAGCAGCAAAACTGCTAGTGGAGCGTCCAGCGGCGATAGGCGCGGAGCTCCGCGATCGCCAGCAGTACCAGCACCACTCCCGCTACGGCGATAATCGGCGTCGCCAGGCGGGCGACGCTCATATCCTCGCCGACCCGCACGACCAGGGCGACGATCCCGAAGAACATCGCCGCCCTGGTCAGGTCAGTGATAACGGCGTCCGCTCGGGCTCTTTTCCCGCCTTCCGGCTCGCTGCTTTCTGGTTGGTTCGCCGCCCAACTCGACGTTGTCTTCGTCCTCGACGCTCTGCTCCGGGCGCCCATCGAAATCATCCTCCTCCTGGTCGTCGGTTTCATCCATATCCATGTCTTCACGGTACTTGTTGGGATCGCGAGCCATGATGCCGTCCTCTTTCAGTTGGTAACGTGTAGTGCGGAGCCGTTGACTTCCTGTTCCGCGATGGTGCTCAGCTTCTCGTCGGCCAGCTTTTCCTCGGCCAGGGTCTGCTCCAGCAGGACGGCCACGTCCTCCAGGCCGAGCAGCCGGGCGTGGGTGATGGCGCAGCCGTAGGCCGCGATTTCATAGTGCTCCATCCGCTGGGCGGCGGAGATCACTCCGGCATCCCGCACCAGCTCGGATCCCTTCTCCGCGGCCATGTCGTCGCCTTCTTCCACCAGCCCTTCCATGCCCTTGCACTTCTTGCCGGAGGCCTTCTGCCCCAGCGCCTCGAAGACCTGCTCGAGCCGGCGGACGTGGGTTTCGGTTTCAGCGAGGTGGTCCTGGAACGCATCCTGGAGCGAGGGGGTGGTGACCTTCCCCGCCAGCCGGGGGAGCGCCTTGACCAGCTGTTGCTCGGCGCTGTAGATGTCGCGCAGCTCCTCGACCAGGAGCTCCTGCATGGTGTC
>Ga0209486_10000425_pt1 | contig 18962 bp, 14 predicted proteins | sample NCCompost_FD_187518 | JGI IMG/M metagenome (GOLD analysis project Ga0209486, IMG submission 187518) | Agricultural soil microbial communities from Utah to study Nitrogen management - NC Compost (SPAdes) (version 2) | ecosystem: Environmental > Terrestrial > Soil > Agricultural land | place...
GACGAAGTCGAGGCTGCGCTCCATTGCCGGCGCGAGGTCCGCAGTCAACTCGGCGTCAAATGGTACGACGCCATCGAGAATGACGGCTTTGACCCGCCGCGGGTACTTTCGCGCATACGTCTGCGCCAGGCGCGTGCCGAACGAAAAGCCGGCGATCGACCAGCGCTCGACACCGAGCGCCTTGCGCACGGCTTCGAGGTCCTCGGTCGACGGGGTATTGGTGTACGCGGCCAGGTCTGCCTGACGAGTCAACCCGCGCCGGCACGCGCTCACGTGGTCGGTGGGAAAGAGCGCGCCGAGGAAGTTGTAGCGGTTGAGGAATGCACAACTGAGTGAGCCCGACCCACCGGTTCCACGCTGGTCGAAGAACACCAGGTCACGCCGATCGCGCAGCGCCTCGCGCCACTGGAAGTTCTGCGCCATGAGCGTCCCCGGTACACCTGGCCCGCCCTGGATCAACACCAGCGGTTCCCGGTGTGGCGCGGATCCTCTCGCGAGCAGCACGACAACGTGGATTCGGAGACGCCGGCCACCCGGGTCGAGTGGCGACTCCGGAACGTCGACCGACAGGCAGCGAGCAGGTTCCACCACTCCCGTCACCCGGCACGGTTCGAGAATTCTGGAAGACCACGGCCACGCTATCCCAAGCGTCGCGGCGACGCCGGCCACGAGCACGCGCGCGCGAAGATCGCTCATTCGTCGAATCTACTGTCGGCGAGCGAGCCCCAATTGAACGGAATTGTTGTGGTGCTGTGACGAAGCGAAGGCGGGCAGTTATCTGGTTGCCTGAACCTTCGCCCAGGAATCCCGCAGCCCGACGGTTCGGTTGAAGACGAGCGCGCCCTCGCGCGAGTCGTGCTCGTCACTGATGAAGTAGCCCGTTCGCTCGAACTGATAACGTGTTCCGGGCGGATCCTTCGTCACACTCGGTTCGATCTTCGCACCTTTCACAACAACCAGTGATTCCCGATTGAGTACGGACATGAAATCGTCGACCGAATCGGGTTCCGGCACGGTGAACAATCGGTCGTAGAGACGGACGTCGCAGTCGACGGCACGCGCGGCCGACACCCAATGGATGGTGCCCTGCACTTTGCGGCCGTCCGGTGCGTCTCCGCCACGGGTGGCCGGATCATATGTACAGCGCAACTCCACCACGTTGCCCCCTGCGTCCTTGATCACTTCGGTGCAGGTGATGAAATAGCCGTAGCGCAACCGTACTTCGCGACCGGGAGCAAGCCGGAAAAACTTCTTCGGCGGATCCTCCATGAAGTCGTCGCGATCGACATACAGCTCGCGTGAAAAGGGGAGCTTGCGCGTTCCGGTCAGAGGAACGTCGTGCGGGTAATACGACGCATCGAGCTCTTCGACCTGGCCTTCCGGATAATTGGTCAGCACCACCTTCAATGGATTGACCACGCACAACACACGCGGCACGCGCAAGTTCAGGTCATTGCGGATGGCATGTTCGAGCGTCGCCAGTTCGGTGTGCTGCGGCTTGCGGGAGACCCCGGCGGTTTCGACAAATGCGCGCAATCCCTCGGCCGTGACGCCACGGCGTCGCATGCCGGAAATCGTCGGCATCCGGGGATCGTCCCACCCGCTCACAACGCCGTCGTTCACCAGACGCAGCAGCTTCCGCTTGCTCATGACCGTGTATTCGAGCTCGAGCCGGGAGAACTCGGTCTGTTCGGGCGGCCGGTCGAATCCGGCCTCGGTCACCAGCCAGCGGTAGATGTCGTTGTTGTCCTTGAATTCGAGGGAGCATAACGAGTGCGTGATCCCCTCGATCGCGTCGGACAACGGATGGGCGAAGTCGTACAGCGGATAGAGGCACCAGGCGTCGCCGGTCCGATAGTGCGATTCGTGCCGGATGCGCAGGAGGATCGGATCGCGCATCAGCATATTCGGATGCGCCATGTCGATTTTCCCGCGCAACACGTGCGCGCCGTCGGGAAATTCGCCCGCTTTCATGCGACGCAGCAGGTCGAGATTCTCGTCGACGGAACGATCACGGAACGCACTGTTCTTCCCCGGAACCGTGACGGTTCCCCGGTTCGCCTTGATCTCCTCGTCGCTTTGCGAGTCGACGTACGCGCTGCCCCTTTTCACCAGCAACTCGGCGATCTGAAAGAACTGCTCGAAGTAGTCGCTGGCGTACAGCTCGGCATCCCATCGAAACCCGAGCCAGCTGATGTCTTTCTTGAACGCTTCGACGTACTGCATGTCCTCACCGGTCGGATTCGTATCATCAAACCGGAGGTTGCAGGTGCCACCGAACTCCTGCGCAACTCCGAAGTCGACGCAGATCGCCTTGACGTGGCCGATGTGTGGAAATCCGTTGGGCTCGGGTGGAAATCGGGTCTTTACGGCACGGCCAAAACGTCCGCTGGCGACGTCGTCAGCGACCATCTCGCGAATGAAATCCTGGTGCGTCGTTTCGGTCACGGTTGAGTTGTTCGGGCCAGTAAGTGCTTAAAATAATTGAGTTTCGCCTGTGAGGATGGCAGATGGGTGATGGGAGTTCTCGAAAAAACTTCCATTTCCGTTCGGCTCAGATTTGTCGGCCAGCACGTTTTCGCCCATCTCCCATCGCCGCATCCGACATCCCTGTCGATTCGCGAGGCTCTCGAACGACGCCTTATTGAAAGCAGCACCGACAACCAATTGAACGAGGATTTTCCAATGCGTGTCATGGTCATCGTAAAGGCGTCTCCCGAGTCAGAAGAAGGCCAGATGCCGACCGAGCAGCTGCTGTCCGATATGCTCAAGTACAATGAGCAACTGGTGAAGGCGGGGATCATGTTGGCCGGAGACGGCCTGCACCCGAGCAACAAGGGGAAGCGCATCCGATTTCAGGGCGAGAAACGGACCGTGATTGACGGTCCATTCGCCGAAACAAAGGAACTCATTGCCGGCTTCTGGATCTGGCAGGTCAGGTCGATGGACGAGGCGGTGGAGTGGGCGAAGCGCTGTCCGAACCCCATGGAAGGCGAATCAGAACTCGAGATTCGACAGATCTTCGAAGCGGACGATTTTGGAGCGGAGCTCACGCCGGAGTTGCGAGCGAAGGAAGAACGGTTGCGACACGAAGCGGCGGCCCTTAATCGATAAATTGAAGGTGGATGGCGGATGGGAGATGGGCGAAAACTTCCAGGACCGATTCAATCCGATCTGATCCGAAAGCAGTTGTCGCCCATCTCCCATCGGCCATCGCCCATCCTGTTTTTGAATGACCATACCTGAGGTCCAACGCGCGATCGAAACCGTCTGGCACATGGAGTCTCCCCGATTGATCGGTGGACTCGTGCGCCTCGTGCGTGACGTCGGGCTGGCCGAAGATCTCGCGCAGGACGCGCTCGTTGCCGCGCTCGAGCAGTGGCCGGAAACCGGCGTGCCGCGAAACCCTGGTGCGTGGCTCATGGCAACCGCCCGCCGGCGCGCGATCGATCATTTCCGCCATCACGGCATGGCCGAACAGAAACATGAACAGCTCGGCCGTGAGACGGATGACAATCAGGTCGATACACATGACTCCCTCGTGAACGCGATGGATGACGAGATCGGCGATGATCTGCTTCGCCTGTTGTTCATCTCCTGTCACCCCGTGCTCTCCGTGGAAGCGCGAGCCGCGCTCACACTACGACTGCTCGGGGGACTCACCACGACCGAAATCGCCCGAGCGTTCCTCGTTCCCGAGCCGACGATCGCGCAGCGGATTGTCCGCGCGAAGCGCACGATTGCGGAAGCGCGCGTGCCGTACGAAGTGCCACGCGGAGCAGACCGGGCAGCTCGGCTCACGTCGGTGCTGGGCGTGATCTACCTGATCTTCAATGAGGGTTACTCCGCCACCGCGGGCGAAGACTGGATGCGGCCCGCGTTATGCGAGGACGCATTACGATTGGGCCGCATTTTGACGACGCTCGCACCCGACAATGCCGAAGTACATGGCCTGGTTGCGTTGATGGAGATCCAGGCTTCACGAGCGCGCGCCCGTGTTCACGCCCAGGGCGAGCCAGTGCTGCTGCTGGATCAGGATCGGGGGCGCTGGGACCGCCTCCTGATCAACCGTGGCCTGGCCGCGCTGGCGAAGGCCGAGTCGATCGGTGGATCGTTAGGTCCTTATGCATTGCAGGCCGCGATCGCCGCCTGTCATGCCCGCGCGTTGCGACCGGAGGACACGGACTGGAATCGCATCGTCGCACTGTACGACGCGCTGTCGGAATTGACTCCTTCCCCCATCATCGAGCTCAATCGGGCGGTGGCGATTTCAATGGCTCACGGGCCTGAAGCGGGGCTGGACGTGGTCGAACCACTCGTCGACGAGCCCGCCCTCAAGGGGTATCACCTTCTGCCGGCGGTTCGCGCTGACCTGTTATTCAAGCTCGGGCGCCTCGACGAAGCGCGCTGCGACTTCGAGCGCGCGGCGTTCCTCACCCAGAACGTGCGCGAACGCAAGCTCCTGCTCGATCGTGCCGCGAAGTGCGCGTGACGCTACATGTCGCGCATCACGCTGGCCGGATCGATCCGCGCCGCCCGACGAGCTGGCAACCAGGCCGAGAGGCCGGCGACTGACGCCAGCACCAGTACTGCGCCAACCATCGTCGGGAGATCGCGTGGCGCGAGGTTGTAGAGCAGTGCGCCCGTGAATTGCGTCGCCCACCAGCTGACGATGGTCCCGAATAACAGGCCGCCGGCGACGAGCATTCCGACGCGCGCGAGTACGAGTCGCATCACACCAGACGGGGTCGTGCCGAGCGCCATGCGGATTCCCAGTTCGGTATGACGGCGATTCACCGAATACGATGTAACGCCGTAGAGGCCGAGTGCCGCGAGAATCAGCGCCAGCACGCCGAAGAACCCCGAGAGCTTCGCCACCAGCCGCTCGCGCGACAATGCGGCGTCGACGATGTCGGAGAACGGCCGCACGCTGGTCGTCAGGTTGGGATTTACACTTGAGACGACGGCGATAAGGTCGCGTGACGCCGCTGCCAGGGCGGCCGTGCGGACACGCACCATGAGTGACATCATGACCGGCGGGCGCGCCTGTTGGGCAACCGGCCAATACATGGTAGGCGGCACAGGTTCACGCACCGAGCGGTACACCGCATCCTCGATCACGCCGACAATTTCGAGCGGCGTCGGATCGGCGAACGTTGCCGGCTCTTCAACGATCAGTTGCCCGAGGGGATTCTCCGCTCCGAAATGCTTGCGGACGTACGTCGCGTTTACGATTACTGCGCGCGCTGCCCCCGCGCGATCGCGGTCCTCGAAGTCGCGACCTGCGAGAACGCGCGTTCCCATTGTCGCAAACCAGCCCGGGCTGATCACGTTGACCCAGACGCGGCGATCAGCTTCCGCCGGCGGCGGCCGGTCGACACGCAGCATGCGGCGGGTCGAGTTCGACCCGCTGACGGGTGTGATCGACGACAACGCGGCGCTCGAGACTTCCGGCATCGACCGCACGGCTTGCACCAGGCGCTGGTACAGTGCGCCTCTCGCGACGGAATCCGTACCGGTCCGTTCCGCGTTGATGTCGACTACCAGGATTCCCCCGCGATCGATGCCGAGGTCCCGATTCGAGAGCGAGGCAAAGGTGCGCACGAACAGCCCGGCGCCGATGAGCAGGATCAGGGACAGCGCCACCTGGACCATAACGAGTGAGCCTGCGAAACCGCCGCGCGCCGACGAGCTACCGCGTCCCCGCTCCTTCATCGCGTCGATGGGTGCGACGCGCGCCGACCGCAGCGCCGGCGCCACGCCGAACAACAACGCGGTGGCGACGCCGACCGACGCAGTGAAGGCAAGCATGCGCCAGTCGATGCCGACGTCGATGAACACGCGATTGAAGATCCGGTTCGTCGTCATCGACAATTGCGATACGAGGAACCGGCTTCCCACCAGCGCCACGACGACCCCCAGCGCGGCACCCACGGCCGACAGGAGCACACTCTCGGCCAGCAGTTGCCGTGCGAGACGTCCGGCAGATGCGCCTAACGCCGACCGGACGCTGAACTCATGACGACGTGCTGTGGCCCGGGCCAGCAGAAGATTGGCGATATTGCCGCACGCGATCAGCAGCGTGAGGCCCACGATACCCATCAGCGCAAACAGGGGCCTTTCATACTGGTCGCGGATCCCCTGCACGGTCGATCCGGGCCTGATGGTCAGCGGGTTCGCCAGGTACCTCGCGAGTTCGTCCGGCCGCCGGCCCGCAGGCAGCGTCTCATCGCGGATCTGACTCTGGACCCGGCGCCAGGCGGCAGTCGCTTGCTCCGGCGTCTGTCCTGGCGCCAGCCTGAACACCATCTGCAGCCAGCTGCTGCCCGAATTGAAATTTGTCCGTCCTTTCCGGATCCAGGGTTCCGTGTTCAGCGGCACCGCCACATCGAACGAGCGACCAACTTCGGGACCGAAGAAACGTGGGCCGGTTACGCCGATCACGGTGAACTGAGCGCGATCGAGGCTGATGCGCCGCCCTATGATGTCGGACGTGCCACCAAACCGGCGCTGCCAGAAGTCGTAGCTGAGCACGGCCACGGGACCATCCGGACCGCCACCGACCACGTCGTCCGTGTCGCTGAACGTGCGCCCGATCGCGGCCTCAACTCCCATGACCTCGAACATGCGACCGCTTGCAAACAGGCCGTCAGCGGGATCGACCTCGCCGCCATCGGCAAGGTTGAAGCGGAATCCGCTGAAGGCAAAGGCTCCATCGGAGAGCTGTGGACGCCGCTTGATGCTCTCCCAGATCGGTTGACTCCAGAAACTGGCCTTGCTCACATCATCGAAGAGCATCGCGAGACGGTCCGCGTGGCGCACCGGAAGCCCGCGTAGTACGAGCGCGTCGACCAGCGAGAACATGGCCGCGTTAGCGCCGATCCCGAGCGCCAGCGACACGATAGCAACAAACGAGACCAGGGGCGTCGCCCGCAGGGCGCGCCAGGCATCGCGAAAGTCGGACACGGCCAACTCCGGAGGGGGCAAGGCTGTGACAGAGCGCCCCCGCAAAGGGTTTCGCCGAATTAGGTGTCTGACCCCCAGACGCATTGGGGTCAGACACCTAATCTGTGGATGACCCCTTTTTGTGTGTCGATTTTGTGAAGGGCTAAACGTCGCACCGGTAGGCGCCTAATGTTGTATGCCGGCCTAAATCCCCGATGGAGCCCGACCAGATGCTGACCGACCTCCGCTACGCCATCCGCTCGCTGTCGCGCACCCCCGGCTTCGCTATTGCCGTCATCCTTACGCTTGGACTCGGCATTGGCGCGAACACGGCCATCTTCAGCGTCGTGCGTGGAGTGCTGCTGAAGCCACTTCCGCACCGCGACGGCGACCGCCTCGTCTACCTCCGTCAATCGATCAACGGACCGGGCGGGGAGAACATCCTGTTCTCGGTCCCCGAAATCCTCGACTTCCGGAACTCGGCGAAATCGCTGCAGGGGATCGCCGAGTACTCCCAGATGGCGTACACGCTGCAAGGGCAGGACGACGCGGTGCGCATCAACGTCGGACTCGTGACGGGCAACTACTTCCAGATCATGGGACTGTCGCCGATCCTCGGCCGCGCGCTGCAGGACGGCGATGATGGGACGGCTGTCCCGCCGGTCATGGTACTGACGCGCGACTACTGGATGAGTCGATTTGGCGGCGACAGCGCCATTATCGGCAAGATGGTGCGCATCGACGGCCGCAACGTCGAAATCGTGGGCGTGGTGCAATCGGCGCCGACGTTCCCGAATCGGATGGACGCCATCATGAACATGGTCATCTCCGAGCACCACACGAGTGCGATGATGGTGCACGGTCGAACGCACCGGATGACGGAGATGATCGCGCGCCTTGCTCCCGGAACGACCGTCGAGCAGGCCCGCGCCGAAGTGCGAACCATCAGGCAGCGCGTGCAGAATGAATTCAAGGATTCGTACGATCCGGGCTCGGGGTACCGTGTTTCGGTAATCCCCTTCCGTGAAGTCCTGGGCGAGCGCGCGAAACTCACGCTGTACCTTCTGATGGGCGCGGCCGCGTTTGTGCTGATCATCTCGGCGGCGAACGTCGCGAACCTGAGCCTGATGCGAGCCGTGCGACGGGAGCACGAGCTGATGGTGCGTGCCGCGTTAGGCTCGGGCGTGGCGAGGCTCCGGCGGCTCCTGCTGGTCGAGAACCTGGTGCTGGCATTTGCGGGCGCCGGGTTCGGCCTCGTGCTCGCCAAGCTGGGGCTTGGCCTGCTGGTGTCACTTGCGGAGCGGTACTCACCGCGGTCGAATGAAATCGCGCTCGACGGCATGGTGCTCGCGTTCACCGTCACCGTGACGGTCGCGGTGGCGATCCTGCTTGCGTATGCACCCAGGCTCGCTCGCGAAGGCCAACTGGGCGCGTGGATTTCGGCCGGCGTGAACCGGGTCAGTGGCAGCCTGCGTCGCCAGCGCTTGCAGCGTGGACTCGTCGTCGCGCAGGTCGGCGTGTCGGTCGTGCTGCTCACCTGCGCCGGACTGCTGACACGCACCATGCTCCGCTTGTCCGAGGTGGACGCGGGACTCAACGCACCGGAAGTACTGACCATGGAGATCCCCTTGGCGGCGGGCCCGCGCCGGGATCCGGAAACGAAGGCGTTGTACGAACGCATGAAACTTGAAGTCGGCGCACTGCCTGGCGTGACCGAGGTTGCGCTGGGCGGGACTATGCCGCTGCGGGCCACTGGTTTTCAGCTCGACGTGAAGGCTGAAAACCGCCCGGTCGCCCCGGGAGAAGCGATGCCGCGGGCCGAGTACCGGACCGCGAGCCCCGAGTACTTCACTGCTGCGGGCATTCCGCTCAAGAGCGGTCGCTACTTCACGACGTTGGACCGGGACAGCGCGGCGCGGGTGGTGATCCTCAACGAGACGCTCGCGAAGCGCCTTTTTGGCGACAAGGATCCTGTCAATCAGCGTGTGGCGTGGACGGGAGACGTGTTGCGCTTCATTCCCGTGAGCGGAGACTGGCGAACCGTGGTCGGGGTCGTGGGTGACACCAAAGACGGTGGGCTCGACAGGATCCCGACGCCGGCAATGTGGCAGCCATTTGCCCAGGAAGTAGCGTTTGGGGGCGGCCTCGTGATCCGGGCCGACCGCGATGCGTTAGGCCTGGTGCCACAGACGACTCGCGTCATCCGCGGGATCGCGCCGTCGGATCCGATCGAAAACATCCTGACCGTGTCACAGATCCGCGACCAGAGCGTGGCACCGCGCCGCCTGAACGCAGCGCTGGTCTCTTCGTTCGGCGGCCTGGCCGTGCTGATTGCGGCCGTGGGCATCGCCGGAGTGCTCGCCTTCTCGGTCAGCGCGCGGACCAACGAGATCGGCATTCGCATGAGCCTCGGCGCCGACAGCGGCAACGTGCAGCGCATGGTCTTGATGGAGGGCGGAGTGCTGCTGGTGATCGGGCTCGTGCTCGGTGTAATAGGATCACTCCTGGCGACCCGGTTGATCCAGGGCCTGTTGTTCGGCGTGACGCCTAACGACCCGGTAACGATTGGCATCGTCGCATTGGCGATGTTGGCGATCGGCGTCGCGGCGTGCTGGGTGCCGGCTCGCAGGGCGGCGAAGGTCGACCCGGCCATTGCGATGCGCGGCCGGTGACCAGGAACAACCTGTCGCACGCGGGGGGCGCGGAGCGAAGGTCGGTCTTCTCCGCGTCACCGCGGCTCCGTGTGAGCACCAGGACATTCTGATGCGCGGAAACTCCACCGCCGCGCTGCTGGTTCTGCTGTGCTCGTGCGCCACAGCAGTAGTCTCGACTGGTCCACGGCCCCGCGCTGATGCATTGATCCCCTCATATCCCGAGCGCGTGGGGCGGCTGCCGGATTCCGTACAGCGCCGGTTAAGCTGCGCTGATCCACCGGCGCAACCGCATTGTCGAATCGCGCGGCCACGACCTTCGGTCTCCTGATCCTTGCGCAGGCGGCGCATTCCATTGAGGAATACGCCGGCCGGTTGTGGGAATCGTTTCCTCCGGCGCGTTTTGTCTCCGGGCTTGTTTCCGATGATCTTCGGCTCGGGTTCCTCCTGCTCAACGTCGCGCTGCTTACCTTCGGCGTCTGGTGCTACTGGTGGCCGGTGTCGCGGAGGTGGCGCAGCGCGCGTGCCGTCGCGTTAGGCTGGGCCCTGGTCGAACTGGTGAACGGCCTGGGGCATCCGCTGTGGTCCGTTCGCCAGGGAGGCTACACCCCGGGCGTGGCTACGGCGCTGATCCTGCTGATCCTTGCGGGGACCCTGCTGGTACAGATGCGCACACGGAGCACCGGTACATAATCAGATTGTTCTTTGCGTTTTGCACTTCGCAACGGTATTTCATAGCCCAGCATCCGAGCTCCCTTCTCCCGTCACAACGTGTGAAAACACTTCTCCAGCATGTCTACGAGCACGAGAAGAACCTGGCCGATCGCACCTGGCTCACGCAGCCCATGGGCGATGGAGCGATTCGCGAGTTCACGTGGAAGGACGCGCTGGACCAGGCGAGGCGGATGGCGACGTACCTGCAGGACCGGGGTTACGCGCCGGGATCGCGCGTCGCGATCCTCTCGAAGAATTGTGCCTGGTGGTTCATGGCCGACCTGGCCATCTGGATGGCAGGGTACGTGTCGGTACCGGTGTATCCCACGCTGACGGCCGACAGCATCAAGGCGATCCTCGACCACAGCGAGTCGCGACTGGTCTTCATCGGAAAACTCGACCAGTTCGACACGATGAAGGTCGGCATTCCGGAGGATCTGGATCGCATCTGCTTTCCGCTCTCACCGCCTGACGCGGGGACGCCGTGGAATGACATCACGTCGTCGACGGCGCCGATGACCGGTCATCCCGATCGCAATCCGGACGACCTCGTGACGATCATGTATACCTCCGGCAGCACCGGCGCTCCGAAGGGCGTGATGCACAGTTTCCGCACCATGGATCACTCACGGTCCGTCTGTGACCTGGCGGGCATGCATCGTGACGATCGCTTCGTGTCCTACCTGCCGCTGGCTCACGTCGCCGAACGCGCGCTGCTCGAGACCACGATGTTCCTCGTCGGATACAGCGTCTGGTTCGTCGAGAAGCTCGATACGTTTGTCGCCGACGTGCAGCGAGCGCGCCCGACTGTTTTCGGCAGCGTGCCGCGCCTGTGGATGCAATTCCAGGCTGGCGTCTTCGCGAAAGTGCCGGCGCACCGGCTCGAGCGGCTGCTCCGCATTCCGTTCATCCGGACACTCGTCAGGCGCAAGATCCTGCGGGGACTTGGACTGGGGCACACCCGTGTCGCGTTCTATGGATCGGCGCCAAGCCCGGTGGAACTCATCGCGTGGTATCGCTCACTCGGTCTCGAGCTGGTCGAGATCTACGGCATGACGGAAGGATGGGCGATTTCGCACATGGGCCGCGTGGGGAACCTGAAGCCCGGTTGGGTCGGCCCGCCGGTTCCCGGCGTCGAACAACGCCTGACGAGTGAAGGCGAGATTGTGGTCAAGACACCGGGGTGCATGCTGGGTTACTACCGCGCCCCGGACCTGACCCGCGAGGTCATCGACGACGACGGATGGCTGCATACCGGCGACCGCGGTGAGATCGACGGCGAGGGACGACTGCGGATCACGGGCCGGGTGAAGGACCTGTTCAAGACGAGCAAGGGGAAATACGTCGCCCCTGCCCCGATCGAGAATCGCCTGCTGGCCCACCCGGAGATCGAGCAGGCGTGCGTGTCAGGCGCAACGATGCCGCAGCCCTATGCGATCGTGGTGCTATCCAGGGCCGGTAACGCCAACGGCGCGATTGAACGCGAACTCGCGGCCATCCGCGGAGAAGTCAACGCCGCGGTTGATCCGCATGAGCGGTTACAGGCGATTGTGATCGCGAAAGAGGGGTGGTCAGTGGAGAACGGTCTCCTCACCCCGACGATGAAGCTGAAGCGCAACGTAATCGAGGAGCGTTATGCGCCGTTCGTCAGCAAGTGGTACGAAAGCGGGAAACAAGTAATACGGGAAGGCTGACAAGGAGCACGAAGTAAGAAGCAAGAAGCAAGAAGCAAGAAGCAAGAAGCAAGAAGCAAGAAGCAAGAAGCACATTGCCCAAGCACTCAGCTATCAGCAATCAGCTGGCCTTTGCCCGAAGATATTCCTCGCAGTCCCGTATCCCATACACCATCCGGTCCCACCGCTCGTCAGGCAGCGCCAGCGGTGCGCGTTCGGCCAGGATCCACTGGCTCACCTCTTCTGCCCGTTCGGAAACGGCCGGTGCCGCGTCAGCAACGGACGTCCGCGCCACTTCTATGCGCACCAGTCCCATGAACGGATCGGCGGATGGTGGCTCTCGCAATCGGAGGTACCAGCTCAACACGCGTGGTCCCCAGGCGCGTTCCACCTGAAACGCGCTGCTGCGCTCTCCTTCGCGCATGCCGAGGATGACGGCTAGCGTGTCGCCGGGGGTGTAGATCGTGTGGTGCGACTTCACGACGCCGATGCACCATGGCGATTGCGACGCCTGCGGACCGGCCGGCAGGAGCCCATCCACGAACAGCGGCGATGTCATGTTCGTGGCCCACGCTTCGGCGAGATCCTGCTCCAGCCGCTCGCGGTCCCGCTTCACCGCGTCCACGGCTGCCCGCAACAGCTCGAGCGGATGCCCCGACGTGTCCTCGTTAGGCTTGAGCGTGTCGCGGAGCGCCAGCCCCGCCTGCTGGAACCGCCGGGTCGTGTCCCGCCCGAGGAGCTGCAGGGGAGCGTAGAGCCGCGATTCGGCGCGGTAGCCGTCGGGCCAGGTGGTCATCCGCCGATCCACCCGCTTCCGGATGACCGCGGAGATCCGGCCCCCGACGATGGGAATCGTGTCGGCGTAGTCGACGACGTGGCTGCGCTGCGCGCCATCGAGAAAGGCGTCGAACCCGACGGTCGGCTCCGCTGCCACGGGAATCGCCTCGAGCTGCGTCCCTTCCACCAACTCGCAACGACCAACGCGTGGCGGCTCGACAATCAAGCCGCTCAGGTCCAGCGACGCCGGTGGCGCGCCGTCGGCAACCGGATGCGCCAGTGCCTCGCGAACCGCGCGACTCAATACGCGGAGAGAAGAAACGGTGCCGCTGCCGCCGATGTCTGATGCCTGCGGCGCGACGACCGACGTCTCAGGTGACGCCAATATCCCAGGCCTGCTCGAGGTCACTGCGCGAATACGCGCGGAATGCGGTCAGGGTTTGCGTCCGCTCGATGCCCTTCACCGCCGGAAACTTTTCCGTCACCACTTCGGCGATCTTCTGGTATTCAGCGACCTTCACGATGACCACCAGGTCCCATTCTCCCGACACGGAGTACACCTCCTGCACGCCGTCGATACCGGCGAGGGCTCGGGCCGTTTCGGGAATACGCTGCGGATCCGCGCGAACCAGAACGATGGTCGTGATCACTGGGTCGTGGGAAAAGGAGGAACGTCGAGCAGCCAGACCCCGGCAAGCCGGTCGCGACTGTCGATATCGAGAAGCATATCGCGGGCAATGCGGACCGTGCGCACCTGGCGGCCGGGCCCGAGCCGAAAATGAATTGTTCGTTCGGCATCATCCGACTCGGCCGCAACCGGCGTGTCCACTTCCACGGCGGCAACAACATGCGGCTCGTGGTTCCGACCAACTTTAACCCGCGCCGACTCCACCTCGTCAGGCGGCCTGAGATCAGCAAGCTTTCGCACGGTAGGCCACACCGCGACTTCCACACCACGAATGCGTTCGTCGGTCACGTCGAGGATCAGCCACGAGCCATCGCTGCCTTCGACATCCACACTCAGCGAACGACCGCCCGCGCTGCCCCCCACATGCGCCGTCAGGATGTCGGTATCCTCATCCCATCGGTAATCAACTGGGGCGGGCGCACCAGCCCAGGGCTCGACTCGAACCGGAATGTTCACAACACCCTCTCCTTCACGTGGCCTCGAATAATGCGGCTTCGATGGCTCGTCCGCATCATCCCGCCGACGCGTGTTTCATCCCACGAACGCAATGGACCGGGCTGTACCGCTGTCATGCGCACATCGTTTCCCTCAGGCGAACAATCCGCCTGACACCTTCGACGACTGCGTCCTGCGACGCCGCGTAGGACAATCGAATCCAACCCGGCGTCCGGAACGCCGCTCCCGGAACCACGGCCACGCCGTGCTCCTCCAACAACCGGTTCGTGAAGATTGAACCGGCATCCGCTTCGTTGGGATTCGTGTCCTGCACGCCGATATACAGATAAAATGCACCATCAGGCTGCACGACTGCCGGACCGTTCGGCTGACGGAGCACGTGGAGGGCGGCGTCGCGGCGCTTGCGGTACTCGGCGACCATTGCTGCGATGGCAGCTTCGGCTTGATCCCGCTGTCGCAATGCCTCGAGCGCCGCATACTGCGCGACCGTGGTGGCGTTGGATGTGGTGTGTGATTGCAGCGCGACGAGCGTCTTCGCAACCGCGCTGCTGGCGATCGCCCAGCCGATGCGCCATCCGGTCATCGCGAACGCCTTCGCCATCCCGTCGATCACGATGATCCGTTCCCTGCTCCTGGCGACGGACAACAAACCAGCGGCTGGCCCATCGTAGGCGATGCGCTGGTAGATCTCGTCACTGATGACCCACCAGTTGCGCTCCGCAGCAATTCGCACGAGGTCATCGAGTTCACTCGACGTGTAGACAGATCCCGTGGGATTGCACGGCGAATTCAGCATGAGCCCGCGCGTGTTTTCCGTGGCGTGCCGGTCGAGGTCATCGGCCGTCACCTTGAAGCCACGTGAGGCATCGCCCAGGACGGCGACGGACGTCGCGCGGGACAGGTCGACCATCTCGTAGTAACTCGTCCACGCTGGAGTAGGAACGAGTACCTCGTCCTCTTCACCGAACAACGCGAAGCAGGAGTTGAACAGCGCCTGCTTCGATCCGGTTGTCACGACAACGTCGGCGGGTGTGACCTTTTCACACTGATTGCGTTCGTTGGTGACGTCGGCAATGGCCTGGCGCAGCGGGAGGATCCCCTCGACTGCCGTGTAGCGCGTCGCGCCTTCATCCAGCGCCTTCTTCGCGGCCGTCCTGATGAATTCCGGGGTGTCGAAATCAGGCTCGCCCGCGCCGAGGTCGATGATCTGGCGACCCTGGGCCTTGAGTGCGCGGGCCCGCTGCGAGACGGCGATCGTCGCCGACTCCTTTAATTGCGACACGTTGCTGGACACCAGTTGCGTCGACGTCATGCGAGGGCTGTGAAAGAGCCGTAGGCCAATGGAGGCACCCGTCCCGGGGCGCTATACTTGGAGTCCCGCTGCGAGTAAGTGTGTCGCACCGGGCGCACTTTGACAACCAACGAGACTCTTATGAGCGAGCGGGAGAGCCGCGACGCAGCACGAAGCGTCAGCGTGGTGCATTACATGGATCGCGATCTGCAGGCTGCCGCCGCCATCGCCGCTGGTCTCGTCGAGCGCAGTGGAGCTGTTGAGGCGGGCCTCGCGTTTGTCGCGATGCTGCCGACCGCCGACGACGCCATGGCGTTCAGCGAGGCGGTGGTTGCCCACCGGCGCGCCGCAGCACGTTCAGTCACGCCGCTCGGCGCTTTGACGCGGAGCCGACGGATCATTGGTGCCGGTACTGCAGCTGTCGCGGCCGCGCCCGACATCCTCGCGCGCCTGCTGGCCGAATCGCGCCTGGACTTGTCGAGTCTGCACACGCTGCTGCTGGTCTGGCCTGAGGAGATCCTGCGCGACGAGGAACAGCGCAAAGCGTTGGAGACACTGGTCGCCGAAGTTCCTCGATCGGCGGAACGCGTTGCGTTATCCGCCGAACGCACCGCCGAACTCGCACAATTCATCGAGCGATCGATGTGGCGTGCCCGCGAAGTCGAGGAGAAGTCGACAACCGGTCCGCGCGTCAACGCGCCACTCCGCGTCATCACGGCGCCGGTGTCGGAGCGTTCCCGTGCCGTCCGCAGCGTGCTCGATGCGTTCGACCCGGAATCCGCAGCACTGCTCGTGTTCAGTGACGCCGCTGAGTCGGCGGCTCGCGAGGCGGCCGGCGTGTATGGTCCATCCGTCGACGTGGTCCGCGGTATTCCTGAACGCCACTATGCGCTTGGCATCCTGTTCGACGACGTCCCGGACGCTGCGTCGCTCGAGACCGTCAGCACGACCGTCCGTGAGCTGATTGCCGTCCTGCGACCGTCGCTGCTCCCCGCCCTGCAGAAGGTGGCCGCCAACGTCACACCGATGACCTGGACCGGAGCGCTGGCCAATGCGCGCCTAACGCATGATGCGCTGCGCGACGAGGTCCGCGGCTATGTCGCGTCGGGCGGGCACACGCCCTGGGTCTCGGTGCTGGAGCCGCTACTCGACGGCCTCGACGCCGTTGAGGTGGCGGCGGCGGCATTTGCACTTCTTGATCGGGAGCGGCGCAAGGCAAAGCGGACCGTGGCGCCGGCGCTGGCCGTCGCGCCAGCGCCGGAACGGCCGGTTCGAGAGGAGCGACCGATACGCGAGGAACGGCCGATGCGCACGGAACGACCGATGCGCGAGGAACGGCCGGGGCGCGAGGAGCGAGGCGGGTTCAAGGGCCGCCCTCGCGGCGCTGACGACCGCGGACGCCCGCGCGGCGCCGACGACCGGGCACGCCCGCGCCGCGACGACGACCGGGCGCGTCCACGACGCGATGACGACCGGGGTCGTCCACCCGAGCGTGGATTCAAGAAGAAGCGCGAATTTGGCGGCGATGCCCGTAAGCGAGACGATTCGCCGCGCGGACCACGGCGGGATTTCGCGGATCGCTCCCGGGAACCGCGCGGGCGCCCGCGCGAAGAGATCGAGCGCGTCCCGCGCGCCGCCCATGAGGGCCGGGAATGGTCGGAGCGCGGCGAACGATTGCGAAACTCCCGCCGTGGGCCGCGCAGTGGGGACTCGGGATGACTGGGCAATTCAGCGGCGGTTGGATCGAAGTCGTCGCCGGCGTGATGTTCAGTGGAAAATCGGAAGAGCTGATGCGTCGCGTGCGCCGCGCGATGATCGCCCGGAAGCGGGTTCAGGTGTTCAAGTCACATCTCGATTCTCGTTATGCAGGCCTGTTCTCGGTGTCGAGCCATGACGGGCGGTCCGTGGATGCCGTGCCCGTGGATTCGTCGGCGCAGATCGCCCAGCGCATCGACCCGATGGCGCAGGTCATCGCGATCGACGAAGCCCAGTTCCTCGACAACGGCATCGTCGACGTGGTGACGTCGCTGGCCGCACGCGGCCGCCGCGTGATCCTGGCCGGCCTCGATACCGACTTCCGCGGCGAGCCGTTCGGCCCCATGCCGCACCTGATGGCGATCGCCGAGATGGTCGACAAGTTGCACGCCATCTGCGTGCTCTGCGGCGCGCCGGCAACCCGCACGCAACGGCTGATCGACGGCGAGCCGGCGGCCTGGGACTCACCAACGATCATGGTTGGTGGGCGCGAGGCTTACGAAGCACGGTGCCGCGCCTGTCACGCCGTGAGGCCCGCGCAGGAGGCCCAGGGGGAGATGTTTAGTGGAGCAGCGAGCAGCGGTTAAAAGATCTGCGCCCAGTGCCGCTGCGTCACGCGAACGAGAATGGCCGACCCCTTCAGCGCGGCCTGCACGGCGCAGTTGGAGTACTGCACGTCCTGGTCACCGGTCATCCAGCTCAGATCTTGTCCGGCCGTCAGGTTCGCGGCGAAGACCGCGCCGTAGATCTTGGCGGTACCGTTGCTCTTCAGGATGTCGTTACGCACGATGACGATCCCGTAAAAGTCAAAAACACCGTTGATCTCCAGGTCGCCGTTCACGAGCAGGATGCCCTGTCCACGGCCGTTGGAGTTGATGCGCAGGTCACCGTTGACATAGATGATCGGGAAATAGCCGTAACAGCCGGCCACCGTGCCCGGACGCCAGGGCTCTCCCCAGTTGGAGTCGACTGACTTGTTACAGGTCGTCGCCGTTCCCAGCGGCAGAATGTCCGCGGAGTAAACCCCGCCGGCGATTTTGATATCAGCGTTCGCAGACAGGGAGTTCCAGGACTCCGAGCCGTACCGCACGTACGTGTTCGAATCCGCAGCGGCAGAGTCATGTGCGACGGCGGGCGTCGAGGTGATGTTCAGAGGGCCGGTCGTCACCGTACCCGCAGGCGGCACCGTTACAGCAGGCACGGTGGCCGCTGGAATGGCGTCGCAGTTGGTCCATCCGGTCGGATGGACGTCATCACCATCGACGTTCGCGGCGCCCTGGAGTCGTACGTTGCCGGCAGCGGTGATCGCGCCCTTTGGCTCGATCGACGGATACGCGATGCGCACGAACGCGCTCGTCCGGCGTCTCGACTCGAGGCTCGAGTTGCCCATGTTGGCCAGCCCATCGGACATGACCCAGAACGTCGTCGCCGACAGGCGCGAGACCTTCACCCAGGCGGTGTCGCCGTTTGCGACGTACACCTGGTTGTCATCGATTTTGCCGATTGGAAAGTCGCCCATCACGTTCCGCGAGCGATCCCAGGTCGAGATCTCGCTATTCAGGCCGAACTCCGCGACGGCGAAGGCGCGCTGCTCGATGAGCGCGTTCCGCGTGCCGCGGTATTCCTGGTTCGAGGTGAAGTACATTCCCGACATCATCACTGCGAGCACCACCACGCCGAACAGCGCAGTAATGAGCGCGACTCCGCGCCGCGGGCTTTCGCCGTTACCCGTGTCCGGCGTCATGGCATTGTCGCTCTGGTTAGGCATGTACGACCTCACTTGAAGTTACGGAGCGCGACCCGCATGAGAATCGAGTCCTGCAGGTCCGCCCCCTTCCGTTCGGTAATCGCGGACTTGCCGACCATCGTTCGGAGGAAGACGTCCATGCGCGCCACATCTTTCCGGTTCGCCATGTTGGTGATCCGGACGCCGAGCGAGTCGTAGAAGCGGAATTGCAGCCCGCTCTGGGCACCGTCGCCTGACGCGAATGCGCGATACGGACCGGCCAGCG
>Ga0209486_10000426_pt1 | contig 18921 bp, 16 predicted proteins | sample NCCompost_FD_187518 | JGI IMG/M metagenome (GOLD analysis project Ga0209486, IMG submission 187518) | Agricultural soil microbial communities from Utah to study Nitrogen management - NC Compost (SPAdes) (version 2) | ecosystem: Environmental > Terrestrial > Soil > Agricultural land | place...
CCTGAACCGGTGAAGTCCGAACCGATCAAGGTTGAACCGCCGAAGACCGAGCCAGCGGCCAACATCGCCGCGGGTTCACTGGCGAGCGCCCCGGCCTCCGCGCCGGTCGTCCAGCCGCCGGCTCCGATCCGTACTCCGGCTCCGGAAACTCCCGCGCCGCGCACGGCCGCTCCTGAAAACGTCACGTCGCCGTTTGTCTCATTCGGCACGCAGCAGTCGCAGGCGCGCCGCATATCGATCACGTGGGAGGACGCGAACATTGCCGACGTCCTCGCCGTCTTCTCGGAAATCGGCGGCCGCACGATCGTCCGCGGTAAGGCAGTCACCGGAACGGTGTCGGCCGAAATCAAGGACCAGCCCTGGGACGTCGCCATGAAGGCGATCCTCGACGCACATGGCCTCGCGGCCACCGAGGAGAACTCGGGCATCATCGTCGTCGACAGCTACGAGAACATCCTGCTGCGGCAGTCGAGTGAACCGCTGCGTATCGAGATGGTGAGCGTCAACTACGCCTCGGCCGGTTCGCTGGTCGAGACCGTGCGCGGCCTCCTGTCAAAGGATTGCCCGTCCGGTGCGGCGGCCGTTGCCGCCACGAACGCCGGCGGTCAGCCGGGCCAACAGTCCAATTGCGTCATCCGCGGCAACGTCTCGGCGGACAGCGGCACGAACTCGCTGATCATCACCGAGGTCAGTTCGCGCCTCCCTGGCCTGATGCAATACATCCGACAGCTCGACGTGCGCACGCCGCAGGTCGCGCTGAAGGCGAAGATCATTTCGGTCAGCCGCACCTCCATCGAGCAACTGGGGATCAGCTATGACCTCGGCAGCTCGGCGGCCTACTTCAATAACCTCGTGCCGCGCAATCGCCCCGGCACCGATACGCCGGAAACGCAGGAAGGCCGCGTCACGCTCGGCGGCGACGTCCTTGCCGGCCTGGGCAACGCGTCGCGCAAGTACAAGAACGGGTCGGCGCTGAACCTCCTGTTCTCCACGGCGTTAGGCAAGTACAGCATCACCGCCTTCCTCGACGCGCTGCGCGAGCAGCAGCTGTCGGATATCCAGGCCGAGCCGAGCATCGTCACCCTCGACAATCGTGAGGCGAAGATGCTCGTCGGTGAAGAAACACCGGTCCGCGTCATCGACGCCGGTGCGGCGTCGCAGGTGGCCGTGCCCGCCCGTGCCAACGTGCAGTTCAAGGAGACGGGTATCATCCTCACCGTCACTCCGCACATCACGAACAATCGCCAGGTCCGCATGGTCATCGCGGCCGAACAGTCGGAACTGCGCATCATCGGCGGTGACCTTGGCTTCACGATCCCGAAGCGCGTCGCAAATACCCAGCTCCTGGTCAACGATGGGGAGACCGCCGTCATCGGCGGATTGACCCAGACCCAGGTGATCAAGAACAAGTCGGGTATCCCGCTGCTCTCGGACCTGCCGTTGCTGGGCCGCCTGTTCTCACAGACGGATACGCGTGAAGAGAAGCGCGACCTGCTGATTCTCATCACGCCGCACATCATCGACGAAGGCGAAGCCATTCGGCCGCCGAACAACGACCTGCGCTAACCCCACGGAGTCCACCAACGATGAGGTATTTCATGCATCGCGCGGCCTCTGTGGCCACAGGCACGCTCGCGATTCTCGGACTCGCGGCGTGCGGGGCGACGGAGGTCGCCTCGTCTGGAGATGACCGCGTCATGCCCTCCCTTGCAATCAGCATTACGAGCAACATGGGTGAAGACACGGTCTCGGTGCGCAACCCGCTCATGGTGCGCATCCAGGCCAGTGACAATGGTGCGCTGCTCTACGCCGTAACACGCATCTTCGCCGACTCCATGCTCGTCGACGTCGACAGCATCGAGCTCGGGGGGGCGCGCGAAGTTGATCGGGTGGTGAACATCTCGCTCGCCGGCGTCCGTTCCGGACAGGAAGTGGTCGTGCAGACGACCGTCGCCGATGGCGCCGGAAACGAAGCGGTGGCCCAGGCCCTTGCCACGGCGTTCGATCCGAACGTCCCGAAAGTGCTCGTCGTCAATCCGGCGTCCACGGTGTTCGCCGGTGGTACGTACGCGCTCAACGTCGCTGTCTTCGACAGCATGGGCATCTCCAAGGCCGGATACAAGGCCACTGGCGCAGGGCTCAATCGCGCGGACAGTACGATGTTCAGCGAGCCGATGCCGATGGCGGACACCGTGAGTTATCTCATCACGGTTCCGGCGACCGCGCCGGTTGGCGCGACGTTCAGCATCCAGCCGTTCGCGGAAAATCGTGAAGGTCTGCGTGCCTCCGGGCAGCAGGTCACGGTTCGCATCGTGCCCGCCGGTTCGGACGAGGCGTCGCCCCTGGTGTTCCAGACGGTGCCGCCACGCATGGAAACCCCCGACTCGGTCGAGATCTTCGCCCGTGATACGGACGGGTTCGTCCGTATCGTCGGCTTCGTCGCCAGAGACCAGGCGGGCGTGATTCAGCACCGCCGGGCCGACACCCTCGCGGTGCCGATCCAGCAGGTGAGCCGGAAGCTGGCCTTCAATGCGCCAACCTTCCTGCGCGGAAAGACGCTGTTCATTACCGCATACGCAATCGACGCAGCCGGTCACACCGGCTACGCCGTGACCACCGGCGCGAGCGTGCCGATCAGCGCGGACAGCCTGGGCAAGCGTGACCCCTCGGTCTACGCGTATGGTCTGACCTATGCCTTGCCGCCTAACAGTCTCGGCGCGGATATCGCCGTCGATACCGTGCGCCGGACCGTATACGTCTCGAACATCAACAGGAACCAGCTCGAAGCCTGGAGCTATTCGTCCACGCTGTCGCCGCTGCCGTCGGTTTCGGTCGGCGCGATGCCGTGGGGCATGGCCATCGATAATTCCGGCTCGCTGCTCCTCGTGGCGAATTCCGGTGGTACAAACATCTCGATGGTGAACCTGCTCGATCGTCGCGAAGATGGGCGCATCAAGACCTCGAACGAATGGGTCTACGACGTCGGCTATTCCGTTGACCAGACTTCGGGCGACATGAAGTACAGCGTTTCACCGCCGATCGACTATTCCGACCGGCCGCAGTACATCGCGCAGTCGGCCAGCGGTGCGCTTTACTACAGCACCCGTCCGACGAGCACTGCCCAGCCGGGCACGTTGCGCCGCATCGATAACTTCCTCGATGCCCGCACCGAGCCGAAGCAGATCTGGCAGTACGGTGCATTCCTGGCCGGCAAGTATGTCGTCATCAACGCTGACCACGTGTCGGTGCTGAAGGGCGCGAACGGCGCACCGGATATCATAACGGTGTGCGATCACACGCCGGGCAACGAGCTCTCCACCACGGTCTGCGCAAGCGGAAACAAGATCGAAGAAGTGGTGGCGGAACTGCAGTCCGGAACGAACGGCAACGTGATCGCCGTCAAGGATCTCGGCGTCGAATCACTGGCGCTGCCGGACACAAACTTCGTCGCCGCGGGTGGTGATCGTCGCCGCATCGCGTTCGGCGAAGCGAATTCGGGTGGCCGCGCTGGTCGCGTCCTGTTGCTGACCGATCCGTCGGGTACGCCCGCCGGCTCCGAGCAGTACTCGATGCCGATCGAAGTCACCGACTTGACGAGCAACGCGTCGGACCGGGTGTTTGGTCTCGCGATCAACGGAAACAGCACCAACGTCGGCGTGCACGGTGTTGAGACGTTCTTCGCCGACTCGTCGCTGCGGCTGCAAGGCAAGTTCGCGACCTTCAACACCGGCGCGGGTATCGCCTTCCATCCGCTCAACATCGAGGAGTTCACCTCCGATAGCCTGGCGCGGGTTGCCTTCGTTGCCTCGGGCGACTTCTCGATCCAGATCGTCGACAGTTATTCATACCGGCTTCGTGGCCGGATTCCCCTTCGCAAGAACCTCTATGGTGCGCTCCGTGCCGTACTGCCCACACCGGCGGAACGCGCGGCCGATCCCAGCCTGGCGGTAAAGCTGTTCGGCTTGACCCCGGACGGAATCGTGGTCATAGATGTGCGCAGGGGAGATATCGACAACGCGCGAACGCCGTAGCACGGCTCATGGTGTTCCGTTAGGCTACGCACGACCCGCGAGCCCGACCTTCCTGGTCGGGCTCGCGCTCTTTTTGGGAGATTGATGCTCCGCTTCACTACCGCGGGTGAATCGCATGGACCGGGACTGGTCAGCGTGCTGGAAGGCATGGTGGCCGGCTTGCCGCTCCTCGCCGAGGATGTGAACCGGGAACTCGCGCGCCGGCAGCAGGGATATGGGCGCGGCCGGCGCATGCAGATCGAGCGCGACGAAATCGAGTTCATCTCGGGCGTGCGCGCGGGGCAAACGATCGGCTCACCGATCGCGATGTTGATCCGCAACCGCGACTGGAAGAATTGGGTGGACGTGATGGATCCCGCGCCGCGCGACAATGATCCCGACCCGCGCCGGCGAGCGGTCACTCGTGTGCGCCCCGGGCATGCTGACCTCACCGGTCTTCTCAAGTACGACCGCGACGATGCCCGGGATGTGCTCGAGCGCGCGTCCGCCCGCGAAACGACGGCACGCGTCGCAGCCGCGGCAATCTGCCGCCGCTTTCTCACGGAATTTGGCGTCCGGATCGGCAGTCACGTCGCGCATCTTGGAGGCGTCGATGCGACGCGTCCCGATCCGATGCCTGACGACATCAACCAGGCGGCGGACGGCTCTCAGGTTCGGATGCTCGATCCGCAGGCAGAAGCGACGGTCATCGAACGCATTGATGCGGCGAAGGCGGCCGGCAACACGCTCGGTGGTATTTGCGAGGTCGTGGCTGATGGACTCCCCGCTGGTCTCGGATCGCACGTGTCGTGGGATCGCAAGCTCGATGGGCGCCTCGCCGCGGCGATCATGTCGATTCCAGCGGTGAAGGGCGTCGAAATCGGGCTTGGCTTCGAGACGTCGCGCCGGATGGGGTCCGACGTGCACGACGAAATCGTTCCCGCGCCGGGCAACCCGCGCACCGGGAACGTGCGCCGGAAGACCAACCGTGCCGGGGGGACGGAGGGCGGCATGACCACCGGCGAACCGCTGGTGGTCCGCGTGGCGATGAAGCCGATCAGCACGCTCATGCGCCCGTTAGGCACCGTGGATGTGAAGTCCGGCGAGGAGGCAAAGGCCACAGCCGAACGCAGTGACGTCACCGCGGTCCCGGCGATGGGCGTCATTGCCGAGGCGATGGTCGCGTTCGTGATCGCGCAGGCCTGGCTGGAGAAGTTCGGCGGAGATTCCCTCGACGAGACGCGCCGCAACGTCGACGGCTACCTGGCCCGTATCGACCAGCGTATCGGCAACTGAGCGAGACCGTGTCGAGCCTCCCTCCGCACATCGTCCTCGTCGGGCTTCCGGGGTCGGGGAAGAGCACCGTTGGTCCATTGCTCGCCGCGGCGCTCAAGGCGCAGTTCGTCGACCTGGATCTGGAGATCGAGCGTCGCGCGCGAATGCCGATATCGGAGATCTTCGCCAGCCGTGGCGAGCAGGAATTCCGGGCAATGGAGCGCGCCATGACCCAGGAGCTGGCTGGCAGGTCGGGGATGGTAATTTCGGCCGGGGGCGGGTGGATGCTCGATGAGGCGAATATCGCGGTCCTGCGTCCGCCGGCACGGATCATTCACCTGAAGGTGAGCGTACCAACGGCCCTGTCCCGGCTGGGCTCGGAGATAAACCGGCGGCCCCTGCTCGCCGGACCGGCAGCAGAGGCCCGCTTAAACGAGCTTTTGGCTGCCAGAATGCCACTCTATAGTAGGGCCGACGCCGAGATCGAAACGGAAGGCCTTACACCACAACAGGTTACAAGTTTTGGCCTCCGCCTTGCTTCTGCGTGGGGCTGGCCAATAGGTTAGCCCCCCACACGGCACCGAGTCGTTTCCGGGCAACCCCAAAGCCTCACGGAAACGCCGGAAGTTGTTGCCAATCAGAGGGTTGGAGTGTCGTCGAAATGCTGGCGGTTGCGTTCTCACGGTTACGCCGTTCTGGGAAGTAGGCGCAGCTTTGCGTGCGTTTCGGCAGCGCGAGGGGGAATGACGGATGACGTTTCGCGTGATGGGTCCGCACGAATGGGGGCGTTTTGCCCCCGACGCGTGGGGTCACCTGCTCCGGCTGTCAGACAGTGGGGCTCTCAACGGTCCCGAGTTGGAGCAGGTCATAGAGCGGGCGCTGGCGCACTTCGATGGGCGGATCGCCCTCGAGGACCTGCGCACCCTCATCGACGGGTCGGGGTTTGATGAATCAGGGTCCGGGTTGGACCAGGTAAACGTGCACTAGAACCGCAGCGAGCAGCGCCGAGCGGTCAGAGAGTAACAAACCAGAGAAATGGCGATCAAGAAGAAGTCCACTGACGACGCGACCAGCACTACCGTTAGGCGTATTGCCGGACGGGGGGCTTCCGCGCGCGCGTCGTCTGCAACGAAAAAGAAGAAGGCGGCATCGGCGCGCTCCAAGGCGAAGGCGGCCGGAAAGTCCGCCTCGCGGCGTGGCAAGGTCGCCGAAGAGCTCGTCGAGACGAACGGGTCCGGAGGGGGCGGCGCGCTGGTGATCGTGGAGTCGCCGGCGAAGGCCAAGACCATCGGCAAGTATCTGGGGCGCGGCTATCGCGTGAAGGCGACCGTCGGGCACGTCCGCGACCTGCCCGAAAAGAAGCTGGGCATCGACGTCGAAAAGGGATTCGCACCTGAATACGTCACGATCGCCGGCAAGGAAAAGACGCTCCAGGAAATCAAGGACGCGGCGCATAACGCGGACGCGATCTACATCGCGACCGACCCTGATCGCGAAGGTGAGGCGATCGGCTGGCACGTCGCCGAGCAGATCAAGCGGAAGTCGGGCGCGCCGGTTCGGCGCGTGCTCTTCCACGAAATCACCAAGGACGCGGTGCGCGAGGCGATGGAGCATCCGCGCGACATCGACTCGCGTCTCGTCGATGCGCAGCAGGCGCGCCGCGTGCTCGACCGCCTCGTCGGCTACAAGGCGAGCCCCATTCTCTGGAAAACAGTGAAGAAGGGACTCTCTGCCGGTCGCGTGCAGACGGTCGCGCTGCGTCTCCTCGTGGAACGGGAGCGCGATATCCGCGCGTTCAAGCCGCAGGAGTACTGGAGCATTGCGGCAGCGATGGAGAAGGACGGCCAGAAGTTCACGGCTCGTCTCCATGCCGTTGATGAAAAGAAGGTCGAGATTCACGACGAGGCACAGGCGAAGGCGATCGTCTCTGACGTCGAGCGCCTCGCGCGGGCCACTGCCCGGGCGGCAGGCATTCCCGCGCCGTTTGCATTCCCGCTCACTGAGGTCAAGCGTCGCGAGCGACGGAAGAATCCCGCCGCGCCGTTCACCACCAGCACCTTGCAGCAGGAAGCGGCCAAGAAGCTCGGCTTTGGCTCGAAGCGCACGATGCGAACGGCCCAATCCCTGTACGAAGGCGCTGACCTCGGCGCGGAAGGCGCAGTTGGTCTCATCACGTACATGCGTACCGACAGCACGCGCGTCGCCGAGAGTGCGGCCAACGCGGCTCGCGAGATCGTCAAGCGCGATTTCGGGGACGACTATCTCGCCAAGGGACCGCAGCTGTATGGTGGTTCCAAGCAGGGCTCGAACACCCAGGACGCGCACGAAGCGATCCGCCCGGCCGATCCTGACCGGAAGCCGGAAGACGTCAAGCGCTATCTCAAGGACGAGCAGTTCAAGCTCTACCAGCTCATCTGGCAGCGCTTCATGGCGTCGCAGATGGCGCCGGCCGTGTTCGACACGACCACGCTCGACTTCCTGTTAGGCGGCGACCAGGATGGCGAAACGTCCATCCACCGGTACCTGTTCCGCGCCACCGGCAGCATCGTGAAGTTCCCCGGCTTCCTGGCGCTGTATCGTGAGTCGCGCGAGGAAGGGGAAGGGAAGGCGCTCGAGGACGAGCAGGCGCTGCCCATCGCCGAGAAGGGCGAGCGCGTCGCGATGCTCGAGATCACGCCGGCCCAGCACTTCACCGAGCCTCCGCCTCGCTATTCGGAAGCGAGCCTGGTGAAGGAGCTGGAGAAGTTAGGCATCGGGCGTCCGTCGACCTACGCGCAGATCATCTCGACGCTGCAGGACCGCCACTACGTCAACCTCGAGCAACGTCGCTTCTTCCCCACGGAGCTCGGCGAAAGTGTCGAGCGCGTGATGGTGAAGCAGTTCCCCGATGTGTTCAACGTCGGCTTCACGTCCGAAATGGAGGGGGAGCTGGATCGCATCGAGGACGGCAAGCTTGGCTGGCAGCGTGTGCTGAAGGATTTCTGGAAGCCATTCGAGTCGTCGCTGAACGACGTGCAGGTGGAGTCGCTGATCGCCGAGGCGCATGACTTGTCGGCACTGGAAACCGAGCGGTGTCCGCAATGCGGCGGAAAGCTCGTGCCCAAGGGTGGTTTCTTCGGTCCGTTCGTCGCCTGCGAAAATCATCCGAAGAACTGCAAGTACACGCGGCCCATCAAGGGCGAGCGGAAGCCGGCCGAGCTGACGGAGCACAAGTGCCACGAGTGCGGCGCCCCGATGGTGATTCGCCACGGTCGTGCCGGCGACTTCCTCGGCTGCTCGAAATTCCCGAAGTGTCGCGGCACGCGTTCCATGCCGACGGGCGTCATGTGCCCCAAGGACGGAGGCGAGATCGCCCAGCGGCGCTCGAAGAAGCGCGGCAAGGCGTTCTACGGATGCTCGAATTATCCGAACTGCGATTTCGTCTGCTGGGACAAACCAGTAGCGGAAATCTGCCCGGAGTGCGGCTACCTTGGCGCCGAGATGAAGCGCAACAAGACGCGCGGTGAATACCGCCGTTGCCTCAAGTGCGCCAACGAGTGGGACGTCGCCGCACCGGCGGAAGCCGAGGCGCTGGCAGGTTGAGCTTCAATGAGTCAGGCCTCCGATCCTGCCGGGATCGGAGGCCTTTTTTCATTTGATGAAAACACTTGGACGCAGAGAGCGCTGAGAACTCGCAGAGGAGCGCTGAGACGTGACGTAACGGTGACGGCCACACGTCACGTTCGAACATGGAAACCAATGAGATTACGCGTGAAATAATCGGCGCGGCGATGCGCATCCACTCGACTCTCGGACCAGGACTACTCGAGAGCGCCTATCGAGTCTGCCTTTGCCGTGAATTGGAGCTCAGGGGACTTCGATTCCAAGCCGAAGTCGCTCTCAATATCACGTACAAAGGGGTCGTCGTGGATGCGGGGTACCGCGTCGACCTGATTGTTGAAGACACCGTCATTGTCGAGTTGAAGGCATCAGCCAGGACAGCTCCTGTCCATGAAGCCCAGCTACTCTCCTACCTGAGACTGGGCGACAAACCAGTTGGGCTTATCATCAACTTCCATGTCGCCAGCCTACGCCACGGAATAAAGCGAATGGTGAACAACTTCCGTGGGTAATCCGATTTTCCAGTAAATATTTGTTTCTGCGCTCTCTGCGAAACCTTTGCGATCTCTGCGTCCAGAGTGTTTTGAAGTATCTGCGAGATCATCGCCGTTCGTCTGGAAATACAATCGTAAACAGCGTCCGACGCAGGCTCGTCACATCGGACAGGCGCGTGCCCCTGATGACCGCCGTCAGCCACTCGCCCCGATCCGCGTCCGGCCACCGCGCTGCGAAACCGTACCACGAGCCGCCACCTAACGATATCGCCTCGGACAGCAGCCCGCCGATGTCCCCCCAGCAGTGCTTCCGGGTGTTCTGCGGCGTGTACACCTCGGCGAACAGCTGCGACGCGTCGCGGTGCACACGCAGACGCATCGTCGCCTGTCCCAACCGGAAGTGCAGCTCGTCGAGACTGGGGTTCTTGATGTGCTTGACCCCGTTCGGGATCCGGATCCGTATGCCACGCAGGTCATAACGAGTCCAGAAGAAGCTGTCCACGCTGTCGGGCAGGCATGGCTCGTTCACCCAGGCACCATGATCCACAGGCGCGGGAGTGATGACGCCCTGGGCCTCGACGTTCGCGCTCTTAATCGCAATCGCCAACAACAGACCAACCACGCGCCATGTCATGGCCGCCTCCGCGAAGGGACCTCAGTTCGTCCGCGTCGTATCTCGAATTGCCGCAAGCGTGTGCACCGCGTCTCGCAGCCGCTGCGCGTCCTGCAGCCGGCTCGCCGAGATGTTCACGTAGAGCCACTTCTCTTCGTCGCGCGTTCCGAGAGTTGGCCGAAGACGCGCCGCGAAGTTGTACGCCGGGCCGCGAAACCGCTCGTACCACGATACGATCTCGGCCTGATACCCGCCGAGTGTACCCTGACACCAGTTCTGGAAGCGTCGCGCGCGGTTCGCGGTGTCGAACAGGTAGATCGCGTTGCGATGAAGCACCAGCGTGAGTGTTCCGCCGGGACCCCGGATATTGAGGTTGTACGGCTCAAAGGGTCCTACCCGGTATTCTGACGGCACCTGGATTGTGAAGTCGCCGATGCGATGGCGGCGCCACCCGGTCGTATCGATGGATGCCGGTAGACATGCACTGTCGACCCAGGCCTGGTCGGCGGTGGATGTTCCGGCGCTCGCGACGTTCGCGCTTTCGGTACTTCCGGCGCTCCGACCACTTCCGCTGGCGCAGCCGCTGCTTACGACGATGATCGCGACGGCGCAAAGGCCTGGCCACGCACTCGTTAGGGTAGCCGCCATGTCAAGGGTCATGGGTTTTCAGCCGCGGATGAGGGGTGAGTATTCGGTTTCAGCTGTCACCTGGAGTTCACTGGTCTCATCGTGTGCAGGACTGCCCGAAGTTCTATCGCTTCCTCCACTCGCGGACTCATGATCGTCGCGATCAACACCTTTCCGGCGTCTTCGCCACCCCACGCCGCTGCCCAGCGAGCGATGAGTCCGTACTGTCCACGATCATAAAAACCGATCACGTCCGCAGGGTACCCACTCAAGCTGGTCCGGCAGGCGTTCCGCTTTTGCCGCGCACGGAAGTAGTAAGAGTCGTACGTTTGGCGTGCCTCCGGCTCTTGATAGAGCGCAAAAAACATGTTTGCACGCCTGGCCGGTCCCTGGATGCCGATGTTCGTGGGCGGGCCCTGTAGTGGGGTGTAGCCAGGTGGGATGCCAATGGTCATACCTCCGACCTGCCGTCGTGTCCACGAGCTGAAATCAGGGGAGACGGGAGTACACACGGAGCCGACCCAGGCCTCCTCCGCAGATGGGACATCGGATTGCCCAACCGCGGGATTGCGACTGCAGGCGGTAAGGCTCACGGCGACCGCCATCCACGTTATCAAACTGCGGTCCGCCTTTGCCCACGGCATCGCTATCGTTAGAGCATGACGGTTCATGATCCCGGTCCAGTGCATGTAATCGGCGGTGGGCTTGCCGGCAGCGAGGCCGCCTGGCAACTCGCCCAGGGCGGTTGCCGCGTTGTACTCCACGAGATGCGTCCAGTTCGCCAGACGCCCGCCCACCAGACCGAAAAGTTCGCGGAATTGGTCTGCTCGAACACCTTCAAGAGCACCGAAACGACCAACGCCCACGGCTTGCTGAAGGCCGAGATGCGTGTCCTGGGCAGCATGGTGCTGGAATGCGCCGATGCATCCAGGGTTCCGGGCGGCTCGGCGCTCACGGTAGACCGGAACGCGTTCGCCGGGCTGGTTACGGAGCGCGTCACCAGTCATCCGATGATCGAGATCGTTCGCGACGAAGTCACCGATGTAATGAGTCCGTCGATCATCGCCACCGGTCCGCTGACCTCAGAAGGCTTGTCCGAGGCGATTCGCAAACGGACGGGAAGTGAGGCGCTGTCGTTCTATGACGCCATCGCGCCCATCGTCTCCTTCGAGTCGATCGACCACGACATCGTCTTCCGCGCCTCGCGTTACGGCAAGGAGACGATGGAAGGCGCCGGCGAGGAAGGCGCGTACCTGAACTGCCCGATGTCGCGCGAGGAATACGAGGCGTTCCTCGATGCAGTGGCTACCGGTGACCAGTATCGTACGCACGACTTCGACCAGGTGCCGTATTTCGAGGGGTGCATGCCGATCGAGGTCATGGCCCAACGCGGCCGCGAGACGCTGCGCTTCGGTCCCATGAAACCCGTTGGCCTCGACGATCCCCGCACCGGCCGACGCCCCTGGGCGGTGGTGCAACTCCGCCAGGAAGATCGCGCCGGCATGATGTGGAACCTCGTCGGCTTTCAGACTCGGCTGCGGATTTCCGAGCAGCAACGCGTCTTTCGAATGATCCCGGGGCTCGCCAACGCGGAATTCTTTCGCTATGGCCAGATCCATCGCAACGCCTATCTCAACGCGCCGGCCTGCCTGACGCCTCACCTGTCGCTGCGCGATGTGCCAACTGTCCTTTTTGCGGGTCAGCTCACCGGTGTCGAGGGGTACACGGAAAGCACCGCCACGGGAGTGATCGCGGCCATCAACATGGCGCGGATGCTGAGGGGTGAGCCGGCGGCCGTGCCGCCGGCTACTACTATGGTTGGTGCGCTCTATCGCTACCTGCGCGAGGTCGACCCGCGCCACTTCCAGCCCATGAACGCCAACTTCGGCCTCGTCGAACCGCTGGCCGAGGAAGTGCGCGACAAGCGCCGGAAGAAGGAACTGCTCGCCGAACGGGCCCTGGCCGACATGCTCGCCTGGCGCGATCGGATTGCCGCCCCGGTCCACGCGCTCGCGGAATGACGCCCGGACGCGACACGCCTAACGATCAACCGGTGCACCCGGATATCAAAGCGTTCCTCACCCACCTGGCCAAGGAGCGGGACGTCTCGCCCAATACGCTGCGCGCCTATCGCAAGGACATGGCCAGCCTCCAGGCGTTCCTCGGCACCCAGTTCGGCGGCACATGGACCTGGGACCAGGTCGACCGCCCCATGTTGCGTGGTTTCCTGGGATACCTGACGAGAAACGGTTTGGCGAAGCGCAGTACGGCGCGTTCGTTGTCGGCCGTCCGCACACTGTTCAAGTTCCTGCACCGCGAGGATGTGATCGAGACGAATCCGGCGCGGGCGGTGTCGAGTCCGAAGCTGGAGAAATACCTCCCGGCCTGGCTGGAGCGGCGGCAGGTCGACGTCCTGTTCGACATGGCCGAACTGCGGGCAAGGGAAGGCGCGTTTGCTGACGTGCGCAACCTGGCCATTCTCGAGCTGTTCTACTCGACTGGAATGCGGCTCTCGGAGCTGCGCGGCGTCAATCGCGGTGACCTCGACCTCGTGACGCAACAGGTCAAGGTGCGTGGCAAGGGCAGGAAAGAGCGGATCATTCCCGTCGGCAACAAGGCGTCACTCGCGCTCCGGAATTACGAGTCAAAACGTGACGAGCTCGTGAGACGTCTCGGACCGAAAGCCGACAAATCGGCCTGGTTCCTCGGCCCGCGCGGCAAACGACTTTCGGTGCGCGCCATCCAGGACGTGGTGACTGATTTCCTTGACAAGATTGACGAAAATGCCGGGCTCTCCACGCACTCGCTGAGACACTCGTTCGCCACCCATCTTCTGGACGCCGGCGCCGATCTCCGTGCAGTTCAAGAGCTCCTCGGCCACGCGTCAATTTCCACGACGCAGATTTACACGCACACCAGCGTCGAGCGTCTTCGCGAGGTCTACAAGAAGTCGCACCCCCGCGCTTAGGCCAGATGGACGACACAGTCGTTCGCCAGTTTTTGTTGTCGTCTGCCCGTCTGCCCGTCTGCCCGTCTGCCCGCTTACCCGTTTACCCGTTTACCCGCCCCATGCTATCTTCGCCGTCCCCTATGACTCGTCCCAGAATTCGCTCCACCACCATCCTCTCCGTCCGCCGCGACGGCAAAGTCGCGCTTGGTGGCGACGGCCAGGTCACGGTTGGCGAGACAGTGATGAAGGCATCGGCCCACAAGGTCCGCACCCTCGCCAATGGTCGCCTCCTGGCCGGATTCGCGGGGAGCGCGGCCGATGGCCTGACGCTCTTCCAGAAGTTCGAGGAGAAGATCGAGCGGTATCCGGACAATCTCCGACGGGCGGCTGTGGAGCTGGCGAAGGATTGGCGCAGCGACAGGGTCTTGCGACGCCTGGAAGCCCTGCTTGCCGTCACCGACAAGGAAAGCAGTTTCATCCTCTCCGGCACGGGCGACATCATCGAGCCGGACGACGGCGTGCTCGCCATTGGATCTGGCGGACCGTATGCGCTGGCCGCGGCGCGCGCGCTGGTCGCCAACACGGCGCTGGCTGCCCCTGATATCGTCCGCCGGTCGCTGGAAATTGCCGGCGAAATCTGCATCTACTCGAACAACCGCATAACGATTCTGGAAGCTTGAGATGCGGGCATTCGATGTGAGAGGTAAACCGCGCTGATCAGATGTCGGGGTTCTCTCACGTCCCACATCCCACGTCCACTTTCGAATGGCTTCAAACCGCACTGAGCAAGCATTAGCCCGTTTGGCGGATCTTACGCCGCGCCAGATCGTGGCCGAACTCGATCGTTACATCGTCGGCCAGAACGACGCCAAGAAGGCCGTGGCCATCGCGCTCCGGAACCGGTGGCGCCGGCAACGCGCGCCGGAATCCATCCGCGACGAAATCTCGCCTAACAACATCATCCTGATCGGGCCCACCGGCGTCGGCAAGACCGAAATCGCGCGAAGGCTCGCGCGCCTTGCCGGAGCGCCGTTCGTGAAAGTCGAGGCCTCGAAGTTCACCGAGGTTGGGTACGTCGGCCGCGACGTCGAGGGGATGGTCCGTGACCTCGTCGAGAGCGCGATCGACATGGTGCGCACCGAGCGCGAGACCGAAGTCGAGGACCTGGCGCAGGAGCGAGTCGAAGACCGCTTGCTCGACCTGCTGCTGCCGGTTCCATCCGACGTGAAACCGGCCGCGCCGGTTCAGCCTAACGTGGATCCCACGCCCCCCACGCCATCCACCGGCGGGGTGTTCGTCGTGTCACCCACGGGTGACATCCAGCAGGACCGGGACTCCGCCGCCGCCCGCGATCGGTACCAGCGCACCCGCGACAAGCTTCGCCAGCTCCTGCGTGACGGCCAGCTCGAGCAGCGTGAAGTGGAGATCGAGGTCGCGCAGCAGTCTCCCATGCTCGAGGTGATGACGCCCCAGGGCGCGCCCGAGGGCATGGAGAACTTCACCGAGATGCTGAAGGACATGCTGCCGCGCCGCAACAAGAAGCGCACGCTGAAGGTGACGGAAGCGCGCCGTATCCTGCTCGAGCAGGAATACGACAAGCTGATCGATCACGAAGACGTCACCGGGGACGCACTCGAACGGGTCGAGAAACTCGGCATCATCTTTCTCGACGAGATCGACAAGATCGCCGGCGCCCGGTCCGAAGGGTCGGGCGGGCCCGACGTGTCGCGCGAAGGTGTGCAGCGCGACCTGTTGCCGATCGTCGAAGGCTCGAACGTGCAGACCAAGCACGGCATGGTGAAGACCGATCACGTGCTCTTCATCGCAGCCGGTGCGTTCCACGTGTCGAAGCCCAGCGACCTCATTCCCGAAATGCAGGGCCGCTTTCCGATTCGCGTCGAGCTCAAGCCGCTCACCGAGGAGGATTTCGTCCGGATCATGACCGAGCCGGAGAACGCCCTCACCAAGCAATACGCTGCGCTCATCGAATCCGAATCGGCGGCCATCGAGTTCACGGTTGACGGAGTAGCCGAAGTTGCGCACGTCGCCGCCATCGCCAACCAGCGCATGGAGAACATCGGCGCCCGCCGCTTGCACACCGTGATGACGACACTGCTCGAGGAAGTGCTCTACACGCTGCCTGACAAGTCGATCGAGAAGGTGACGGTCAATCGCGGTATGGTGCAGGACCGGTTGAAGACGATCCTCGAGGACGAAGACCTCCGGAAGTACATCTTGTAGTCCTCGCCTGCCCGCCTGCCCGTTGACCCGACCGCAGTGAAGCACTTTCTCGCAATCCCCGACTTCAGCAAGTCCGAGCTCGACCGCTTGCTCGCGCTGGCCGAGTCGATGCGCGCCGGTCGTTATGCGGGCCGCCCGCTGAAGGGCCAGACGCTGGCGATGATCTTCATGAAGTCGTCGACGCGCACGCGGGTGTCGTTCGAGGTTGGATGTTACCAGCTCGGCGGACACGCGATTTTCCTGTCCCCCCGCGATGCCCAGCTTGGACGGGGTGAGCCCATCGAGGACACCGCGCGCGTGCTCTCTCGTTATGTCCAGGGCATCATGATTCGCACCTTTGCCCACGACGATGTCGAGGCGATGGCAACATACGCTTCGGTTCCCGTCATCAACGGACTCACGGATCTCCAGCACCCGTGCCAGGTGCTCGCCGATGTGTTGACCGTGCGCCAGCATGTTGGTGGATATGAAGGGAAGACTGTTGCGTGGATTGGCGACGGCAACAACATGGCGAATTCATGGATCGACGCCGCCTGGCGACTCGGTTTCACCCTCAGGTTGGCCTGTCCCGAGGGCTACGACCCCGACCCGACGCTGCTCGAGCGCGCTGCAGCCGGCGGGAACGTCGCGCTGGTGCGCGATCCTCGTCAGGCAGCTGAAGGCGCGGACGTCGTGAACACCGACGTCTGGGCGTCAATGGGCCAGGAAGAGGAACAGGCGGAGCGGAGTCGGGCCTTCGAGGAATACTGCGTCGATTCCGCGTTGATGCAGCGGGCCGCGCCGAACGCAATCTTCCTCCATTGTTTGCCGGCACACCGTGGCGAGGAAGTCGCGGCCGAAGTCATCGACGGACCGCAGAGCCGGGTCTGGGACCAGGCCGAAAATCGGCTGCACATCCAGAAGGCGATCATGGCGGTCTTGATGGGACGGGAATCGCTCGCCTGATCGCGATTGGACGCCGTCAATTGGCGTGAATCGGGCGCGGCATTCGTCCAGTAAATTCTCACACGTGGAAATTGCCGCAGCGATCGGACTCATCGTCATTGGTCTTGCGCTGCTCGCCGGCGGAGGGGAAGCACTGGTCCGCGCCGCGACGACGATCGCAGAAATCGCCGGGGTAACTCCTGCCGTCATCGGACTCACTGTCGTGGCGATGGGAACGTCGCTCCCCGAGCTGACCGTCAGCCTGTTCTCCGCCCTCAATGGTCAGCCCGACATGGCGATCGGCAATGTCGTCGGCTCGAATATCTTCAACGTCGCGGTTGCACTCGGGGTCACCGCGTTGGTCGTTCCACTGCCGGTCCACGGTGCCGCGGTACGGCTCGAGTGGCCCTTCATGTTCCTGGCGAGCGTGATCTGTTTGCTGTTGAGTCGCGATGGGGTTCTCGATCGGGTGGAAGGCGCGTTCTTCGTCGTCTCACTGGTGCTGTTCATCGCGTACACGGTGCGTCTCGCGCGGCGTGACATTGGCGCCGTCGAGGCCCGCGCGCTCGCGGCGCATGTCGAGGCCCGGGACATCGATGTCGCGCCCGGCCGTACGAAGCCGCCCCGCCTCATGGTTCCGCTCGCAGTTCTTGTGGGCGGGCTCGCCTGCCTCATCCTCGGCGGCCGGTGGTTGGTGGACGGTGCGTCGTCGCTTGCGCGTTTCATGGGAATGACCGAGCGCGTCATCGCGCTTACGATCGTCGCCGGCGGGACGGGAGCCCCCGAGTTGGCGACGTCGCTGGTGGCAGCATTTCGTGGTCGTACCGATGTCGCCGTGGCGAACATGATTGGTTCGAACATCTTCAACATCCTTGGCATCCTCGGTGTTACGTCGCTCGTGACGTCGATCCCGGTCTCCTCGGCGATGGTCGATAGCGATATGCTCTGGATGATCGGTGTCTCAATCCTCCTGCTGCCGTTGATGCGATCTGACAGCCGTATCTCGCGCATCGAAGGTGGTGTACTCGTCACGGCCTACGTCGCGTACCTGTTCACTCTGTTTCGCGGGTGACGGGCAGTCGTGCCGAGGAGCCGAGACCTCGGTTGAGCTACTGACCCGCGCGGCATCACAAGCCATTGACTTCCTGAGTTAGCTAATTAGCTTATTAGCTAAGCGATCAAGTCAGGAGAGCAGGCAATGGCACGAACGGACGCAGTCTTCAAGGCACTCGCGGACACGACCCGGCGCGAAATCCTGCGACTGCTGCGCTCCGGACCGAAATCCTCGGGTGACCTCGCCCAGTCTTTCGATTCGGCCTGGCCAACCATCTCGCGGCACCTGGCCGTGTTGCGGGACGCGGAATTGGTCAGCACGGAGCGTAACGGTTCGACGGTGATGTATGAGCTCAACACGACCGTATTCCAGGACGCAGTGGAGCATCTGCTCACCTGGACCCAACCCAGAGGTTCCAATGGCAAACGACGCTCGTAAGTGGCTCCCGCTGGCACTTGTTGCCGCCGCGATGGCGATAACAACCTTTGCTGTTCGCGACCTTCCACCGACGGTCACGCTCGACCTGCGCGGTTTGCTTCCGTTCGAGTTGGAGCCGACCGGGGACACGGCACCGCGATGGGTGGCCGTCGTTATGATGCCGCTCATTGCAGCGCTGATCTGGGTGCTGTTGGAGATTGGTCGCAGCCGCTTCGGGCTCAGTCTCGCCCGGCGCCTCTTCTCCGACACTCCGGAGTCGATGGCCGATCCCGCAACAATCGATCGCTTCAGCAGCACGTACGACACGATCGTGCTGTCGGTTGTAGTGCTCATCCTCGGCGTGCACGCCGGTATGGTCGCCGCAATGCTCGGTCACGAGACGCTCGCGCCCAGGATCATCAACGTCGTGATGGGCCTCAGCCTTGTGGTGGCAGGAAACGTGATGCCGCGCGTGCGCCCCAACCTCGTTGCCGGAGTACGGACCCGCCGCACGCTTACGGATCCGGATTTGTGGCGTGAAACGCACCGCTTGCTTGGCATCGCGTTCGTGTTCGCAGGCGCGATCACCGTGCTCGTTGGTCTCGTCGCACCGGAGTTTGGATTGATCACCGCGGTCACCACGCTGGTGATGGCGTGCATCGTTGCGGCAATCGGCGGTGCGCGTGCCCGTCGAAAGGAGCCCAGCGCCGCCTGAC
>Ga0209486_10000427_pt1 | contig 18903 bp, 15 predicted proteins | sample NCCompost_FD_187518 | JGI IMG/M metagenome (GOLD analysis project Ga0209486, IMG submission 187518) | Agricultural soil microbial communities from Utah to study Nitrogen management - NC Compost (SPAdes) (version 2) | ecosystem: Environmental > Terrestrial > Soil > Agricultural land | place...
CAAGTCAGGAGCCGGGTTAGATGCTCAACAGGGCGAGCCGGTTACCTCGACCACTCGTCCTGATATCAGCGCAGACGTGTCCGGGGAATCGGCCGTCTGCTTCCGCTACGGATTTACTCGACGACGATCGGTTCGCTCTCTGAATCGAGGCTCGCCATTTCCGCCTCGATCAACTGTTCGCCGGCCATGGCGGGGACCGGTTTGAAGTCGAGGTGGGGCAGAAAGAGCGATGCCAAGAGGCCGGCCGCCGACACGATGGCCCCGGCCATGAAGACGCGATGCAGCGCCACCGCGAACTGCATGCGAAGTTCGGGCGAGAGGCTCATCGACGCGCCGTCGGCCAGGCTGCCGCCGTCGGGCAACGCCACGCCCGCGATGCCGCGCGACAGGATGGCGCCCATCGCCGCCACGCCGATGGCGGCGCCGATGCTCCGCGCGAACTGGTTGAGCGAGGTGGCGATGCCGAGCCGCGATCGCTCCACGCCGTGCTGCACCGCGAGCAGCAGCGACAGCATCTGGCAGCCCATGCCGGCCCCGAGGACCGTACACGATCCGAGCAGCAGCAGGTTGCCGGAGTTGACGTCGAGCAGGGTGAGCCCGATGAATCCCAGCGTGATCAGCACGCTGCCGCCAATTGCCACCACCCGGTAGCCGATGCGCACCGTGATCTTCGCGCCGACGACCGACATCGTGACCCAGCCGAGAAAGAGCGGCGTGAGCGCCTGGCCGGCCTGCGTGGCCGTGCCGCCCATCACACCCTGGACGAACAGCGGCACGAAGGCGATGGCGCCGAAGAGCGCCACGCCGACGAGGAACACCACCGTGAGCGTGCGCGAGATGACGGGGTGGGCCAGCAGGTCCACCGGCAGGATCGGCTCGCTCTGGCGGCGCTCGACGATGACGAACGCGACAAAGAGCGCCAGCGCGGTGGCCGCCCACGACACGACGCCGGTCTCGGCGCCCAGCGCGATGAGCAGTGCGCTGACGCACGAGAACAGCAGCCCCGCGCCCAGCCAGTCCACTTTCACCGGCGATGCGCCGCGCGACGGCGGGTAGGCGGTGGCGATCACGGCCACGCAGAGCAGGCCGAACGGGATGTTGATGTAGAACACCCACCGCCACGACAGCGCGTCGGTGATGTAGCCGCCGAAGAGCGGCCCGAGGATTGACGCCGTGCCCCAGACGCCGCTGAAGAGTGCCTGCGTGCGCGGCCGCTCGGTGAGCGAGTAGAGCTCGCCGATGATCGTCATCGTCAGCGGGATGATGCCGCCGGCGCCGAGCCCCTGCACCGCGCGCGCGGCGATGAGCTGCAGCATGCTGGTCGAGGCGCCACAAGCCACCGAGCCGACGAGGAAGGCCGCCACGGCGAGGAGGTACATGCGCCGGCGGCCGAAGAGATCGGAGAGGCGGCCCCAGATCGGTACCGAGGCCGTCGAGGTCAGCAGATACGCCGAGAATACCCAGCTGTAGTGGGCGAGGCCGCCGAGCGTGGCGACGATGGTCGGCATAGCGGTGCCGACCACAGTGGCTTCGAGCGCGCCGAGGGTCATGCCCAGCAGCAGCCCGGCGGTGATGGCCTGGCGGCGCTTGCCCACGATCGGAGAGGCGCTGTGGGCGGCGCTGTCGACGGCCATCAAGGAAGGGTACCACGCGGCTCCAACGACGATAGAATCCGGCGCATGCTGCACACGATCGGTGCGCTCCTCACCGCGGCGGCGCTCGTTCTCGCCACGCGTCCGGCACACGCGGCCGCGTCGTGCGAGAGCCTCACCGCATTGACCGCCTCGCCCGGAGGCGCGCCGCTGCAGGTGACGCTCGCCCAGCCGGTGGCCGCCGGCGCGTTCACGGCGCCGGCCGGCGTGCCCGATGGCCCTGCCGGCGCCAGCAACCCGTACCTGACGCTGCCATCGTTCTGCCGCGTGGCAATGACGTTGCGCCCGGGTCCGACGTCGGACGTGAAAGCCGAAGTGTGGATGCCGGTGACCGGCTGGAACGGCAAGCTCCAGGTGGCCGGCAACGGCGGCTTTGCCGGCACGATCGGCTACCGCGCGTTGGCGACGGCGCTCGCGGCCGGCTACGCGGCGGCCGGCACGAACACCGGTCACACAGGACCCGCCGCCAATACGTTTGCCACCGAGGACGCCACGCTCGACTTCGCGTATCGCGCGGTGCACGAGACGGCGGTCGCGGCAAAGCAAGCCGTGGACGGCTACTACGGCGCGGCGCCGAAGTTCTCGTACTTCAACGGCTGCTCGACCGGCGGACGGCAGGCGCTCACCGCGGCGCAGCGCTATCCCGATGATTTCGACGGCATCGTCGGCGGCGCGCCCGCCATCTTCACCACGAAGCAGGCCTTCGGACAGATCTGGTTCCATCAGGCCATCGCGCTCGGCGAGGGTGCGATTGCCAAGGAGAAGCTGCCGCTGATCCACGACGCGGTGCTCGCGGCCTGCGACACGCTCGACGGCGCCAAGGACGGCGTGCTCGAGAACCCGCTCGCCTGCACGTTCGATCCCGGTGTGTTGGCGTGCAAGCCGGGTGCGGCGTCCGAGTCGTGCCTGACCGCGCCGCAAGTCGAGTCCGTGCGGAAGGTCTACGCGGGCGCGACGCACGCGACGACGGGCGAGAAGATCTTCCCGGGCCTCGAGCGCGGCAGCGAGCTGGGATGGTCGCCGGTCCCGGTCAGCTACGCGGTGGACTACTTCAAGCACGTGGTGTTCAAGAACCCGTCGTGGAGCCCGGCGTCGCTGGGCTTCGGCGTCGACGTGGCCGAGGCGTATCCGGCGGCGCATCAGATCTTCGACGCCAACGATCCCCGCCTCGGCGCCTTTGCCGGCCGCGGCGGCAAGCTGCTGATGTATCAGGGCTGGGCCGAGCCCGGTATCCCGCCCGGACACATCGTGAATTACTACGCCGCCGTGAAGGCGCAGACCGCGGGTGCCGAGAGCGCCGTGCGGCTCTTCATGGTGCCGGGCATGGGGCACTGCGGCGGGGGCGACGGCGCGAGCACGTTCGACATGGTGCCGGCGCTTGACCGCTGGGTGGAAACCGGCACGGCGCCCGAGCGGATCCCGGCGTCGCGCGTGCGCAACGGGAAAGTCGATCGCACGCGCCCGCTCTGCGCCTATCCTCGCTACGCGCGGTACTCCGGAACGGGAAGCATGGACGATGCGGCCAGCTTCATCTGCGCCGCGCCAGAGAAGCCTTCAGCCTTCAGCCTTTCGCCTCTAGGTACTGCTCTTGCCAAAGGCCAAAGGCCAAAGGCTAGAGGCTAGAGGCTAGAGGCTAGAGGCTAGAGGCTCTCTTCTACTGTTGTCGCTCCAAGATCCACGTCAGCGGCTTCAGCGCCTTCTCGAGCACAGGCCGCCGGCTCCACGCCTCGTGGGTGATCTCGAGGCTGTTCGCCAGGTCCGCTTCGAAGTCGCGCCGCAGGCGCGTCGAAACCTCGCGGTCGCGGAACGCCACGTTGACCTCGTCGTTGTGCTCGAACGAGCGGTTGTCGATGTTGGTGGTGCCGACGATCGCCCAGCGCTCGTCGATCGTCATCACCTTGGCGTGCGTCATCCCCGGCTGGTACTCGAAGATGCGGACGCCGTGCTCCAGCAGCTGACCGAACAGCCGCCGGCTCGCCAGCCGCACCAGCCGCTGGTCGGTGCGCGGGCCCGGCACCAGCACGCGCACGTGCACGCCGCGCGCCGCCGTTTCGATGAGCTCGCGGCGCAGCGTGTGATCGGGCAGGAAGTAGGGCGTGTGGATGTCGATCGACTCGCGCGCGCACGCCATCAAGAGCTGAAACGCCACGCGGGACGTCGTGGCGCGGTCGGACGGCGAGCTCCGGATGACGAGCGCGTCCACCGGCCCGGCAATCGTGACCGGGGGCCAGCACGCCGGCGACGTGAGGATTTCGCCGCAGCACTCCAGCCAGTTCTCGGAAAAGACCCCCTGGAGTGAGGCCACGACCGGCCCCTCCACTCGCACCATGGTGTCGCGCCACGCGGGGTCGTCGGGGCCGGACGCGTCGTGCCACCAGTCCGCTACACCGGCTCCGCCGATGAAGGCGACGCGCCCATCCACGATCAGGAGCTCGCGGTGGGTGCGGTTGTTGGCGCGGTGCAGCCGGTACCACTTGAGGGGCTGGTAGTAGTCGAGGCGGCATCCTGCCTCGGCCAGCGTCGTCCCGGCCGACGACCAGCGCATGGCGGCGCTGCCGATGGCGTCGAGCACCACCCGGACCTCGACGCCTGCACGGGCCCGCTCGCCCAACGCCTCTACCACCTGATCGGCGATGCGGCCGGGTTGGAAAATGTACGCTTCGACGTTTATAGAATGGCGCGCCTCCCGGATGGCCGCCAGCATGGCCGGGTAGAAGTGGACACCGTTGGTCAGCACTTCGACCCGCTGACCGGCGTGCAGGCGCGCCTGGCACTCCTCCTCGAGCACCCGGACGAGGTGCGCTTCGTCGGTGGCCGGCCCGGCGAAGTGGTAGTCGATGCGCGGCGTGAAGAGGAGGACGAGAACGAACCAGGTCAGGAAAGCCAGGCCGACCAGCGAGACGAAGGTCCAGCCCTCCATGAGTGGTTGCGGGGGCTCAGCCCCGGTAGTTGCCGAACTGGAGCGCGACTCCGAAATCAGCTTCCCGGAGGAGCCGCATCACTTCCTGGAGCTCGTCACGCGAAGGGGAGGTGATGCGAAGCTGATCGCTCTGGATGCTGGCCTGGACCTTCTTGAGCTTGTGGTCCTTGAGGAACTTGATGATGTCGCGGGCCTTCTCGGACGGAATGCCCTGCTGCAGCGTGATGTCCTGCTTTACAGTGGAGTTCCCGGCCGGAGTGATGGTGCCGCGCGTCAGATTACGCACCGGCACGTTCCGCCGCACGAGGCGCGTCTGGACGATGTCCCACAGGGCGTTCAGCTTGAACTCGTCGTCGGCCACGAGGATCAGCAGAGACTGCTGGGGGTTGAAGTCGATGGCGGCTTTCGAGCCCTTGAAGTCGTAACGCTGGGCCACTTCCTTGCGCGCCTGGTTGAGCGCGTTGTCCACCTCCTGCAGGTCCACGTTGGAGGTGATGTCGAACGAGCAATCTGTGGCCATGCCGGCCACTATGCTAGCAAGGAACGTCACTAACCTGTTTAGGGTAGAGACTTTCGCGGAGTCGGCTGAAACGATTGCCCGATTTCGTTCGTATGATGGGGAACGAATGAAGATCGAAGGAAATACGCATGGGTGATGCCGGAGAAGGACTCGTCGACGCGGAATCCCGCCTCGCCGAGCGCATGGAAGAACGGGAACAGGAGAAGCGCCAGGCACGCCTTGCGCCCTCCACGGTGGATCCGGAGCGCACGCGTGAGACCGAGTCGTTGCGCCTCGCCAAGACCGAGATGCAGCGCCAGCTGGATCTCACCACGCACGAAGTGCGGCGGGCGCAGCTCGCCCAGGCCCTCAGCGAGATCGACAAGCGGCTGAAGTCTCTGACGGCGAAATAGCCGGTGCCGGTACAGCTCCGGGTAAGATAGCCGCCGAGCACTCTTCGCTCGACGGTCCGTCCGTGCCGACGCCCGCGTTGCACTATCACGAGGCCACCAAGCACCACTTCCAGCGTTTTGCCCGCTCGGCGGGCCATCTCGACTGGAAGACCCAACCCAATCCGTTCCGCCGCTACGACGGCGCGCCACGGCTGGAGCTGCCGCGCGCGGCGTCCGAGCGCGCGCTGCCGCTCCCGTACGGCGGGCTCTATGAGCCGCCGCGAGATCCGGCGGTCCTGACGCTGCCGTCGATTGCCGAGTTGCTGCGGTGCTCGCTGGGGCTCTCGGCGTGGAAATCGATTCGGGGCTCGCGCTGGGCCTTACGGGTCAATCCGTCGAGCGGCAACCTGCATCCCACCGAGGCCTACGTCGTGTGGGACGCCGGGGTGTTTCACTACGCCCCCGACGCGCACGCCCTCGAATATCGGGGTCGCCTCGCACGCCAGACGTGGGATGAGTGGTCGGGCGGCGCCATCCTGATCGGACTGACGTCGGTTCACTGGCGCGAAGCCTGGAAGTACGGCGAGCGCGCGTATCGCTACTGTCAGCACGATCTGGGCCACGCGATTGCCGCACTCCGGTTCGCCGCCTCGCTGCTCGGCTGGCGCCTGGCGCTGCTGCCACGGTGGTCCGACGCCGAGGTCGCGGCGCTGCTCGGGATCGATCGCGACGAGGACGCCGGCGGCGCCGAGCGTGAGGCGCCCGGATGCCTGGCGGTCGTGACGCCGGGGGAGCCGGCGGCTGTCATGCGCCGGTGGCCGTCAACGCTGCTCGACGCAATCACTCCAGCGGGTTGGCGGGGCACGGCCAACACGCTGAGCGGCGGGCATGTGGACTGGCGCGCCATCGACGACGTGGCACGGGCGGCGGCGTACCCCGGCGTCCACGATGTCGCGGCCGGCGTTCGCCTTCCGGACCCCGGCGCGCCAAAGATGGCTCCGGCACCGCCCGTGGCTTCGCCGGGCGCGCGCGACGTGATCCTGCGGCGTCGCAGCGCAGTGGCCTTCGACCCGCGCGTCGGGCTGCGGCTCGACACCTTCCTCCAGATGCTGACGCGCCTGCGTCCGCACGCGCCTCCGTGGGACGCGGTGGACTGGCCCGTGGCCGTCCACCTGATGCTGTTCGTCCATCGGGTGGAGGGGCTGGTGCCGGGCATCTACGCCTTCCTTCGCGATCCGTCGGCGGAGCCCGAGCTGCGCGCCGCCATGCGGCCCGAGTTCCTGTGGGAGCCGGTGCACGATTTAAGGTTGCTGGTGCCGACCGATGTCACGTGGGCGGCCAACCGGCTGTCGTGCGATCAGGACATCGCCGGCGACGGCTTCTTCAGCCTCGGGATGCTGGCGCGGTTCGAGGCCACGCTGGCGCAGCACGGCGACTGGGCGTACCGGCGGCTCTTCTGGGAGTGCGGCCTCATCGGCCAGGTGCTCTACCTGGAAGCCGAGGCCGCCGGGGTGGGCGGCACCGGTATCGGCTGCTTCTATGACGACCCGGTGCACGAGACGCTTGGCCTGACCGGGCACGCCTGGCAGAGCCTGTATCACTTCACCGTGGGCGAGCCCGTCGAGGACACGCGGCTCGAAACCGCGCCGGGCTACGAATGGGAGTGAGTTTTCGGTACGTAGCGGTCGGCCTTCAGGCCGACCGGCGCAGGGCGGTCTAAAGACCGCCCTCTACATTCGCGATCCCGAGCTGATCCAGGACCGCGCGCAGCGTCCCGCCGCCGTCCGCATCGAGGTGCGCCGGCCAGCCGGCCGGGCGGGGCGGCACGGGGAGCGAGACGGCGTCGTCGATCAAGGCCTGCCACGCGGCGACGGCGTGCGCGACGGTCGAGTGCCGTGCCCACCACGCACGCGCGGCGGAGCCGAGCGCCGAGCGCAGCGCCGCGTCGTGTACCAGCCGCGTGAGCGCGAGCACCAGCGAGTGCTCTTCGTCGCGCGGATCGATCGAGATGGCCATCGGCGGCTCCGGCGCGCCGATGCCCGTGGCGAGCGCGCGTGGCTGCCAGGCCTGAGGGTCGAGGGCCGGCCAGCTCGCGGTGCTCTCGGTCTCGGCCACTACGACCGCCTTTCCGGCAGCGGCGCCCACGAGCGCCGCAAACAGCGGCCGGCCGAGCGACGGCCAGCGCGTGGCCACCACCACGTCGGCGTCGAGCGCCGCGCGAGGCTCCATCGTGGCCGCCCGGACGATGTCGAGGTTGGCCCCCGCCTGGCGCGCACGCGCGGCCGCGCGCTCCACCGCGCCGGGGGAGCCGTCTTCGCACACGACCACGCGCAGCGGGAGCGCTGCCTCGCGCGCCGCTGCGGCGGCGGCGCCCCGGCGCGGATCGGGGACGCCGGTGGGTACGCGCGTCACGCGCGCGCCGGGGCAGTCGCGCGCGATCGCGGCCGCCAGCGCGTCGTCGCTGACGACGGTCGCGCGCGAGGCGAGCACCGGCACGCGCCACGTCGACCACGAGCCGCGCAGCAGCGGCCAGGGTGCGTCCGTGCGCAAGTCGCCGCCGGCAAACGCGATTTCCGCGTCACGATCGGCGTCGCGGTGCTGGTGGACCAGCGACACCGCGCGTCCGTGGTGGAGCGAGACCGTCCGCAGCACGAGGACGCCCGGGTAGTTGAGCAGGTACGGCCACATGTACTGATGCGCGGCCGAGTCGTCGAGCTCGTAGACGCACAGATCGAAGGCGCCCTGCGCCGCCTGCCACACGAAGTCGTGCGCCGCGCGCGCGTCCACGACGTGCACGTCGTGCGTCTCCCGCAGGCCGTCGATGACGGCCGCGAGATCACGGCTCGAGGCAGTGTCGGGGCGAAACCAGGCGACTCGCATGCCTGCCGATCCTATCGTCAAGCGCTCTACCTTAAGCCTTAAGCCCCTAAGCCCGAGGCCCGAAGCCTCGGCTGGCACCGTTCGCACCAGTAGGTCGAGCGCGCGTCGGGGCCCTGCTTCGCGCGCTGGATCGGCGTGCCGCAGCGCCGGCAGGGGAGGCCGCGGCGCCCATAGACCCACAGCCGCGCCAGGGGATCGAGCCGGTTGGTCGTGCGCCGGCCGCCGGCCGCGGACATCGAGGCCGTCTCGCCCACGTTGGCCCGCATCTGCCGTTCGGCGATTGTCACGATGCGCGCCAGCGCCTCCGGGCCGAGCGCGCGGACGTGCGCGAACGGGCTCACACGCGCGGCGAAGAGGATTTCAGACTTGAAGACGTTACCGATGCCGGCGATCGCCCGCTGATCGAGCAGCGCGTCGGCAATCTCCAGATCGCCGCGCGCCTGCAGGCGCGCCACGGCGGCGGCCGCGTCGAAGGCGTCGCCCAGCGGATCCGGGCCGAGCTCCGCGATCGGGCCTTCTCGATCGACGTCGCCGGCGTCGACGAACTCCGCCACGGGTACCGTGAACGCCACCGCGACATAGGGGGCCGTCTCGATGACGATGCGCATCTCGTGGCGCGGCCGCTGCCAGCGTTCCCCGGGACGGTAGATGTGCCACGACCCGTGCATGCGCATGTGCGTGCGCAGCACCAGCGAGGCTCCGCTTCGGACCGCGCTCAGCCACATCAGCAGGTGCTTGCCACGGGCCTCCACCTGCTCCATCACGCGCCCGGCAATCGGCGTGTCCGCGTCCACGCGGGTCAAATGCGCGAACACCGATTCGAATCGTTCGACGCGCTGGCCGCTCAGCGCCGTGTGGAGTGTGCGCGCCGCCCGGTGAATGGTGTCGCCCTCGGGCATCAGGCTTCTTCCCGCAGAGGTGGGGCTCCGCCTTCGCTCGCTTCGGCGAGACTCGCCGTAGCCTTTGGCGGAGGCGGTTCAGCCCCGCCTGCAAGAGCGATCCGTGGCGCGCGGTACTGCAGCCCCTCGGCGCCCACGACGAAGCCTTCGGCCACGAACCAGCGGGCGGCCGGATGTACGCCGGCCCGGGTGCCGTTGATCGTCTCGAGGAACATGCCGCGCTGCCCATCCGGGCGCGCGAGCGCCAGCCGGACGAGGGCGCGCACCAGCGCCTGTGCCACGCGGCTGCGCGCCGGCTCCGTGTCCGGCAGCGCCAGCAGCAGATCGCGCTCGCCCCGCCGGAGGTAGCCGGCGGCGAGACCGTCCACCAGCACGACGAGCGCGCCCACGGTGCGGGTGGCGCCGCGTCCGACGTCGCCCGCCTTCGCGCTCTGCGCTTCGGCGGGCAGGGCCGACATTTCCGGCCATTTGAGGAGCGTGCCGTATGGATTCGCAGGGTCGGTGGCGGCCAGCACCACGGCCTGCGCCGTCTCGGGCGGCTCGCGGTGCGATCGCAGCAGATCGAGCGCCGCGGGCATCGCGAACTGCGCGCCGCCGAGGTGGGCCACGAAGTAGCCGCGGCGGATCCGCCCCGCATCTTCCATGGCGCGCAGCACTTGATAGACGGCGCTGAAGCCGCCGGCAATCGCCTCCGGCGACACCGTCTCGCGCGTCACGATCCCGTAGCGCGTCAGGAGCTGATGGGCGGTCGCGGCGCCCCACTCGGTGGCGGTCGCCGGCGTGGCCGCGACGGTCTCGACCAGCGACCATCGTCCCTCCGAGGTGCGCGGTGAACTGCGGCGCGAGCGGAATTTTCCCGGTGAGGGGCGCCGCTCCCGGCGGCTCTCGCCGGCGCCGGTATAGGTGCGCAGCGGGTGCAGCGTGTCGTTCGTGACGAGCCCCATCCACACGAGCTCCCACAACGCCTCCACCGTGTCGGCGGGGAAGCCCTGGCCGGTGCCCTCGCGGATGGCGGCAAAGAACGACGCGCCGTTCGACGCCAGGTAATCGCGGACGGCCTCGACGCGCCCTTCGAGCTTGGGTGGCGCCGCGACCGGCGGACGCAGGCGCGTCAGGTGATCGGTCAGATACAGCGCGATGCGCCCGTCGCGCTCGCCCAGCCGCTCGAGGCCCACCCACGCGACCTCGCCGGCCGCCATGAGCGTGTCGAGCATCGCGGGCACGTAGTCGTCCACTCGCACCGGCAGGACGTCGCGTTCGAGCACCGAGGCGGGGACGGCCGCGCCCTGCAGCTGCTCGATGGCGTCGAGCAGCGCCTCGAGGCCCCGCCGTTTCGAGCCGATGCCGTGCCACGCCACCATGAAGCGGCCGAGGGCGTCGCCTTCCACGGCTTCGATCTCGTGACGCAGCTTCGCGCGCGAGCGGCTGCGAAGGCTGCGCAGCACGTTGCCGTCCACCCACTCGCGGTCGCTGCCGCCGGGACGGAACTCGCCTTCGATGAGGCGCTCGGCCTCGGTGAGGCGCTGCAGCACGCTCGCCACGACGGAGATGCCGAGGCCGTAGCGCGCCGCCACCTGTCCGGCGGCGAACGGCCCGTGCGAGCGCGCGAACCGCATGACCAGATCGCCCATCGCATCGCGCACCGGCTCGAGGAGCGATTCGGGCAACCCCGGCGGCACGGGCACGCCGAGCGCGTCTCGATAGCGCGCCACGTCTTCCACTGCCACGTAGCGGGGCTGGCCAGCCACGGGGAGCAGGACGAGACGCCGGTCACGCGCGAGCTCCGCCACGGCGTCGGCCGCGCCGGCAAAGGCCGAGCGTTCGAGAATCTCGTCGAGCGTCAGGTCCCCGATCCGCAGGAGCAGATCGTGGATGCCGTCGGCCGTCCGCGCCTTGTAGCCGTCTTCGAGCCGCTGCAGCCGCCGCTCGGTGTCCTCGAGCGCGCCGGGATCGAGGAGATCGCGCAGTTCGGCGTCGCCGAGCAGCTCGCGCAGCTGCGCCTGGTCCACCGACAACGCCTGCGCGCGGCGCTCGGCCAGCGGCGCGTCGCCGTCGTAGATGTAGTTGGCGACGTAACTGAAGAGCAGCGACGCCGCAAACGGCGACGGCTGCTTCGAGTCGATCGCCGTCACGCGCCGGGCGCGCGTGCCGACCTGCCGCAGCACCTCCACGAGGCCCGGCATGTCGAAGTGATCGCGCAGCACCTCGCGATAGGTCTCGAGCACGATGGGGAACGACCCGAACCGCGCCGCCACCGCCAGCAGGTCGGATGCGCGTTTGCGCTGCAGAAAGAGCGGCGTGCGCTGGCCGGCGCGCCGGCGGGGCAGGAGCAGCGCCCGCGCCGCCGTTTCGCGGAAGCGTGCCGCGAAGAGCGACGTCGAGCCGAGCTGCCGCAGCACCAGACCTTCGACCTCGTCGGCGTCGGGCAGCATCAGCTGCGGATCGGGGGGGTGCCCGGTTTCGGGGAAACGCACGACGAACCCCTCGTCGCCCCACATCACCTCGACGTCCACGCCGGTGCGGCTGCGCACGAGCGCCGTCACCGCCATCGCCCACGGCGCGTGAATCCGGCTGCCGAGCGGCGACAGCACGCACACGCGCCAGTCGCCCAGTTCGTCGAGGCAGCGCTCGACGACGAGCGTGCGATCGTCGGGCACGCCGCCGGCCGCGGCCTGCTCGTCGAGGTACTGCAGGACGTTCTCCGCCGCCAGCCGGTCGAGGCCGTGGTGCTCGGTGAGGCGCCTGACGGCCGCGGGCTTCGGCGTGTCGCCGAGCTCGCGCACCAGTTTTCCGATGGCGAGACCGAGCTCCACCGGCCGTCCCGCCTGGTCGCCGTGCCAGAAGGGCATCTTGCCCGGCTCGCCGGGCGCCGGCGACACGAGCACGCGATCGTGCGTGATGTCCTCGACGCGCCAGGTGGATGCGCCCAGCGTGAAGGTGTCGCCGACCTCGGTCTCGAACACCATCTCCTCGTCGAGCTCGCCCACGCGCGTCGGCCGCTCCGCGCCTGCCAGGAACACGCCGTAGAGGCCGCGGTCGGGGATGGTGCCGGCGTTGGCGATCGCCACGCGCACGGCGCCTTCGCGTCCGACGACGGTGTTCTTCACGCGATCCCAGGTGACGCGCGGCCGCAGCTCCGCGAACTCGTCGGACGGATAGCGGCCCGACAGCATGTCGAGCACGCCGTCGAACATCCGCCGCCCGAGGTCGGCAAATGGCGCCGCCCGGCGCACCAGGCGGTACAGCTCGTCCACGTTCCAGGGGTCGAGGCCGGCCATCGCGACGAGCTGCTGCGCGAGCACGTCGAGCGGGTTCCGGGGATAGCGCGTGGACTCGACCGTGCCCTCGTGCATCGCTCGCGCGACGGCGGCACACGCCACCAGGTCGCCGCGGAACTTGGGAAAAATCACGCCCTCGCTGGCGGCGCCCACTTGGTGGCCGGCGCGGCCGATGCGCTGCAGACCGCTCGCCACCGATGGCGGCGACTCGATCTGGACCACGAGATCGATGGCGCCCATGTCGATGCCGAGTTCGAGCGACGAGGTGGCCACGAGCGCGCGGATGCGCCCGGCTTTGAGCAGGTCCTCCACCTCGCTGCGGGCCTCGCGCGCCAGCGACCCATGGTGCGAGCGCACCAGCGGTTCCTCGGCCAGGTCGTTGAGCGCGCCGGCAAGCCGCTCGGCGAGCCGCCGGCTGTTGACGAAGAGCAGGGTGGAGCGGTGTGAGCGAATGAGCTCGAGCAGGCGCGGGTAGATCGACGCCCAGATCGAGACGCGCGCCGGCCGCTGCGACGCCGGGCCGCTCGGCACCGCGACGGGTCGGCCGAGCGCGCCCATGTCTTCCACCGGCACCTCGACGCGGATCTGCAGCGGCTTGCGGTCCGACGCGTCCACGACGGTGACCGGACGGTAGAGGCGCGGCGCCTGCGCGTCGTCGCCGAACTCGCCGTGCAGTTCGGCGTGGGGGCCGGCTTTCTTGTCCACCGTAGCCTTGGCCAAGGTGGAAGCCGGCCCATGGGCCGCGTGAAGGCGGTCCCCACGACTGCCGGCCGCCTTCACGGGCGGATCGATCGCGCCACCCAGATAGCGGGCCACTTCGTCGAGCGGCCGCTGCGTGGCCGAGAGCCCGATGCGCTGCAGCGGCGCCCGCTCCGGATCGCGCGCTGCGCGCAGCGCCTCGAGCCGCTCGAGCGACAGCGCCAGGTGCGCGCCGCGCTTGCCCGGCACGAGCGCGTGGATCTCGTCGATGATGACGGTGTCCACGCTCACCAGGCGCTCGCGCGCCCGCGACGTCAGGAGCAGGAAGAGCGACTCGGGCGTCGTGATCAGGATGTCGGCCGGCGCGCGCTGGAATCGCGCGCGCTCGTTGGCCGGCGTGTCGCCGGTGCGGATGGCGATGGCCGGCGTGGTGAACGGCGTGCCGGCGGCCGCGGCCAGGTTGGAGATGCCGGCAAGCGGCGCGCGCAGGTTGCGCTCGACGTCCACCGCCAGCGCTTTGAGTGGCGACACGTAGAGCACGCGGCAGCGGGCCTGCGGCCCGGGCAGCGGCTCGAAGAGCAGCCGGTTGAGACACCACAAAAATGCAGTGAGTGTTTTGCCGCTGCCGGTCGGCGCCAGGATGAGCGTGGACTCGCCGCGCGCGATCGGCGGCCAGCCGAGGCGTTGCGGACGTGTCGGGCTGTCGAATGCGCCGGAAAACCAGTCGCGAACCGCCGGATGAAACACGGCGAGCGGCGCCGTGGCGCGCGTCATCCGATGATCATAGAACCCCGTCCGCGCATTGACCTTTAGGGTGCCGTTCTATAGCATGAGCAGGTTTGGGAAAGTTTTCACAACGATGACCATGGACGGCTGGCTCGGCGTCGTGATCATGACGGTGTTCGGCGTGGGATTCGCCGGACTGATGATCGGGCTCTCATTGTTGCTCGGCCCCAAAAACCCGACTCCGGAGAAGCTCGCGCCCTACGAGTGCGGCATGCCGGCGGTCGGAAACGCGCGGGAACGCCACTCGGTGAAGTTCTACCTGGTGGCCATGATCTTCCTCCTCTTCGACATCGAGATCGCGTTCCTCTATCCATGGGCGATGGCCCTGCGCGACCTCGGATGGCCCGGGTTCATTCAGATCGTCACGTTCTTCCTCGTCCTGCTCGTGGGCTACGTCTACGTGTGGCGCAAGGGCGTGCTCGACTGGGGGCCGGTCGCACGGCGCCGCCCGGCCACGCAGCCGGTGACGGCAAAGACGCCCCAGGCGGCCTAGAAGGCCGGAGTCAGGGAAACGGCAGACGGATGGCACAGGCAGACCACACCCACGGGCTCGATCACGAGCTGCCCATCCTCACGAGCACGGTCGAGAAGGTCGTGCAGTGGGCGCGGCAGTCGGCGATCTGGCCGGCGCAGTTCGGCCTCGCCTGCTGCGCCATCGAGATGATGGCCATGGTGGCCAGCCGCTACGACGTCGCCCGCTTCGGCGCCGAGGTGTTCCGCGGCTCGCCGCGGCAGTCGGACCTGATGATCGTGGCCGGCCGGCTCTCCCGGAAGATGGCGCCGGCGATGCGCCGTGTCTACGACCAGATGCCGGAGCCGAAGTGGGTGATTTCGATGGGCGCCTGCGCGTCGGTCGGCGGCGTCTTCGACAACTACGCGATCGTCCAGGGTGTGGACCAGGTGGTCCCCGTGGACGTGTACGTGCCCGGATGCCCGCCGCGCCCCGAGTCGCTGATCTACGGGATCGTGCAGCTGCAGCAGAAGATCGCGCGCTCCCGGATGTAGCCGACGCATGGACGCACAGGCCATCATCGACAGCCTCTCGCCGCTCGTGCCCGGCGCCTCGTTCGAGGCGGCCCCCAGTGTCGACTTCGCCGCCGTCTACGTGCCGGTCGATCAGCTGGTCGCCACCTGCCAGGCGCTGCGCGATTCGCTGAACTTCGAAGTGCTGGTCGAGGTGACGGCGGCCGACTATCTGCCGCGGACGCCTCGCTACGAGGTCGTCTACCACCTGCTCTCGGTGTCGAAGCGTCTGCGGCTGCGCCTGAAAGTGCGCGTCACCGCCGACGGCACCGTGCCCACCGTGCAGAGCGTGTACCCCGGCGCCGGCTGGCTCGAACGCGAAGTCTGGGACATGTTCGGGATCGTGTTCGACGGCCACAACGACCTGCGGCGGCTGCTGATGCCCGAGGACTGGGAGGGGCACCCGCAGCGCAAGGACTATCCCGTCCAGATTCAGAAGGCGGCGCAGACCTACGCGCCGCTCGAAGTCAGCCAGGAACAGTTCCAGGCGAATCTCGAGCGCGACCGCGTGAAGCGGACGCACTGACCGCCGCGCCGAACCTGTAGAGCCCGACGCATGTCAGACATCCGCACCGAGACGATGACCGTCAACATGGGGCCGCAGCATCCCAGCACGCACGGCGTGCTGCGGCTGGTGCTGGAGCTCGATGGCGAAGTCATCCAGTCGGTGATCCCGACCATCGGCTATCTGCACACCGGCATCGAGAAAACCGCCGAGCAGAAGAAGTGGCAGCAGGTCATCCCGCTCGTCGAGCGCATGGACTACCTGGCCGCCCAGAGCAACAGCCTGTCCTACGCGCTCAGCGTCGAGAAGCTGCTCGGGCTCGAGATGCCGCAGCGCGTCAAGGACATCCGCGTGCTCCTCGCGGAGCTGCAGCGCATCGCCAGCCATCTGATCTGGATCGGCACGCACGGCCTCGAAATCGGCGCGGTGTCGATGCTGTTCTACGCGGTGCGCGAGCGCGAGCTGCTGCTCAACATCAACGAGCTCATTGCCGGCTTCCGCTTCTTTCCGAGCTACATCCGCATCGGCGGCCTGCGCGAGGATCTGCCGCGCGGCTTCCACGCGCAGGTGCAGGAGTTCCTCGACCGCTTCCCGGCGAAGATCGATGAATTCGAGGGGCTGCTCACCAAGAACGACGTCTACCAGCGGCGCACGCAGGGCGTCGGCATCATCAGCCAGGAACACGCCTTCGCGTGGGGGCTCGTGGGGCCGATTGCGCGCGCCGGAGGCTCGGACTACGACGTGCGCAAGTACTTCCCCTACACCGGCTACGAAACCTACGACTTCAGGGTGCCGACGGCGACCGAGGGCGACGTCTACGCGCGCTACCGCGTGCGCGTGGCCGAGATGCGTGAGAGCCTGAAGATCGCGAAGCAGGCGCTCGACCGGATCAGCCCCGCCGGCGTGTTCGCCTGCGACGACACGCGCGTCGTGCCGCCGCCCAAGGACAAGGTCTACAGCGAGATGGAAGCGCTGATTCAGCACTTCCTGATCTACTCGCAGGGGTTCACGGTGCCGGCCGGCGACGCCTACGTGCCGGTGGAAGGGCCGCGCGGAGAGCACGGCTGCTACATCGTGTCGGATGGCACCAACCGCCCGTGGCGGGTCAAGATGCGGGCGCCGTCGTTCCTGGCCATTCAGGCGTTGCCGACCGTGGTGCGGGGCGGCCTCATCGCGGACGTGGTGGCCGTCATCGGCTCCACCGACGTTGTCATGGGAGACTGCGACCGGTGAGCTTTCATCCCTCGATGGAGTACGCGCCAGCCAAGTTCCACCGGTCCGAGCGCAAGCTGGCCGATGAAGGGCCGCCGTTCGCCTACACGCCGGAGAACCAGGCGAAGTTCGACGAGAACGTGACGCACTATCCGCCCGAGCAGCGGAAGTCGGCGATTCTCTTCGCGCTCTACCTGGCGCAGGGGCAGCAGGGGTATCTCACCGGCAACGCGATGCGCTTCGTGGCGCAGCAGATCGGCTGCTCGACGGCGGACGTCGAGGACGTCGTGTCGTACTACACGATGTTCTACACGAAGCCGGTCGGCAAGCGCGTGCTCAACGTGTGCCGCACGCTCTCGTGCGCGCTGCTCGGCGCCGAACGGGTCACTGAGGCGCTGAGCAAGAAGCTCGGGATCACGCCGGGCCAGACGACGCCCGACGGCGAGTTCACGCTGATCGAGGTGGAATGCCTGGGCGCGTGCGACCGCGCGCCGGTCGTGATGGTCAACGACGACTGGCACGAGCGTCTGGCGCCGGAACAGGCGGGTCAGTTCATCGACGACCTCAAGGCGCGCGGCCCGGCCGCGTTCACCGGGTGCCATTTGAAGGTGGAGAAGTAGGGTGGCGTTCGAACCTGTTCTCACGCCCTTCGTCCGCGAGCCCAACGGGCACACGCTGGACTTCTATCTGCAGCGCGCACGCGGCTACGAAGGGCTGCGCAAGGCGCTCACGATGCAGCCCAACGACCTCATCGAGATGGTCAAGGCGTCGGGGTTGCGTGGCCGCGGCGGCGCCGGCTTCCCGACCGGGCTGAAGTGGCAGTTCGTGGACAAGAAGGCGGAGCCGCGCTACATCGCGTGCAACGCCGACGAGAGCGAGCCGGGCACGTTCAAGGACCACGTGCTGATGGAGCGCAACCCGCACCTGCTGATCGAAGGGTGCGCCGTCTCCTGCTACGCCATCGGCGCCAAGATCGCCTACATCTACATCCGCGGCGAGTTCTACCACGTGCAGCAGATCCTCGAGGCCGAGATCGAGAAGGCCTACAAGGCCGGCTTCCTGGGCAAGAACATTCTGGGCAGCGGCTTCGACTGCGACGTCTACGTGCACCGCGGCGCCGGCGCCTACGAAGCCGGCGAGGAGACCGCCCTCATCGAGTCGCTGGAAGGGAAGCGCGCGCAGCCGCGTATCAAGCCGCCGTTCCCCGCCGTGGCCGGGCTCTATCAGAAGCCGACCGCGGTGAACAACGTCGAGACGCTGTGCAATGTGCCGCCCATCGTGCTGAACGGACCCGAATGGTTCGCGGGCCTCGGCCCCGAGAAGAACGGCGGGCCGAAGCTCTATTGCATCAGTGGGCACGTCAAGCGCCCGGGCACCTACGAAGCCTCGATGCACACGACGCTCCGCGAGCTGATCTACGGCGAGCAGTACGCGCAGGGCATGGCCGGCGGCAAGAAGTTCAAGGCCATCATCCCGGGCGGTTCGTCGGTGCCGCTGCTCCTCGACGAGCACCTCGACACCGCGGCCAGCTTCGACGGCGTGCAGAAAGCCGGCTCGCTGCTCGGATCAGCCGGTCTGATCGTCCTCGACGAGACGGTGTGCATGGTGTGGCTGGCGATGAACCTGCTGCACTTCTACCGCCACGAGTCGTGCGGCAAGTGCACGCCGTGCCGTGAGGGCGGCAACTGGCTCTATCAGCTGCTGCAGCGCGTCGAGGCCGGTGAAGGCCGCACCAAGGACATCGACCTGCTGTTCGGCGTGGCCAACAACATCATGGGCAAGACGCTGTGCGCGTTCGGGGACGCCGCGGCGACACCCGTGCTCACGACGCTGAAGCTGTTCCGTCACGAGTTCGAGGCGCACGTCAAGGAAGGGCGGTGCACGCTGCCGTCCGAGTGGCGCGCCAAACATCCCGTGATGGCCGGACACCACTAGACGGCGCCGCGCACATGGATCTGCGACTCCTCATTCAGTTCCTCATCATCTTTGCGGCCTTCTTCATGCTGGTCAACGCATCAGCGGTGCTGGTGCTGGCCGAGCGCAAGGTGATGGGCTTCATGCAGCAGCGCTACGGCCCCTATCTGGTGGGGCCGCACGGCATGCTGCAGCCGTTCGCCGACATCCTCAAGCTCCTGATGAAGGAGGAGCTGCGGCCGAA
>Ga0209486_10000428_pt1 | contig 18902 bp, 20 predicted proteins | sample NCCompost_FD_187518 | JGI IMG/M metagenome (GOLD analysis project Ga0209486, IMG submission 187518) | Agricultural soil microbial communities from Utah to study Nitrogen management - NC Compost (SPAdes) (version 2) | ecosystem: Environmental > Terrestrial > Soil > Agricultural land | place...
ACCTCCCTGGCGACTTTCGGGCGTGCTCTCCTAGCGATCAGATTTGAGTTGTACGTGTTCCATCACGTAACACTGACCACCGACTGGTGGTAGCCGAGGCGGCAAGGATGGCCGGCGCTGATGCGTCAGTGCCACTGTGTCGCTTTCAAAGCTCCACCACGCCTTCTCACTTACCTTGCGCCGTTCAGAATAATTGTCAAGCCTCTTGGCGGCGTAGGACCGAACCCCCCCTCGGTCAAATGAGCCCCTTTTCGGCCAGTGACACGCAGCAACCGTCCCCGATGATCAGGTGATCCAGGAGGCGAATTTCAACGAGGGCCAGGGCATCCCGCAGCCGCGTGGTGATGATCTCGTCCGCCTGGCTCGGTTCGGCAATCCCGGACGGGTGGTTGTGGGCGAGGATCAGCGCGGAAGCGTTTCGGGCCAGCGCCTGCTTGACCACCTCCCTCGGGTGCACGCTCGCGCCGTCGACGGTGCCCCGGAACAGCTCCTCGCAGCTCGTGAGCCGGTGCCGGCTGTCGAGGAACAGGCAACAGAACACCTCGTGCTCGAGATCCCGGAGCCGCGCGATCAGGTAATCACGGGCGGCGCGCGGGCTCGCGAGCACGGGACCGGCCTGGAGCCGCTCGAGGTGATGGCGGCGCACGATTTCGAGCGCGGCCTGCAGCTCCGCCCAGCGCGCGGGCCCGACGCCCGACTGGTTGCAGAGCGCGGCGCGTCCAGCGGACAGCAGCCCCCGCAGCGAGCCGAAGCGACCGAGCAGCGAACGGGCGAGGTCGAGCGCGTTCATGCCGCCCGTGCCGTGCCGCAGCCAGATCGCGAGCAGTTCAGCCTCGGACAGCGCCCCGGAGCCGAGGGCGAGGAGTCGTTCGCGCGGCCTCTCGGCCGCGGGCCAGTCGCGGATGTGCATGCCTGGAGTCTGGCGCACGCGACCGCGCCGGGACTGTCGCAAATCGCGCCGGTTCCGCGATAATCGGCCCATGAGAAAACTCCAAGTCCGCATCTTGGACCCGCGCGTCGGCCGCGACATGGAGCTGCCGCGGCGCGCGACGTCCGGTTCCGCCGGCCTGGATCTTCGCGCCTGCATCGACGCGCCGCTCGAGCTCGAGCCGGGCAAGACCGCGCTCGTGCCGACCGGCATCGCGATCCACCTCGGCGACCCGGGCCTCGCGGCCGTCCTGCTGCCGCGCTCGGGGCTCGGGCACAAGCACGGCATCGTGCTCGGCAACCTCGTCGGCCTGATCGATTCGGACTACCAGGGACAGGTGATGGTGTCGGTGTGGAACCGCAGCGAAAGCGCGTTCACGATCGGACCCGGGGATCGCATCGCGCAGATGATCGTCGTCCCGGTGGTGCAGGTGGAGTTCGAAGTCGTCGAGGAGTTCGAAACGTCGGTCCGCGGCGCAGGCGGGTTTGGCAGCTCCGGGAGCGGCTAGTCGAAGTTCACGCGCGCACTGAGTCCGATCGTGCGCGGGCGGACGATGTTATTCCAAAGAAAGCTCACTTCCTCCTATTGCGCGCGTGTTCGGCCGTATAGGCGACTCGCCTTTCGAGGCCAAGCCGGTTCACGATCTGCTGGAATTCCGGCCGGCCGTGCAAGGGCACCATGTCAGGGGACAAGAGCACGTCGAAAATGAAAACATCTCCCTGCGCGTAACTACGCTCGACTGCCGACATGGCTGACTCCAGGTCGCCGAGAGCCAGGGCAACCCTAGCTTCATAAGGTGGGTCAAATTTGGTTCCGCCTAGATGACGATTCTCACTTAGCAATTCGCGCGCCCGCTCGGTATCACCCTTGCGGGCATGAATGACCGCCAGATCGCCGCGCGTTTCGTCGGAGGGGTGCAATTCAAACGCCTTTCGCGCGGACACCAAGGCGTCCTCGTTTCGCCCCAGCTCGAGCAGCTGCCACGTGCGTACAAAGTGGGCAACCCAAAAATCGGGGTCGCGTTTGATAACGCCGTCCATAGTGCGCAGCGCATCGCCAAATCGAAAGGCGTACTGCTGGGCGAGCGCGACGTTGCAAGCCGCCCAGGGATTGAGCGGATCGATACGGACCCATTGCTCGGCGTAGTCGATCGCTTTCTCGGGCGGCCAGCCGACGAACCCGTAAAGCTGCGCCAGGTGATAGAGCGCCAGCTCGCTGTTCGGGTTTAGATCTTCAGCTGCGCGTATTTCGCGCTTCATGCCTTCCATGTCGAACCTGATCAACAGCCACCGGGCCAGGAACGCATGAGCGTCCGCCGAATAGGGATCGAGCTCGATCGCCTTCCGGATGTGCTGCTCGATGACCGCGTCGTCCGACTCCCTGACTTTTTCGGGCGCCGCCTGACCACGCGAGGCGATCGCGTCCGCGAGACGCAGGTGGGCGGCCGCAAATCCGGGATCCAACGCGATCGCGCGCTCGTAGTATGCGATTGCGCGTTCATTCGTGGCGGCTTCCCACCTCTGATCCAGCTTCCGCGCCTGCAGGTAGAGGTCAAGGGCCTGCGGACTGGAGGTCGCGTGACTCATGACGGCTGCCCGTGACTTTTGGATGATCGGAACGTCGAGCCCGGCCAGGATTGCCAGTGAAATCTCCTCTTGGATCGCCAGGACATCCGCAAAGGTGCGGTCGAAGGTCCGGGACCAGACATGGAAGCCGGTGCCAGAGTCGATGAGCTGGGCCGTGACCCGCAGCGCGTCTCCGGACTTGCGCACGCTGCCTTCAACGACGTACGCAACTCCCAGGGCTTTTCCGATTGCCTGGATCGTATCCCCATGCTTGCCGCCGAAATGAGCGGAGGAAGTGCGCGCCGAAACCTGCAATCCAGGCACGCCTGCGAGGCGATGCAGCAACTCTTCGCTGAGGCCTTCGCCCAGATAGTCGTAAGACGCGTCTCCGCTCAGGTTGTCGAACGGAAGAACTGCGATCGTCTGCGGCGCTCGAGCCTGTTCGATCGTTCCTTCGGTCTGACGTCCCCACCAGAAGTACGCCAACCCCGACAGGAGCAAGACCGCAGGGATCGCGTACCGCGCGATGCGTCGGGTCGTCCATCTGCTGCGGGCGGAATGGTCCACGGGCGTGGGCGGCGCGGAGCGGTGGTTAGCAGTCGGCGAATCGGCTGCGTGCCGGCGCGCGATCACGGTCCCAAGTGCCCGCAGGACTTCCTGGACCTGCGGGCTCTGGGCATCGATTTTTGTGTCGTCGAGGTCGGTCGTATGAAATGCGCGCACGTCGATTGGCAGGTGCGCCCTTTCAAACCGCACGGGGACGAGGATGCCGCGCTCAGCGCCTTCCCGTGCCTCGCCGCGCACCCACCGTGAATCGACTGATTTCGGCGTCCACACAACCAGGACGGCGGCGGCGATCTCGAGTTCGGAGGCGATCAGGCGGTCGAACTCCTGCCCTGGGGCGATGTCCGGGTCCCACCAGACCGACCAACCCTTGGCCTCGATGGCCGCTACCAGAGGAGCGACACGCGCCTTGTCGCTGCGGGCATAGGAAATGAAGACGTCTGCCATGCCGCTTGGACTTCAAACCACCGCCGGAAGTCCTATGGTGCGCCGGAAAGGTTTGTCGCGCACCTATGGGGCGGCAATAGGCCAAATGCCGTTGTCGCCCGTCGGCGCGTGGCTGATCAACGCGGCTTGATTGCCCTCAGCTCTTGGTAGCGCTGAATATCCGCCTCGAAATTCTTGCGGATGTTCTCGCGCTCCTGCCGCCGCCTCACGAGGTTCGCTTCCTGCGTCTGGATGTCGTTGGCCGAGCGCTCGAGGTCCACGGCCACTTCATCGGGCAGGGGCTGCGCGTCGGCGGTGCCGTTGGCCGGCGCGTAGCGCGCGGCCATTCGCTCGATCTGCGCGCGCTGCGCGCGCAGGTTCGACAGCGACTGTTCCTGGATGGTGAGCTGCGCGTCGACGAGGTCGAGGCGGTTGTCGCGAAGGATCTCGAGCTCCTGCACCGACTGGTAGGTCTGCAGCAGCACGCGGTCGCGGAGCTTGCGCTTCTGCTCGTCGCGCGCGGCCTTGTCGGCGACCGCCTTTGCCGCGGCTTCTTCCGGCGTGATCGTGCCTTCCTCGCGCCCGACCGGGACGCCCTGCCGGTTCAGCACCTCGCGGTCCTGCTCCGCGTACTCGGCGGGCACGCTGTCGCCGTAGTGGACCTGGCCGTTCTTGTCGACCCAGCGATAGAGCTTCTTCTGCTTTTCGGACTGCGCGGCCGCCGCGCCGGCGAGCAGCGCGATGACGACGGCGGAAAGCAGCAGCTTGGCAGGCCAGGCATTCATCCGGGGCACCTCGGGCCCTATTATTGTTGATTCACGCGGCGAGTCCAGAACGTAACTGCATCACGATTCACCCTCGACACACCATGTCCTACGGTGGTTCCTGAGCGCCTCGAGCTCGTCGCTGTCCCCGCCGGCCTCCATGTACTCGATCAGGTGGTCGAGCGTGATGATGCGGATCACCGGGATCCCGAAGCTCGCCTGGATCTCCTGGACGGCGGACTGCGCGCCGAGGCCGCGCTCCTGCCGGTCCAGGGCGAGCACGACGCCCGCGGGCTTCGCGCCTGCGGATTTGATCAGGTTCACCGACTCGCGCACCGCCGTGCCGGCCGTGAGCACGTCGTCGACGATGAGCACGCGCCCGTCGAGGGGGGAACCGACCAGCATGCCGCCTTCGCCGTGTGCCTTCACTTCCTTGCGGTTGTATGCGAGCGGCACGTTGCGGCGGTGGTGATCCGCGAACGCGACCGCAGTCGCCGTCGCGAGTGGGATGCCCTTGTATGCAGGGCCGAAGAGCATGTCGAAGGCGGTTCCCGCCTCGACGATCGCCTCCGCATAGCAGGCGCCGAGGCGCGCCAGCGAGCCGCCGTCGTTGATCAGCCCGGCATTGAAGAAGTAGGGGCTGGTGCGCCCGGACTTCAGCGTGAAGTCGCCGAAGCGCAGCACCTGCTTGGCGAGGATCATCTCGATGAATTCTTTCTGGTGCGAACGCATGCCGGCGCCTCGCGGCCATGCGTATGATTGCGCTGCGGGCCGCGGACACAGAATGCGCATCATTACTCTCAACTGCAATGGCATCCGCTCGGCGGCCGGCAAGGGGCTGTTCGAATGGCTCCCCCGGCAGCGTGCGGACGTCGTCTGCCTGCAGGAGACCAAGGCCCAGGAACACCAGCTCAGCGACGCCTGTTTTCGCCCCGGTGGCCACTTTTGCGCGTATTTCGACGCAAAGCGTCCCGGCTACAGCGGCGTCGCAGTGCTCTCGAAGAAGAAGCCCGACAAGATCATCACGGGCTTCGGCGTGCCCGAGTTCGACAACGAGGGACGTTACCTCGAGTTCCAGTTCGGCAAGCTGTCGGTGGTGTCGCTCTACCTGCCGTCGGGCTCGGCAGGCCCGGAACGCCAGGCCTCGAAGTACCGCTTCCTCGACGCCTTCCTGCCGCACCTCAAGAAGCTTGCGCGTCGCGGCCGTGATTACGTCCTGTGCGGCGACATCAACATCGCGCACAAGGAGATCGACCTGAAGAACTGGAGGTCGAACCGCAAGAACTCGGGCTTCCTGCCCGAGGAGCGCGCCTGGCTCGACCGCGTGTTCGGGGAGCTGAAATGGGTGGACGCGTTCCGCGAGGTGGACCCGCGTCCCGAGCAGTACACGTGGTGGTCGAACCGCGGACAGGCACGGGCCAAGAACGTCGGCTGGCGCATCGACTACCAGATTGCGAGCCCGCGGCTCGCGGGCCGCGCCAGGTCGGCTTCGATCTTCCGCGACCGGTGGTTTTCCGACCACGCGCCGCTCACGATGGACTACGAGCTGTGAAAGCCTGGGCCGCGGTCAGGCCCTATCTCGAACGGGAATCGCTCGCCGCCTTCTTCGTCGGCATTTCGTCGGGATTCCCGTACGCGATGATCGGCGCGACGCTCACGACACGGCTCGCGCAGGACGGCATCGACAAGCGCACGATCACCGCGTTCACGTTCGCGTTCCTCGTCTACAACCTCAAGGTGTTCTGGGCCTGGGTCGTGGACGGCGTGCGGATTCCCGTCCTCGGCCGCCTCGGGCAGCGGGTCTCCTGGCTGCTGCTCGCGGGCGTCGCCGTGATCGCGGCGGTCGTCAACCTCGCACTCGTCGATCCAGCGGCGAGCATCCGAGCGACCGTCATCGCGGCCGTGCTCGTCGGCGTCGCGGGCGCGACCTACGACATCGTGATCGACGCCTACCGCATCGAGACGCTGAAGCCGGAGCAGCTCGGCGTCGGCTCGGGCATGTCGCAATACGGCTGGCGCATCGGGTCGGCCGCCGCCGGTGCGCTTGCGCTGTACATCGCGGCGCGCATGGGCTGGGCCGCGGCCTACCTCGCCTGCGCCGTGTTCGCGCTGCCGGCGATGATCACGGGCCTCGTGGTCGGCGAGCCCGCGCGGCACGTCGTCATTAACGCGAAGCGAGGCTTGTCTGCGGTGTGGACGTCGATCATCGGGCCATTCGCCGAATTCCTGCGTCGCCACGGCGCCTGGCTCATCCTGCTCTTCATCCTCGTGCACAAGATAGGCGACACACTGTCCCAGCTGACCGTGCGCCTCCTGTTCAACGACATGGGTTACTCGAACGACGAGATCGCGACTTTCGACGTCGTGCTTGGCTTCTGGGGCTATCTCGTCGGCATCTTCGTCGGCGGCATCCTTTACACGAAAATTGGCCTCAAGCGCTCGGTTCTGCTCGCGCTCGTCCTGATGGGCGTCTCGAACTTCAGCTTCGCGCTGCTGGCCGCGTCCGGGCACACCATCGCCGGTCTGGCAGCTGTAATGGGATTCGAGACATTCGCGAGCGGCTACGGCGGCGTCGTCGTCGTGGCCTACTTCTCGGCCCTTTGCAACCTGCAGTTCACCGCGGCCCAGTATGCGCTGATATCCGCGGCCGCCAGCGTCGTCGGGCGCCTGGTTACCGGCGGAACCGCGGGCGCTTTGATCCAGTCGCTGGGGTACGTCAACTTCTACCTGCTGACGACCGTTATCGCCCTGCCTGGCATCCTGCTGTTCTGGTACATGATGCGCGCAGGCTTGATCGACCGCGCGCTCGGCACCGCGGGGAAAGCCGAGCGATGACCGACGAGGTCCTGAAGTTCTTCGTCCTGTTCTTCGTCGTGGTCGAGCCGATCACGCTGGTGCCGCTGTTCGCCGCGATGACCGAGGGCGCGGACGAGGCCTTCCGCCGGCGCATGGCGCTGAAGGCGGTCTGCGTCGCCGGGTTCGTGCTGCTGCTGTTCGCGGTCGGCGGCGCGGCGTTCCTCAAGGTCATGGGCATCAGCATCGACGCATTCCGCATCGCGGGCGGCATCATGCTGTTCCTGATCGCGCTCGAGATGGTGTTCGCACGCGAGTCCGGCACGCGGACGACGCCCGACGAGATGGAGGAAGGCAAGAAGCGCGTGGACGTCTCGGTCTTTCCGCTCGCATTCCCGTTCATCGCCGGCCCGGGCGCGCTGGCAATCGTGCTGCTGACGTTCGGCGCCTCGCGCGGAGATCTCGGGCTGTCCGCGGGGCTCTTCGGCGCCGTGATCGCGGTGCTCGCGATCACCTACCTGCTGATGCGCCTGACGCCGCTCGTGATGCGCGTGATGGGCGTGACCGGCGGCAACGTCGTCAACCGGCTGTCGGGCGTGGTGCTTGCCGCGCTCGCCGTGCAGTTCATAATCACCGGCGTGACCAACGCCTTCCCCTAGCGGCAATGGACGAGAATCTCGAAGGCCTCGACGAAACGCGGGACCGGCTCGTGGAGCTCGCGATCGAATTCGGCCCCAGGCTATTCGTGGCCATCGTGATCATGGTCGTCGGCTGGTTCGTCGCGAAGTGGGTCAGCCGCCCGGCGGACCGGCTGTTCGAGCGGTTCCACGTCGACGTCGCGCTGCGCCAACTGCTCACGCGCGTCGTGCACGCGCTCGTGCTGCTGCTGTTCGCGATCATGGCGCTGCAGAACCTCGGCGTCGAGCTGCTGCCGTTGATTGCAGGCCTCGGCATCGCCGGCGCCGGCATCGCGCTCGCGATGCAGGGCGTGCTGGGCAACATGGCGGCGGGACTCACCATCATCTTCACGCGGCCGTTCCACGTAGGGGAGTACATTTCGATCGTCGGCGAGGAGGGCGAGGTCGTGGACATCAGCCTGTTCTCCACCATCCTGGCCCATCCCGACCGATCGCGGGTCGTGGTCCCGAACCGGAAGATCGTGGGCGAGGTGTTGCACAACTACGGCAGCATCCGCCAGCTCGACATCAGGGTCGGCGTCGCCTACGAGTCGCCGCTCGACAAGGCCCTCGCGGTGGCGCGTGACGTCGTCCTGGCGAATCCGCGCGTGCTCAAGGAGCCCGAACCCGTAATAGGCGTCGCCAGTCTCGCCGACTCCTCGGTGGTCATCTCCATGAAGCCCTGGGTCGCCGTCCACGACTTCGGGCCGGCGGGCGCGGAGATCAACCAGGCACTCGTAGCGGCGCTCGGCAAGCGCGCCATACAGATTCCGGTCCCGCAACTCGAAGTGCGATTGCTTGGAAAGGACTGATCCCATCGCGAGGACATGGCCCGATTCGAAGGCAGATTGGCCGTCGTCGACTGGCGGCGCGACGCTACCTTGTTGACATGAGACTGGTCGCAATGCTGGCCTTGGCGGTCGGCCTGGGGAGTGCCGTTCCGGCGCGGGGCGCTCCTGAGATCATCTCCGTTCGCCCGCACCAGACGGATCCGGCCATTCGGGAGTCTGATGGCCCGCACAGGATCTTCCGCGACGACTCCGTGCCTGCACGCGGCCAACTGCTGGTCTTCCTGCCGGGCACCGGAGCCACGACGTCCGAGCAGGACGAGTTCGGCCGCACGGCTGCAGCGCTCGGCTATCACGTCATCTATCTGATGTACCCGAATGATGTGCCGGCCGCCGTCTGCCAGGACGACGACGAAGAAACATTCGAAAATTTTCGCCGCGAGATCATCCAGGGCGGCGATCTGGACCCGCGCGTGGCGGTGGATCGCGCCAACAGCATCGAGAACCGCCTGCTCAAGGCGATCCAGTGGCTGGCGGCCAAACGTGCGGACGAGGGTTGGGCGCAGTTCATCGAAGGGAATGAGCCGGCATGGGCAAAAGTGGCGCTGGCTGGGCATTCGCAAGGCGGCGGGCATGCACAGCTCCTCGCCAAGGATCACGCTGTCGCGAGAGTCGTCGTCCTGGGCTCACCCAAGGATTACAGCCTGCGGCACGCGCGGCCGGCCGCATGGTATGGCGGCGGACAGACGCCGAAAGCGCGCATGTTTGCCTTCGTGCACCAGCAGGACACGCAAGCCATCAGCTATGAACAGCAGATCGAGAACCTCCGGGCGTCCGGCCTGGATTCGATGGCCGACACCGACGAACGGGCGCCTCCGTACGACCACGCGCACATTCTCACAACCAACCAGCCGGGCCAGCCGATCAATTCGGGGTTGGCTCACCTGGGACTCGTGTTCGACTTCATGCTGCCGCGCGGATCGGACGGGCGGCCCGTCTATCGGCCGGTCTGGATCTACATGCTCACGGCATCCGTCGACCGCTAGGACTTCCGGTATTCGAGATCGAAAACCTGGTGGCCGAGGCGGCGGCCCCGGCGCTCGAAGCGCGTCGCGCCACGCTCCGGCCGGTCGATGCAAGCCCCGGTCGCTGACGCGTTTTCCAGATCCGCCGCGGCGTTCAGCACCTCCAGGATCCAGGCCGCATACGGTTCCCAGTCCGTCGCGAGCTTGAAACGGCCGCCCGGTTTCAGGCGGCTCGCGACGAGCGATGCGAAAGCAGGCTGGACGATGCGGCGCTTGTGGTGCCGCTTCTTCGGCCAGGGATCCGGGAAATAGAGCAGGACCTCGTCGAGCGATGACTCGGGGATCTGGCTCGCCAGGACCTCGACGGCGTCGTGCGCGACGACGCGAACGTTGGTGAGCCCCCGCGACTCGATGGCGAGCAGGCAATGGCCGACACCCGGCGGATGGACCTCTATGCCGATGAAGTCAGTTCCCGGCGACGCCGAAGCGAGCTCGACGAGCGTGTCGCCATTGCCAAAACCGATCTCCAGCACGCGCGGCGCGGTACGCCCGAACACGCGATCGAGGTCGAGCGGTGCGGGGGCATAAGGGACGCCATGGCGCGGCAGCAGCTCCTCGAGCGCGCGCCTTTGCGCCCCCGTCAAGCGCCCCGCCCGCAGTACGTAGCTCCGGATCGGCTGTCGCGGTGCGTTCACGCCGGCGCGAGCAGGTCGGCAGTGAGCGCCGCGGGATCGGGGCATCCAGTCAGCGCGAGCGTGCGGTCGAACTCGTCGGCGAGGATCTCGATCGCGCGCGCGACGCCCGCCCGGCCGCCGGCGGCAACGCCGTAGGCGCACGCGCGGCCGAGGTGCACGCCTTCCGCCCCCATCGCAAGCGCCTTGGCGATGTCGCCGCCGCGCCGGATGCCGCCGTCGATCAGAATGGACGCGCGCCCGCCAACCGCCCGCGCGATCTCCGGTAGCACCTCGAAGCCCGTGACGGCGTTGTCCAGCTGGCGGCCGCCGTGATTTGACAGCACGATGCCGTCCAGGCCGATGGCAAGCGCACGCTCCGCGTCGTCGACGCGCAGGACGCCCTTCAGCAGCATCTTGCGCGGCCACAGGTCGCGGAAGCGCCGGACGTCGTCCCAGTCGAAAGAGGGGTCGAACATGTTATGGCCGACGAAGGCGTTCACGTCCTGGCCGGCCGGCAGCTCGCGCCTGACGTTGACGAAGCGCGGGCGGCGCCGGCCGATCGTCATCATCCAGCGCGGGTGCATGAAGATGTCGAGCCAGGTGGCGAGGGTGAACTTCTGCCGGGGCAGCAGTCCGCTCCTCCAGTCGCGCTCGCGCTTGCCCGGCACCGGAAAATCGCTGGTCAGGACCACGCATTCGAAGCCCGCCGCCTCGGCGCGGCGCAGGATGGCGTCCGTGATGGCGCGCTCACGGAACACGTAGGCCTGCAGCCAGAGTCGTCCGGGAGCCTCGCGCGCGATGTCCTCCAGCAGGTTCATCGAAACCGTCGACATCGTGAACGGCACGCCGGCGGCAGAAGCTGCGCGCGCGAGCTCGAGGTCCCCGTCGCGCCAGAACAAGCCGTTAAGCGCGGTTGGCCCGACGACCACGGGCAGCGCCGACGGCGCACCGAGCAGCCGCGTAGCGAGCGTACGACGCGAGACGTCGACCAGCGTGCGGCCGCGCCAGCACGCTCGCTGGAACGCCTCGCGGTTGCGGCGCAAGGTCAGCTCGTCTTCCGCGCCGCCGTCGATGTAGTCGAAAACGAACCGCGGCAGGTTCCGGCGCGCGATCTCGCGCAGCTCCCCGATGTTGATCGCATCCTGGCAATGCAAGATTTCCGTCTCCTAGAGGTGGCGTCCCGCCACGCGGCCCGTGAACAGGCAGCCTCCCAGGAAAGTACCCTCCAGGCCGCGCTTGCCGTTCATGCCGCCGCCGCCGAAGCCGGCCGCTTCTCCCGCCGCGAAGAGCCCGTCGATCACCTCGCCATTGTCGTCGAGAACCCGGCACTCGAGATCGGTCCGGATGCCGCCCATGCTCTTGCGGCTGATGATGTGCTCGCGGATCGCCATCAGCGGGCCGGCGCCGCGGTCCACGATCGGCTGGAAGGCGCAGGTGCGGATGCGATCCCCGGGCCAGCGCCGGAGCCACGCGATGCGCCGGAGCTGCTCGTCGTTGTGGAAGCGCGGGCCTCTGCGGATTGCCGCGTCGTAGGCGGCGACGACCGACTCGACCGTCGCGAGGTCGACGACGTCGTCGCCGTTCAGCGCGTTCATGCGGTCGACGAGCTCGGGCATCGTCGCCGCCTGCACGATGTCCTCGCTGTTGCGGGCGAGCTCCTCGTACAGCCAGCGGTTGCCGAACAGGAGGTCGCGCGCGAGCCCGAGGCGCTTGCGGTCGCGTATCGACGGGTTGAATTCCGCGCCGGAGACGCCGAGTTCCCGGAGCGCGATCCTGCGGTTGAGGAGCTGCCAGCTGTAGCCGCCCGGTTCGCGGCAGATGCGCGCGACGAGGTCGTGCGTGTCGAAGCCCGACACGAGCGGCATCGGGCCGATGCGTTCGCCGCGTGCGTTGAGCCAGAGCGCGGACCTCGGCGGGATCAGCGACAGGCCGTGGCCGGGCTTGCGCGGGCGCCAGTGGCGGATCCCCGCCGCGTAGTTCCACTGCCAGTCGAGGTGCGTGACCGCGGCGCCCGCGGCCGCGGCCGCGTCGTGCAGCCGGCCGTCGGCAAACCGGTGCGAGCCGTTCAGGATGACCCGCGGCGGCGTGCCCCAGTCGGCGTGCCAGTGGCGGCGCACGCGCTCGACGTCGCCGTTGATGCCGCCCGCCGCGATGAGCACGGATTCGCAGGCGACCTCGAAGGGCTGTCCGCCGGGCTCGACGGTGCCCTGCAGGCCCGCGACCCTGCCTGCGCTCATGACGAGCGCGTCGACCCGGTGCCCGAACCGCAGGTCGAGCAGTTCGCGGCGAGGGTGATCGAGCAGGCGGTTGACGAGGCAATCGGACAGCGCGCGGCCCGTGCCCCAGACGATGTGGAACCGCGGCACCGAGTTGCCCGGTGCGTAGAGGCCCCGCTCGACCCACATCGGCATCGGCATGAAGCGGATGCCGAGCCCGGTCAGCCAGTCGTGGACCTCCGGCACACAACGTTCGACATAAGCCCGGGCCCAGGCGCGTGGCCAGCCGTGCTCGGGGCCCAGCTCGCCGAAGGACACCCAGTCGGCGAAGGCGAGTTCGGCGCTGTCCGCGATGCCGCGTCGGCGCTGCAACGGCGTGCCCGCGAACCACACCCCCCCGAAGGCCTCCTTGGCGAGGCCCCCGAGGTTCTCCTCGAGGTCGCGGTCGACGAGGACTACGCGGCGGCCGCGGTCGAGTGCCTCGATCGCGGCTGAGATCCCGGTGATGCCGGCGCCCACGATCGCGACGTCAGCGGCATGGCGGTCCGTGAGCATGACGGAGTATATTCCGCGCGTTGGAAAACCCCGGGGGAGGACACATGAACACGAATTCTCTTTCGCTGCGCCCGGTCGCAGCATTCCTCACCTCTTGCGTCGTAACGATGGGCGCCCAGGCGCAGGGCGTGACAGACGCCAAGAAAGGCGAGGGCGGCTCAGCCGTCCAGGGCGCTTCGGGCACGCAGGGCGCGCAAGGTGCCGCGGGGGACCTCGAGCACTGCAACGAGCCGATGGGCGCGATGGCGGTCGTCGAGCCGCAGGACTACGTGATGGGCGCGCTCGCGCGCTACAACCTGCAGTCGCCTGTCGGACTCATCCGCATGATGATCCAGCAGTCGAACTGCTTCATCGTCGTCGAACGCGGCCAGGGCATGCAGAACATGATGCAGGAGCGGGCGCTCGCGGGCGGCGGCGAGATGCGCTCAGGATCCAACATCGGCGGCGGCCAGATGGTCGCGGCGGACTTCATCCTGACGCCGGCCGTCGTGTTCTCGGAGAACAACGCGGGCGGCGTCGGCGGCGCGCTCGGCGGGCTGCTCGGCGGCAAGGGCGGCTCGATGCTCGGCGCGGTCGCGGGCGGCCTCAAGTTCAAGGAAGCCCAGACCAGCATGCTGGTCGCGGACTCGCGCTCCGGCGTGCAGGTCGCGTCTGCCGAAGGCAGCACGAAGAAGGCGGACCTCGCCCTCGGCGTCGGCCTGTTCGGAGGCGGTGCGGGTGGCGGCATCGGCGGCTACGGCAACACGAACGAGGGCAAGATCATCGCGTCCTCGTTCGCCGACAACTACAACAACATCGTTCGCGTGGTCCGCAACGACCCGACCCTGCAGCGCGACGTCGGCTCTCTCGCGCAGGAAGCCGCGGCGGGCGGCTCGACCAAGGCCGGCGCCGTATACAACGAGGGCGACGTGCTCTACCCGAAGATCGCGGGCGTGAAGATCATGGGCAGCGCGGCCGAGGCGGGCAAGGCCGTCGCGACGCTCGACAAGGGCGAAGAGCTCATCTACATGGGCGCCGAGGAAAACGGCTTCGTGAAGGTCGAGTCCGGCAAGGGCGGCGGCTGGGTCAAGAAGATCCTCGTCACCAAGTAGACGCGGCCTCCGGCCGCTCGGGTTCCGCGGAAGCGGGTGTAGTTCAATGGTAGAACTGCAGCTTCCCAAGCTGCTAACGTGGGTTCGATTCCCATCACCCGCTCCATTGCTTCCATGAACGATTGGGCAAATGGCCTCCTGGGCGGCGTCCTGATCGGCTGCGCGGCCGTGCTGCTGCTGTGGTCGATCGGCCGGATTGCCGGAATCAGCGGCATCGCAAGCGGCGTGTTCGCCGGGGCGCGCAGCGAACGCGACTGGCGAATCGCGTTCATCGCGGGCCTGGCGATCGCGGGCGCGGTCACGATGCAGTTCGTGCCCTCGCCGCCACGGATGCAGACCGGACCGACGGCGTTGCTGCTGGCCGCGGGGCTGCTGGTCGGTTTCGGCACGCGGCTCGGCAATGGCTGCACCAGCGGCCACGGTGTCTGCGGTCTCGGGCGCTTTTCGCGCCGCTCGCTCGCCGCGGTCGTCACCTTCATGTCCGCGGCCATGACGACGACCTTCGTCGTGCGTCACGTGATCGGAACCCCGGGATGAACCGGGTGATATTGGCGGCACTCGCGTCGGGAGCGCTCTTCGGCGCAGGACTCGCGGTCTCCTCGATGACGGACCGCGCGGTGGTGCTTGGATTTCTCGATGTCTTCGGTGCATGGAACCCGACGCTCGCGTTCGTGATGGGCGGCGCGGTTGCGGTCACGGCGATCGCCTTTCGCCTCGTGATGAAGCGCCAGGCGCCAATGCTCGGCGGCGAATTCCGCGTTCCGAAGAACGACGCGATCGACGGCCGCCTGGTTGGCGGCGCCGCGATCTTCGGCATCGGCTGGGGACTCGCGGGATTCTGCCCGGGTCCCGCACTCGTCGGTGCGGCGGCAGGGCTCGTCGATGCCTGGGTGTTCGTGCCGGCCATGATTGCCGGCAGTTTCCTTGCCGGCAGGCTCGCGCGATGAGCGCGGAACGGGATGCACTCGCCACGCTGGCGCGCGAGGCCTGCGCACGGGCGCACGCGCCGTATTCGGGCATCCATGTGGGCGCGGCGATCCGCTCGGCCGCGGGTGCGACTTACACCGGCACGAACGTCGAGAACGCGGCCTATCCGCTCGGCAACTGCGCGGAAGCGAGCGCCATCGCCGCGGGAGTGCAGGCGGAGGGCCCGCAGTTCCGCATCGCGGAGACGGCGGTGTGGGCATTCGATCGCGACGGGCGCGCCGTCGCGGTCTCGCCCTGCGGCGGCTGCCGCCAGCGCATCCGCGAATTCGCGGTCGACGGGAGCGTGAAAGTGCACTTCCCGTGGCAGGACGGAAGCGTCAGGACCGCGAGCGTGGACGAGCTCCTGCCTTACGCCTTCGAGCTGCCCGACCCGCAGGCGCAGTGACCTGGCTGCCGCAGGAAGCGATCCGGATCAAGCGCGACGGCGGGGTGCTCGACGCCGGCGAGCTCGCGCGCATCGCGCGCGGGATTGGCGACGGTACGCTCAGCGACGCGCAGGTCGGCGCGTTCGCGATGGCGGTCCACCAGCGCGGCATGAGCCCTGCGGAATGCGCGGCGTTCACGATGGCGATGCGCGACAGCGGCGAAGTCTTCGACTGGCGCGCCGATTCGCTGCCCGGACCGGTGCTCGACAAGCATTCCACCGGCGGCGTCGGCGACCTGGTGTCGCTCGCGCTCGGGCCGATGCTCGCGGCCTGCGGGGCCTGCGTGCCGATGATCGTCGGGCGCGGGCTCGCGCACACCGGCGGCACGCTCGACAAGCTCGAGTCGATACCCGGCTACCAGTCGCGGCCACCGCCCGATCGCGTGCGCCGGGCGGTGCGCGAGGCCGGCGTCGCGATCGTCGGTGCGGGCGATCGTATTGCGCCGGCCGACCGGCGCCTGTACGCGATCCGCGACGTCACCGCGACCGTGGATTGCCTGCCGCTGATCGTGGCATCCATCCTCTCGAAGAAGCTGGCGGCGGGGCTGCAGGGTCTGGTGCTCGACATCAAGCGCGGGAACGGCGCCGTCCTGCCTGAGCCCGAACGCGGCCGTGAGCTGGCGAAGGCGATGACGACGACGGCCGCCGGCGCAGGCCTTCCGGTACGTGCGCTGCTGACCGACATGTCCGAGCCGCTCGCGCGCTCCGCCGGCAACGCGCTCGAAGTCCACGAGGCGATCGCGCTGCTGCGCGGGGAGACGCCCGACGCGCGGCTGCTCGAGGTCACGCTGGCGCTCGGGCAGGAAGTGCTGCAACTCGGCAAGCTTGCGAAGGATGCGAAGTCGGCGCGTTCGTCACTCGCGCGTTCGATCACGAGCGGCGCGGCGGCGGAGCGGTTCGCACGGATGGTCTCGAGCCTCGGCGGGCCAGCCGACATCCTGGACAGGCCGGGCGCGCATCTCGCGAAGGCGGCGATCGTCGCGGACGTGCCCGCAATTCGCGACGGCGTCATCACCGCGATAGACACTCGCGCCGTCGGGTTTGCGGTCGTGATGCTGGGCGGCGGCCGTACCGGGCCGGACCAACCGGTGGATCACGCGGTCGGTTTCGACCGGCTGCTGCCGCTCGGGTCGAGCGTCCAGAGGAACGATCCGATCGCCCGCGTCCATGCGGCCTCCCGCGCCGCTGCGGAAGCCGGCGCAGCCGCGTTGTCCGCGGCTTTCTCGATCGGAGAAGGGCGCCCGCAGGCTCTGCCGCTGGTCGAGCGGATCTAGGGCAGAGCCGCCTTAGCCGAAGCGGCGGCGGGGCTGAAAGCGCCGGCCGCCCGCCGAGTGACGAGCCGCTGCGGCGTGACGAGCCGGCGCCGCGGGCGCCGCGCGCTGCACTGTCGGCGCCTGTTCCCTGCGCGCGAACGCGGGCGTCGGCGAGAACGGCACGGACTGGCGCATCGTCCGTTCGATATCGCGCAGCAGGGACGACTCGTCTTCCGAAACCAGCGACACCGCGTGCCCGTCGTTGCCGGCCCGCGCCGTGCGGCCGATGCGGTGCACGTAGTCCTCGGGGACGTTCGGCATGTCGTAGTTGACGACCTGGGGCAGCTCGCGGATGTCGAGGCCGCGCGACGCGACCTCGGTCGCCACGAGCGCCGTCAGCTTGCCCGCCTTGAAGTCCGCGAGCGCGCGCGTGCGCGCGGCCTGGCTCTTGTTGCCGTGGATGGCCGCGGAGCGGATGCCGGCGTGCTCGAGCTGCTGGGCCAGGCGATTCGCCCCGTGCTTGGTGCGCGTGAAGACGAGCGCCTGGTGCCAGCGGCCCTCGCCGTTTGCGCCGTTCTCGAAGAGATGGACGAGCAGGTGCCGCTTGTCGTCTTTCCGGACGCGGAACGCGAGCTGCGTGACGCGCTCGACCGTGCTGTTCGGCGGCGTGACCTCGACCTGGACGGGATTGACGAGGATGCGCGAAGCGAGCGAGCGGATGTCGGGCGTGTAAGTCGCGGAGAACATCAGGTTCTGGCGCTTCGCGGGCAACAGCTTGATGATGCGGCGGATGTCATGGATGAAGCCCATGTCGAGCATCCGGTCGGCCTCGTCGAGCACGAGGTGGCGGACTTCCGACAGGTTCGCGAGGCCGCGGTTCGCGAGGTCGAGGAGGCGTCCCGGCGTCGCGACCAGGATGTCGCAGCCGGCGCGCAGGCCGTTGATCTGCGGCTGCTCGCCGACTCCGCCGAAGATGACGCGCGAGCGGAGCTTCTTGTTCGCGCCATACACGCGGATGCTCTCGGAGATCTGCGCCGCGAGCTCGCGGGTCGGGGCGAGCACGAGCACGCGCGGCCCGCGGCCGCCGGCGGTGCCGAGCAATTGCAGCAGGGGCAGCACGAAGGCCGCCGTCTTGCCGGTGCCCGTCTGGGCGCCGGCGAGCAGGTCGCGGCCCGCGAGCACGGGCGGGATGGCCCCCACCTGGATCGGCGTCGGGGTGTCGTAGCCGTGTGCGGCGATAGCAGAAAGCAACTCAGGCTCAAGCCCGAGATCGTTGAAATTCATGATGATTCTTGTGGGTAGGAAAGGGGAAGGCGCGCGCACTATACAGGAACCCCGGTCCCGGCGCTGGGTTGGGCGAAGTACCATAAGACAAACGACTGGGGAGACTCTCAATGCGCTACCTGACGACCGCTTTCATCGCGACGCTCGGCCTCGCCTTGTCCGGCTGCGGCTACAACACGATCCAGACCCAGGACGAGGCCGTGAAGGGCGCCTGGTCGGAGGTCGTCAACCAATACCAGCGCCGCGCGGACCTCATCCCGAACCTCGTGAACACGGTCAAGGGTTACGCGGCCCAGGAACAGGCGGTACTGATCGGCGTGACGGAGGCGCGCGCCCGCGCGACGTCGATCCAGGCGACGCCGGAGCTCATCAACGATCCCGCAGCGCTCCAGAAATTCCAGGCGGCCCAGGGTGAGCTGACCAGTGCGTTGAAGAGCCTGCTCGTGGTCGTCGAGCGGTACCCGGACCTGAAGTCCGACCAGAATTTCCGCGACCTGCAGGCGCAGCTCGAGGGCACGGAGAACCGCATTGCCGTGGCGCGCAACCGCTACATCGAATCCGTGCAGAACTTCAACGGGACGATCCGTCGATTCCCGGTCAACTTGACGGCGATGGTCTTCAACTACGACGTGAAGCCGAACTTCACCGTCGAGAATGAAGCGGAGATTTCCCAGCCGCCGACCGTGGACTTCACCACGCCATCCGCGGACGCCCCAGCCGCCGAGCCTGCGACGTAGGAGGGGTCAGACCCCTTTTCCGGTAGCCGATGCGCACCGCGCGACTTTGGGCGGAAAAGGGGTCTGACCCCTTCTCAGGTCGCGGGCCGCGCGTCGCCGCGGTCGCCGCGGCGTGGCTCGTCTCCGTCGCCGTCCCGATGACGCGCGGCCC
>Ga0209486_10000429_pt1 | contig 18869 bp, 16 predicted proteins | sample NCCompost_FD_187518 | JGI IMG/M metagenome (GOLD analysis project Ga0209486, IMG submission 187518) | Agricultural soil microbial communities from Utah to study Nitrogen management - NC Compost (SPAdes) (version 2) | ecosystem: Environmental > Terrestrial > Soil > Agricultural land | place...
AGGATGGCGGCCCGCCCGGCCGCCGTCAGCTCGGCCAGCGTCGTCGCGCCGGCGCGGCACACGATCACGTCTGCGGCGCGCATCTCGCGATCCATCTCGTAGAGAAACGGCTCGACGCGTGCCGTGAGCCCGGCCGCCGCATACGCGTCACGCACCATCGAGAGATCCCGTTCGCCGGTCTGATGCGTCACCTCGACACCCGGCGCCGCCGCGGCCAGCGCCGGGGCGGCCTCGGCCAGCGCCACGTTGATGGCGTGCGCGCCCTGCGAGCCGCCGAACACCAGCACCCGCGCGCGGTCGGAGGCCGCGGGTCCGCCGGCGGACGGGGCGAAGAACTCGGGCCGCACCGGATTCCCCGCCACGAACGCCTTGCGGCCGAACGTCGCCAGGCTCTCCTCGTAGGTCACCGCCGCCGCCCGCACCAGCCGCGAGAGCAGGCGATTGGTCAGCCCTGGCGTCGCGTTCTGTTCCATCAGCAGCGTCGGCACGCCGCGCAAGGCGGCCAGCGCCACGACCGGACCCGAGCTGTAGCCACCCACTCCAATCACCACCGACGGCCGCCGCCGCGAGATCACCCGCCACGCGTCCCACGCGCTCAGCGGCAGCAGCAGCAGGCCGCGCAGCAGCGCCACCGGCGACTTCCCCTTCAGCCCGGCGCTTCGAATCGTGTCGAGCGTCAGCCCTTCGCGTGGAATCACCCGCGCTTCGATGCCCGCCGCCGTCCCGACGAACGTCACCGCCGCGCCCGGCATCCTGGCCATCAGCTCGCGTGCCACGGCCACGCCCGGGAACAGATGGCCCCCGGTGCCACCGCCGGCGATCAGCAGCGAAACGCTCACTCAACCGAGGCTCCGCCTCGGATCAGCAGGCACGCAGGCTCCGCCTCGGTTGCGCAGTGTTTAATTGCCCGCCCTCCGGGCGGGCGGCCTGGCGGCCCGCTCATTCCTGCGCCTCGTGCTGCGAGATGTTGAGCAGGATGCCCATGCCGAGCAGACTGATGAGCAGCGACGATCCGCCGGCGCTCACGAGCGGCAGCGGAATGCCCTTGGTCGGCATCAGGCCGAGCACGACGCTCATGTTCACGAGCGCCTGCACGCCGATCATCGTGGTGATGCCGAGCGCGAGAAAGGCGCCGAAGGCGTCCTGCGCCCGCGACGCGATGCGCAGGCCGCGCCATGCGATCACGCAGAAGCAGATGAGGATGCAGGTGGCCCCGATGAGGCCGAGCTCCTCGGCGATCACCGCGTAGATGAAGTCGGTGTGAGGCTCCGGCAGGTAGTACAGCTTCTGCACCCCCGACATCAGGCCACGGCCGAACACGCCGCCCGATCCGACCGCGAGCAGCGACTGGATGATCTGGAAGCCGTCGCCCTGCGGGTCCGCCCATGGATCCCAGAAGGCGAGCAGCCGGCGGCGGCGGTAGTCGGCGCTCATCAGCAGGATGTAGACCACCGGCGTGACGGCGACCAGCGTGCCGACGAGATAGCGGTAGTTGAGGCCGGCCGCAAACACCATCGCTGCAACGATGATCAGCAGCGACATGGCGGTGCCGAAGTCGGGCTGCAGCAGGATGAGCCCGGACAGCGCGCCGACGACGATCATGATCGGCAGCATCGAGTAGCGCAGGTCGTCGATGCGGTGCATGCGGCGCTCGAGCACGAGCGCCGTGAAGAGCACCGCGACCACCTTCGCCAGCTCCGACGGCTGGATGCCGAGGCCGCCGATACCGAACCAGCGCCGCGTGCCGTTGACCGGCGAGCTGAAGAGCACGGCGACGAGCATGAGCGCCACGAAACCCAGGGCGCTCCAGATGAAGGTGTCGTTGCGGTAGGCGCGGTAGTCCACGCGCATGGCGACCGCCAGCACCGCCAGGCCGAGCACGGTCCAGAGCGCCTGCTTGGTCAGGAACAGATTCGGCTGGTCGAACTTCTGGAGCGCCACCAGGGCCGAGGCGCTGTAGACCATGACGATGCTCGCGCACACCAGCAGCACGGTGGCGGTGAACAAGACGCGGTCAGATTTGAGTTTTCTTGCCATTTCCAGCCCCTAAAGTCCTTGCACACTCGTACCGAAACATCCACAGCGGATCGGGTAAGATCCCGATCCCTTGCGAACCGGCGTTAAGCCGGTTTGCCAGATAGCGTCGCGCGACCCGCGCTCTATGCGGGGCGCGCCGTGAGCAGTCAGCAGTCATCAGCCGGCTCGTGGGACAGGCCACCCACCTCGCAGACTGGGGTTAGTCTGCGTTCCCAGCGGTAGGCTCCCGTCCGCGCCAAACCGACTGACGACTGCTCACGGCTCACCCGCCTCCGCGCTTCGCGCTTCGGCGCGGCAGGCATTCGTAGTTGCGGGTCTTCAGACCCGCCTCATCCCTCCATCCGCGACTTCAGTCGCGCCACCTCCTGTTTGAAACTGCGCCCACGCTCCGCGTAGTCGCGGAACCAGTCGAAGCTCGCGCAGGCCGGCGCCAGCACGACCACGCCCTCGTGTCCCACGAGGTCGTACGCCCGCGCCACCGCTTCGGCCATCGAGTCCGCGCGCACCACCGGCGGGCCGCCCGCCATCGCCGCCTCCACCTGCGCCGCCGCCTCGCCGATCGCCACCACGCCGCGGCCGCGGCCCGCGAGCGCGTCCTTCAGCTCGCCGAAGTTCCCGCCCTTGTAGTGACCGCCGATGATCGCCACGACGCCCGCCTCGAAGCTCTCGATCGACATGCGCGCGGCGCCGACGTTGGTGGCCTTCGAGTCGTTGACGAAGCGCACCTTGCCGATGGCGCCCACCGGCTCCATCACGTGCTCGAGCCCGGTGAACCCGCGCACCGCCTGCTCGATGGGACCGGCGCCCGCACCCGCGAGGTTGGCGGCGGCCGTCGCGGCCACGACGTTGCCGAGCATGTGCCGGCCGGGTACGCGCACCGCCGCCACCGGCACCAGCCGTTCGAACGCCGACGCCGTCTGACGTCCGATCCAGCCGTCGCTCACGGCGTAGCCGTCCGGGACGGCATCCGCCCCCGAGTACCACACGCGCGTCGCGAAGGTCTGTGCGCTGTAGCGCGCCACCGCGGCGTCGTCCGCGTTGACCACGGCAAAGTCGCTCGGCACCTGATTGGCGAAGATGCGCGCCTTCGCGTCGCCGTATTCCTGCAGGCTCGCGTGGCGATCGAGGTGGTCGTCGGTGAGGTTGAGCCACACCGCGATCCACGGACGGAACCTCGTCGTCGTCGCCAGCTGGAAGCTGCTGACCTCCACGACGTGCACCGTCCGATCGGTGGACGCGTCCACCTGCGCGCTCACCGGCACGCCGATGTTGCCGCCCACGAGCACGTGCCGCCCGGCGGCATCGAGCATGCGGCCGACGAGCGTCGTCGTCGTGGACTTCCCCTTGGTGCCGGTGATGGCGATCACGCGCCCCTTCAGCCAGCGCCACGCGAGCTCGAGCTCGCCGATGATCTCGACGCCCTTCTCGCGCGCGGCCGCAAAAGCCGGCTGCTCCACCGGCACGCCCGGACTCACCACCACGAGGTCGGCGCCGGCCAGCGTCGCGGCCTGATGACCGCCGGTTTCGACGTGCACCCCCGACGCCGCCAACGCCTCGGCCTCCGCGAACGACGCGCGGCTCTCGCTGAGCGTCACGCGCGCCCCCCTTCTCCGCAGGAGCTCGGCGGCGGCGATGCCGCTGCGCGCCGCTCCCACCACGACCACGCGGCGCCCGTCCACGGAGAAAGCATGCTCGGCCATGGGTTCACCGCAGCTTCAACGTGGTCAGGCTGAACAGCGCGAACAGCACTGCCAGGATCAGGAAGCGGGTGATCACTTTGGGCTCGCTCCAGCCGATCAGCTCGAAATGGTGATGGAGCGGCGACATCTTGAAGACGCGCTTGCCGGTCGTCTTGAAGGAGATGACCTGGATGATGACGGAGCCGGCCTCGAGCACCCACACGCCGCCGACGATCGGCAGCAGCAGCTCCTGCTTGATGAGGATGGCGACGGTGCCGATCGCGCCGCCGAGCCCGAGCGAGCCGACGTCGCCCATGAAGATCTCGGCGGGATAGGAGTTGTACCAAAGAAAGCCGAGGCTGGCGCCGACGAGCGCGCCGCAGAAGATGGTGAGCTCGCCCGCCGGTTGGAAGCGCACCAGCAGGAGGTAATCCGCCAGCACGGCGTGACCGGTGACGTAGGCCAGCGCGGTATAGGCCGCGGCCGCCACGCCGAATGTGCTGATGGCCAGCCCGTCGAGCCCGTCGGTCAGGTTCACCGCGTTGGTGGTGCACACCAGCACGAGCACCGCAAAGGCCACGTAGCCGACGCCGAGATCGGGAATCAGGTTCTTGAAGAACGGGAAAATCAAACGCGTGTTGTAGAGCGGCGGGTTCTGATACGAGAGCATCAGCACCGCCACGCCGACGGCCGCGGCCACCACGATCAGACCGCCCATCTTGTAGCGCGGCCACAGGCCGTGGTGCGAACGCCGCGTGATCTTCAGGTAGTCGTCGAGGAACCCGACGGCGCCGCAGCCCACTGTCGCGCCCATCGCAATCCAGATGAAGGGGTTCGAGAGATCGGCCCACAGCAGCGTCGGCACGAGCGCCGCCGCGAGAATGAGCAGCCCGCCCATGGTGGGCGTGCCCGCCTTCGCGCGGTGCGACTGGGGCCCTTCCTGCCGGATCACCTGGCCGATCTGGAAGTCGCGGAGCTTGCGAATCAGCCACGGGCCGAGCACCAGGCTGATGGCGAGCGCCGTGAGGCTGGCGGCCGCCGTCCTGAACGTGATGTAGCGCGTCACGTTCAGAAAGCCCAGGTAGGGCAGCGTGGCGAGCGGCGGCAGCAGGTAGTAGAGCATCAGCCGCGCTCCTGCACGATGCGATCGGCCACGACGTCGCAGCGCGTCCCGCGCGATCCCTTCACGAGCACCAGGTCGCCGGATCGCAGCGCCGCGGTCACGGCCGGAGCCGCCTCGGTGCTCGATTCGAAATGGATCACGTGCTCGCGCGGCATCCCCGACGCCACCGCCGCCTCCGCGAGCGCGCGGGCCGGGGCGCCGCCAACCGCGACGAGCAGCCGCAGTCCGGCCTCCGCGGCGGCGCGGCCGCACGCCTCGTGAAGCGCGATGGCGTGATCGCCGAGCTCGAGCATCTCGCCGAGCACCGCGACGCGCCCCGCGGCCCGTGTCTCACGGGCCAGCACGTCGAGCGCGCGTCGCAGCGCCGCCGGGCTCGAGTTGTAGGAGTCGTCGATGAGCGTCACCCCGTCGCGCAGGTGCCGCACCACGCCCCGCCGATCGGCCGGCCGCAACGTCGCGGCGGCGGCGCGGACGGCGTCGAGCGGCACGCCGCACTCGAGCGACACGGCCGCCGCCGCCAGCACGTTGGCCAGGTTGCCGCGGCCGAGGAGCGGCGTGGCCAGATCCGTCGCGCCGGCCGGCGTCTCCACCCGCGCGCGCATCCCGTCCCAGCCGAGGTCGCGCACGTCGTGCGCACGCACGTCCGCGCCCGGCGACTCGCCGAAGGTGATCCGGCGCCCGGCAAACGTGGCCGCGCGGGCCATCACGCGTGCGTCGTCAGCCGCGCACACGAGCACGTCGCCCGGCCGCGCCTCCTCGAGGATCTCGGCCTTGGCGTCGGCAATCGCGTCCACCGACGCGAAGAAGCCCACGTGGGCGTCGCCCACGTTGGTCCACACGCGGATGTCGGGCTCGGCGATGCGCACCAGCGTGCGGATCTCTCCGGCGTGATTCATCCCCAGTTCCATCACCGCCATGTCCGGGCCGCTCGTCAGCTGCATCAGCGAGAGCGGCAGCCCGATGTGGTTGTTCAAGTTCCCCTTGTTCTTCACGACCCGGAACCGCGTGGCCAGCATCGCCGCCATCGATTCCTTCGTCGTCGTCTTCCCGGCGCTGCCGGTAATCGCCACCACCTTCGCGCCCGACGCCACCCGCACCGCGTGCGCCACGTCCTGCAGCGCCTGCAGCGTGTCGCTCACGGCAATGACACCGCCCGCCGCCACGCCGTCGCCCGCCATTGCGTGCGCGCCGGCCCACTCCCGCTCGACCACCACACCGGCCGCGCCGCGCGACAGCGCCTCGGCGGCGAACGAGTGGCCGTCGAAGTTCGGGCCTCGCAGCGCCACGAACACGTCGCCGGCCGCCATGGCCCGGCTGTCGGTCACCACGTCACGGACCGGCGTCTCGCTCCGCCCACCCAACGTGCCGGCCACCGCGCCGGCAATCCAGCCCAGCGTCAGGGGAACCGCACTCACCCGACCCCCGACGTCTGCCGCCGCGAGCCGAGCGCTTCACGCGCCACGGCCACGTCGTCGAAGGGGAAGGTCGTGCCGCCGATCACCTGATATTTCTCGTGCCCCTTGCCCGCGATGAGCACCACGTCGCCCGCCGCCGCCTCCGCCACCGCCTGACGGATCGCGTCGCCGCGATCGACCACCGTCACCGCCCTCGCGTTGCGCTGGCGAGCCTCGGGCTCGGCGCCGCGCATCACCTCTTCGATGATCTGCGCCGGGTCCTCGCCGCGCGGGTTGTCGGAGGTGATCACCACGACGTCGCTGAGGCGCGCCGCCACCATGCCCATGAGCGGCCGCTTGGTCCGATCGCGATCGCCGCCCGCCCCGAACACCGTGATGAGCCGCCGCGTCGCGATCGGCCGCGCCGTCTCAAGCAGGTTGCGCAGCGCGTCGTCGGTGTGCGCGTAGTCCACGATCACCGTGATGTCGTCCTTGGGGCGCGACACCACCTCGAACCGGCCCGGCACACCGTCGAGCCGCGCGATACCCTTCTCGATCGCGTCGAGCGGGATGCCCATCGCAGCGGCGACGCCGGCGGCGGCGAGGATGTTGTAGACGTTGGGCCGGCCCACCAGCGACGACCGCACGTGCACGACGCCCTGCGGCGTCCGCACGTCGAACGCGAGCCCCTCGAGCGAGAACGAGAGCGGCCCCGGCGTGACGTCGGCAGGTTTGCCGATGGCATAGGTGACCGGCGTGGACGAGGCCTCGACGAGCGCCACGCCGCGCGGGTCGTCCAGGTTCACGATCGCCGGCGCCGACGGCGGCAGCAGCTCGAAGAGCCGCCGCTTGGCCGCGAAGTAGCTCTCCATGTTGCCGTGGAAGTCGAGGTGATCGCGCGTGAGGTTCGTGAAGACGCCGGCCGCGAACTGCAGGCCGTCCACGCGGCGCAGCGCCAGGGCGTGCGACGACACCTCCATCACGCAGGCGCCGCACGCCTCGTCGACCATCTCGCGCAGAAAGGCTTGGACGTCCGGCGCTTCGGGCGTCGTGCGCGAGGCTTCGACGGTCCGATCGCCGATGCAGTACGCCACCGTGCCCATGAGCCCGCACTTGATGCCGGCGGCCTCGAGGATGGCGCGCACCAGATACGCGGTGGTCGTCTTGCCGTTGGTGCCGGTGACGCCGATCACCCGCATCGCCCGGCTCGGATGCCGGTTGAACTCCGCGGCGAGCAGGGCGAGCGCCAGCCGGGGATCGCCCACCGGCACCCAGGCAACGCCCGCGACCGGCGGCACGCCCGCGGCGGCCACGATGGCGACCGCGCCCGCCGCAACCGCCTGCGGAACGAACGCCGCGCCGTCGGCACGCAGGCCCTGCAGGGCGACGAACACCGATCCGGGGGTGACCGCGCGCGAGTCGTAGACGACGCCCGTGCAGGGCGTATCGAGACCGGGCCCGTCGAGCGCGGATCGCGCCTCGCCTGGCACGAGCGCGGCCACCGATCGGAGGACGTCGCGAACCGTCATTGGCCGAGCGCTTTCGGCACGGCCTCGGGCGCCCGGCGATCCAGCCACACGCGCGCGGCGATCGCCGCGACGACCGGCGTCCCGGGCAGCGGGCGCTGATCGGTCACGAGCCCGTGCCCGACCACCTGCACCGGGAGGCCGAGCGTCGCGAGCATTCGCACCGCGTCGCGGCCGCTCATGCCGGTCAGGTCCGGCACGACCGGATCGCCCGTGGCCGCCCCGCCCGCCGGCAGCACGCCGGGCGGCTCGGCCGGTCCGGACGCCGGCGTCGGCGCGTTCGGCTGGCGGCGCTCGACGATGAGCGGCGGCGGCGCGTTGAGGGTGCGCTGCACGCCGTAGTGGCGCAGCGCATGGTCGGCTATACGGTGGAAGATCGGCGCGGCCACGGTGCCGCCGTACGCGGGAACGCCCCGCGGCGAATCCACCACGACGATGATCGTGAACCTCGGTTTGCGCGACGGCGCGAAGCCGACGAACGACACGTTGTAGTTCGAGTGGCCGCGGTAGCTGCCGTTGACGAGCTTCTTGGCCGTGCCGGTCTTCCCCGCGATCGTGTAGTCCTCGATCGCCGCCTGCTTGCCGGTGCCGTCGGTGACGACGCCCTCGAGCATCGGCGTCAGCCGCGCCGCGGTGTCCTTGCTGATGGCACGCCCGAGCACCTTGCGCGGAACTGGGAGACGCGCGCCGTCCTTGACCACCGCCCGCACGATGCGCGGCTGGATCAGCTCGCCGCCGTTGGCCACGGCGCTCACGGCGGTCGCCATCTGCAGCGGCGTCACGCCGACCTGGTAGCCGATCAGCGTGGACGCGAACGCGCTGTCGGTCATCGTGGACCAATCCCACAGGATGCCGGCGTTCTCGCCGCGGAAATCGGGCGACAGCGCGCGGCCGAAGCCGAAGCGCCGCACGTAGCCGCCGAAGCGCTCGGACCCGAGCCGCAGCCCCACCTTGATCGAGCCGACGTTGCTCGACTTCTCCACCACCTGCTGGAACGTGAGCACGCCGTAGCGGTGATCGTCGCGGATGGTGCGGGAGCCGAAACTGATCGTGCCGGAGCTCACGTCCACCAGATCCGACGGCCGGACGACGTGCTCCTCGAGCGCCGCGCCGGCGGTGATGATCTTGAACGTCGAGCCGGGCTCGTAGAGATCCTGTACGGGCCGGTTGCGCCGCTCGGTCTCCTTCGACTCGCGGTAGACGTTCGGGTTGAAGGTCGGATAGCTCGCCATCGCGAGCACCTCACCGCTCGACGGATCCATCACGATGGCCGATCCGCCGGCGGCGTTGGCCCACTCGACGCCCGCGCGCAGCTCGCGCTCGACGACGTGCTGGATGTTCTGATCGATCGTGAGCTCGAGCGTGGCGCCCATCGTCGGCGGCCGCTCCACGCGCAGGAACGCCTGCTTGCGGGCGTCCACCTGCACGAGCACTTTGCCCTGCTGCCCGCGGATGAGCGAGTCGTAGACGCCTTCGATGCCGGCCAGGCCGGCGTTGTCGATGCCGACGTAGCCCAGGAGGTGCGCGGCCAGGGTGCGGTTCGGATAGAAGCGCCGGTTCTCCTTCAGGAAGCCGATCCCGTCGAGGCCGAGCGCGGCCACCCGCCGGGCCTGCTCGGGCGACGCCTGCCGCCGCACGTAGGCAAACGCCTTGCGGTTCTGCATGCGGTCGGCGAGCGCGTGCTGATCCTTCGCGCTGCAGTCGCCGAGCGCACGGCACAACGCGCGCGCCGCGGCGGCCGGATCGCCGATCTCGGTGGGGACCGCGTAGATCGTGTCCGCGTCCACGCTCGTGGCGAGCACGTGGCCGTTGCGGTCCACGATCTCGGCGCGCTTGGCCGGCGCCTCGATGGTCCGCGACTGCTGGCGATCGGCTTTCGCGGCCAGCTCCGTGTGCCGGACGACCTGCAGGTAGACGAGGCGCGCCTGGATCGTCACCGCCCAGAGGGCGATGACGCCGGCCGCCACCCAGACGCGGCGGCGCAGCGTCGGCCGCCAGCGCGAGGCGTCGTAGTCGCCGCGGGACGTGTCGGGGGAGATGACCTCGTCCATCGCGGTCACCGGCTGGCGACCACCGACCGTGGTGGAGGCGGTGTTTCGACGACTCGTTCGATCACGGACGCGTCTTCCGGACGGGGGGCGACCATACGCAGGCGTCCGAGCGCGATGCGCTCGATCCGCTCCGGCGCCTGCAGCGTCTGCACCTCGAGCCGCAGATGACGGTTCACCTCGGCCTCGACGCCGCGCTCCTGCTGCATCTGCTCGAGCCGGTAGCCGTTGCGGCGCAGCTCGAACTGCTGCCACGCCCAGAAGAGCAGCACCGAAACGAGGAAGACGCCGATCGCCACCGAGCGGACCATCTCGCGGTTCCGCTCCCGATCGATCTCGCGCACGATCGGGTTGTTGCGAACGTCTTTCTTGATCGCGTATTCGAAGGTTTCGGTGGTCATACGGACACCTCGGCGGCGCGCAGCTTGGCGCTGCGCGCGCGGGGGTTGCGATCGATCTCGGCAGCCGCCGGCACGAGCGGCCGCTTGGTGAGCACGCGCAGACCGCTCTCGCCGGCCGCCTGCATCGAACGCAGGACGTGCTTGACGATGCGGTCCTCGAGCGAGTGGAACGTGATGACGACCAGCCTGCCGCCCGGGCGCAGGCGCGCCGCCACGGCGTGGAGGCAGTCGCCCAGCCCCTCGAGCTCGCGGTTGACCCAGATGCGCACGGCCTGGAACGTCCGCGTGGCGGGATCGATCCGCGTGTAGCCGCGCTTCGGCACCGCCCGCCGCACGATGTCGGCGAGGCGCCCGGTCGTTTCGATCGGCGCGGTGGCGCGCGCCGTCACGATTGCCCGCGCGATCCGGCGCGCGAAGCGGTCTTCTCCCAGTTCGTAAATCACGTCCGCCAGCGTCTTCTCGTCGGCCCCGGCCACCGCCTCCGCGGCGGTCGGCCCGGCCGACGTGTCCATACGCATGTCCAGCGGCTCGTCCCGCCGGAAGCTGAATCCGCGCCCCGGCTGGTCGAGCTGCATCGACGACACGCCCAGGTCGAGCAGGATCCCGTCCACCGTGCTCAGCCCCTCCCGATCGAGGATGGCCGGCAGCTGCCGGTAGTCCCCATGCACCACGCGAGCCCGATCGCCGAAGTCGCGCAAACGCTCGCGCGCCAGCTCCACCGCCGCCGGATCGCGATCGACGCCGAGCAGCTGCGAGGCGCCGGCCTCGAGCACCGCCCGCGCGTGGCCGCCGAGCCCGACAGTCCCGTCGACGAACACCCCGCCGCGCGACGGCTGGAGATGTTCGAGCACTTCCGCCACCATGACCGGCTCGTGCACGTCACACCCAATCCGTCTTGCTGGCCGAGCGGGGCGGAGCCTCTTGCACGTTCCTCCGAGGCGCAGCCTCGCTCGCGTTACACTGTCCCCGGTTCAGATACCGTGCTGGGACAGCAACAGCCCGTCGTCATCGGTCCACGGCTCGCGGGCGAGCTTGTCCGCGAACCGCTCCTCGTTCCACACCTCGAGGAAATTGATGCGCCCCAGCACGCGCACTTCGCCCACGATCGCGGCGCGCTGCCGCAGACCCGGCGGAATCACCACGCGCCCCTGCGGGTCCAGCTCGCCCGGCTGGCCGAAGTAGCTCACGCGATCCATGAACTTCACGAGCGCGGGATGCTGCGTCGGCGCCTTGAGCACCCGCTCCTCGAGCTCGGCCCACACCTGCATCGGGTAGATCCGCACCGAGTCGCCCTTGACGCTGGTCACGAACACGTCGGCGCCGCTCCGCGCCTGCACCAGGCCGCGAAAAAACGTCGGGATCTTGAGCCGCCCCTTGTCATCGATCCGGGTCGAGGCGCTCCCCCTGAAAACGGCGAGACTGAGTCCACCAGCGTCCATTTAAGGCCACTTACGACCACTGGATGGTAAAGAAGGCCTAGTTGGGTTGTCAATCGCAAACGACTGATCCACAAGACTTTTGTTCGTCTTGTTTCGTCTGATTTTCGCTTTCTATTATCTTCGCCACAACCCATTGCATCGTCCACCGCTGACCACCCGACCCATCGGTCAGCCGGCCATACCCACGTGCTAGGCTGAATCGCTCATGCTTCGTGCCGCGTTGATCGGGTTCCCCTCCAGCGGAAAGTCCACCCTCTTTCAGCTCATGACCAGTGCCCGCGACGGCGCGGGCGGCAAAGGCGACGTCCGCATCGGGATTTCGAAGGTGCCGGACGAACGCCTCGACGTGCTCACGGGCATGTACAACCCGAAGAAGCGCGTGCCCGCGACGGTCGAGTTCACCGACATCGCGGTGGTGGCGAAGGCGGGCGGCGCGCAGGCGCTCGTGGACGTCGCCAACTACAAGAACGCCGACGCGCTCGTGCACGTGGTGCGCGCGTTCCGCGACGAGACGGTGGCGCACCCGTCGGGGTCGGTGGATCCGGCGCGTGACGCGCAGGCGATGGAAGACGAGCTGATCCTCGCGGACCTCGGCGTCGCCGAGCGGCGCATCGAGCGCATCGAGCGCGATCTCAAGAAGGCCCGTTCAGCGGAGCTCGAGCGGGAACGCGACGTGGTGCAGCAGTGCAAGACGGCGCTCGAAGAGGGGCGGCCGCTGCGAACGCTCGCGCTCGCCGGCGACGATTTGAAGCGGCTTCGCGGCTTTCAGTTCCTCTCGGCGAAACCGCTGCTGCTCGTCATCAATCTCGACGAAGCCGACGTGACGGACGTCGGGGCCGACGTCGAACGCGCCGCGGCGAAGACCGGGCTCTCCGGGTTCCTGTCGCACGCCGCCACGCGCGCCGTGGCGCTGTGCGGCAAGATCGAGCTCGAGATCTCGCAGCTCGAGCCCGCCGACGCCAAGGCGTTCCTTGCCGATCTCGGGCTGGCGGAGTCGGGCCTCGATCGCGTCATCCGCGCCAGCTACGACCTGCTCGGCTACATGTCGTTCTTCACGGTCGGCGAGGACGAGTGCCGCGCCTGGTCGATCTCGCGCGGCACGCCGGCGCAGCTCGCGGCCGGGGAAATCCACACCGACATCCAGCGTGGCTTCATCCGCGCGGAAGTCGTCGCGTACGCCGCGCTCACCGGCCGCGGCAGCATGGCCGCCTGCCGCGACCACGGCGAAGTGAGGCTCGAAGGCAAGGAGTACGTCGTCCAGGACGGGGATATCATCAACTTCCGCCACGCCACCTGATTCGACCGTGAGCTCCCTTACAACTCGAGTCCTGGTGCTCGAGAGTCAGACGCCGTTCGTGCACGGCGGGGCCGAGATCCTGGCGCGCGAGCTGCTCGGCGCGCTGCGGGGTCGCGGCTACGAGGCCGAACTCGTCTCGATCCCGTTCCGCGATTCCCCCCGCGACGAACTGCTGGCTCACGCCGCCGCGTGGCGGCTCATCGATCTCACGCGCGCGCTCGACCGCCCGATCGACGCGGTCGTCGCCACTAAATTCCCCACCTATTTCGTGCGCCATCCGGCCAAGGTGGCCTGGCTCGTGCACCAGCACCGCGCCGCCTACGAGCTGTGCGGCACGCCGTTCAGCGACTTCGAGCACACCGAGCGGGACGTCGGCCTGCGCAAACGGCTGCTCGAGCTCGACACCGCGATGCTGCGCGAGTGCCGCGGCCTGTTCAGCATCGCGCGCACGGTTTCGGCCCGGCTGCAGAAGTACAACCAGCTCGCGGCCACGCCGCTCTACCACCCGCCGCGGCTGGCATCGTCGATCCGGCCGGGCCCGTACGGCGACTACCTGCTCACGGTGTCGCGGCTCGAGAAGGTCAAGCGCATCGATCTGGCCATCGAGGCGATGGCGCGCGTGCGCGGCGGGCCGCGCCTCGTGATCGCCGGCGACGGCAGCGAGCGGGCCGCACTGGCCGCGCGCATCGACGCGCTCGGGCTCGGCGATCGCGTGCGGTTGGCCGGCCGGGTCGACGACGCCGACCTCATCGATCTGCTGGCGGGCGCGCGGGCCCTGCTCTTCACGCCGTTCGAAGAGGACTACGGCTACGTCACGCTCGAGGCGTTTCTCGCGCGCAAGCCCGTGATCACGACCTCCGACGCCGGAGGCCCGCTCGAGTTCGTGGAGCACGACGTCAACGGTCTCGTCGCGGCGCCGGAGCCCGGCGCGCTCGCCGACGCCATCGCGCGGATCGCCGGCGACGCCGCGGCGGCCGCCAGGCTTGGCGACGCCGGGTACGCGCGGGCGCGCCTCATCTCGTGGGACGGCGTCGTCGAGCAGCTGATGACCGCCGCGCGCGAAGGAGCGCCGTCTGTCGGCTAGCGAGGCTTCGCCTCAGGACCCGGGCGGGCGGCCGGATCCGGGGGAGGGTGTCCTGGTCATCGTGCCGACGTTCAACGAGCGCGAGAACATCGCGCTGCTCGTCCCGCAGCTGCTCGCGATCGCCGGCCTGAACGTGCTGATCGTGGACGACGGTTCGCCCGATGGCACCGGCGCGGCGGCCGACCGCCTGGCCGAGGCCAGCGGCGGGCGCCTGAGGGTGATGCACCGCACCGGAGCCCGCGGGCTGGGACGGTCCTACGTCGACGGCATGCAGGGGGCCGTGCTCACCAACGTGCGGTATGTCTGCCAGATGGACGCCGACCTGTCGCACGATCCCATCGATCTCGTGCGGTTGATTCGCGCCGGCGCGGGGGCGGACCTCGTGATCGGCTCGCGCTACGTGCCGGGCGGCGCGCTGCACAACTGGCCGCGCCGCCGCGTGTGGCTCAGCGCCGTCGCCAACTGGTACGTCCGCGGCGTCACCGGCCTGCGGGTTCGCGACTGCACCAGCGGCTTCCGGTGCTGGCGCCGCGACCTGCTGGCGCGCCTGCCGCTCGCCCAGATCGCCTCGGACGGCTACGCATTCCAGGTGGAAATGGCGTACAAGGCCTGGCGTGCCGGCGCCACGATCGTCGAGGCGCCGATCACCTTCGTCGAGCGGCGCCAGGGCTCGTCCAAGCTCTCGGGCCGCGTGATCGCGGAGTCGATCTGGATGCCGTGGCGGCTGATCGCGAGGAAGACCGTGCGCCGACGCCCCGATTGAGTTACGCTCCCCGTTCCATGCAGCCCCCCGGGGGCCCGCGGCCCTCGATCTCCGCGTTCTTTCCCTGCTACAACGACGAGAGCACCATCGCCGGCCTGGTCCGCGAAGCCGACGCCCAGCTGCGGTGCGCGACCGACGACTACGAGATCATCGTGGTCAACGACGGGTCGCGCGACCGCAGCGCCACGGTGCTCGCCGAGCTCGCTTCGCAGGTGCCTCGGCTCAAGGTGGTCACCCACCCGGTCAATCGCGGCTACGGCGGCGCGCTGCGATCGGGGTTCGCGGCGGCCACCAAGGAGCTCGTGTTCTACACCGACGGGGACGGGCAGTACGACGTCAGGGAAATCCCCCTCATGCTGGCGCTGCTGGTGGACGACACCGACTTCGTCAACGGCATGAAGATGGCGCGCAGCGATCCGGCGTACCGCGTCTTTGCCGGCAACCTGCACAAGTTCGTGACGCGGTGGGCGTTCTGGCTGCCCATCGACGACGTGGACTGCGACTACCGCCTGATCCGGCGCTCGGTGCTCGAGCACATCGCGCTGCGCAGCAACAGCGGATCGATCTGCGTCGAGCTGGTGAAGCGCGCGCAACGCGCCGGCGCCCGCTTCCGGCAGGTGTCGGTGCGGCACTATTCGCGGCAGTTCGGCAGCTCGCAGTTCTTCCGTCCCGCGCGCATCCTGCGCACCTACGCGGACCTCGCGCGCATGTGGATCCAGCTGATGGTGATGCGCGGAGACGGCCCGGACCCCTCTGGTAGAATCCGGCCGTGAACCGGCCGCCGGACGCGGGACCAGTATCGCACCGGGCCTTCTACGCCGGCCGGCGCGTGCTCGTCACCGGCGGGCTGGGATTCATCGGCAGCAACCTGGCGCGCGAGCTCGTGGCGATCGACGCCCAGGTGACGATCGTCGACGCCCTCATTCCCGACTACGGCGGCAACCTCTTCAACATCGACGGCATCGCGGACCGGGTGCGCGTGGAGATTGCCGACGTGCGCGACGCCGAGGTGGTGGCCGCGGCGGTGCGCGGCCAGGACGTCATCTTCAACCTCGCGGGCCAGGTGAGCCACATCGACAGCATGCGCGACCCGCACACCGACCTCGAGATCAACTGCCGCGCGCAGCTGTCGCTGCTCGAGGCGTGCCGGGCGCACAACCCCGGCGTGAAGATCGTCTTCGCCGGCACGCGCCAGGTCTACGGCCGCCCATCCAGCCTGCCCGTCACCGAAGACCACCTCGTGAAGCCGACCGACGTCAACGGCATCAACAAGGCGGCCGGCGAGTACTACCACCTGGTCTACAACCACGTCTTCGGCCTCCGTGCCTGCTCGCTGCGGCTCACCAACGTGTTCGGGCCGCGGCAGCTCCTGAAGCACAACCGCCAGGGCTTCATCGGCTGGTTCATCCGGCTGGCGATCGAGGACCAGGAGATTCAGATCTACGGCGACGGCTCGCAGGTGCGCGATCTCGTCTTCGTGGACGACGCCGCCGACGCCTTCCTCCGTGCGGGCGCCAGCGACGACGCCAACGGGCGCGTCTTCAACGTCGGCGGCGACGAGCCGATTGCGCACCGCGCGCTCGTCGAGCGGCTCATCGAGGTGTGCGGCACCGGACGCTACCGCTGCGTGGAGTGGCCGCCGGAGAAGCGCGCGATCGACATCGGCAGCTTCTACGCGGATTCCTCCCTCATCGCGCGCACGCTCGGCTGGCGGCCGGCGGTGACTCTGCGCGACGGGCTGCAGCGGACGGTGGGGTTTTACCGGGCACACTTCGCGCAGTACGTGCCCGCCGCCGATCGGGTCGGCGCCAGGTGATTCACGGCGAGGACGAGCGGCTGCCGTTCGCGGATCTGCGACCCGGCTCCGACGCGGCGGAGATCCGCGAGGCCGTCGAGCGGGTGCTGGCATCCGGCTGGTTCGTCCTCGGCCCCGAGGTCGAGGCCTTCGAGGCGGAGTTCGCGGCGGCCGCTGGCGCCAAGCACGCCGTCGGCGTCGCCAGCGGCACCGATGCGATCGCCCTCGCGTTGCGCGCCGCCGGCGTGAACCCCGGCGACGAGGTGATCGTGCCGGCGATGACCGCGGCGTTCACGGCGCTGGCGGTGGTGGCGGCCGGCGCGACTCCCGTCATCGCCGACGTGGACCCGCGCACGCTGACGCTCGACGGACGCGCCTGCGCCGACGCGGTGACGAGCCGCACCAGGGCGATCGTGCCGGTGCACCTCTACGGACAGCCCGCCGACATGATGGAGATCATGGCGGTGGCCGATCGCCACCGGCTCGTCGTGATCGAGGATTGCTGCCAGGCGCACCTCGCCACGTGCAACGGCCTGCCCGTGGGCACCATCGGCGCCGCCGGCGCCTTCAGCTTCTACCCGACCAAGAATCTCGCCGCGCTGGGCGACGGCGGCGCGGTGATGACGAGCGACGGCGCCCTGGCCGATCGCGTCCGCCTGCTGAGGAACGGCGGGCAGACCCACCGCAACCACCACGCGGTGGCCGGCGTGAACAGCCGCCTCGACGAGCTGCAGGCCGCCATCCTGCGGGTCCGGCTCCCGAACCTGCTGCCGGAGACGGCGCTCCGGCGGCTGCACGCGGCGTTCTACCGGGAGGCGCTGCACGGCGCGGTCGTTCCCGTCGCCGAACGCGATGCCGGCCACGTCTACCACCTGTTTCCTGTACGATCGGCCAGGCGCGAGGCGTTGCAGGCCCACCTGACGCGCGCCGGCATAGAAACCTTGATCCACTATCCCGTTCCGTTGCACAAACAGCCGGCGTTCGCGAATCTGGCGCCGCGCGACTGTCCCGTGGCCGCACAGGCGGCCGACGAGCTCTTGTCGCTGCCGCTGCACCCGCGCCTGCACGCGCGGCAGGCCGCCAGGGTTGCCGACGCCATCCAGACGTTCGAGAAAGGATCGATCGACGCGTGAAGGCACTTCTGACCGGCGGCGCCGGGTTCATCGGATCACACCTGGCGGAGCGGCTGCTCGAGCTCGGGCACGAGGTGCACGTCCTCGACAACCTCTCGACCGGCTCGATCGACAACATCACGCACCTCAAGGGGCGCGCCGGGTTTTCGTACGTCATCGACACGGTGACGAACGAGCCGCTGCTCGCCGAGATGATCGACCAGTGCGACGTCGTCTTCCACCTGGCGGCGGCGGTGGGCGTGAAGCTGATCGTCGAGCAGCCGGTGCACACCATCGAGACCAACGTGCACGGCACCGAGGTCGTGCTCAAGCACGCCAACAAGAAGAAGAAGCTGGTGATCATCGCGTCGACGTCGGAGGTCTACGGCAAGAGCGCCGACGTGCCGTTTCGCGAGGGTGCCGATCTCGTGCTCGGCGCCACCGTGAAGCACCGCTGGGCCTACGCGTGCAGCAAGCTGATCGATGAGTTCCTGGCGCTCGCGTACTGGAAGGAGAAGAAGCTGCCGATCGTCATCGTGCGGCTCTTCAACACGGTGGGACCGCGCCAGACCGGACAGTACGGCATGGTGCTGCCGACGTTCGTGCGGCAGGCGCTCGCCGGGCAGCCGATCACGGTGTTCGGCGACGGCACGCAGTCGCGCAGCTTCACCTACGTGGCCGACGTGGTGGACGCGCTCGTCAAGCTGGCGCAGGAACCGCGGGCGGTGGGCGAGGTCTTCAACATCGGCAACACCGAAGAGGTGACCATCCGCGACCTGGCCGAGCGCGTGAAGCGCACGACCGGCAGCGCCTCGGCGGTGCAGTTCATCCCCTATGACGAGGCGTACGAGGCCGGATTCGAGGACATGCCGCGCCGCGTCCCGGACATCACCAAGGTCGGCCAACTGATCGGCTACCAGCCGCGCCTGGACCTGGACGAGATCATCTGCCGGGTGGTGGAACACTTCCGGAAAGCCTGAAGCCTTTAGCCTCTAGCCTTTAGCCTTTAGCCTCTGGACGCAGGCCGTTTCGTGCACCTGGGTCGCCCTGGGCGGCCGGGCCGGAAGGGCCGATAGAGGGCATATACTCCGAAGAACAGGAGAGTCGCCCATGAACGCCCGCATCCTTCTCGCCAGCGCGCTCGTGACGCTCGCGGCGCTGCCCGCGGCGG